>Ga0265780_10008117_pt1 | contig 12789 bp, 9 predicted proteins | sample P1T30metagenome_FD_192432 | JGI IMG/M metagenome (GOLD analysis project Ga0265780, IMG submission 192432) | Plant litter microbial communities from East Loma Ridge, Irvine, California - P1 T30 | ecosystem: Environmental > Terrestrial > Plant litter > Unclassified | place: USA: California...
TCTGGTGTCGGCTGGCGGCATTGACGCGGCGATCCTCGATCTCAACCTGCGCGGCGGCGAGACCAGCCTGCCGGTAGCGGACGCGCTGGCGGCCGCGAACATCCCGTTCGTGTTCGCAACCGGAGGATCGCACGACAGCGTTGCAGAGCGCTTCCGTAGCCGCCCGTCGCTCGCCAAGCCGTTTACGATGGACGGTGTGTTGAAAGCGTTGGACTCGTTGGCCTGATCTGCTTCTCGCCGGGTGCTGTGGCATCGTTCGTGGCGAAAGTGACGACGCGTGCTCGCCGCGATCGGATGCGGATTCCCCATAAACTTGTGTTCCGCTCTTGTTCCGCCAGAACAAATAGGATACGAAGCTTCCAACACGCATTGTATGCGGACGCACATCAGTTTAGCGACGGAGGCTCCAGTGGCGGCATCTTTGAAGGTCATCGACTCCAAAATGGCAGCATCAAACACCAAGGCCGCTGACGAGCGGCAAAAGGCGCTCGACGCAGCGCTTGCGCAGATCGACCGCGCATTCGGCAAGGGCTCGGCGATGAAGCTCGGTTCGAAGGAGACGATGCAGGTCGAGGCGATCTCGACCGGCTCGCTTGGTCTCGATATCGCGCTCGGCGTTGGCGGTTTGCCACGCGGGCGCGTGATTGAAATCTACGGGCCGGAAAGCTCGGGCAAGACCACGCTCGCGCTCCACGTCATCGCCGAGGCACAGAAGACCGGCGGCACGGCGGCATTCGTCGATGCCGAACACGCGCTCGATCCGGTCTATGCCAAGAAGCTCGGCGTCAACATCGACGAGTTGATCGTCTCGCAGCCCGACACTGGCGAGCAGGCGCTCGAGATCGTCGATACGCTGGTCCGTTCGAACGCGATCGACGTTCTCGTGGTCGACTCGGTCGCGGCTCTCGTGCCGCGTGCCGAAATCGAAGGCGAGATGGGCGACAGCCATGTCGGCCTGCAAGCCCGTCTGATGTCGCAGAGCTTGCGCAAGCTGACCGGCTCGATCAGCCGTTCGCGCTGCATGGTGATCTTCATCAACCAGCTACGCATGAAGATCGGCGTGATGTACGGCAACCCGGAGACGACGACGGGCGGCAATGCGTTGAAGTTCTATGCTTCGGTCCGCCTCGACATTCGCCGCACTGGCCAGATCAAGGATCGCGAGGAGATCGTCGGCAACGCCACGCGCGTCAAGGTCGTCAAGAACAAGGTGGCACCGCCGTTCAAGCAGGTCGAATTCGACATCATGTACGGGCAGGGCGTGTCCAAGATCGGCGAAATCCTCGATCTCGGCGTCAAGGCGGGGTTGGTAGAAAAATCGGGTGCGTGGTTCAGTTACGATAGCGTCCGCATCGGTCAGGGTCGTGAGAACGCCAAGACTTTCCTCAAGGAAAACGTCGAGATGTGCGATCGCCTCGAAAAGGCGATCCGCTCGCGCACCGACAAGGTCGCCGAAGAAATGATGGTCGGTCCCGATGAGGGCGACGTCGATATGTGATGCGGTGGCGCGTTGCGTCGACGATGCGCCGCCTGACTCATGATGGCAACGTTTTGCGACGTTGCAAGTCCCGGAAAGGCCCGCGTATGTCGCGGGCCTTTCAGTATGTTCGCGCTGCCGCATGTGTCGTTCATGCGGGGAAGCGTAGCGGGAACCTCGGTCGGTCGCATGCGCTGTCTGCTTTGCAGCAGGAGTCGGCATGACGATCATTCTCCACCATCTGGAAAACTCCCGGTCGCAGCGCGTGCTCTGGCTGCTCGAAGAGCTTGGGCTGTCCTATTTGGTGCGACGCTACGATCGCGACCCGAAGACGATGTTGGCGCCCGCGTCGCTCAAGTGCATACATCCGCTTGGCAAGTCTCCGATCCTCGAAGACGATGGCCGCATCCTCGTAGAGACCGGAGCGATCGTCGAATATCTGGTCGAGAAGGGCGACGGCCGGTTCGCGCCTCCTGCACACCGCAACGACGCGCTACTCTACCGCCAGTTCATGCATTATGCGGAGGGATCGTTGATGCCGCCGCTGCTCGTGTTGCTGGTATTGAGCCGCGTGCCGGTGTTCGGTCGCGCGGCGCGGCGGCGCTTCCAGCCGATGGTCGACGTGCATCTCGATTATGTCGAAAGTGTCCTTGCCGAACGCCGGTGGTTCGCGGGCGACGCGATCACTGCCGCGGACATCATGATGAGCTTCCCGCTGGAAGCGGCACGCAGTCGCGTGGGCCTAAACGCCTCCCGTCCGGCGACGATCGCGTGGCTCGACAAGATTCACGACCGGCCGGCCTATCGGGCCGCGCTCCAGCAGGGCGGCCCCTATGCCTATGCATGACCGCAGGGTGAGGCTCATGCGGTCACGGTCCGGCGCCACCTAGACGTGACGCGTCAGTCCATGGCTCGGCGCATGCGGTGGCTCGATTTCGGCGGGCAGCGGTTCCGCGAAGCCGCCCTCCCAATGCGCCACCACACTTGCCGCGATCGCATTGCCGACGACGTTGGTGGCCGAGCGACCCATGTCGAGGAACTGATCGATCCCGATAATGAGGAGCAGCCCGGCCTCCGGAATGCCGAACTGCGACAAGGTGGCGGCTATCACGACGAGGCTGGCGCGTGGCACGCCGGCGATCCCCTTTGACGTCACCATCAGCGTCAACAGCATCACGATCTGTGTGCCGAGCGCGAGGTGGATGCCATACGCCTTGGCGATGAACAGCGCCGCGAACGTCATGTACATCATCGAACCGTCGAGGTTGAACGAATAGCCGAGCGGCAGCACGAAGCTGGCGATCTTGGCCGGCACGCCGAACCGGTCGAGCGCCTCCAGCGTTCGCGGGAAGGCAGCTTCGGACGATGCGGTCGAGAACGCCAGCAGCGCCGGCTCGCGAATGTAGCGGAACAGCGTACCCGCACGGCGTCCGATCACCAGGAACGCGGCCAGCCCAAGCCCGACCCACAAGGTCCCCAGTCCGAAATAGACGCTCCCCATGAAGTAGGCGAGTTTGAAGATCAGCCCCGGCCCGTGTTCGGCCAGCGCGGCGGTGATCGCGGAAAACACCGCGATCGGTGCGAGTCGCATCACGTAATCGGTGATCTGGAGCATCACCGCCGCCAGCCCTTCGGCCGCTGCGATCAGCGGCTCCGCGCGCGGGCCCACCGCCGTCACCGCCACGCCGAAGAACACCGAGAAAATCACGATCTGGAGTATCTCGTTGGTTGCCATCGCATCGACGATCGAGCTCGGCACGATGTGCGTGATGATCTTGGCGACGTCGAACCCGCTCTCGTCCAGCCCGAGCGACGCGGTGGCCGGCGGCGGGGTGAGGTGCGGGCTCAGCCCCAGCGCGTCGCCGATGTCGGAGGTGACGTGGAACAGCAGCAGCCCGAGCGTCAATGACACGAGGCTCGCGCCGACGAACCAGCCGAGCGACTTCAGCCCCACTCGGCCGAGCGCGCCGGTGTCGCCCATGTGCGCGATGCCGACCACCAATGTCGAGAACACCAGCGGCGCGATGATCATCTTGATGAGCCGCAGGAACACGGTCGTCAGGATCGAGAACCAGCCGGCGATCGCCTTGAGCCGCGCCGCGGATGCCGCCGTGCCGTCGTCCACCCCAGCGTGGATCACCCAGCCGAGCACGATGCCGAGCACCAGCCCGCCCAGGATGTACCACGTCAACCGCTTCGCCAAGATCGTTCTCCCGATCGCCCCGCAGTGCAGCAAAGGCCCCCGTGCACAGCGAAGGGCATTGCCCGCGCGCCGTCAAGCGCCGTAACGTCGTGACATGGACCCAGAACTCTTTTCCACCGGTCGACGCGCGTTCCTGCGCGGTGTCACCACGCTCCCGCTGCTCGCCGCGCCGGCAATCCTGCGCGCCGCCGAGCCGGACCTCGCCGGCCTGTCCGACATGACAGGCAGCATCCAGCCGATCACCGCTGCCGAGCGGCTGTCGCGGATCGCGCGCGCGCAAGCGCTGATGCGCGCGAACGGTATCGGCGCGGTATTGGTGGAGGCGGGATCGTCGCTCGTCTATTTCACCGGCGTCGCATGGCATCGCAGCGAACGGCTGACCGCGGCCATCCTGCCGGCTAGGGGCGACCCATGCATCGTCACGCCGTTCTTCGAGGAGCCGTCGGTGCGCGAGACGCTCGCGATCCCCTGCGAGGTGCGCGTGTGGCAGGAGGATGAAGAGCCGCTCAAGCTCGTCGCCGCGTTCCTGCGCGAGCGTGATCTCGCCAAGCGTCCGGTGGGTATTGAGGAAACGGTGCGCTATTTCGCGGTCGATGGGCTCCGCCGCGCGCTGCCGGATGTGAAGATCGTCTCGGCCAATCCGGTCGTGCGCGGTTGTCGCATGGTCAAGACCGCGCCCGAGATCGCGTTGATGCAGATGGCGACCGACGTGACGATCTCTGCCTATCGCTGGGTGTACTCGCGCGTCGAGAAGGGCATGACGCGCGATCAGATCGCCGCGCTGATGAACGCCGCGACGCGCAAGCTCGGCGGCAGTCCGGAGTTCGCGCTGGTTCTGATCGGCGAGGCGGCCGCATATCCGCACGGCAGCCGCGCGCCGCAGATCGTGGCGGACGGGCAGGTGGTGCTGATGGATTGCGGCTGCACGGTGCAGGGCTACCAGTCCGACGTGTCGCGTACCTTCGTCCACGGTGCGCCCAGCAAGGCGCAGCGCACCGTCTGGGAGCATGTCCGCACCGGCCAAGCCAAGGCGTTCGCGGCGGCGAAGATCGGCACGCCTGCGGGTGCGGTCGACGATGCGGTGCGCGGCTTCTACGAAAGCTTAGGCTACGGCCCGCGCTACCGTCTGCCCGGCCTGTCGCATCGCACCGGCCACGGCATCGGCCTTGATGGTCACGAGCCGGTCAACCTCGTCCGCGGCGAGACCATGCCGCTCGCCGCTGGCATGTGCTTCTCCGACGAGCCGGGCCTGTACCTGCCCGGCAAGTTCGGCGTGCGGCTGGAGGATTGCTTCCACATGACGCCGACCGGCCCAAGTGGTTCTCGACCCCGCCGCTGTCGATCGACGCGCCGCTCGGCTGAGGGTCAGGCAGGCAGCGCGAACGCGGTCTTCAACGCATTGGTTACGCTCGCCTTGAACCGCCGCGAGACCGCCGCCTCCGGCACGATCGCCTCGAAGCCGTGGAACGCGCCGGGCACCACCACCAGTTCGGTGGGCACGCCGACATCGACCAGACGGCGGGCATATTCGATGTCCTCGTCGACGAACAGGTCGAGCCCGCCGACGCCGATGAAGGTCGGCGGCAGCCCGCGCAGATCGGTGTAGCGGGCCGGCACCGCGCGCGCCGGCACCTGCGCGGTGCCGGGCGCCTGGCCGAGGAAGCTTTGCCAGCCGAAGCGGTTGTGCTCGGCCGTCCACACGATCGTGCCGATCGGCGCGGCGGGCGTCCGCGTCATGCCGGTGCGATCGTTGAGCATCGGGTAGATCAGCACCTGCGCGACCAGTGGCACCTCGCCGCGATCGCGCGCGGTCAGCGCGAGCAACGCGGCGTGGCCGCCGCCAGCGCTGCCGCCCATCACCGCGATCCGTTTCGGATCTGCGCCAAGGGTGGCGGCATTGCGGTACGTCCAGCGTAGCGCGGCGTAATTGTCCTCGATCGATCCGGCGAAATTGGTTTCGGGTGCGAGCCGGTAGTCGACTGTCACCACGACGCAATTGAGTTCCGCCGCCACGCGCTGAAGGCCGGGGATGCCGCCGCGCGCGTCGCCCAGTACGAAGCCGCCGCCATGCGCGTTGACGATGACCGGGCGCTGCGCGCCGGGCCTTGCGTTGATGATGTAGATCGTCACGTCAGGGTTGCCGGCTGCTTTCGGAACGCTGCGCTTCTGTACGGCAGGCGCGGCGAGCGGCGTGACGGGCTTGCCCTTGCGTGATTCGGCGAGCGTCGCCAGCGTCAGTGGCGGCCCTTTCGCCATTTGCGCCAGCATCGCCGCGGCGCCGGTGCGCAGTTCGGGATCGACATAGGCGAGATCGGGCGCTGCGGCGCAGGCGTGCGTCGCTGGCAGGAACGAAACGGCGGCGGAAGCGAGGCTGGCTTTCACCAGCGAACGGCGACTGAGCAACATCGGAGTCTCTCCTGTGGCGTACCGGTTCACCCGGTTGGGCAGGTCAGATCAAGGCCGGTATCGGCGCGAGACCGTCGCGCGCTGTAACCGAACCGGGCGGCACGGGCTTGCCCGCCAAAGCGGCCGCGATCTGATCCTTCATCCCAAGCGTCACCGGATCGCGCGGGCGGCGCTTCAGTGCAGCATCCGCCTCGATCAGGGCGGCTTGTGGCTTGCCGGATGCCAGCAATGCGGCGGCGAGGCTGCGACGGACCGGGTACCACCAGATCGGCGGATCGCTCCACGCGGCGAATGGCTTGGCCTCCTCGATCTTCGCCGCTGCCATGTAGAATTTTGCAGCCTTGTCGGGCGCATGGTCGAGCATCGCCGCCCGGCCCAGCAGGACCAGTCTGGCGATCCGCATCAGGTCGGTCGCGGCAAGTGCCGAATCGTCGGTCGTGGCGTCGGCCCCGGCGACATGATCGGGAATCGCCGCGGCCTCGGTACGCACGCCACTCGCGTCACCCTGCCGCGCCAGCGCCTCGCCGCGCGCATAATGGCGATACGCGCGCAGAAAGGGATGGTCCGCGCTCGGCTCGGGCAGCGCCAGCACGGCGGCGGGCGCGGCAAAGCGCCCTTCCGCGAAATAGCCGGTGCCGGCGGTCATGTCCTGAAACGCCGCGCCCTTCGGCATCCGCGACACCGCCGCGATGATCGGCGCGGCAAGGTCGAGCGCGCTCCGGGCGTCGCCGGCGATCAACGCGCCGCCGATGCCGAACTGGACATTGTGAGCATGGTAGGTGAGCTGCCACACGCCACCGGGCAGCGGCAGGCCCCTGGCGCGCGCATTCGTCTCGTCGATCGCCGCCGCCCGGACGTTGCTGTCGGCGGCATCCTGGTAGCGCCCGATCCAGTAATAGGTGTGTGAAGGCATGTGGACGAGGTGGCTCGCCGCCGGAGCGAGCGCGGCAAGCATGTCGGCATAACGCTCGGCGCGCGCCGGAAAGCCGCTCATCTCGGTCGCGTGAATGTAGAAGTGGATTGCCGGCGTGAACGTGGGATCGCGCTGCAACGCCCCCTCCAGCAGCGCGATCGCGCGCGGCAGACCGGCCGCCTTGCCGCCGAGCGACGCGGGGATCATCCATGCGTCGGCGGCGATGACGGCAATCTCGTTGTCGGTCGGATAAGTGCGGGCGAGATCGTCCATCGCCTTCGCAAACGCCAGATCGCCCGCGCCCTTACCGCCACCGTTTCGATAGCGCAGCGCCAGCGCGGCGATCATCTGCCGTTCCTTGTCGGGTCCGGTTGCGGCGAGCCGCTCCGCCGCGTCCACCACCTTGCCGAGCCGCACCTGCGTTGCCGCATCGACTGGGTAGTTGATGGTCGGGCCCGACGCCCATGCCTCGCCCCAAGCGCACATCGCGCATAGCGGATCGAGCCGGCGCGCTTCGGCGAAGGCGGTGATGCCGGCCTTGTGCGCAAAGGCATGACTAAGCTGCATAGCGTTGCTGAAAAACGCCTGCGCCTGCGGTTTGCCTGTGCGTACCGCAAAGCCACCCGCGCCATAGCCGGGCATTAGGCGCGCGTTGCCGGGTGCGATCGTGTCGTCTCCGCACAGGTGTTGCGCGGCGATCGCGGTGTCGGCGATCCCGATCCCGGGGGCGGGCGCGAGCAGCAGCAGCAAGGGCGCAAGTGGCAGGACGCGCATGGTAATTCCCCCGAACGAAACGCAAAGATACACCGCTCGCCCGATATGCGCCACGCTTGAGAAGATCGCCGTGCTCGCCTAAGTCGTCGGGATGATCTCGACCAACGACATTCGCCGCAGCTTCCTCGACTATTTCGAGCGTGAAGGGCATGCACGCATCCAGTCCGCACCGCTCGTGCCGCAGAACGACCCGACGCTGATGTTCGTGAACGCGGGCATGGTGCCGTTCAAGAACGTCTTCACCGGGCTTGAGTCGCGGCCCTATTCCACCGCCACCTCCTCGCAGAAATGCGTGCGAGCGGGTGGCAAGCACAACGATCTCGACAACGTCGGCTACACCGCGCGGCACCATACGTTCTTTGAAATGCTCGGGAATTTCTCGTTCGGCGATTACTTCAAGGAACGCGCGATCACGCTCGCCTGGAACCTGCTGACCAAAGAGTGGCGCATTCCGGCGGAGAAGCTGACCGTTACGGTATACCACACCGACGACGAGGCGTACGACCTTTGGCGCAAGATCGCCGGGCTGCCCGAGGATCGCATCATCCGCATCGCCACCAACGACAATTTCTGGTCGATGGGCGATACCGGGCCGTGCGGGCCGTGCAGCGAGATCTTCTACGATCACGGCGACCATATCTATGGCGGCCCTCCCGGCAGCCCGGAGGAGGATGGCGACCGTTTCGTCGAGATCTGGAACCTCGTGTTCATGCAATACGAGCAGATCGACAAGGAGACGCGGAACCCGTTGCCACGGCCGTCGATCGACACCGGCATGGGGCTGGAGCGGGTCGCCGCTGTGTTGCAGGGCGTTACCGACAATTACGATACCGACACGTTCAAGGCGCTGATCGCCGCCTCGACCGCGCTGACTAGCACGGCTGCGGAAGGCGACGCCAAGGCAAGCCACCGCGTCATCGCCGATCATTTGCGGTCTTCGGGCTTTCTGGTCGCCGACGGCGTGCTGCCGGCGAACGAGGGGCGCGGCTACGTGCTGCGCCGGATCATGCGGCGTGCGATGCGTCATGCACATCTGCTCGGCGCGAAGGACCCGTTGATGCACCGGCTGGTGCCGTCGCTGGTCGCGGAGATGGGCGCGGCGTTCCCGGAATTGGTGCGCGCGCAGCCACTGATCGAGGCGACGTTGCTCCAGGAGGAGACGCAGTTTCGCCGCACGCTGACCAACGGGCTTCGTCTGCTCGACGAGGCGACCGCCGGTTTCGGCGAGGGTGCGGTATTGCCGGGCGAGACCGCGTTCAAGCTCTACGACACGTTCGGTTTCCCCTACGATCTCACCGAAGACGCGCTGCGTACCCGGGGCTTCACGGTTGATCGCAACGGCTTCGATGCCGCAATGGCCGAGCAGAAGCGGCAGGCGCGCGCGGCGTGGAAGGGTTCGGGCCAGCGCGCTTCGGATGATCTTTGGTTCGACATCGCCGAGGCGTTCGGCAGCACCGAGTTCATCGGTTATGCGACCGATGCGGGTGAGGCGCAGGTGATCGCGATCGTCAAGGACGGTGGATGCGTCGAGCGCGCCGAGGCCGGCGAGACGGTGGATATCCTCGTCAATCAGACGCCTTTCTACGGCGAGAGCGGCGGCCAGATGGGTGATGCCGGCACCATCACCGGCGATAACGTCGCGATCACGGTTGAGGACACGGCGAAGCCGCTCGGTCGGCTGTTCTCGCACCGTGCGCGCGTCGACAGCGGTGCGGTGGCGGTTGGCGATATCGTGCGACTGGCGATCGACGTGGATCGCCGCGCGCGTATCCGCGCCAATCACAGCGCCACGCATCTGCTGCACGCGGCGCTGCGGCGACGGCTTGGTGGCCATGTCACGCAGAAGGGCAGTCTCGTCGCTGAGGATCGGCTGCGCTTCGACTTCTCGCACAACAGCGCGATGAGCCCGCAGGAGATTGCCGACGTCGAGGCGGACGTGAACCGCCATATTCGTGGCAACGATGCGGTGACGACGCGGCTGATGACGCCGGACGACGCGATCGCCGCCGGTGCGATGGCGCTATTCGGCGAAAAATACGGCGAAGAAGTTCGCGTGCTGTCGATGGGCCGCGACGACGACGCAAGCTTTTCGGTCGAACTGTGCGGTGGCACGCACGTCAACGCGCTTGGCGATATCGCCCTGTTCGAGATCGTCTCGGAAAGCGCGGTCTCCAGCGGCGTGCGGCGTATCGAGGCGCTGACCGGCGAGGCGGCGCGTGCCTATCTCAGCGCCCGCGACGAGAAGTTGCGGGAGGCGGCGGCGGCGCTGAAGGCCACGCCCGACGACGTGCCCGCGCGGGTTGCTGCGCTGGTCGAGGAACGGCGCAAGCTCGAGCGGGAGTTGGCCGAAGCGAAGAAGGCGCTGGCGCTTGGCGGCGGCGCGGGAGCAGCACCTGCCGGACCGGAGCAGATCGGTGGCGTCAACTTCGTTGGGCAGGTGATCGACGGGCTCGACCCGAAGTCCCTGCGTGGTGCGGTCGACGACGTGAAAGGGCGGATCGGCTCGGGCGTGGCGATGATCGTCGCGGTCAACGAAGGCCGCGCTTCGGTCGCGGTCGGGCTGACTGCGGATATCGCGGGCCAGCGCAGCGCGGTCGATCTCCTACGCATTGCGGTGGCGGCGCTCGGCGGGCAGGGCGGTGGCGGTCGGCCGGATATGGCGCAGGGTGGCGGCCCCGACGGCGCCAAGGCTGCCGAGGCGGTGGCGGCGGTGCGCGCCGAACTTGCCAAGGAACGCGCGCCGGCTTGATCTCTCCGGCGCGAGAGCGTGGTTTCGGCGGTGCGGAGAAGGCGCGTAAACGACGGGTTTGCGCGCCTCGTCTGTATTCCATCATGTTTGGTAATCATGCTGCGCTGCAGCAATATTACGTTACCGAAGGTTTACTCAGGCCGCTGCCGCCTGCGCCTATCTTGGTCTGGTCATCAACATCGGAGACCGACCATGCACTCATCCAACAACCGCGACCGTTACGCCGTGCTCGAAACCTGGGGCGGATCGTGGAAGTTTCTGGCGTTTGGCTTGGCCATCCTGGCGTATCTGATCGCCATCGAACACCCGCACTGGTTCGTGCTACGCCCGGCGACGGGCACCGCAATCGCGATGGCAAGCGCGGCCGAGGCTGCGCCCGTGCAGAACACCGGCGCCGATACTACCAAGCCGTGATAGGCATGCGCCGTCCCGTTTTCACCACAGCCGAGGCCATATGATCGTAACCGCCGTTCCCGGCGCCAAGCAGGTGATCCGGGAGATCTGGAAGCCGCTTGCGGTGCTGTTCGTGTGGGACGTGACGGTCACGGTCACCTATTACGTGCTGCCGTTCACCGCGCCATCGCTGCCGCTGACGCTGTTCGGGTCGGCGCTGGCGCTGGTGCTGGGATTTCGCAGCAACTCCGCCTACCAGCGCTGGTGGGAAGGGCGGGGGTTGTGGGGCGCGATGATCAACGCCAGCCGCAGCTTGGCGCGACAGGCACGCAACTTCCTGCCCGAAGATGCGGTGGACCTGAAACGCACGATCGTGCTGCGGCAAATCGCGTATGTGAACGCGCTACGCTGCCAGTTGCGGCGGCAAACGCCCGACAACGACGTGCTACGCTTCCTTTCCGAAGGGGAAGCGACACCGGCCCTGCAGCGTACCAACGTCGCGAACGGTATTGTCGACGGGACGGGGCGGCGGATCGCACAAGCGCGCCGCGACGGGTTGATCGATACCATCCAGCAAACCGCGATGGAGAACATTCTGGTCGACATTGCCAATGCGCAGGGCGGGATGGAGCGGCTGAAGAACACGCCGTTGCCCAATCAGTATCGCTTCTTCCCGATGGTGTTCACGCACATGCTGTGCATCCTGCTGCCGATCGGCCTCGTCGAGACCTTGGGCTTTGCGACGCCGCTCGGCTCGACGATCGCCGGGCTGATGTTCCTGGCGATCCTGGCGATCGGCGACGATCTTGTCGATCCGTTTGCCAACACGCTCCACGACGTGCCGCTTTCCGCGATGTGCCGGACGATCGAGATCGATCTGCTTCAGGCGATCGGCGACGCCGCGCCCGAGCCGGTGCTGCCCGACAAGAACGGCGTGCTATGGTGACGACGGCGCGTTGAAACTGAGCGTCGACCAGTTGCAGTCGGCCGCCACTGTTCATCAAGACGCAACCTTTTAGGAGGCGCGGGCATTGTCGCTCCAACAGCTCTATCGCTTTGGAACATGTGTGATGAACAAGATCGGTCCCGTCCTCCTCGCGCTTATCCCGCTCGCCTTTTCCGTTAGTGCCTGCATGGTGACGCGTTGAGGGAGCGCCCCGGGCTTCGCCGTTGAACTCCCAGCCAAACAAAAGGGCCGTCCGGATCACTCCGGACGGCCCTTTTCTTGTTACCCGCGCGGGCGAGGGGATCAGCCCTCGGCCTGCTCCGGCGCATCCGAGGAGACCTCGGCGGTCGCGCCCGGTTCGGCGTTGGGGTCGTATGCCTCGACGAAGCCGGCTTCGTCCTTTTCGAACATCGCCGCCATGACGTCGACGCCCTGCGCCTGCATCTCGGCCTCTTCGGGCGAGCGCGCGACGTTGACCTTGATCGTCACCGAGACTTCCGGGTGCAGCGAGGCCTTGACCTCGTACAGGCCGATCGCCTTGATCGGCTTGTTCAGCACGATCGCCGACTTCGAGACCTTGTGGCCCTCGGCCTCCAGCGCGTCGATCAGATCGCGGACCGCGACCGAACCGTAGAGCTGGCCGGTGTTCGACGCCTGACGGATCAGGGTGACGGTGGTGCCGTCGATCGTCTTCGCCTCGGTCTCCGCTTCACCGCGCTTGGCGGCGTTGTCGGCGACGATGCGCTCACGGTTCTTCTCGAACACCTTGCGGTTGGCTTCGTTCGAACGAAGCGCCTTCTTGTTCGGCAGCAGGAAGTTACGGGCGAAACCGTCCTTCACCTTCACCACGTCGCCGATGTTGCCGAGCTTCTCGACTCGTTCCAGCAGGATCACATCCATGTGGGTCGCTCCTTACTTAACGATGTAG
>Ga0265780_10008118_pt1 | contig 12787 bp, 11 predicted proteins | sample P1T30metagenome_FD_192432 | JGI IMG/M metagenome (GOLD analysis project Ga0265780, IMG submission 192432) | Plant litter microbial communities from East Loma Ridge, Irvine, California - P1 T30 | ecosystem: Environmental > Terrestrial > Plant litter > Unclassified | place: USA: California...
GCAATCATTTTCTCACCGACGAGATGTCCATGATGCAAGAAGGTGGAGGCCGGGAGGTCAAGAGCAGATCGGTGAGCTGTGTCGATGTATAATTTCGCTGGGGAGATGCATACTTGCTCCATCGCGTCGCTTCGTTTCATCGGGTAATGGGGATAGTCTGCAGGTGAGAGCGTGACAATTGGTTTTTCTCGTCGTTGAAATGCTTTTTCGTCATGTCCTCCCTGGACACCCGATTTTGGGAACGCAACGTCTCTATCTCCGTTAGCGACCGACAGATGATCAGCACGTTACTCGTAATGCTCAACTAAAGCCTCGCCCTCTCTTCGACTTGTCTCTTCGCCAGTTGCCGTTCACTCCGTCGCTCCATCACCCAAGCCTCGACGACATCCACTAAACCTTCGACCTGCTCCCTTGTGTTGCCCGCATGCAAACAAATTCGAACTCTCTCCCCGCCTTCTGGTACAGTTGGAGGTACGATACCACGCACAACGAAGCCTTTGTGCTGACAGTATGCGGCGAGCTGTTTTGGTGCGGGCGTGAGGAGCGAAAATATGGGAGATTGCGGGGCTTGAGGTGGGATGGAGAGGAGTGGAAGATCCCCGTTGTCGGCGGTGTCAGAAAGGGTGGCGATCAGGGCTTGGAGTAGATCGTAAAGGTGTGTTGTTAGGGCGATGAGGTTGAGTGAAAGCTAGTAATGGTGTCAGCCAGAATTCGGAGGTCTTGGAAGATATCCGTCTTGTTATTACAATTTCGGTTTTGCCACTCATCAGAAAGGTGTAAGAGGCTCGAATGGCGGCAAGAGCAGGGTACGAGAGGAAAGTCGTGTAGATCAGAGGACGAGCGTAATTGATGAGATACTGCCGTATCAACGGAGAACACAAAAGGATGGCTGCTGTGCTGTCAGTCTTAGTCGATCTCAATATTCGATACATCGCATCGTCGTACCTCCATTGCAAGCCAATGCTTTCCCGAAGGTATGTAGTCGTACTGAAGTCTGATCTTCCAAGCCCAACTCACAAACGAGTCCACGACCTTGGGAGCCTAGCACACCATTCGAGTGTGCCTCGTCGACGATGAGATGTCCATTGCCTAGAGGCAGCAATCGACGAATAACATCAACGATGTCTTTGAGCGGTGCAACATCGCCATCCATGCTGTACACTGCCTCCACGGCAATGAAGACGTTACGATGACCATTGACGATGGCTTCGTCGCTATCTATCAGCCGTTCAATGACCGACTTCAAGGCAACGGCAGAGTTGTGGGCAAAAGCGATCTTCCGGCCTGCTCGGCTGAGACGCATGCCATCGTGAACACTGGCGTGGATGAACTCGTCATAAACAATCACATCTCGCGGCTGCGGCAAGCACGAGAAGAGGCCAACATTTGCATCGAAGCCTGAATTGCACAGCAAGCCCTTCTCTGCTCTATGGAAGGCCGCAATGTCATCTTCCAGTTGCTCGGCATAAGTGGAGTTGCCGTCGAGGAGTCGAGAGCCCCCACTCCCAAGATGTGCCGTCGATGGTCCAGTGCGTAGTTCTTCCAGATACAAGTCTCTCAATTCCTGAGATGTGGCCAGAGAAAGGAAGTCGTTGCTGCTAAAGTCCACAGAATTGGGTGGCTGGGTAGTGAGGCTTCGGATGGTGCTCTGAGACTTGCGGTTGTCCAGCGCTTTTGCGAGGGCAGCATTGAGGTGCTGTCCTCTCGGCTGTGTCATCTTTCAAGTCGGGAATATCGTGTACATTGTGAACGTCTTTCTTGATGACAGAAGTGACAAGTCTACACATGGCTCGGCTTTATTTCCAATGGCTCGTGCACCGAATGCCTGCAGGAAGGATCGCCCCAGAGAATCCCGTTGGTGGAGACATGGAGATTCTCAACAAGGGCTCCCACAGGCTACAGCTGCACCCCAAAAGGACCGAGGTCGGATCCACACATCGCGACTAGACGATGGTGGCTGCGGTAAGAGACCGTCTGCAGCCCTCACGCGGCATAAGCTCTTGGGGGCATGCTTTTTTGAGAGAGCTCAACCCAAGTCTGTCCTTCGTACACATGCCATCTCTACCTTCGACATGAGACGAGTGGCTGGCACAGGTTTGTGGCCTCGATTACGGGCTCTCCAGATTTATGGCGCCAACACTGGAGTCGGCAAGACCATATTCTCGACCCTACTCTGCCGAGCTTTCCAGAGGAAGCTCCAGAGGGTGCAGTATGTGAAGCCAGTGTCAACTGGACCCTTGGACGAGGCGGACGATAGGTATGTGTCGATCGAGGAGCGAAGGATGAAGCTATGAAGCTAGAAGCAACGACAAGTCCTGACCTCTTTCACTATCTAGTCATATCTTAAAATTTGCCAAAGGCATCAAGTCAAAGACATTGTATCAGTTTGCGGAGCCGGTCAGCCCGCATATCGCTGCCCGTGGATCATCTGCAAGTCGTCTAGTCAATCCACAAAAGCACACATCACTAACATTGACCTAGCAAGCACTCTCCGACAACGACATCAGCGTTGCCCTCTATGATGAGCTAGCGAGCTACGCAACCGGCGAAGATGGCATCGCTATCGTCGAGACAGCAGGCGGCGTACTTTCTCCGGCACCTTCCGGCAGCACCCAAGCAGACCTATACAGGCCCCTTCGATTGCCCACATTCCTTGTTGGTGACCACCGTCTAGGCGGCATCGGGTCTACGATATCTGCATGGGAGTCACTCCACATACGTGGCTACAACGTTCAGTCTGTTGGCCTGTTCGCCGAAGGCAGATATGAGAATGCTGCCTACCTGAAGGACTACTTCGCCGAGAGGAACATATCATCTTTCTCCATCCCGCCGCCGCCTGATCCTGTCGCAGACCCTCGCGAGGATGTCAAAGCAATGTCGTCTTACTACGACGATGCAAGCATCAGCAATGAGGTCGATACCTTCGTCGACTCATTCATGCAGGCACACGACAAGCGGATCGAAGACCTCCGTAGCATGCCAAAGCAAGCGACCGAAGCCATCTGGCATCCCTTCATGCAGCACAGCGAGAGGAACGAAAACAACGTTGTCGCTATGGAGTCTGCATACGGCGATTACTTTCAGACCTACACCAAGCAGAAGGAATCATCCCAGGCCTCAGGTGAGGCAGAGACCGCACTCCTGCAACCAGCCTTCGACGCTTCAGCATCGTGGTGGACTCAGGGTCTCGGCCACGGTAACCCGCAACTAGCCCTCACCGCCGCCCACGCTGCAGGCAAATACGGCCATGTCATGTTCGCCGGCGCCGTCCACGAGCCTGCCTTGACACTTGCACAAACACTCATCCAGCGCATGGACAACCCTCGCCTGAGCAAAGTCTTCTACACCGACAACGGCAGCACCGGCATGGAAGTAGCCGTCAAGATGGCTCTCCGCGCCGCTTCCAAGCGCAACGGCTGGTCACCCGAAGACAACGTAGAGATTCTGGGTCTGATCGGAAGCTACCACGGCGACACCATGGGCACAATGGACTGCTCCGAGCCAAGCATCTTCAACAAGAAGGTCGAATGGTACCAAGGCCGCGGCCACTGGCTAGACTTCCCTCAAGTCAAGCTCCGTGATGGACAGTGGATAGTCGAGCCGCCCAAGTCGTTGCACAAAGCTGTTGGCAAGACACGCACGTTCAACTCGCTTGAGGAAATCTTTGACCTCGAAGCCCGCCGCGCAGACTGGGGTCGTTACCGTTCGTACCTCGATGCAGAACTGTGGCATCTTCGTCAGCAGGGTCACAAGTTTGGTGCTCTCATTATGGAACCTGTCATCTTGGGCGCAGGCGGTATGATGTTCGCCGATCCCCTCTTCCAACGATGTCTCGTCGATGCTGTCCGAGGAATCGACCCTAACATGGACAGCGCGAGAGCCATGGATGCTCAAGGTGCGGACAAGGACTGGCAAGGGATGCCGGTCATCTTCGACGAAGTGTTCACCGGGCTGTACCGTCTGGGTCGCTTCGACGCCGCTGGTTTCCTTGGGACCGATCCAGACATCGTGGTGAATGCGAAGCTTCTGACTGGCGGTCTTTTGCCACTCTGCACAACGACTGCCAGCGAAGCGATCTTTGAAGCCTTCTTGAGCGCGGACAAGAGCGATGCTCTTCTCCATGGCCATAGCTATACTGCGCACGCTATTGGTTGCTCAGTTGCGAATGAGAGTCTGAGCACGATGGCTAGTATCAGCCAGAGCGACGACTGGGAGGGCTTCAGAAAGGACTGGACAACTTCTGTTCTAACTGATGGCCACACTAACCCAACACCATGGAGCATGTGGTCAAAGTCTTTCGTCGAGACCGTCTCGCGCAGGCCGAACGTCGAATCCGTGTTTGCAATTGGTTCGGTTTTCGCCATGTCGCTCAAAGACCCTGCTGGCTCTGGTTACGCTTCGACAGCTGCCACGGGTCTGCGTGATCGGTTGTTCACTGGCGGTCAGTCCGGTGAGCCAGTAATCCACTCACGCGTGTTGGGCAATGTGCTGTATCTCATGGGCGCCATGACCTGCACACCAGAGACATTGAAGGGCGTGGAAGAAACTGTGCTGCGAGCGCTGGACGTGTAGTCAACATTTCCGTGAAAGTACTTGCCAATTTATATGCATCGTACCCACTTGGTCGTTCATCATAATCTAGACATCTATCGCTTTGCGTCGTAACATCATTTCCGGGTATCATAGATCCAATCATCCCAAACGCTCGACTTTTACCACACAAACCCAAAAGACCCACCTTCCTTCTTCACTTCCTGACCCTCCTCTCCCGGAATCTTGACCCCCTGCTCCCTCGCAACCCGATAAATCTCATCCGTAATCTTCTCGACATCCGTCTTCTTAATCGGCACCCTATGCGCCCCATCCCACTCGATGACCGTCGCGCTCTTCTCATCATGATACTGCCTCAGCATCTTCCGATGCAAATGAATCCCCGCATCATTCAACCCATGCACATGAATCGTCGGCAACCTCAGCACATGCGGGCTCGCATGCGGATAATCGAACCCCTCACTAACCTGCCCGGGCATCACCAGCGCCGGATGCCTCGAATGCTCGCAAAACGAAACAAGCGGCGACCTGCCCGCCAGCAAAACCGCAAACTTGTAATCCGTATCCGCTCTCCCCTCCTTCTCAACCCGGATCTGCTGGTCGTACAGCAGACTCGCGCTCAGTTTGGCTCCCTGCGAGAATCCTATCAAGCCGACCCAAGGTCCGGTGCCGGGGTCTTCGTTCTTGCACGTCTCGATGCTGTAGCGCACTTCTTCGGCGGCGCTCTCGTCGTCGATTTCGGGGTGTTCGGGCAGCCAGCGCAGCCAGCGGCGGAAGGGGCCCCAGTCTTCGTAGACGGGGACTATGCCTGGGCCGGCGGCGCAGTAGAAGGGTGCGTCGGCGAAGACTAGGCGGAAGGTGGGGAGGTATTTGATGAGGGAGCGGGCTTGGGCGCGGAAGATTTCGCCGGTTACGCCGCCGCCGTGTAGGCAGAGGATGCGTGGGTAGTGGAGGGTTGGGTCTGGTGTTGCTGTTGCTGCGGGTGTTGGGGTTGGTCGTTCCATGGTTGTGGTTTGTGTCGTTGTCTAGAGGTGAGTTGCTTCCTGGGAGGTGGGAGCGGATAGTTCTCTGCTTTGTGAAAGAGATGATGAATCTGAAGACGACCGCAACGCGTCGTTAAGCTTACAGATCAAAGAGTAGGTAGGTATAAGTGTCCAAATGTAGGACTTCAATCAATAGAACAGATTGTCACCGTGGTGAGGCTGAGATGATGTTACCTCGGACTCCGGACGGTGTGGAGCGCCGGCATGATGACCATCGTCTCAACGCTTGGTCTTTGCACGGTCGATGCAAGGCCTATGCAAAACACGGATCACGTCGAACTGTGTTATGGAGTCGTCATGGAGAGGCTTGTTGTTTTGGAATAGATGGAACTCCATTGGAAGCACGGCAAGAAAAGAAATTCGACGGCTTCGGAACGCGAATTCAGCACCACATTTCCAGACTTCATGTACACATTCTATACACAGGTAAACCTTTTGGCACGACTATCGTGACTTTGAACATGCGACCATGGCTCCATTGACCACACGCGACAGCTCAAGTAACTCGCCATCATGGCGAGTTACAGTACTGGGGAGTGGCCTTGCTCAGCCACCACAGGTAAGCGCCTATCATCTTGTTTGTACAGGCTGTACATGCAAGCCACCCTGGCGAGAGATGCAGTGGACACCTCGTGTGATCCGCTGCCTTGCTAGCTATCTCAGCTCCTTCTTCGGCCTTGTGCTGTCTGCTCAGATGCAACACGCTTCTATGGGTACCAGGAGATCGGTTCATCATCTCCACAATGTCTCGAGATATCGACTTGCCACTCGCACTGAGGCACGATCAAGCCCTTAGTAACATAGCGTGCACCTCCGCGCCAGGCAATGTTTACAGCAATGTCCATGTCGGTGCCGGTGGGCGATCGCATCTCGGAAACAACTACAACTACGGTCCGACCGAGGACCAGCAGATACTGCACTCGATACTCCAGAGCCTCCACTACCCAGAAATGGGACAGCGAGGTAGCGATGTGCCTGATGCTGGAACTGACACGTTTGAATGGCTGTTCGGAGACTATGGTCGCCAGCCGTCACACGACTCTGATGAGTCTGATGAGTACGAGCGAGAATTCATGGACGATGAAGAAGAAAGCAACGAAAGAAATGCTTACGATCAGGAAGAGCGGGAAGACACGAGTGGAGAGGATCTGAGCGACATAGAGTCAACTTACTCGGAAGATCAGTGTGAAAGGGATGACATTGCTGTCAAGCTCAGATCTTGGTTGAAAGATGACGGCGACAATGTATTCTGGATTACAGGAAAACCAGGCTCGGGGAAATCGACTTTCATGAAGTTTCTGAGAGATCATGACGGCACCCATGCGCTGCTCCAGGAATGGGCCCGAGAAGATCTCCTGGTAACAGCAGACCACTTTTTCTGGCTCCCAGGAACACCGCTACAAAACTCATTCGAAGGGCTTGCCAGGAATCTGATGCACGCCATTCTGAGCTCCCTCCTTGCAGACATCAATCTAGCAAAAAGTATCTGCACCAAGCGGCGGTGGAGTCTGACAACGAGCCACCGACCATGGTCGCAAAGCGAGTTCAAGCGGATGTTCGTCAATCTCGGCGGCCTTCGTGGAATTCGAGTCTTTCTCCTGATAGACGGGCTCGACGAGTGCTGTCCACAGCAGAAACATGATGATCTTATGGCTGCCCTTCTGGACATCGTCCGGCCATCAAGCATCAAAGCATGTCTGTCGAGCCGCCCTTGGAGAGAATTTGCTGCGAGACTTGATCGTAGTCCATCGCTTTGCCTTGAAAAGATCACCCGACTTGACATGGTCACCTACGTTTCCAATAGAATTCACCAAGCCACGCAAGAACGAACAATGTTGGCAAAAGTAGTACGCAAGCTGGTCTGTCTTGTGGTCGGTCGCGCTGATGGTGTGTTCCTTTGGGTCGAGCTTGTTGTGCGAGCTGTCATCGTCGAATTAAGAAAAGGGCGCGGAATGTCAAGAGTCTTGTCGATCGTGGAAGGTCTCCCATCCGAATTGGATGATTACTTCACCAGATTGATTTATGAGCGGATCGAGAAGACAACTGGAAACACTTCAGACACCGCCAGTCTGCTCAATCTGGCCATTAAACTGGATGAATGGAAAGACCGTCGCTTCTATAACGGCAGACACCCCTATCTTGATTACTGGTTGCTAAGCAGGGGGGCTTTCGATCGCGCCATGAAATGCCCCCACGCCAATGTACCAAAATACAGTCCAGACGAAGCTGCTGTGATGCGGACGCAGACACAGTCATTTCTTGAGATTGCAAGCAAAGATCTGCTAGTCTTGAGAGACTCTAACGTCGAGTTCACCCACCGCACAGTTCGAGATTTCTTGATGAACGGCTCAGTCAATGAAGCCATTCGTCAGCAGTCACCGCCTCATTTCCAAGAACCAGACTTCGTTTTGCGTGTGCAGACATTGCGCTGCATTCACTTGCTGATGATGCCAGACATTCGGTGCGGCCAAGTTGACAACATCTTATGGTTTGCTTCGTACCTTTCATGTGTGGATAAGACTATTCGAAGGAATCTCAATATCATCCTGACAGCCTGCGAGGCACGCGCAATTGAACACCTGCATGATGCAAGGTCGTGTTATGGTCTGGTGTCCACCAAGGAAGATTCATCTGACGGCGTGAAGCATCAGATGAGGTTCTATCTACGCGATCTATGGGATCCCTCGTGGGACTCAACACCCTACCGATACATACGGACATTACTTCGCCGCTGGCCACATTTCGCACATAAATCGTTGCTTGGAAAGCGCCACCGCATGCCAGGAAGTACTGGCGAGTTTGTGAGAACATTGCGCCACCTGAGCTTGCGAGACCTTTGTAGCACATGTACGACCATCATGCACGACTGCCTATACTATGGATGCATTCCAGACGGTTGGATAGTACAGAAGCAACTGGTGCACCCGGTGGACATTTGGTCAAACGAGGTTGCCGAACGTGTTGTACATGTAAAATCAGACGATGGGCCTCTGCATTCTATCTGCGAGTACTGTGGAATCTCTCTGCCGTACTCGAGGGACTGCGGACTCAGAGAGACATTTTTTCTTCTCGAAAAGTTAGCTTTCCGGAGTACTATACCCCAGGCCGAATTGCTAGTACATGATCCCATCAGTACACCGAGACTGGAAGGCCGGATTGTCAACATGCTACCGTTCGAATTACCATGGTCATTGCTACACAGGTCAGGAAATACGCAGGCTGTCAGTGACACCTCGCATATCCGACAGTTCATATGGAACAGGCAGAAGCTTAGAGCTGCACGCTCGCTACTCACATCGGTACGCGGCCATCTGTCCAGTCTCGCAGCTGTCGAACCGAAATATCGCTCAGCTCTTCTTGCTGAAAGCCAGGCCAACTGGCTGTCTTTCCTACGCACATTCGTCGAGCCGCTTGCATCGCAAGACACGGATGATCATAGCGGACTTCAATGCAGCTGTTGTGGCTGTTGCTGTTGTGGCTGTAACTGCGTTGTCTGCGACTTATATTTCGATGAAGGAAAACGCTGCTGTGAGAGCATTGTCGTATCCCTGCAGCCCAACGGCTTCCCAATGCATTGCAAAGGTTGTTACAGACAATCAGCGTTCCAACACGGTTTGAGCCCGTCATTCGTTCTCACCATCCAGTTCGAACCTCCTGTGGCACTCCCCGACAAAGATCCGCCGCCGAATCCGCCGCCGAATCGGGGTATTGTCAAAGCCGTTTCGGAAACCATCGCCTGGTATTCCCACACTGCGCCGGCTTTCGGGTTGGGGTACTTGATACCCTCCGACGTGAAGGCAATTCAACAGGCACTACTAGCCGTACCAGAGACACAACAATGATTCGAAAGCAACAATCTACTACCCATCTAAAACATCCACCCCCACCGCCTCGATACCATTCGGTGGCGCATCCCTCCAGATTCAGCACATTCTCGTCCTACCTGCTTGTAAAAAGCACAGCCCTGCTTCCAGTCGACAGCTTCACAACTGAGACGTGGACTACATTCCTGTCGCGTGAGGCGATTCAACAGCCGACCGAAGCAGCAGTGACCTCCTCCGAATCCGCCCCCAGCCCAAGAAGACCAGTAGTCCACGTCCAACCACGACCCGAAAGCACAGCATCCCCTTCGAGCATTCGCGTCGTGCAAATCGTCATGCTGCGAACTCTTGCACCGCACCAAAAAACCTCTCCATAAAGCACAGCAGCAGTCGCATCAATCGTCTGACGCCTCCGCCACCGTATGCCAGAGTCCAAAGAGTTTCTTTCCCATCATCAGAAGATTCCAGGCTTCAATCGTTTCGAGCTACAATAAATCTTGGTAGACAATCGATGCCGGTTGTCTTGCCAGCGTGGCCTCCAAGTCGGCAAATCACGTACTTTCTGGCCCCAGTGTTTTTTTGAGCACCCAACAAGGCCGGCAAAGGTAATGCGAGGAAGCCGATGCATTTCGTGTATGGTGGGGAAGGTGCGGAATGATGATTTGGATCACGACGATGCGTACGATGATGGTCCGTGTCAACACGAGTTCCTTGGGGAGGAGGAGAGTACATTATGCTGTCTTGGCAAGCGGTTTGGGGAACAAGTCGTGTGTATGTGTGTGTGTGTGTTACCTACATACACGTTATTAAATTTTGCATTCGATTGATTCGCATGTGTCAAGATTTCGATCATGTAGATTTCGCCCAAAGCAAAAAAATTTGCTCTCTCTCTGCTTTGCGTTCCAAAAACAATCTAATCAGCCTTCCACCTCCGCCCACCACCCTTCCTCCACAACCAAACGGCCTCGGTAGCATACGCCTTCGCACTGACGTGTCTGCCACCGTCGACTCCGTTGCCCTCACTCTCCGCCACAAGCTGCGGGATCACGTGTTCCTTCTCAACCTCGCGCCACAAACCCCTAGCCAACTCGCCCAGCGTGTTTTCCGCGTCGGGCAGGTTGCCGCCTTCCTCCCCCGAGTCTCCGAATTCGCCTTTGCCCAGTCTGAACAGAATCCGGCCTAGAGTTTGGAAGGCAACGCAGCGTTGTGCTGGGTAGGTGCTGCGGCTTAGGTGGGCGAGTTCGGCGATTGTGTAGCCTGCTGCGTCGGGTGCGGCGCCGTGGTGGTGGAGGCCTTGGGAGACGGGGATTGCGGCTGCTGTTTTCGGGCCTAGGAGTTCGCCGGTGAAGGAGAAGCGGATTTCGTTGGGGTTCACGGAGGATGCTGAGGGGGAGTAGGCATTGTTGTCCGAGGATTGCATCCATTCCAGTTTTGAGGGGTCCGAGGGGAGAGAGGGGAAGTATTTTTCGTGCAGGTCTGTGAGGAAGGTGTCGCTGTTGGGGTCCAAGGCGGGTGGTTGGGCTGGGGTGGGGAAGTGGATTGTTGAGTGTGAGTCTTGTTGTTCTTCTGTTGATGCTGATGGTGGTGTTGGGTTGCCATGTTCGTCGGTGGATGGGAAGTCAGGTTCATAGTCGACCTCGATTGTCGCCTCTTCTTCGTCTTCATCCTTAGCAGTCGGCTTGGGTGGATTTGAGGGAGTCGAATCATCATCGGCGAAAGCGACGGATTTCTTTTGGCTGGGTTTCTCTCGCTGAAGAATTCCACCTTCTACGGGTTCGCGTAGACTTTCAGCTTCATTACTTCCACTGTCTATGTTGGCTCGTCGCAGTAGTCTGTGAATAAGGTCTGGATCCAGAGAGCCTAGGAGTTCGGCCCGGGCTTCCTCAATCTCTGCCTGGGACATGCCAGCGAGCACATCGCGGTTTTGCTGGTCGATTTGAGTTTTCTCCTGTTCCTGCCAGGTTTTGGGTGTTGTGTCTTCGGCCGGCGGTGCAGTCTGCTGTTTGACGCCGGATGACACTGTGGTGCCGTCGCTCAAAACTGTGGTGGCGGATTCGGCTTGCTGCTTTCTTTGCTTGAATCTACTCTGGAGAGGTCTCTTTTTGTGCTCGGGAAAGCCAGTGCTGGTTCTTGGAGTGGGGGCGCTGGGAGGTTTTGGTGCGGATGGTTTCCTTTCCAGGACGTCTGCTACGAAGGGGAATGGTGAGGGTGCGGGTGCGGCGGCGGCACGCTGAGGTTGTTGTTGCTGATCCCCATCATCGTCACTGATGTCGAGGATGAATTTTTCTCCACGGAACATGGTTGTGTTGTGATTATCTTCTGATGTATGTAAGTGCCTGGGTGTGATTGTCTGGTGGACGTCACGTGGTCGAAGTCAACTTTTTGCGAAGCGGCGTTTGAGACGCCAGAAGCCATGTGCAGCGGCAGCGGCGTTTCAGAGGATGTGCCGCCTCATCGAGCTAGTCTCCGCAAGGCCGCATTAGCGTGGATTGTAGGTTATCTTTATACTGCAGTCGATCCATGTCAGATGTATTTTGAACAGTATGTTATTGTGATATTTACGGTTGGATGATTGATTGATGGTTGTCAAGATGATGAACACTCACTGAATGTATAGCTATATTCACCCACTCAACAAATCCAACCAGTCAGCCAAGCCAGGCGGCTCAAGTCTTACAGATCTGGCTCTAGCGTCAAAGGGAGAGACAGCAGACGGGAATGAGAATGATATTGTCATGAGACGTAGTATGAATGAATGGGAATACTCACGAGATGTAATTGCAATACGGCAATCGAACATGAGCCTCCAACAAGACAATACAAAATAGGCTACAGAAATAACCTCATCCAGGGTCTCGCCCTCTAAGATCTCCGGCCGGTGTCACAGCCGAAAGTTGACCTTGGACCTCCCACTGCTCGGGCGGCAAGGTGAATGGATGGAGATCGATCAGAGCGCAGAGCAGGGCGAATGGCGGCGGGGACAAGGACAAGCAAATCGGCATGAGGCAGAAATGTCATGTCACGTTCAGGTTAATGGGCACATGGCCCGTGTAGACTCTGTTCTCGCCGCCCCCCACCTCGAAGCACCCCAAAGTCCAAGCAGCAGGCAGTATTGTGCTTGTCAAGTTCAGTGAAGCCCGTTATTGACCCATCAACCCATTCTTCTCTCCCACATCCCCTTTCTTTCTTCTTTCCTTCCTACTTTCTTCTCGCAATCCACCGCTGTATTCGCCGCATCAAATTACCCAATCCTCCCCATCGACAGCCGTGCGAAAACCAGACAAATCGGACGAGTCGACTGAGCTGCTTCCACTCCCGCCATCCGACCAGATATCCGACCTTGCACGCACGCAGTATTGGGAGTCGTGTGTT
>Ga0265780_10008119_pt1 | contig 12787 bp, 8 predicted proteins | sample P1T30metagenome_FD_192432 | JGI IMG/M metagenome (GOLD analysis project Ga0265780, IMG submission 192432) | Plant litter microbial communities from East Loma Ridge, Irvine, California - P1 T30 | ecosystem: Environmental > Terrestrial > Plant litter > Unclassified | place: USA: California...
ATTGTCTTAATCCTTGCCATGATGTGCCTGGGACTGATGGCGCTGCACAAATTGCGCGTCAATCAGAACCCCGACGTCGAAGTGCCGTTCATCCTGGTGACCGTCCCTTACCCAGGTGCTTCGCCCGCCACCGTCGAGCGCGAAATCGTCAACCGGCTCGAGAAATCGATGCAAAGCATCAGTGGCGTGACCGATGTGCAATCGACTGCCGACGAAGGCGCGGCGACGATCTTTATCCAATTTAACTTCAAGCGCAACCTGATCGAGGCGTCCGACGATGTGCGCAATGCCATCGCGGCGGTGCGCTATAAGTTGCCGGTCGAAATGCGCGAGCCGATCCTGCGCCGTATCGATCCGTCTGCCCAGCCGATCATGAGCCTGGCGTTTTCGTCGACCAGCCAGAGCCACGCGGAAATATCGCGCTATGCCGAGGATGTGCTGGCTGATCGTTTCCGCGGCATCGACGGGGTCTCGACCGTCACGGTGAACGGGTCGCTGAAGCGTGAGCTGTCGGTCCTGCTGCGCGCCGAAAAACTGCGCGAATACAATGTCTCGGTGGGTGATGTGGTCACTGCCTTGCGCAACCAGAACACCAATGCGCCAGTGGGCAAAGTGCGCGGGACGCTTGACGAAAAGAGCATCCGCCTGGTCGGGCGCATCGAGCGCCCGGAAGACTTCCAGGATGTGGTGGTCAAGCGCAGCGGCGACGAAATCGTGCGCCTGGCGCAAGTGGCGGAAATTCGCGACGGGTACGCTGATATCGACAACCTGTCGGTCCGCAGCGGCCGTCCGAACGTCGGCATCCAGATTGCCCGTTCCCGGGATGCCTCGACCGTGTCCGTGGCCAAGGGTGTGCGGGAACTGGTGGCCGATATCAACAAGGAACTGCCGCCGGGGTCGAAACTCGAGGTGACGCGCGACGGTGGCATCGAGTCCCAGCGCAGCCTCAACAATGTCGTCGAGACACTGGTGTTTGGCGCCGTGCTCACCATTTTCGTGGTGTATGCCTTCCTCAACTCATGGCGGTCGACGCTGATTACCGCGCTGTCATTGCCGACTTCCGTGCTGTCGGCATTCATTGCCGTCTGGCTGTGCGGCTTCACGCTGAACTTCATGACCTTGCTTGGACTGTCGCTGGCCATCGGCGTGCTCATCGATGACGCCATCGTGGTGCGCGAAAACATTGTGCGCCACATGCAGAACGGGTCCGACCGGCGCACCGCTGCGCTCGAAGGTACGGCCGAGATCGGCATGGCGGTGGCGTCGACGACATTCTCGATCATGGCGGTGTTCGTGCCGGTGGCGTTCATGCCGGGTATCTCCGGCGAATGGTTCCGGCCATTTGCGCTGACGGTGACATGTTCGGTGATCGTCTCGCTGTTCATTTCGTTCACGCTCGATCCGATGCTGTCAGCGTACTGGGGCGATCCGCCGGATTACCATCACGCGCCGAAGACGGGCATCTCGAAAGTGCTGCAGCATTTCAACAACTGGTTCGACCGCAAGGCCGACGGCTACGGCAACGTGATTGCCTGGGCGCTGCACCACCGCCGCTGGATGGCCATCATTGCCTTCGGTACCCTGGTTGCGGCAGTGGGCCTGTACGTGAAGTGGGGCGGCGCGAGCTTCCTGCCAAAGGCCGATGCCAGCAACCTCGCCATCGATGTCCGCATGCCGTCGTCGTCGAGCATCGAATTTGCCCGGCTGAAAATGGAACGGGCGGCGGAATTGGCGCGCACGCTGCCGGAAACAAAAGAAACCAACAGCTCGATCAGCCCCAGCGGCGGCCGGATCTATGTCGACATCGGCAAGCGCAGCACCCGCAAGCGCTCCGCTGCCAATATCGCGGTGGACCTGCGCGAAAAAATCAGCCACCTGGTCGGCGCCGAATACACGGTGCTGGACGATTTGAACGGTGGCGGCGGCAAGCCGGTGCAGATCGAGTTCACCGGCCCCGATTCGCGCAAATTGCTGGAAATTACAGCGGCCTACATGGAGAAATTGCGCCAGGTGCCGGGGGCGGTCGATGTCGGCCTGTCGCAGCAGGACCCGAAAGACGAACTGCAGATCGACATGGATCGTGGCCTCGCCAATTCCATGGGCATTGCCGTGGGCGATGCGGCCCAGGCCCTGCGCGTGGCATTTGCCGGCATCGACGTGGGCGACTGGGTCGATCCGACCGGCGAAACGCGTGACGTGGCGGTGCGCCTGCATCCGAACGACCGCGTCGACGCCAGCAATATCGAGCGCCTGCCGATTGCCGTCAGTGGCAGCCAGATGATGGTGCCACTCGACCAGATCGCCAGGATCACGATGGGCAAGGGCCCATCCACCATCGAGCACAAGAACAGCAAGCGGACCATTACGGTGTCCGCGAATGCGCAGGGGCGCTCGAACGGCGAAGTCACGGACGATGCGATGAAGCTGGCCAAATCGATGGATTTCCCGCCGGGGTACGGCCTGGCGCTGGGTGGCGTCGGCAAGGACCAGGCCGAGCTGTTCACGGAGATGCTCATTGCGCTGGTGTCCGGTATCGGCCTGATGTACCTGATCCTGGTGATGCAGTTCGGCTCCTTCACAGCCCCCATTGCGGTGATGATGTCGCTGCCTTTGTCGCTGATCGGTGTGGCGGTGGCGCTGCTGCTGACGGGCGGCACGCTGAACCTGATGAGCTTTATCGGCATCATCATGCTGATGGGCCTGGTGGCAAAGAACGCCATCCTGCTGCTTGACGCCGCCCGTGAACTGGAAGCGGAAGGCCACGACCGTGAAGTGGCACTGATGCAGGCCGGGCGCATGCGGCTGCGGCCGATCCTGATGACCACGTTTGCGCTCATTGCCGGCATGTTCCCGCTCGCGCTGGCGCTCGGTGACGATGGCCAGTTTTACCAGCCACTGGCCATTTCCATTATCGGCGGCACGATTACGTCGACCGTGCTCACCTTGCTGATGGTGCCGACCTTTTACGACAGCATCGAGATTGCACGCGATCGCATGGTGGCCAAATACAAACGCCGTGCCACGCGGATGAATGTCGTACTGGCATTCCTGCAGACTGGCGTCGAGGTAGTGCTGACCCTGACATTGATCCGGTTTGTGTTCCGCATGTTGCACAAGCTGGCAATGCGGATGCGGGGCCGTAATGCAACACCGGTTGACGGCGTGCACTTGGCCAAGCAGCCGCACACGCTGTCAGACTAGGCGTGTGGACCTGGCAGCTTTTACCACCGGGTCCGTAAAAACGCAGTACCGCCAGGCCCGCCGCGAGCGGGCCTGGTGGCAGGCAAGGCAGTGCCTGCGTGGACGATGCTCTGCGTGATTCTTGACATCGTCCAGCGCAGGTTACTGGCCTGAAGTGCCACTGGTACCGGAAGTGCCTGAGCCGCCCGAGGAGCCCGAGCCGCCGGACCCGGAGCTGCCTGACGAACCGGAGCTGCCCGACGAGCCCGAAGTACCGGACGAGCCGGAACTGCCGCTCGTTCCGCCGGCGCCTCCTGTTGTGCCACCAGTAGTACCGGTAGTGCCTGTAGTACCAGCGGCGCCGGTGGTGCCGCCCGTTGCGGCGCCAGTTGTGCTGCCGCTGGTGTCACCGCTGGTGCCGGTGGCGCCCGATGTTCCCGACGAGCCGGCTGGCGGTGTGGCGCCACCTGTCGCGCCTGCTCCGGTGGAACCAGCGCCCGCCGCGCCGGTTGGCCCCGAACTCGATGCATCGGGGGTCGGTCCGGCGCTGCTGCCTTGGCCGCCAGAAGTGGCGCCTTGCGTGGTAGTGCTGGTGTCAGTTGGGCTGCCATTGGCGGTTGGCGTATCGTTCTTGCGGCAGCCGCCGAGCAGTGCCGCCAGGACGGCGGTGGTTAAAATAAGTTTTGGGACAGGGTGGATCGCTTTCATGGTATTTCTCCTCGTTCACGTCACTCATGTGCCGCACTTCCCGCCCCATGCGGGATGATCGCGGCGCCAGCTACAGTCCCGATAGCGGTGTGGCGCAGCCACGCCGCCCATCAGGTTCTTGCGAGGTGGCGCAAAGCCTGGCCTCGTTCAGTGCACGAATTCGACTGTAAATATTAGACCGGAAGCAGGCCTGTCGGTTCGGACTTTTTTCTTGCAAAGCGGATTTCATAATCTTGTTCGATGTCGAATTTGATTCGCGTCAATATTGCTTTGAATGCTGGCAGGACTTATTGCTGGGCTGCGTCGGGACGCTTGCCGGCAAAATGCTCGAGCAAGGCCGGAATTTCTGCCGGGATTTCGCGGGCGAGATAGCCAAGCTGACCGAATTGGCGGGCGAGCCGCGCGCCGGCCTGGGCATGGAGTGCCACGCCCCAGCAAGTGGCCTGATCCAGCGTGGCGCCGCGTGCGGCCAGCCCTGCAATGATGCCGGCCAGGGTGTCGCCGGAACCGGAGGTTGCCAGGCCGACGTCGCCATCGGCGTGTTGCCAGATGGCGCCATCGGGCGCTGCCACCACGGTGCGTGCCCCTTTCAGTGCCACCACCGCGTTCCAGCGCGCCGCCGCGTCAAGCGCATGCTGGTCGGGCGCTTCCACAATGGTGTCCTTGTCCATCCCGCTCAGATGCGCCATTTCGCCGGCGTGCGGCGTGACGACGACCGGCTGCATGAACCGGAATGGCGCGTCGCCCTCCGGCGGGTACAGGATGGCGCCCATCGCGCACGCATCGAGCACGACGCGCGTGTCACTCTCTGCGAGGCGCGGCAGCAGCGCATGCACCAGCGCGGCGGTGGCCGGTTCGTCCTGCATGCCCGGGCCGATCAGCGTGGCCGTGATTTTGTCGGACAAGGGATCGAGCTTCGCCACGGCGTCGCCGGTAAAGCCGCCGGTGGCGGTTTCAGCCAGGCCGATCACGCGGGCTTCGGGCAGCGCCAGCGCCACCAGTTGCGCGACGCTGTCGCCGGTGGCGATCGTGAGTTTGCCAGCGCCTGCCCGCAGTGCAGCCGTGGCCGCCAGAATCACGGCGCCGGGCATCTCGCGAGAGCCGCCCAGCACCAGTACGTGGCCGCGGCCTTCCTTGTCGCCGTTGGCGTCAGGCATGGGCAAGGCCCAGCCATGGAGGAGGGCGGCATCGACAGTAACGGGGGTGTCGGGAGTGTGCATGGCGGTTTATGCCTTTGGTGCGGCGGGCATGTCTTTCTCGGCGGTGACGGGTGTTTCGGCATCTTCCAGCGGCGCGACGAAATTGAGCAGGCGCGGGGCCAGCTTGCCGCGCCGGCCCAGTTCGGGATCGAACGCGTAGGACGTCACCGAACAATTTGGGACATCGCCGGCGCGGTCGGCTTCGAGGATGCGCGCTTCATCCATCCGTTCGAGCAGGTAGCGCAGGCAGTTGACGGTGACCTGGTGGCCGACGATCAGCACGCGCTCGCGCGCATACTCGCGCGTGATGGTGTCGAGCACGCTGCGCAGGCGCAGGATCACATCGCACCAGCTCTCGCCGCCAGGTGGACGGAAATAGAACTTGCCGACATGCTGGCGCTGCTCGTACAGCTCGGGATATTTTTGCGAGATGCCGTGCGTCGTCAGGCGGTCGAGCACGCCAAACTCTTTTTCGCGCAGGCGTTCGTCGACCTGGATCGTCAAGTCGGCGCCGGGCATGCCGGCCATGATCAGGCGCGCGGTTTCAGCGGCGCGCACGTAAGGGGAGTGCAGGACGACGTTCGGGCGGCTGTCCGCGGGGAGGGTGCCAAACCAGCTGCCAAGTGCCTGCGACTGGCGCTCGCCCAGTTTGGACAAGGGCACATCGACATCACGTTCAGCGATATCGATCAGGAGGCCAGAAGCGGCCTCCGCGGCATCACGCGCAACATTCCCGGCGCTTTGTCCGTGTCGCACCAACCAAATTTCCTGCGGCCATTTCTGCTCCATGCCAGATCCACGTACGATATTGATATGGCAAGATCATAAAGTGATTTGCTGGCTGCGCTGCGCACGTTACTGTCAGGACAGCTAACTGGCGCCGCGCATTGGCCCGCTATTGGCCCAACCTGGCAGCACGGCTGAGTGGCGATGATGTCGGCAGATCAGGCCACCAGCTGGTCGCCGTCGAGGTTGATGACGGCGTCGCTGTTGAACACTGCCATGTCGGTCTCGCCCAGCACGCGGCTGGTCACCGTGCCTGCCGTGATCGAACCGCTGACGTTGAGCGCGGTGCGGCCCATGTCGATCAATGGCTCGATAGAAATGAGCAAGCCGGCCAGCGCTACTGGCAAGTTCATCGCCGACAGCACGATCAGTGCGGCAAACGTTGCGCCGCCCCCGACGCCGGCCACGCCCACCGATCCGATGGTGATAATGCCCAGCAATGGCAGCAGGAAGTGCACCGTGAACGGGTCGATGCCGACAGTCGGCGCAATCATCACCGCCAGCATGGCCGGATAAATGCCGGCGCAGCCGTTCTGACCGATGGTCGATCCGAACGAGGCGGCGAAATTGGCGATGCCTTCCGGCGTGCCCAGGCGCGATGTCTGCGTCTGCACGCTCATCGGAATGGCGCCCGCGCTGGTGCGCGAGGTAAAGGCGAACGCCAGCACCGGGAAGACCTTGCGCACGAAGCGCGCCGGGCTGAGTCCGACCGCGGCGACCAGCAGCAGGTGCACGCCGAACATCAGCGCCAGCGCGGAATATGACGCCGCCACAAAGCTGATCAGGTTGAGGATGCTGTCCACGCTCGAGCTGGCCACCACCTGCGTCATCAGCGCGAACACGCCGAATGGCGTCAGGCGCAGCACGAGGGTCACCATGCGCATCACGATCACGTGCGCGACATGGATGAAGTGATTGAACGACGTGAACACTTCCGGCTTCTTGCCGGCGATGCCGGTGGCCGACACGCCGATGAAAATCGAGAACAGCACGACTGCGATAGTCGAGGTGCTGCGCGCGCCGGTCATATCGAGGAACGGGTTGGACGGGATGAACGACAGGATCGTGTTGGGCAGCGAAATCTGCTGGGCGCTGACGAGCTTCGCATCCATGTAGTGGCCGCGCGCGATTTCAGCGGCGCTCGACGTCAGGCCAACCGCGGTCAGGCCGAACAGCTTGGCCATCAGGATGCCGATACAGGCGGCGACAAACGTCGTGGCCAGCAGCGTGCCGATGGTGATCGAACTGATCTTGCCGAGCGACTTGGCGTTGCACAGCTTGAGGATGGCCTGGATGATCGACACCATGATCAACGGCATGACGATCATTTGCAGCAGCTTCACGTAGCCGGAGCCGACCACATCGAGCCAAGCGCTGGTGTCCGTCAGCACGGGCGACGTGGCGCCGTAGACCAGCTGGAACGCGGCGCCGAGCAGCACGCCGAGGCCGAGGCCGGTGAAAACGCGCTTGGTGAACGATGCGTGCGTGGCCTGCAGCCGGTACAGGAAAGCGCAAACGGCCAGGGCGATGGCCAGGTTCAGGATCAAGGGGAAGTTCATAGGGGTCCTAGAGTAAACGCATCGCCCTGTCGAGAGATGTCATCGTTGCATTTTATAGGTGTTCTTACTTGCATGCAGCGATCCAATTTGTCTATAGGTATATGAAATCATTGTATTGACAACCTCGACACACCGTTGACCTGCACCAGATGGGTCCGGCGCAGTGATGCCTAAGCTGACTGTCCCCCCAACCATGTCGGAGTCAATCATGAAATGGATCACCATTGGATGCGGCGCTTTGCTGAGCGCCGCGTTGGCCGCACCGGGCGCCGTGCTGGCCGCGCCGCTCTACAACCTCACAGTGATTGGCGGCGCTGGCAGCGTCGCGAAAGACATCAATGCATCTGGGCAGCTGGTCGGCTATCAGAATAACGGCGCCGATTTTCATGCCTTTTTTTATGATGGGACCACGGTCACCGACCTGAGTCCGGTCGTCGGCGCCGGGAGCGTGGCGCAGCGCCTTAACGACAGCGGCACCATCGTCGGCCAGGTGTACTCGGACGGTTTCCGTTCCGGTTTCGCGTACGCGGGAGGCGCCTCGATCGCCTTGCCGCTGTCCGGCTACAGCGAGGCGAACGGCCTCAATAATGCGGGAGCCATCGTCGGCGCTACCTATCTGCCCCTGAATGGCGAATGCTGCGCCCTGAGCGCCTATACCTATAACGGCGGCATGTTCACCAACCTCGGTACGACGGCTGACGGTTATGGCAGTTACGCCGCGGCCATCAACGACGCTGGACATGTGGCCGGCACCAACATACTGGATGTCGCCACCAATAACGAGGAGCCATTTTTTTACAGCGACGGCGTCATGCAGAACCTGGGCTCTTTCGGGGCCCCCTATGGACACAGCCTGGCGATCAATAACCATGACCAGGTGGTGGGCGAGATCGGCGCAGCGTATGTCGACAGTGATAACGAGAGTCCGTATCCACGCCACGCATTCCTGTACGACGGCGGCGTCGTCACCGACCTCAGCGCGCTTCGGTACGGAGGCGACAGCAGCGCGCACGACATCAACGACCGCGGCCAGATCGTCGGCACAACCGACACCGACCAGGGACGGCTGGCATTTTTATACGCAGCCGGCAGCATGGTCCTGCTCGATAGTCTGATCGATCCGTGCCTCGGCTGGACTGTGGAGGGCGCTGACGGCATCAACGACCTCGGACAGATTGCCGCCACCGCGTGCAAGGCAGGCCTCTGCTATGCGGTGCGTCTCGATCTGGCATCAGCCGTGCCGGAACCAGCGGAGGGATTGCTGCTGGCGGTGGGACTGCTGGCGCTCCTGTTCGGCAGGCGGTTCATGACCGTACCGCTGGCTTCACAAGTTCGATGCGCACAATTGACGTGAACCAGATGCGCTGAGCGCGACGCAGTCCAAGCTGGTCCTACCCCCACCCACGTTGGAGACCGCCATGAAATGGTTCACCACATGCGGCGCAGTATTGTGCGCTGCGCTTGCCGCACCATGCGGCGCCCTGGCCGCGCCCCTGTTCACCCTGACCACGATTGGCGAGGCCGGCTCTGCGGCGCTCGATATCAATGCGTCCGGCCAGCTCGTCGGCTACCAGAACATTGGCGCCGACTATCACGCGTTTTTTTACGATGGCAGCACGGTCAGCGACCTCAGTCCGGTAGTTGGCGGGCTCAGCGTTGCGTTCCGCCTCAATGACAGCGGTACCATCGTTGGAAACGTGTATACCCCATCTGCACGTCGCGGGTTCGCCTATGCAGCTGGTGCCGCGCTCTCGCTGCCGCCTGCCATGCGCCAGGCGAACGGCATCAATAACGCTGGCACCATCGTTGGCAGCGCAAACGTGTCTGCAGATGGCGGCTTTTTGCAGGCCACTGCGTCGACCTACAGCGCGTACGGCGGCGGCGTGCTGACCGACCTGGGCACCACGCCTGGCGGCTTCGGCAGTTATGCCTCGGCCATCAACGACGCCGGGCATGTGGCCGGCACAACCGTACTGGAGGAGACCGGTAACATCGAAGAGCCGTTCTTCTACAGCAATGGAGTGATGCAGGCCCTGGGCAGCTTGGGCGGACCATACAGCCACGGCTGGGCGATCAACAATCACGACCAGGTGGTCGGAGAGATGGGATCGTACGTGCCCGGTGGTCCCGGGGGCATCTATTCATACCGGGCATTCCTGTATGAGGGTGGCGTGGTCACGGACCTTGGCGTGCTTGTGGAAGGGGGCGACAGTACTGCACACGACATCAATGACCAGGGCCAGATCGTCGGCGAGACCGATACGGTCCTCGGCAGGCAGGCGTTCCTGTACGTCGCCGGAAGCATGGTCCTGCTCGATGGGTTGATCGATCCGGCATTGGGCTGGACCGTGCAGGAAGCGAACGGCATTAACGAGCTTGGGCAAATTGCCGGCACCGCGTGCAAGGCCGTGCTCTGCTATGCCGTGCGCCTCGACCTGGCATCGGCCGTACCCGAACCAGCCGAGGCAATGTTGCTGGCGGCCGGGCTGCTGGTCATCCTCCTGGCGCAGCGGGCACGGCATCGGCCTGTTTCCGTCAGCACGACGCTGCAGGGAAACGTGGTCAACGCAGTGCGTGAATGGCGGACAGCGCTGACGGACCTGGTTGCTTCACAGGTTTGCGTCAAAAGTTCGGCATGCACGGTTGATGCCCGCCAGATGGGTTGATCTCGGCAGTACCTAAGCTGATCGTTCCCACCCACCTTGGAGACGGCCATGAAATGGATCACGATCGAATGCGGCGCAATAGTTTGTGCTGCCCTTGCTTCCCTTGCTGCACCGGGCGCGGCACTGGCCGCGCCGCTATACACCCTCACCGTGGTCGGCGCCGCAGGCAGCGAGGCGAACGATATCAACGCCTTCGGCCAGATGGTCGGAACCCAGCGCTCCGGCACGGGCGGCGGGGCGGATCTGCGCGCGTTCTATTTCGATGGCAGCACGTCCATCGACCTGAGTCCGGTAGTTGGTTTCAGGAGCATCGCATCACATCTTAACGACAGCGGCACGATTGTGGGGACGGTCTATTCCGGCGTTTCAAGCTCCGCCTTTGCCTATGCCGCAGGCGCGTTGTTGCCACTGCCACTGCCGCTGCCGCTGAGTAGAGACAGCGAAGCGGGCGGCATCAACAACGCGGGCACCATCGTCGGTGGCGCCACCTTGCCAGTAGACGGTATTTGCTGTGGCTATCGGGCTTTCACCTACGGCGGGGGCGTGCTCACTGACCTGGGTGTGACGGATGGCGGCTTTCAAAGTGTCGGCGCGGCGATCAACGACGCCGGTCATGTGGCCGGCACGGCGGTGCTGGAACCAGGAGGGGGCGGTCCCGAACGTCCTTTTTTCTACAGCAGCGGCGTGATGCAGGACCTTGGCACATTTGGAGGGCAATATGGCCACGGCTGGTCCATCAACAACCATGACCAGGTCGTGGGAGAGATCGGTGCACCCTACCTGGACGGGAATACGGTGAGCCTCTACCCACGCCATGCGTTCCTGTACGGCGGAGGTATCGTCACTGACCTCGGGGCCGTTCTTTACGAGGGCGACAGTTCCGCGCACGACATCAATGACAAGGGCGATGTCGTCGGCTGGACCGATACGGCGCTGGGAAGGCAAGCCTTTCTGTATGCGGCAGGCAGCATGGTCCTGCTCGATACATTGCTCGACCCGGTCCTGGGCTGGACGGTGCAAGAGGCGAACAGCATCAACGAGCTCGGGCAAATTGCTGGGACAGCCTGCAAATCCGGGCTGTGCTACGCCGTGCGCCTCGACCTGGCGACGGCCGTGCCGGAACCTGCCCCAGTGCTGCTGCTCGCAGCGGGTTTGCTGGCGCTGGTCGTCACTGCGCGCGTACGGGGTCAGGTGAGGGTGCTCGGGGCAATGTGGCGAAAAAGTGTCGTAGCCCGGATGCGGGCATGGTGTCCGCATCCGGCACTTACCCAAGCTTGTTAGTGCGATTCGTTGGGGCAATTCATGCCCGGCGTGCTGGCGACGTCGGTGCCGCTGGCTGTGGTGTTGTTCGTGCAGTTGACGGGCGTGCTGCTGCGCGAGGAATTCATGCCCTGGGCGCCGGTGGCAATGCCGCTGGTAGTACCCACGCCGGAGGATCCGGAAGTGCCGCTGGCGCTGCCGCCGCTGCTGGTGCCGCTGCTGGCGCTGCCGCCGCTGCTGCTGCTACCGCTGCTGCTACCGCTGCCCATGGCGCTGTCACCGCTCATGGGTGTGGAGCTGCACGCTGCCAGCGTGAACGCCATGACGCTGCCGAAGACCAGGCTGGAAATTGCTGTTTTCATTATCGCTCCCGTGTCGTTGATATGCGCACATGATCTATCGATATATTGCATGTATCTATAGGCGCATATCGTCAACGCCTGTAGGAGATAATGCGGAAAATATTTCGCCCAGAACTTTTGGGTTAACCGGGATTTAAATCCATTTCCCCAAAACAAAAAAGCAGTAACGATTGCTCGTTACTGCTTTTCTGATTACTGCGCATTCGTGGTAGGCCGTGCGGGATTCGAACCTGCGACCAACGGATTAAAAGTCCGCTGCTCTACCAGCTGAGCTAACGACCCGAAAGAAGCAAGATTATAGGGGCGTGACCTGATTCTGTCAAATGTTCACACCCATAAACTTGGCTTGATATGGCCATCGTCCGGCCTCGCCGCTGACTTCAACTTACTTCAACGCAGCGAGACGATCCCTGGCGGTAGCAGCCGATGGCGAGTCCGGATACTTCTTGATCAGGTTCTGCAAGGTTGTGCGCGCCCGGGCCCTGTCCTTCTGGTCGACATAACAGCTGGCGATGTTCAGCATCGCATCAGGCGCCTTGGCGCTGGTCGGGTAGGTCGACACGACGACTTGCTGCGCCGCGATCGCGTTCTTGCAGTCGCGCTGCGTGTAATAGGCGTTGCCGAGCCAGTACTGCGCGTTCGATGCGTAGGCCGAGTCGGGATAGCGGCGCACGAATTGCTGCAGCGACGTGACTGCCGCTTCGTACTGGCCGGACGTAAATTGCTGGTACGCGGCGTCATAGGCCTGCTTCTCGGTCGGCAAAACTTCCGCGGCCTGGCCATCGATCGTGGCTTGCTGCGGCTCGAGCTTCTTGATGCGCGCGTCGAGGTCGGTGTAGTAATCTTTTTGGCGTTTCTGTGCCGTGGCGAGATCGTTGGCGAGCACTTCGATCTGGCCGCGCAGGCGCGCGATTTCCTGGTTGGTCTGCTCGGTCGCGTTGAGCATGTCGAGCGCAGCGGTCTTGTCGCTCTTGCTGTCGAGGCGTGCGTTCAGGTCGCGCGACAGGTTGTCGACCTTGGCGCGCAGGTCGAGGATCGCCTTGCGGGCTTCGTCGTCGTCCAGCAGG
>Ga0265780_10008120_pt1 | contig 12786 bp, 4 predicted proteins | sample P1T30metagenome_FD_192432 | JGI IMG/M metagenome (GOLD analysis project Ga0265780, IMG submission 192432) | Plant litter microbial communities from East Loma Ridge, Irvine, California - P1 T30 | ecosystem: Environmental > Terrestrial > Plant litter > Unclassified | place: USA: California...
AATTGCGCGATTAATTGCCTCACCTTTACTGCGATTTCGCCTCCCAACTTTACCTGTCAACATCGCGACATCGCGACACCGCAACAGACAGATGTCTCTCAGTTGTGTATATATATATACCTCTCCTTGGCTATTACTCTTTCCTTCCTTCTCCAACCTTCTCAATCTTTTCTCCTCGCCTCCACACACCACAGTCGCCCCTCAGGAGTGGGCTGTGTCTTCTTCCTCTTTTCAGTCAGCCGACCTTCCACATATCACACCTCAACGATTACAGCAACAACCACGATCACTGCGCCCGGCGCAAAGCAACACAACAAGCCTGCGGGCTGCCCGAACCTTCCCTGTGACTCTCGGTCACCATCGACCCCGCATACGAGAGCGCGCGCTCAGCCCGCCGTACCCACGACCGATTCCGCGAACGAGCGCACGAGCGCAACCACACACACACACACAAGCTTGGTACCATCAGTCCTGCATTGTAAGCCAGTCCAGCAAGGGTTTCTTCGCAAGAGCTAGTCTTGGATCACTGAAGGAAGACACCCGCGCTGCTGGAGGCTTAGCAGGAGATGGCCGGCAACAAGGACAAGGGCAAGGGCAAAGCCATAGACACTGGAAAGTCGACTTCCTCTCGCGGCCAAGGCTCTTCTTCACGAGAGACTCCTCCTCGGGAAGATCCACCTTTTGAGCCCCGCACACCTGGTCTGTCCAAGGATTTCACTGCTCTAGGCATCCAAGGTCAAGCCTCTGGAAGCAACACCGGCTCTTCCTCCACTACTCCTTCTGGTTCACGTCCAAAGGAAGACACCCTCGCGATCGTCCAGGCTCCATACACTAAAGCCAAGACCCAAGTTCTCGCCTTGGCCCAGAACCAGGATCTTCAGAATCTGAACATCAACAGCAAGGTGACAGAGTTCATCACTAGTCTCGAACGGCAGTCTCCCAAGCAACAGAAGGTTATCCTTGACACTTTTATGACCAACGCAACCTTCCTGTTCGACCAGATCACTGACCTTATTCTCGAAGTATCCAACATGGTAAAGGCGCTGCCGGAGCTCATGGACGAGTACGGTGGTGTTGAAGCATTTGACAGCCAGTATCAAGTCTTGAGCCAAGCCAAGAATGCTAAAGACAAGCGCATCGCAGAGCTGACCAACGCCACCAAGGGCGTCAACGTATTGGAGCCTGGTCTCATGAGCTGCGTCTCTCGCTTTTCGAGCAAGGTCCCGTACAACCACCAGGCTATGTCCGACATGCAGTTCTGCCTCAGGCGTCTAGACATCCACGACGCAGCTCTTTTCTTAGTCCAAGCGGCGGCTATTCGTGTCCGCACTCCGCGCAAAAGCACTGAGACCAACATCATTGCGCAAGACTGGGCTACCTTGAGGGATTCCATCAAGGCGACTGTTCAGTTCGCCGAGAAGAACCTGCTTTCCAAGACACCGTCCCTTTCGAAGCATTCTGTCGAAGCATTGAAAAAGGACTATGAGAAGTGTGGTATGATGCCGGGTATGCTCAGCCTCACTACCAGGAACATCACAGTTCCTTTCGCTCGCAAGTACAAGGAAGACGGTACTCGCAATGGTCAATACGAGTTTTGGCAACACATCTTTCTATACATGGCCAATAGGTATCCCGACCAGGACTACCCGATCGCGTACACTCTTCATGGTAGCAACGAGGTAACAATCGCCAACACCGTTGCTGGATACCAGATGAAGCTTCACCCCACCTATCGATTGGCTGTCCCCATTACAACAGAACTTGGATCGTCCCCATATGAGTCAAGGGCGATTAATGAAGGCGGCGATCGCATTGAAGCAGAGCTGAAGGAGATTGGAGCAAGGCAACTTGGTAGAGCTGGATCGGCTACTCCTTCAGCAAACCCAGAGGAGCGAGCACACCAAGAGCGCCAGGCTGGTCTCAAGGTAGTTGAGAAGAGGGCAGCAGCAGCTGAGTCATGGAAATCGAGGCTTCGCGGTACGCAAGCTGGTCTTCCTCAACCACCACCGCCGCCTAGCGCCAGTGCTCCAAAATCCACCCCAGCTTACCGATCTTCGTCCAAGAAGATGGACACCACGCTCGATGAAGACGATTTGGAAGACGAAGACCAGGATTCAGATGAACTTAAGGCTTTGACCATGGCCAAGAACTGTAAATGTCTAGATGGGACTTCTGATTTCCTTCAACTAATCCTCGACGGCTACCCCAAGCACACCAAACTCAATGACCGCGAACGTGTCAAAGTCATCCGAGCGTGGTATCGAGAAGTCTGTATTGGTCGCCACCCTGACAGCTCATCGATTAACAGCACTCGTGTCTGTTGGACTCATACACGAGCAACAGCTACCTGTATGGGTCTCTACAAGCGAGCCATGAATGCGAAAGCCATGAACGACATCCTTCTTCTCCTGTATCTTTCCCAAGACAAGTGGCATGAACTCCAAACTCACCCAATCACATCCATCCTCTTCGTCAAGCGACATAAGCTCGGTAAACAAGACTCCGACCTTCTCAGCTATCGCTTTCGTCCTCAGATGGCCCACGATCCATACCCAATTCCTTCCTGGAAGGAGGTTGGTGAAAAGATGGGTTGGGGCAAGCTAGTAGAAGACTTCAAGCAGAAGGGCAACATCACCGCGGAGAACTTTGAGTGGCTGTTCTTCAACGACGAGGAACTCAAGGAGATTGTCAACGAATCCTTTGAGATGTACCGTTACCACCTCCGGCGCATCGATGGCAACGAGAACCTTGGCTGGCTTCGTATCATGTACCATTCTCTCATTCAACAAGCCGTCCGTACCGACCTTCGTTACTGGTTGCTCTACTCAGTACTTCGCGAAGAGCACACTATGGTTTCCTACCCTTACTACACCAAGTACACTGTACCGGGCGACAAGACGTTCTTCCGCCACGTCGATCTCAATCTGTCAGTTGCCCACGCTCAAGGTCTAGGCGCCGATATGATCCAAGGATCAGTCTCAATCGACGACGAGAACTCTCAGAACTGTACAGAGGTCTTGGAAGGCTTCCATCGTCATGTGGGGCCGTACTTGCAATGGCGCAAGACTGCCAAGAAGGATCCCAGTGGCCTCATCGAAGGATGGAAGGATAATGTCGATTGGACGCAAGAAGCACAAGCAACAGCGCCGGGTGTGAAGTGGGCCAAGTCTATTTGTGGGGAAGGAGACATTCGCATCACCCACCCCATGACGCCCCATGGCTCTACAGGACCAGCAACCACGACCCGTCGAACAATCCTCCCATGGTATGTCATGGTACGCCAGGGCGTCATGGAGAATCCGGCCATGGGAACGTACGATGAGATCTCGAAGGCTCATCGCGATCTTACAGCTCCTCCTGCGTCACCGTCCGGACATCGCAACAAGTATGGTGGTATCAAGTGGGCATTCCCAGCAGATGTACACATTGACTTCTCCTCCTGGATCCAGAAGGCCATTCTTGCGCAAGTCTCCTGGGACAACCCTCTTGTACGCAAGGAGATCCATGACCTCCTCAGCAAGGACGAGGATGGTATCCTAGAGCATATCAGGAAAGAGCGTGAGTACGTCGTCGAGGAGATTAAGACGCTATGGCCAGTAGTCAAGGAGCTTGAGAAGGCTGCCTTTGCTAAGAGCGCCGATGGCAAATACCCAGACGTTTCCTTCTTCACCAACAAGGGCAAACCTCCTGCTCGCGAGGGACAGTGGCATGTTTGGGATCATGATTACAGCACAGGAGATGCTGTGGGGCGTCTCATTGACGAGATCGACATGGAACCAGATGTTCGTTACTACTTCCGCAACGCCGCCAACCTCGACACCATGCCTACTCCTTCCTCTCCATTCAAGACTCCTCGGGCTCGCGCTGGTAGTCTAGCGTCTAGTCTATCGTCACCCCCTAGCTCCTTGCGCTCTCCAACAACATCGCCACCACCAGTTCCGCCGCTTCCTCCTCAGTTCAAGATACCGACACCAGCCCCATCAGCTCCTGCTGCTGGCCCGTCTGAGCCACGTCGTAGTGGACGAAACGTGAAGTAGACCAGACGTGCCAGTAACGTCGCCAGTACTCAGATTTCGGGTGAGCTTCTTGTTTCACCTGAAATCTAACTGCCACCTACACCATGGCGGTGCATCACCACCATCTCCACTCGATCATTTGTTTTGCTTTTTGCTTTCTTTCCTATGTTTTTCCTTTGTCTTTCCTTTGTACTGCGAGCGATCAACACGTTCTGGATAGCATGATGGGACCATGCTACTAGGAAGAGGAGGTTTGTGCCGGTGCACAAGGTGTCCTCATATGAATCGGATCTTCAACAACCCGAGGATTACCCGGAGGGAGAACGTCTTTCAACAAGAGCTCTTCGGGATCATCTCATCATCTACCATCTCATCTTTCACTCATGCTTTTGAGTATCAGACTCTTGTACAATACTTCAGACAATAGAATCTCCCCACAATAGGACTCTTTCCTACCAAACCAACGTCCGCATGCTTCCTCACCCGTGCTAACCACCTCGCGTCCTCGTAGTAATACATCTTCATACCCTCCAACACCTGAACAAATGGCGAAGCCCATGGGGATGTATTCCACTACGCAGTATGAGAAGTGGTTAGCATGCGTTGATGCGACGCACGCGGCAACGACAACTACTGGAAACACCATGAGTACAGACTCAGCCCTTTTCTTCGGGTCAGCCGGAACCACGACAGTGGTTGTGTTCGGGCCGCCCATGTCCTCATCAACAAGCGACATTGGATAAGATGGTCGCGCGGGTCAGACAGCTATTCAGGAACACCAGAAAACGACGATTCGACCGATACCTGGAACGGTAACATCAGAAGTACAATGAAATGCCGGGCCGACTAGGTCAGCATGACACCACAACAGTATATTCAGAACGCACACTGGTGCGGAACCGCAGTTCAATGGAACTAACAACCCAATGGGGTATCATAGTAAGTAAAACGCCGAGCCATGCTGACCGTGAAGGTATTTGGGAAGTATCTTCTGCCGTTGGGCAGAGGGGATCGAACACCATCGAGCATTAAGGACTCATCTTTCGATCACACAATCTCTACAGTACAACATCTATTCAGTATTCAATCTATCAAGTGAAGGAGTATTGGCTCCTTCATGAGTTATTCAGAACCACGACAACCGCTGAAGGAACAGAAGAAGCGTAAGGCGTCAAGGGATCCAGCAATCCCCTCTCCTGAGCATTCATCTGCCACCCCTTCAACCACTTCGACACCGAAGACACCAACCCCTAGAACCATCTCTGAAGCGGAGAGCGCATCGTCGTTTGCAATGGCAACCAACAATGTGGTCTCTATGGTTCGCCCTAGACACGCCGCTCTGGTCTTCACCGGTAAGGACGTTACCGAGTTCCTTGAAGACTATGACCGACAAGCCGACAACGGAGGCCTCTCTGATGAGATGAGAGTCTCTGTTCTTCCGGATTACATCGGCGATGAGGATCGCTCCATTGCTCGCATCGTCAAGCTCTTTGCCGGTTACAAGGAGAAGGACTGGGCCAAGCTCAAGGCGAACATGAAGGAATACTGGGCGGATGAGGACACCGCTGTCAAGATGGGCAAGCGTTCATACTTGCAAGCTTTCATCCACAAGTGTGTCAATAATCCACCCAGTCTTACTGAGTATTACACTCACTTCCACGCCACGGCCGAAGCCTGCGTCGCCAACAAGCAAGTTCCACAGGAGGAACTCGGCTTTCTCTTCTACCGTGGACTTCCGAAGCATGACAAGCAGACGGTCGCTTTCATGATGCCCGACGCTCCCAAAGGGGATGACTGGGCTGAGTACCATGTAGACAAGATCTACACCTTCCTCAAGGAACACCATAGGAAGGCTAACACCATCAACGACATGCATACCCAGGAACGCGGCGGTATGGATGCCGAGATGAGACGTATCATGCTCACCAACAAGCGCGCCACCTTTGACCCAGCGAAGGTGAAGGACGCCATTGCCGATCTCCAGAAGCAACAGGAAAAGCAAGAGTCCCTACTTCCTCCTAGCGTGGATCCTGAGGTGGAAGAGCTTGTGACAGCACTGAACGGAATGAAGCTCGACTCCGAGATTCTTCATTCATTCATGGCCCACTCATCTGTTGCTCCAATATTCAAGAATCCGCACAATGCTCTTTACTTCATGGGGCGTGCGTCTAAGGTAGACCCTCCTGTCGAAAGGAACGATGGGTCTTTCGTCACCAAGGCACCCAGGAACACAGCTCCCAAGGGAGGAACTATTCAGTACGGCAGGGCTGAGTATACCAACACCTGCCACATGTGTAACGAGGAGGGACACAAGATCGCAGATTGCGAACTCTACAACAATCTCCGCAACCTGGGTTGGATCAGTCACCACTGGGACAATGAGCGCAAGCAAGGAACGTACTATTTCGGCCCGCCCCATGATCGCCTTGACCGAATCCCTGGTACTCCTCCGTCAACCTTGAAGCTTGAATGGCTCAGGTCCAAGATCAAGGAGTATTTCAATGTCACTGACGACATGACGGAACAGCCCGCGTCCAGTGTTCTTCCTGAGAAGTTCAAAGGAGACTCTCGCCCTAAGCATGTCCTCAAGCAAACCAACACTGCCAATGTGGCCACTCATTCAGACCATTGCGTTGGTCATGAGGACGCTCGACAGCAGTTCATCCAGTTTCAGGAAGGTGTTGAGTACTCGGAGGAGGTCCAGCCACTTGATGACATCGATTCCAACAGCATCATCATTGGTGGCGAGGACAACGCGTTCCTCCACAGTGCCGAAGGCAATGCCATTGGGCACCAGAACAAGAGTATTCTCAACAACCCCGATCGAGTTCGAGATGGCCATGTCAAGAAGAGGGGTAGACCCTCTAAGCAATCGCAAAGCTCTCAGCAGTTGCCTGAGGAAGACGCTATTAGACAAGTTCCTAACTCACAGGCGTCGGACACCACCATGAGGCCGGAGGACAGTTGGGCTGAACAGCCATTTCTCCCACAAGCTCCCGACACACCATTCGCGGTCGTTCGTCCACCTGCCGATGTTCGTATCGATGACAATATGTCGGCTGATCCTAGGCATTTGTTGCAAGGCCGCAAGAAGAAGGCGGTGAAATTCTCAGACGCTCTTCCTGACCCAGAGCTCAAGGAGCTTATCAAGGGACAGCCCAATCGCATTGCGACAGCGCTTCTGAGCCAGGAAGTGCGAGGAGTGACTGTTTCCGATTTAATGAGTCAAGACAATATTGCCAATCAATTGCGCAATCTTTTGAAGGAGGATGGTGTTGGTGTAGACAGTGTTGGGACGGTGAACAGCTTTGAGGCTGGCCGCGCTACAGATTTCGGGTGGGCTCTGTTTTCACCCGAAATCTGTGCGCCCTCCCGCGCGTCTGCGCCCCACCATCGCGCCTCCCACGAACACCCATCGCAACCCCCACCAACCACATGGTTACGTCAATGCGACACCAACACCTCTTGTAACACTGTCGATGTGTACCACTCGAATGCGCAAACTCGACATGAAGTCACCGGTCGCGGTGACTCATGGGGTGATTCCCTCGACCGTATACCTACCAAAGCAGTGCGTGGAGTACAGAGACGCGCCGGACGCGCGTTTGTACAGACAGACCTACCGGAAGCTTGGGTTCATGTCTATGGCGATTCCGTCAAATGCCTTATCGACACAGGCGCGCAGATGAACATCCTTCGTCTTAGCGCGGCGCGCGCGCTGAAAATACCGTATGAGCACCAGATGCAGAGGCTTGGCGACCTACCGCAAGGAGTCACCTCTGCCAATGGAGGCCATGAGCCATTCATTGGTACTGCTTTCGACGTTCCCGTACGCATTGGCACCGTAGTCATTCACACCACCTTCCGCATCGTCGCGAACCTTACACGCTCGGCTATACTTGGAGGGCCATGGTGTGCGGCGTCATGCATTGGGATACAGTACAACGCATTCGGCAGAGTGCAATGTCGTATTCAGTCTGAAGACGGAACCAAGTTGGTTTCCTTCGTCGCCTCAGACCCCGAGCCCACACACCCGTCCTCCACCATAGATCATGAGCAAGGGGAGGACGATGATGATGCTGCTGGACACGTACAAGTCAGCACCATGACCAACTCTACTTCAGGGCCGCCTCAAGATCCTCCCGCGGTTCGGTACCTACACCAAGGAGCGTGGTGTGACCCAACGTACGGTTTCGGGCAATACAACATGCTATTTCCGGCAAGCATCCAACAGGCATGGAGAAGATGGATGCGCTCTCTCTTTGACGATGGCGCGGAGGCACCTCGGGTGGACGAGGACACCGAGCCAATTGTTCAGCATGAACAGGAACTTACCGAGCACACTGTTATGTGTGAGATCAACCGCGAGAAGATGCTTGATCACGCGCGCAGGACTCATCAGCAACCGGAGGTTGCCACCTTGTACAAGACTGTAGACAAGAAGGTTCGACCTGTTGACGTTCCTCGAGCGGATGAGCCAATGGAGTTCGGACGGGAAGACTGGAAGGAACGAGCCATTCAGCGTCAACAACTTCGCCTGTCTGTTCGTGAACCAGACCCAGGACCTCACGATGACATCTTCGAGCCGCGATACGCCGTATTCCCACGAGGAACTCGCCTCACACCTGAGAGACTAGCCAACCTTCACATCGGATCACAAGTCACACGAGAAGAGAGAGATCTCTTCATCCAGATGCTCTACAACAGGGAAGCGGCTTTGTCATGGGAATTCACCGAATCGGGCAGAATACACCCTGACGTATGCCCACCATACAAGATCCGTACAGTCGAACACAAAGCTTGGCAAGCGCGAGGCTTTGCTGTTCCCAAGAAGCTCGAGCAGGTTGTGGTAAACATGGCCAATGCTCGTCTCAACAGAGGTACCTGGGAACGCTGCGATAGTCAGTATCGCAACCCATGGCACCTGGTTCCTAAGAAGGATGGAGGAGCTCGATGGATCTCCAATGCGCAAAAGATCAATGCTGTTAGCATACGCGATGCAAACCTGCCGCCAACAGCAGATGAGTTCTCCGAACGCTTTGCTGGATGTCTCATCAACTCTCTCATGGATCTCTATTCTGGTTACGATCAGATCACTCTTCACACCGCAAGCCGGGACATGACAGCCTTTCAGACACCAGTTGGTCTCCTTCGTTCATGTACCATGGTCATGGGGGCAACCAACTCAGTTGCAGCATTCCAGCGCGTCATGATGAAGATCCTCAAGGACCATTGGCCGAACACTATGGTGTTTGTCGATGACATTACTTGTGGAGGTCCCAAGACAGACTATGGTGGTGAGATGGCTATGCCCGGCGTTCGTCGCTACGTCTATGAACACATCCTCCAACTCGACCGCGTTCTTGCAGACATCGAGCGCGCGGGAGGGACAGTCTCTGGCAAGAAGTGCTACTTCCTCATGGAACGCCTAGAGGTTGTTGGCTATGAGATCAGCCCCGAAGGACGCCATCCCAACAGCAAGAAGGTCCAGAAGCTTTTGGATTGGCCACCTTGCCGCGATGTACGCGATGTTCGCTCTTTCCTTGGGCTATGTGTCTACTACCGCATCTGGGTGAAAGGGTTCACCACTATTGCTAAGCCTCTCTTCTATCTCCTTCGCGGGGATGTGAAGTATGAGTGGGGTCCAGATCAGGATCAAGCAATGTACACACTCAAACATGCCATATGCTCAGCGCCAGCACTAGCAAGCCTTGACTATTCCGACACGTTGAAGTACAAGGTCTTCCTCATGACTGATGCCAGTCAGGACGGAGGAGGAGCTTGTCTTGAACAGCTACAGGCTGACGGCAGACGCCACCCCATTCGATTCGAAAGCACACTCTGGTCAGCAAGAGAACGTCTTTGGCATTCCACCAAGTTGGAATGCAAGGCAGTGCTGTGGGCTTTGAAGAAGTTTCGTACATACCTGTACGGTATACACTTCACCATCGAAACTGATGCAGCAACACTCATTGCCCAGCTCAATCGCTCTTCCACCGACAACCCAGGATCAGTCATGAATCGGTGGATCTCCACCATTCTTCTTTGGGACTTCGACATTGTCCACGTCCCTGGGAAGAAGAATGTTGTTGCAGACGCTCTCTCTCGCTACCCCAAACCCGACGATTGGGTTCCACCAGAAGAACCTGAGGATGATCTCGAGGAGTTCATTGACCACATGATCGGAAGCATGGAAGAAGAGCCACTGCCCATTGGAGCAGCCCGAGTACTCAAGCATGAGTATTCCGAGCAATCTGAACAGGTCGCCCAGTTCCTTGTCAACCTCAAGGTTCCCAAGGGAATGACACCAAAAGAGCTTCGCGCATGGAAGAAGAGAGCTCTGAACTTCTTCGTGCGCGATCGCGCGCTCTTCCGCAAAACCTCAAGGAACGTAGCTATACGCCGCGTTGTCGATGACACCGACATCCGTTCGCAAACTATATGGTCAACACATGAGACTACCGGCCATCGCGGAACCAACACCGTATACTCTATGCTCTCCCAACGTTACTGGTGGCCCAGCATGTACGAAGACGTTCGTAAGAGACTTCAACGCTGTCCTGAATGCCAACTTCGCTCCTCCAAGAGGAGAGTCGACATGTTAACCAACACGTACAGTTTCGCGATCTGGGAATCAGTCGCGATCGATGTAGTGTACATGCCCCACTGCCAAGGCAAGAAGTATCTTGTCATTGCCAGGGAATACCTAAGCGGATGGCCAGAGGCCAGAGCGCTTTCCAACAACAAGTCCAGCACCATCGCCAAGTTCATTTACGAGGACATTATCTGTCGATGGAGCACAACGCGCAAGCTCTTAGTTGATGGTGGGCCAGACTTCGCTAAGGTGGTGAAGTATCTGGCAGCCAACTACAAGATCAACCGCATTCAGTCATCCTCACACAACCCACAGGCCATGGGTAAGATTGAGGGTGGACACAAGCCTATTGTCAATGCTCTCGCCAAGCTATCAGGTCTCTGGGTGAACAACCTACCAACTGTTCTCCTCGCGGACCGCATTTCCACACAGTCTCAGACAGGCTATTCACCATACCAGTTAATTACTGGTCAAAACCCAGTCCTGCCGTTGGAATTGGAGCTTCCAACATGGCAAACTCTTCCATTTCGGGAAGTGAAAGACCGCGCGCAACTCCTAGCAATACGCGCAATGCAACTAGACCTACGAGATCAGTTCACCAAGGATGCCGTCGCCCGTACCAACCGACTACGCCAAGCCAAGAAGGAGTATTGGGATGACACCAAGGAAATACGCCGTGAGGAGCTTCGTCTTGGTGACCTGGTTCTTCTCTGGAACTCTATTCGAGAGATTGACATGTCTAGGGACAGGAAGCTCGACGCTAGGTGGATGGGTCCCTATCGCGTTCGACGCCCATGGCCAGAACGAGGCACGTACCAAATTGAAGATCTTGATGGAACGCCACTTCCACATACTGTTCCTGGCAAGAGGCTGAAGCCCTTTCGCCAACGAACATCAGAAGACATTGCCGAGCAAGATCGCGGCCGGATGAAGCTTTGGGACCCGGAGAAATGGGAGAATACCAACGTCTCTGCTGACACACCGGCCGGCCCCATTGACGATGATGAGCATGATGACCAGGACACCCCTTCCCAACCACAGCTCGAGGAAGGGGAGGCAAGCAACGCCCCAAGGCTTGTCAGTCAACCAAGCGCCATTCCAAGGCTTATCAGCCAGCCTAGCGTGGTTATCACCAAGCGCCTCACTGAAGAAGAACGAAGAGCATTCAGACTAGACTTTGTTCCTTCCTCTGATTCCGATACATCGTCAGAGTCAGATGGAGAAAGGGCGTAGGCCATGGGACGGCCTTCACTCAAGGAAGAGGAGGGGGAGCCCGCCGCGGGCTCTCTCGTCCAAAAGCCTCTTCAACAATACACGGTCCACCACTACCAAGTATTGAAAGCACACTTCTTCATTCTCTTTTTCCCTTCCATGGCGTCAACCGTACTACAAAGGATCTCAATATTGTGAACACTTACAGGCCACATTGGTTTTGCGGAGAAGCATTCCGCGAGTCATATCAAAACTGAAGTCAGGATACCTGCAAGGATTTCAAAGAATGCACAAGGTAGAGCTCAATCAGCATCCTCATCCAAGACCTCTAGGAAGCAACCACCACTGGGTGGATAAGGACGTATCTATCCTGCCACCATCTCAACACACTCGGGACGCCCGGGGGACGCGGCAGCCGCGACCCTACGCGTAACCATCCAAGAACTACCACCTATCCATTACCTCCGCACGCCCTTGGGGGCAATGAGGGAGAGAGCCATGAGCATTATCCCTGGTGATGAGCCAGGGAGGAAAGCAGGGAGAGCAATACGCCTATGGGTACAACTTCAATGTCGGGGATACCAGTGCCGACCGCGATGAGTATTGCCCTTTCGACCATCCCGTCTAGCTTCGAACTCTCTTTGAACTGTATTTGTACGGCTATCATGGTCCTTTGGCCGCGATTCTGATGATCGTGGTCCGCAACAGTCCCAACACACAGATTTCGGGTGGGTTGGGATTTCACCCGAAATCTGGTCGTCACCGCCACGACAACACAACTCCGTCTATTCACCGATACTATTGTACGCGCGAGGACACCGCCGAGTACAATGGCCAATTGCGCGATTAATTGCCTCACCTTTACTGCGATTTCGCCTCCCAACTTTACCTGTCAACATCGCGACATCGCGACACCGCAACAGACAGATGTCTCTCAGTTGTGTATATATATATACCTCTCCT
>Ga0265780_10008121_pt1 | contig 12785 bp, 9 predicted proteins | sample P1T30metagenome_FD_192432 | JGI IMG/M metagenome (GOLD analysis project Ga0265780, IMG submission 192432) | Plant litter microbial communities from East Loma Ridge, Irvine, California - P1 T30 | ecosystem: Environmental > Terrestrial > Plant litter > Unclassified | place: USA: California...
CAGTTCGCGCACGTTGCCCGGCCAGTTATGGGCGCAGATCGCAGCGATCGCGCGGCTGCTGAAGCCCTTCAGGCCCGGCGCCTTGTCGGCCGCATGCTGGTGGAAGAAGTGCTCGGCCAGCTCGACCAGGTCGTCGCGCCGTTCGCGCAGCGGCGGCACCGTCACCGGCAGCACCGAGAGGCGGTAGTACAGGTCTTCGCGGAAGTCGCCGCGCGCCACCGCCTGCTGCAGGTTTACGTGCGAGGCCGAGATCACGCGCACGTCCACCGGTATGGCGCGCGTGGCGCCGAGCCGGATGATGGTTTTCTCCTGCAGGAAGCGCAGCAGGTTGGCCTGCAGGTCTTTCGGCAGGTCGCCGATCTCGTCAAGGAACAGTGTGCCGCCGTTGGCCGATTCGATCAGGCCGACCTTGTCGCGCGCCGCGCCGGTAAAGGCGCCGCGCTCGTAGCCGAACAGTTCCGAGTGGATCAGGTTGGGCGCGATCGCGCCGCAATTGATCGGCACCAGCGGCCCGGTCGAGCGCAGCGACTGGCGGTGGATCGCCTGGGCCGTGAGCTCCTTGCCGCTGCCGCTCTCGCCCCAGATCAGCACCGGCGCATCGACCTTGGCCACCCGCTCGACCTGGCCGCGCAGGCGCTGCATGGCGTCGCAGCTGCCGATCAGCGAGGAGGGCGAGGCGCCAGGGCGCGGACGCGGGCGGCGCAGCAGGGCATGCCCGTGCACGTGGCCGAGCGTATGGGCCAGGCGCTGCAGATCGACCGGCGCCGTGTGGTAGTCGCACAGGTAGTCGGCCACCAGGTCGCGGCAGGCCGGCGCGGCCAGGGTTTCGGTGCGGAACACGCCGACCCACTGCACGCCGCTGTGCTGGCGCAGGAAACGGTCGATGTCCCCGTGGGGCCTGGCCCCGATCACGTGCATCAGCAGGCCGACGAGGTAGGCCTGCTGGCGCAGTTCGGACCTGGCTTCGTCCAGGCTGCCGACGCTGCGAATGTCCCAGTCAGGCATGGCCTCGCGCAGCATCTCGGCTGCGCCAGGGTTGTCGGGGGCAATGCAAAGCAATCGTTTCGGCGTCATCCATTCTCCTGAATCCGGTCTGGCGCCGGACGATACGGGCGCCAAATCATGCCTTTCTGACATTGGCATATTCCAGATCCAAGCATACCGCATGAATTGAGTTGTATGGGAGACAATTGAAACTGTCGTGAGGCGTTAGCAACGCAACAATATCCGGTGCTTGACGCGCCGGTTCGCCTGGGGCAGGCGCCTAGGGCAGGCCGAGCAGGTCGGCGCGCGGATAGCCCCACTGCGGCACGGGTGAAGGGCAGGCTGTGCCGGCCTGCGCGGCGTAGGGCAGGGTCGAGAAATTGTGGCTGCCGTGCGGACCGTAGCGCACGTCGGTGGCATGGCCGCCGGCCAGCGACGGCGTGCGCGCGAAGCGCAGCCAGGCGTCGACGCGGCAGTCGGATGCGCGCAGCGCCCGCAGGCGCGCCTTCGAGCCGCGTTCTTCCCAGGCCCAGGCCAGGCCGGCCTGCTGCTTTTCAACATATTCGCCATGGATCTTGAAGGGACAATTGGCCGCCGGCGTGATGCCGGGCGCCAGGCTGAGCACGCCGCGCCGGACGCGGTAGCCGTCGCCGCCGTCGCCGTCGCCGCCGTCGCCGGAGACGCTGACCACCGTCCAGCACAGCGGATTGGCCGGGAAGGCCGACAGCGCCGTATCGAAGATGCGCAGCGCCGGATCGGCGCGGCGCAGGTCGGCCGCCACCTGTTCGCGCGCCAGGCCAGCGCTGTACGCCTGCACCAGCACGAAGCCGAGCACGGTCGCCACGCCCGCTACCAGGGCCGTGCGCTCGCCGCGGCGCCGGGTCAGCCCCAGCGTCAGCGCCCAGATGGCGGCCAGGCCGGCCAGCGAACCCCATTGCAGGAAGCCGCCCAGGGTGAACAGCAGCGGCACGACCAGCAGCAGCGCCAGGAAAATCCGGCGCAGCCAGGGCCGCGCCACGTGCGCCGCGAGCGGCGTGCCGAGCGCCAGCCAGAATACCGGCTCGACAATGAAGATCATGTCGCCATACAACCAGCGCGGGTCGAAAGGCGCGAAGGGGTGGACGCCGTAGACATTCATCGCGTCCATGCCCAGGTGCAGCAGCAGGCCGAGCACGGTGGTCGCCAGCAGACCGAGGCGCGCCGCGCCGTTCGTGCGCAGCAGCTTGCGCGCCGCCGGCCACAGCAGCCAGATCGCGGCCAGCATCAACAGCGCCTGGGGCAGGGCGTGCAGCAGCGTGTGCGTGTGGCCGCGGTGATGCAGCAGGTAGCCCAGGGGTTCCGGCGCCAGCCTGGTGAAGATCAGGTCGAGGTCGGGGAAGTTGCTGGCCACCGCGGCACTGGTTAGCAGCAGGCGGCGCCGGATGCTGGCGCGCTGCGGATCGGCTTCGGCGGGCAACAGGCGGTGGGTCAGTTCGCCGAGCGCGAGGCCGGCCAGGGAGTGGGTCAGATTGTCCATCCGGCAATATTAGCATTCGCCGCGCCATCCGTAGAGTGCGATGTGCGTCACGATTTACCGGTGATTTTTGACGCAAGAGATGAATTAGAAGGAGTAGTCGAATCTCACACCTTGTCACGTTTTCTTTCTGCACGGGGCAAGCATCGGTAGGCCAGGGATTTCCCAGCTGTAGCGATTAACTGGCACTCTCAGTCCGCATTGCCGTAAGGAAACTATGCCACTATACTGCCCAGCGATTCCATCATTGCCGAGAGCAGTTTCATGCCGATGGGTTTCCTTCCCCGCTTGGCGGCCTGGCGTAGCTGCCGGTGCTACGCGCGATAGCGCAACCCTCGACTACCTGCGCCAGCAGCAGGAACAAGGGCCTGACGTGCGCATGCAGCAGCCCAGGTCGCTTGAAGCCAGCCGTTACGCGGACGTTCCCAAACCAGGTACAGATGGGATGACTGAGCTGGCAATCAACAATTGGAAATAAGGAAATGACTGAGTTGTCAAATTTGACTCGATGTGATGTTGCTTCAGCTTGGCCCAAAAGAAACGCATTAATCGAATCGCTAATGGGGGTTAGCCTTCGTTCGGAGCAGCAATTGCTTGCCTATAATGCGAGAACGGATGCTGACAATGCCGTCAACCTCGTTCCGTCTGTGGAGTACGCAGGCTTGGGCCGTGATTTGCAATTTAAGGCTATCGCATTGGCACTTAACCAGGAACCTTGGCTTCCCGCGCTCGCGAAGCCAGTTGCCTATCGCCTTTTCTCTAATAAACTCAATTTTTTTTGGCACGAAAATTTTCGTGTCTTATATAAGGACAGCGGTCGGGTTCTTAATATGTTCAATGTCAGCCTGGCAGTGACAGATATGGCCTTTGCGTTTCTCCTCGGTTGGACTGAAGAAGCTGTTTATCAAGGCTATTTGACACATGCAGTCTTGAGTCGAAAACATTATTTGACGCTCCAGTACGAGAACGAGCACCGTCGTGCACAGGCGTTCATGATGCAAATGTTTGCCGACTGGCGTGGAGATGTAGCCCACAATTGGCCTGCCTATGCATATGATGAGCCGGTTTATCATGGATTATTGGAGCGGTGGCGAGATCCTGATGCAGCCTCATTGGTGCCGTGGTTGCGTGCCGCATGTAACCTGCATACGCATCAAGCAGCGCGGGAAACATCAACATATTTTTTTGACTTTAGCGATTACATCTTGGTCCGTACACCAATTGAGATATTAATGTTGTATCGATTGCGGCAGTTGCTTGGCTTGGAGAATCCGGAGCTGGATCACCCATTGCTTGAAACCCCATTTGACCGGCTGCCCGATCCTCAGCCAAACTATGCTCCAGATGATCTAATGTTAGACACGTTCAGCCGGGTGCGGCAGGACTGGCCAGCATTCGATCAAACCGTTTCGATAGAGTCGATTCTCGCTCATGGATAGCAGGTGCTTGCGTATCAGGATTTAATCGTCAACGGTTTCGCTGCCTTAAACCAATAAACTCCACCATCAGGTGAGGCGCAATCCGTGGACAGGAGACAGGGCAGGTCTGACATTCGCACACGAACTCGGTTTTCAGTGTCGTTTTTCGTTCTCCATCAGCATTGCGCTTTCGACTCGATGGCCTCTCGGATTCAGTCTTGTTCCGTTCTTTTATCCCAGACGCAACGGTTGAGCGCGTGACCGAATGTCAGACCTCGCTGTGCTGGCCGGCGATTTCATCGGTTGACGTAGATGCAGCTTTCGCAAACAGACTGTAAAAAGAGGACAAATGGTTTGGTACGACACCAAGTGGCATAAGTATTGGAAGGTGGGGGATGAAAATCTATTTATGGTGGGACGATGAGATATACGGAAATTTTGAGCCCTATGCATCTTCGCTTAACACTGTGCCTGAAGACGAATGTTACATTGCGTGTCTGCTCACCGATGATGGCGGTCTCGGCTATCAGGCCACTATTCGCGAGTCTGCCGAAGTGTTGGATGCCTTGGCCAAGATAAGTGATGGACGAATCCAATCGTATTTCTGGTCACGTGAGACATTTGTGGCTGATATTTCGGCGCAAGAAGTAAAAATTTCCTCGCAGTTTTGTGACGACTTTTTCGATGTCATGACATTCGATGAATTCTCTGAAGTTCTTAAGGTTTGGTACGACATGCTCGTAACAGACAAAGCAAGTACATCCTCGAAACTGATACTCGAAATCAACCCGGTTATGCGCAGGGCTGCCTCATAGGAAGTTCTGGGTCCAGGCGTGAGCCGAGCCGATAGTGCAAGGATTCTCCCTAAATTATTCCCGCCTGAAGACGATCAACATGGAACTCGACGATCCACCTGATTTCGATATCTGGTGTGCACTGAATGGCACGCCAATGGCTGCCGCAGCGTGGATTGCTGCAGCTCAGTCGATTGCGGTCCTTGATGTCTACAAGGCAATACGCAATTGGCTAGAAGACGGTGACCATATCCCGGTCTTTACCAGCCGTGGCTGGAGCGACCTCCCGCACCTGAAACGGGAACTACCTGCTTTCGTTGACAAGGCCTCTGCCATGATCTCGGAATCTTCCTTTCATCCCCTGCGTTGCCGATCACATTGCGAGCAGCATGCATTGTGGTACGTCAGTGAGAACTGCCCGATTTGCAAAGGCTTCTATATTGATAAGGTCGTCTATTCTGAAACAGGAAGGACAGCATATCTGAATAGCTCTCCCGCAGCCGCACCAGCAGGCGAGTCGTGGCTTAAACCTGAGGTCTGGCTCAGTGAAGGAAAAACGGCTGGCGATTCGCCATCGTTTTTAGTAAAGCAATAAGCAAATATACGGTGTTTGATGAGATTGGATTTGTTTTGGCGGGCGTGATTTCCATTCTGGACTTTATCAATAGGTAGAAGAGATGAGTTTTGTCTGAAGTGTGGTTATGACGACAGTGATCGTCAAGATTATTTCATGTTACGCATGGCTTTTATGGATGATGCGTACGCTTATTGCCGTCAGGTTGGACGGTCATGGATTCGAGATAACAGCGAAGGATTTGATATCGGCAGTGAGTACGCATTTGCGTATGAACATGCTAACTATTCTCCAAAATTCTTCAAACTTGAATCGCTCATGGTTGAGGTTGTCTACATGACCTTGATCGCTGGCAGGAGAGGGCGGGCGGTATATGAGGCGCGCAAGCAAAAGCTGATTCAGATGATCAGTGAATATGATTTGCAAAAAATACTTTCAATATTGCCTGGCGAAGAGCGGCTAGCGTTTGTGAATGATCTTAAGGCATTGGAAATTTTAGAGCGGGATGCGTAGCCATACTTAATCATGAAGGATAGTATGGAGACGAATGAGTGCAAGACCTCCCGTTCCGTTCATCTCCGAGTGGCAACGCAAGGTCGCATCTTCGTATGGCATTCTTCCGACCAGCGCATTCGAGTCGTTCGTCGATGTCGATGGCGAATTCGTATTGGACCGAATCCAAGGATTGGTCTGTCTGGCGCAGGAGCGCGGCTTGCCTATCGTGTTTCAGTAGCTTGTGAATGCGGAATGAATCTGCCGATAGCAGGATTCTCTTGTATTAAAGAAAAATTTATCACATGGTCTGGAGCGGAAATGATATCCCGGCACGCAATCATTGAATGTCTTGTCAAGGAAGAGATCTGCAAAGCAGATGAGATCAAGGGAGCCTCTTTTGCCGAAGTCGAGGAGCTTGAGGCCGCGACAGGGAAAGATCTTCCTGCGCAGTACCGGGAATTCCTGCTGGGATTGGGGAACGGGGCTGGAGATTTTTTTCAGGGGAGAGATATATTTTTGCCGTCCCTGACAGGATTAAAGGAAGAAGCAATTAATTTGCTGAAAGAAAATAAGGAGAAGGCAGAACTCAATGAAAATCAGTTTGTCTTCTCGATGCATCAAGGGTACGAATTTACCTATTTTGATTTGATGGAAGGGGACGATCCTCCTGTCTATCAATATGTGGAAGGCAAGGGACCCCCTGTCTTGACCTGGCACTTACTAAGTGCATTCTTGAGGGATTCAATCGCTCAGTATGCCAGGCCGGAACTGAGGCGGTTTCACGACCACAGGTCGAGACAATGAACTGCATGGCGGGCGAACTGCGGGGTGTGAGGACCAGCGGACAGTCGGTCATGAATGAAAGGGAAGTCGGATGATTTCTCGTCCATATACATCGAATAAAGCATGGGCATGGATCTTTCTCGACCTGTTGAATCACATTGGCAGGCGAGGGTGGTTCAGTGTCTGGCTGTACGTACCATTGAGAGAAGATATGATTTTCAGGCGCACCATGGAGCTAGCAGTTCCAGCGTCGACAACGAAGGAGCAGTGGCTTCAACTGAATAAGGCAATAGAATATGGGCGGAGTCGGGGGGTTACAGTTAAAATTACGGTGAAGCCATGACAGAAGTGATGCGACATAGATGGGCTCAATTATATTTCAATAGCGAAATTATTGCTGTAGCAAGTTTTTCTGGTTATCGTGGCGGCTCATTTTTCGACTTTAAGCAAGCCCGACACTTGTTAGCGAAGGATTGTTCCGACGAATGTCTGGGAAGCGCGGTCTTGAAGGCGTTAGCATCCAGTCGTTTTTTACTGGCATCGCGTAGGAAAGGAAGTATTTATCCACGCGATCTTGAGTTTGATGCTGAAGTTGGCAGTCCTAGAACTGTTGTTGAACATTTCGATGCCTGAATGGAGGAGATACGGGATAAATTCGGATACAAGAATAAACGTTCATTACTCAAAGAAATGATGGTATGTGGAGTTATTCAAAAAGAGGGATTGGTTACTATTATACCTACCCATCATGAGTCGGGCGATGTGTGGAATGGTGATGGTATCGAGGACGAAGATAAGGTTGTGATTTCTATCGATTTACAGCTTGCTCAAATTGGCGCCGCAATCCGAATTGCGTTTAGTCGCTGTACTGGTTAAATGTACGGGAATTGTTTGCGTTGTCCTTTTGTTTGACATATTAAAAGCAAGCAATCGAGCGACGTATGCAGAAAGTTAATTGCAACAATCCGCTCGATTGGCAATATCGCTTTGCGGAAATAATAAGTGGCGACTTTCTTTGTCTGAGCGGCGAGGCGATATTGCTGATCTGAAGGCGGATGAGGCGAGTCAAGAGGTGAGGGTTTGATTCACGCCGATCTAGGTGCTGCGCTATTGATTTTGCTGCACAATGTCGGTTGTGTATGAGGTAAGTAAAAATCGATAAGGGTGAGGTGCGTGGGCTAATTCTACACACCGGGCTAGGTGGCGTATGGGTTAATGTCAGACTTCGAGATGCGGAATGCGATGTATCTCGTCCATATGTATCGAATAAAGCTGCGGTACTGATTTCGCTCGATTTGTTGAATCATATAGGCAGGCGAGGATGGTTCAGTGCATGGCGGCACACACCTGAAGTAATTACGTACTTTACGTCTCGTTTCATACCTATCCAGGTAATGCTGACCATATCCGTGTCGCCATAGAAAACGCCATCGAGCAACACACCGAGAAACGGACTGAAAGCTCAAGCGTCGCCAACACAATCGGTTCGTTTTGTTGCTGAGGGTATTGGTATCTCGGGCGGAGCATATCGACAACTTCGATCTTGCTGCGGAAAAGATTCGTGCGTCCTATGTGCACGGGAGTATGAGGCGACAACGGATTTGAATCTATGGTCGGATGTCATGTATCAAATTATCGCGACAGCCGAGCTTTTAAGGCTGTTTATGCACGATGCGCGAGAGTCAGCCAGCTACAAAGCAGCCCAGAACGACGAGCAGGACTGAGAGCCGATCACAAAGATCGGCACGGGCCCTTCGATACCGGAATCGCCCTTGGCCGTATCCCACTGTGCGGGTCGATTACAGAGGTGATCCTGCTGCCGGCCGGGCTGCGTCGATTGACCGTGCGTCTCCGTGAACCAGTTCCTCGTGACGGTCAGTACTTGATGTACGTCAAGGATTTTGCTGAGCTTAGTCAATAGACTTCTACCATCAGCTGAGCCGCAGCCCGCGGCCGGCAGGCAGCAGGAGTCCCCCACATGCTTCACCAGCACATCCCCGTCAGCGCGCTGCGGCGCGCGGCAATTCCCGTCGCCAAGACCGTCGACTTCGACCCCGAACTGGTCCAGCGGCTCGGCAAGAACGGCCCGCGCTATACCTCCTACCCCACGGCCGACCGCTTCGGCGACGCCTTTGCCTACCGCGACTACCTGCATGCGGTCGCCTCGGTGCGCACCCGCGGCGGCGCGCGCCCGCTCTCGCTCTACCTGCACATCCCGTTCTGCGACACGGTCTGCTACTACTGCGCCTGCAACAAGATCGTTACCAAGAACCGCGAGAAAGCCGCCACCTACCTCGGCTATTTGAAGCGCGAGATCACGATGCAGGCCGCGCTGTTCGCCGGCATGAACGAAATCGAGCAGCTGCACTTCGGCGGCGGCACGCCGACTTACCTGAGCGACGAGCAGATGGGCGAACTGATGGCCCACCTGCGCCGCAGCTTCAAGTTCGCGCCCGATGACATCGGCGAGTACTCGATCGAAGTCGATCCGCGCACCGTCTCCAGGGAGCGCGTGCACAGCCTGCGCCGCCAGGGTTTCAACCGCATCAGCCTGGGCGTGCAGGACTTCAACCCGGCCGTGCAGAAGGCCGTCAACCGCGTCCAGCCCGAAAGCGAAACGCGCGCCATCATCGCCGCCGCGCGCGAGGCCGGCTTCCGGTCTGTCAGCATCGATTTGATCTACGGCCTGCCCAGGCAAAACCTGGCGACCATGACGGCCACCATCGAAAAGGTGATCGCCGCCAGCCCGGACCGCATCTCGATCTACCACTACGCCCACCTGCCGCACGTGTTCAAGCCGCAGCGGCGCATCGCGGAAGCAGAGATGCCGTCCTCCAGCGAAAAGCTGGCGATGCTGGCCCTGTGCATCGAGCGCCTGACCGGGGCCGGCTACGTCTACATCGGCATGGACCATTTCGCCAAACCCGGCGACGATCTCGCCATCGCCCAGCGCCAGGGGCGCCTGCACCGCAACTTCCAGGGCTATTCGACCCATGCCGACACCGACCTGATTTCCTGCGGCGTCTCGGCCATCAGCGCGGTTGGCGCCACCTACAGCCAGAACGCCAAGACCCTGGAAGACTATTACGAAGCGATCGACAACAACGAGCTGCCGGTGGTGCGCGGCATTGCGCTCGGCATGGACGACCTGCTGCGCCGTACCGTCATCGGCAAATTGATGTGCCAGTTCGAGCTGTCGATCTCCGCCATCGAGCTGGCCTTTCCGATCGCCTTTGGCCAGTACTTCGCTGACGAACTCGTGGCCCTGCGCCAGCTTGAATACGACGGCCTGGTCACCATCGAGGGCGACTGGATCTCGGTGACGACGCGCGGGCGCATGTTGATCCGCAACGTCTGCATGGTGTTCGACCGCTACCTGGCGGCGCCATCGAGGGGGGCAAGCGCAGTGCCGCCCGCAGTACCTCGCTACTCGCGCACCGTGTAAGCACATGAACGTCAGCCTGATTCCGGTGTTCGTGGTGGGCCTGCTGGGCAGCGTCCACTGCGGCGCCATGTGCGGCGGGATCGTCGGCGCGCTGTCCCTGACGCCGCCGCGTACGCGCGCGGGCGTCGCCGTGATTGCGCTGCGCCCGGCCATCGCCGACCGCGCCAGCCTGCACGTTGCCGCCTACAACCTGGGCCGCATCGCCAGCTACATGACGGCCGGTGCGCTGGCCGGCGGCGTGGCCCAGGGCGCAGGCGCGCTGTCCGCGCTGCCGGCGCTCCAGGCAATCGCCTATTGGCTGGCGAACGGCATGCTGGTCGCCCTCGGCCTGCACCTGATGAACGCCTGGGCCGGCATCGCCCACATCGAAAAGGCAGGGCAGCTGGTCTGGCGCCATATGCGTCCGCAACTGGCCCGCATCGGCCCGCCCGACACGCCGGGACGCATGTTCGCGGCCGGCGCGCTGTGGGGCTGGCTCCCTTGCGCCATGGTCTACAGCGTGCTGGTCACGGCGATGCTGAGCGGCTCGGCCACGTCCGGCGCCCTGACCATGCTCGTCTTTGGCCTGGGTACGCTGCCGATGATGCTGGCCCTCGGCCTGTTCGGTGCGCGCCTGCGCGGCTGGCTGCGCATGCCGGGCGTCCGCACCGCCTGCGGCGCGCTGGTGCTGGCGTTCGGCGTGGCCGGCCTGTTGCGCGCGGCGGGCGGGCTGCCGGCGAGCTGGCTGCACCTGCTGTGCATCGCGCCATGAACGACGGCAGCCATGAGACAGCCCCGGAGGACGGCGTCAGCGCGATGAACCCACCCTCGGCAGACGGTTGTTTCCACTGCGGCCTGCCGCTCCCCGCGCATAGGCCGTGGTCTGCCTTTGTCGGCGGCGCCGAGCGCGCCATGTGCTGCCCGGGCTGCGCGGCGGCGGCGCAAGCCATCGTCGATGCCGGCTGCGGCGACTACTACGATACCCGCAGCGGCTACGGCGCCACGGTCGACAGCAGCGACGCACCAGGGCTGGCCCTGTTCGACAGCGCCGGAAACACGGGCGAGGGCAGCTTCACGGTGGAGGGCATCCGCTGCGCCGCCTGCGTCTGGCTGATCGAGCGCCGTGTGAATGCGCTGCCGGGCGTGCAGGAAAGCCTGTTGAACGTCAGCAGCGAACGCCTGCAGGTGCGCTGGGACCCGGCCGCCTGCAAGGTCAGCGACATCCTGCGCGCGCTGCGCGCCGTCGGCTATACCGCCTATCCCTACGACCGCGAGCGCCATGGCGAGCAGCTGGAGCGCGCGCGCCGCAAGCTGTTCCGCCAGCTGTTCGTGGCCGGGCTGTCGATGATGCAGGTAATGATGTATGCGGTGCCGGTCTACCTGGCCGACGACGGCACCATGGACGCCGACATGACCGCCCTGATGGGCTGGGCCTCCTTCCTGCTCACGCTGCCGGCGGTGCTGTACTCGGCCTTGCCCTTCTTCGGCGGCGCCTGGCGCGATCTGCGCCGCGGCCTGCCCGGCATGGACGTGCCGGTGGCGCTCGGCATCGGCGCCGCCTTCACCGGCAGCACGGTGGCGCTGGTGCACGGGCAGGGCGAGGTCTGGTTCGACTCGATCACGATGTTCATCTTCCTGCTGCTGGGCAGCCGCTACCTGGAGCTGACTGCCCGGCGCCGCGCCGCGCGCGCGCTCGAGGCGCTGCAGGAAGGCATGCCGGCGTCCAGCCAGCGCATGCCCGGCTATCCGCTTGCGCGCGGCACCGAACTGGTGGCGGCGGACAGCCTGCAGCCGGGCGACGTGGTGCTGGTGGCGGCGGGCCAGGCGGCGCCGGCCGACGGCATCATCCTGGAAGGCGAGAGCGACGCCGACCTGTCGCTGCTCACCGGCGAAAGCAAAACGCGGCGCATGGCCGTTGGCGATTTGCTGCCCGGCGGCGCCGTCAACGTGACCCAGGCCGTGGTGCTGCGCGTGCAGGCGGCGGCGCGCGACAGCACGCTGGCGCTGCTGGTGCGCCTGGTTGACAAGGCCGGGCAGGGCAAGCCGGCGCTGGCCCTGTGGGCCGACCGCGTCGCCGCCTGGTCGGTGGCGGCGCTGCTGGTGCTGACCGCGGTCGTGTTCCTGGCCTGGCAACTGGTGGACCCGTCGCGGGCCTGGCCGGCGGCGATCGCGGTGCTGGTCGTGACCTGCCCTTGCGCGCTGTCGCTAGCCACGCCGACCGCGCTGGCGGCGGCCACCGACCGCCTGCTGCGGCGCGGGGTGCTGGCCGTGAAGCCGCACGCGCTGGAAACCCTGGAGCGCGCCACCCACGTGGTGTTCGACAAGACCGGCACCCTGACGCTGGGCCGGCCGGTGGTGCGCGCTACCCATGCCGTAGGCGCAGTCGATGCGCAAGCCGCGCTCGACATCGCCGGCGCGCTTGAAACCGGCAGCGCGCATCCGCTGGCGCAGGCGATCCGCGCCGCCGCCTCGCCGGCAGCCGTGCATGCGCATGATGTCGCCGGCACGGTCGGGCAGGGCGTCGAGGGCGAGGTCGATGGCCTGCGCTACCGTCTCGGCAGCGCGGCCTTCGTGGCGGCGCTGGCCGGGCGCCGCGTGCCGGCCGCGCCGGAGGGCGAAGGCAGCGCCGTCTGGCTGGGCCGGCAGGGCGCCTGGCTGGCGCGTTTCGACATTGCCGACGGCCTGCGACCGGAAGCCGCCGAGGTGGTGCGTCGTTTCGAGGCGGCCGGCAAGACCGTGGTCCTGCTCAGCGGCGACGCATCGCGCGCGGCCCAGCAGGTGGCCGGCCGGCTCGGCATCC
>Ga0265780_10008122_pt1 | contig 12785 bp, 9 predicted proteins | sample P1T30metagenome_FD_192432 | JGI IMG/M metagenome (GOLD analysis project Ga0265780, IMG submission 192432) | Plant litter microbial communities from East Loma Ridge, Irvine, California - P1 T30 | ecosystem: Environmental > Terrestrial > Plant litter > Unclassified | place: USA: California...
CCACCCCAATCCCAGCCATCTCTCCGCCCCCAGCAGAATCCCCACCCGCCTCCACCACCCAAAAGCAGCGCAAACATACACAAACCCAGACAAATTCAAAACCCCCATCTGATCCCCAAACGAGATGATCTCACCACACCAAATACATCCAGGCCGCTGTTGTAGACCTGCTAAAATGCGCCTCTAAAAACCATTAGATGACGAAGCCGCATGTGTAGCGTAGACACGGGGGGTTGCTGGGGCCTGGCACGCTGAGTCGTTTCATCTCTGCTCAAAGTGTGCCGGCGCATTATCGCTTTAACGCGCCTCTTGCCCGCTCACTTCAGCGTGTTCCTTGTGTCATTCGTTGCTGCTATTTGAAACTGCACGGCATATTGCCGCGACGTATTGGTAGGAAAAACATCAGGCATGTGTGCTTCCTGTTCATGGAGGGAATGTGACGAGGCGGAGGGCTACTTCGGAGAGATTGCGAGTATCCAAGAGTTTGACACGGCTCAAGTTAAAGTTCCCCACGAGGGCGAGGGCGAGGACAGAGGAGTCTCCAAGGAGCAATGAGAAGACGGATGGGAGACCGAGCTGGACTGCGGGGGTCGAGGTATGGAGTGAAGAAACAGGCTCTGTGTTGATTGATTGAGTATTCGAAAACGCATTTCTCTACCAATGTACACACACATCATCACTCAATTCCACACATGTTCACAATTTAATCCTCGTTGTATTCTTCATGCACATCCACCCCCCGCAAGCTCATGACTAAACTACACTTTGTGACAAACAAAAACTCATTTCTCCATGTCCAGAGGTCACAAATTGACATAACCACACAATCTGTTCTCCTCCCATAAAAGCGAGTGACGGGTATATAACGAACGAAGAAGCGCCGACCTCCTCGCCCATGAAACCAGGAGCCAGCCAAGAAACTAGTTTTTGTAAACAAAGTATGTGACAATTAGAATAGCAGGCGCAAAAAAGATGGCGGACAAAGAAAAAGGCGGCAAGTAAATACTATTTTTAAGTGGTGTGTTGCGCCTCGTAAATGCTAGATAAAGAAAAAAGAGCACGCGAGAAACAATCCTCTTCCCGAGGGGCAAAAGCGCGAAGCAATTCTGTTTCCCGGTGCACTACCGTAAAAACACCTCCAACACCTTTCGCTTCAACAACAACAGCGGCATCATCGAAATTGAAACTCAAACAAACAATTTGACAAAGAAGGTATTTCAGCAGTGGGTGCGTCCTACGCGCCCTTGCACGAAGTCGCTCTGGGGGTGGGGTCAGCATCCGGCGTCGTTGCATCCTGGACTGGTGTCGTGACTTCTGGCGTATCCATGCTGAATTCGGCTACGTCGTGACCTGGCGCTGCGGGGAAGATCTCAGGCGGTGTGAGTAGGCCGCTCTCTCGTTCTTCTGCAGCGCGATCTTCTGTAATGGCAGGGGGTGGGGAAGACGGGAGTGTGGTATCGGGGACTCCAACGTCTTCAACGGAGATGACACTGCCTCTGCTGTTGGTGCGCATCATCTCGATGCCGAGCTTGGAAGTCGACTTCGGCCGCGTCTTGGGGCTGCGTGACGTCGGGCTACGTGTCGCGCGAACAGTGACATTACCCAACTCTTCGTCCTCGTCGTCACCAGATTCAGCGGATTCATGCTTGCGAGTTTCGAGTATACGACGTTTCGCGCCAACTTGCTCTGCGGAACGCTGGCGGCGGATCGTTGCCTCCTCGAGTACGGCGGGCGCGGAGTCCCTATGGGACAGGTCAGGTGGGCTTACAGTTTGCTGCACGATGTTCTTGGGATCGGCAGTTGCTGCATCGTCCGAGATGCCCAAGCCATTCATAGCTCGCGCTATGTCTCTTTCGCGCCAATCATCAGCGTTGTGGCGGGCAATGATAACCGACACATCTTCGCCCGCGCGACTCTCCGCATCGCCAAAGAAGCTTGAGCTGATGGAATCTTCGCGGCTTGAGCCTCGGTAGCTGCCTGATGGGACAGCCGCAAAGCCAGAGGAATTAGACGTCGGGCTATCCTCCTGGCGTGTGGACTCCTGTCGTAGGCCTGAGGGCATCATGGAGGGATACATTTGGGGCGTCCAGTTCGATGGAGCTTGCTTCCACTGACACAATCTGCCCAGCGTGTCCGTGAGCTTCGCAATGGTAGGCGGCTTCTCAATGAGCGCGTCGAAATAGTGCGGTGCCTGTAGCTCCTTGAGATAGCCCGTCACTGCGACGATTGGCGTGTGCGTGTTGGCATTCTTTGTGTCGCGGATCATGCGGGCAACATCTGCGCCATTGACCTGAGGCAGTCTAAACTCCATCATAATGACATCGAACTTGACTTCGCCCATGGCATACCGAATCGCTTCAGAACCGTTTGTGACGGTCAATGTGCGACAACGGAGCTTTTCGAGCAGTTTCTCCATGACAAGCCGAGAGACAGGATGGTCTTCGCAAATCAAGACGTCAAGCGGACGAAAAAAGGGCCCGTCACTGAAGTTGATCTGCGAAAGTCTACGTGAACTCTGCCTTCGCCTTTGTACACGAAGCAGCGCTTTAGCACGTGAGTCTTCAGTGTCTGAGGAGGACGGTGACACATCCAACACTTGGCTTCGTCGCTTGTGATGAGCCGGAACTAGATCGCGGACGACATCATCCTCTTGCGATCCAAGCGTCTGCGATCTAGCGCGTGGCGAAGATGCATTTTGGGTACTAACAGACGCTTGGCGCTGACTACCAGATCGCTCAGGGAGACCTGTAGACGTTGCAGTCGGTGTCTTCGACAGCTTGATAGGTGATATTGCCTCTGGTGATGGTCGAAGTCCGGACAAGCGCGAAGGGTCGAAGAAGCTTCCGGGTTGTAGTGAAGACGGGTTGCTTGTAGAGTGAGACAGCGTAGACGAGCTGCTTGAGGTTTTGCGTCGTTCGTGGTGCTGACCAGTGCTAAATTGCACAAGCAAGGGAGATGATGGCTGCGACCCACGACTTGGTGAAGATGCAGGCCCACTCATAGACGGCGACGATGGGCGGCCAGTCGCACGATTCGTTGATAGTGTACGCTTCAATGGCCCCGGAATCATTGGACTGTTCTCTAGGGAGGGCGATGGTGACGTGACCGTGGGTGAATGAAGCGCCGATTGCGACTTATTCTGTGGAAGCATCGCCTCGGCGCGGAGCTTCTGGATCACATCTTTGTTGGCCTTCTCAAGTACAGGAAGATTCTTGTAACTGAAGTTGCCGAAATCGTCTGTTGCCATGGGCTCACTCAGTCGCCTTGACCTTCCTTCTCGCACATGCGCCGGGATGTGCAGAGGAATGAGGCCACGCTTCATTGTCTGTACGGTGACCTGCGAGCGTACACGAGATAGGGCATCGTGCGGACGGTCAGGATAGTCGGCGCTAGGAGTGCCAGCCGAAGACGCCCCTTGATCTTCAAACTCGGGTGTAAAGCTGTCCATGGCAGCACCTCTAGTGTCAAAGTACTCCGTGTCTTCTGGATTCTCAGGCGCAGGGATGAAGGACGCTTCGTCGTCGCGCAGCGTGTCCCAGTTGAGATCATCAAACCAAGGGTGGCTGCGAATCTCTTCACCTCCACTTGCATACTTCTCATCCTTGTTTGCTCCGAGACGTTCTGTAGGGTCAGAACACATTAGACGATTCATGAGATCCTTCGCTTCGTCCGAGATGTCGTAGTCTTCGTCATCGTCGGCAGGCCAATGGATCCTTCGAGCAAGGATGTTTTGGAACACTTCATCTGGCGTATCTGCATGGAACGGTGGGTAGCCGTAAAGGCATTCGAAAAGGATACATCCCAGAGACCACCAATCACTGACCTCATCCTGTCCATTGCCGGCAATAGTCTCCGGTGCGAGATAGTCAGGCGTGCCGACGAACTTCCTGTTGTTGTCTTCGGGGTCGAACAAGGCCATTGGTGGAGGTGGCATGGTCGAGGTTGCAGGCGGCGTACTGTTGTGTGTCATTTGCGAGTGGCTCATACTAGGTGGAGCGGGAAACAGATCTGGCGATCCCTCGTCGCTGTATGTTTCCTCTTCAATGGGCGAGCGCCCACGAGGTTGGCCAAAGGACTCAAAGTCTGCAATAGAAAATCGTCGGAACATGGCCTGCAGAGCATCACTGTCCTGACTATCGCTACGATGGCCCGATGTTCTTCTTGAAGGTTCGCGAGCGGTCGAGCTGTCTCTGTTGAGATTGAAGTAGGATGGTTGCCCAAGGTCGCCTGTAAGTGCTGGTGTCATAGCTGGTGTCTGTGAAGGCGAGGGGTTCAAATCGAAGGAAGCGGAGCGAGACGACCCCACAGAAGTAGCGCGATGGAAGGGTCCAGTCTTGAGGAGATCCGGGGCCTGTTCAGTCGACTTGAGCGCACGTTTCTGACGGCAATCATTCCCATGCGAGAAAGGCCAAAGTCGGTGAGCTTCAAATGACCCTTTGGGTCGATAAGCAGGTTGTCAGGTTTAAGATCGCGATGAACGATGCCACGGCTATGCAGGTGCTCCACTCCAAGAACGACTTCTGCAAGGTACTTCTTGGCCCAGTCCTCAGGCAGCGCACCAAGAACCTTGATAAGAGACGCGCAATCGCCGCCATTGAGATACTCCATAACCAAGTAGAGATAGTCTTTGCTCGAAAAGGTCCAGTAAAGCTTAGCAACGAAATCACTCTCGCCCTGCCACATCATGATGGCTCGTTCCGCCTTGACGTTGGTGACTTGATTCTTGGCCACCATGTCCGCCTTTTTCAGGACTTTGATGGCATAGTACTCGCCAGTGGACTTCTTCTTGGCAAGATAGACACTGCCAAATGCTCCTTTGCTGATGGGCTTGATAATCTCAAAGTCCTTGATCGATGGCGGCACAGCACGCGGCTGTGGCTGCGTGGTAGGAGGAAGGCGTGGTGATACGGCTTTTGGACCATCTGATCCCGCCGTCGATGACTGTCTGCGATGGCGATTGACAGTGAGTGCATGGGCCATCGCGGGCGAGGAAAATTCGGTTGTCGTTAGCACGGGAGAAATAATCGGAGATTGAAGCCCCTCCATTCCACTGGGAAGACGGGGCTTGGTAGTGCGTAGCGGTGAAGAAGGAGGCGGATGCATAGAACGCGCTGGTGATTGTTGACGACTTGACATGACACTTGGGAGCACTAAGCTCTTACGCTTGCGCTCCCGTGAGCTTGCCACTCTGCTCATATTCATCTCGGCTGCAGGCGAATCCGTTCGTCGGGGAGCTGAGAGAACCGATGAATGTGCACTTGTATCGCTATCAGCGCCTGCATCGCTCTCGAAATGCATCGAGTGTCGCTTGTTCTGAGTAGATATGCTAATGGCGCCCGCATGAGAACGCGGTGTTGCAGCGCCTCTGGGGCTATCAGATCGGTTTGAGCCGGTGACAGAAGACTCCCGACGTCCAAGACGTGCAGGAAGAGAGACTTCGGCAACGTTCCGCAGAGCCTGCGCCATGGCCGAAGGAGCATCGAAGGATCCGGGAAAGATGCCGTCTTCGCTTGTTGGGATATCGTTCTCTTCTGTTGCCCTTTCGCCTCCCTGCTGCTCGTCTTCTTCTGATGAGCTGTCAACTCCTGCGGCAATCTGGGCTGCCTTGACTATAGCGGCTTCAATGCACTCCTGGACTAGGACGTCAAATTCGACACGCAGACGCTCCGAGTATTCCAGGACTCTTCTGTGGCGTGTAACAGCGTCGATCTTGGCTTTGGCAAGCTTGTTGGTGTCCTCGCAAAGCTGCTTCAGGCCTTCGCTGTGATCCGAAGACCCTGTAGTGGGTGATTGCCATTGTAGAACTTGCGATATGCGGTTCTCAGACTGGGGCGACTGGGTACGGATTTCAGCAGCTGCTTGACCGCGTGCAGTATCTTTGATGGCAGGTGTGTTGACTTCAAGCGCGGTATCGCATAAATCGAGCACTAATTCAACAATGCGGGCGAGCGGTCGACGGACGGCGAAAGAACGTGCGCGGTGATGACCAAAGCCACTCGAGCGCTCAGAGCGTTCCTTTGATCTCGAGGGTGGAGAAGCGGGTGAGTTGCGGCCTGACGGTGTTCCAGATGAGGGCGTAGAGCTTGGATGAATGATGATGCCTTTATATTCTGCGGGCTGTGGAGGCTGGGCGAGGTCGGTTGAGGCAGATGGGGAGCGCTGGTTCTGGGCTTCAAGTGTGTCGAGCACTTTGACAATGGCATTGCGGTGCTCGGAAAGCGTCTCCTGGGCCATTTGAACGTCCATCTCGGCACGGTGTTCCTGCAGACAGAGCTCGGAGTGCTTTTCAAACCACCATGGCGTGATCTGTCGCTCACAGATTCGACAGAGGACGGGCAATGGAGGCGGGTGGTTACTGGGGTCACTGGCACCTTGCTCAGCAAGACCGGTGAGGTAGTGGGCGAGCACTTCGGCGCCTACACCGAGAGACTCGACCAAAACCTCGGGAAGGTCAATGGTCACTTCACGGAGGACGGACGGACGGATCATCCACATTGTCTGCAATGGTTAGCGAATGATTTGGGGGTGGCAGAATTGCAGCGTACATGGCTCTCTGCTCCAGTTGCCCGGTCATAGATGATGATGCCTTGAGCCTCCAAGTTCAAGATGTGATGTTCCTCATGGTCGGCGGCGACGGGCGATTGAGGTGGCTGCTCGGGCGTCTCTTCTGCAGGCGGCCTCGATGGTCGCTTCCTCAGCACGGAGTGGGGTCCCATGCGCACAGAGAAGCGGACAATGTGGCTTCGCGAGTCGTACTTCTTGACCGACTCGATTGTCTCCTCGAAGCCATCTGCACGGCCGTAGATGATGTCGACGACCGACTTGCCGACGACTTCCTGCGGCGTGGTCCCAATGACATCTTTCCACTGGGGGGTGACGTAGCGTATGTTGTTCTCCAGGTCCAAGTCCATGATGACGTTCAAGCTGTGCTCGGCGGCCTCCTTCAGGTCCTCACGCTGCTCTCGCATGTCCTGGCTGACGGAGCGCTCCATGGCCTGGCGGTTGTTGGCGGCCACGGCAGCTTCCTGCTTGAGGGCGGCGACTGCCGGCGGCATCAGCGTGGTGGGCTTCTTGTCGTCGGCCATTGCTGTGGTCGGATGTTGGGTATACATGCGGTGCGGCGGGTTTACGGGCGGGAGCCCTGGGGCCTCTGGTGGATGGGCTATGCGTAGACGGGTCCCAGAAGCATTGTGAGGGTGCGGCGTCGTTTGGCTGGACAGGGCTCTCACGAGTGCATTGCAGTGGGCTGCAGTGGGCTGCAGTGGGCTGCAGTGGGCGGGCAGCGATTCTTCACGTAACGAGCGTCGGATACAAGTTTTGAGGTTGGGATGGCAAGTTCGCGGCGCGCAAGAGGGGCACAATGCAGCAGGCGAGCTAGGCCAGCGTCTCACCTAGCACGAGGGCAGCGGGCAGAGAGGAGAAAGAAAGCGCGCCAGCGTGACCGTGACCATCAAGAATGGCACCTGGGATCAGCCCGCGGATGCAGGACGGACGCTGCGCCAAAGCAGACGAGGTGCAGCAAGCAACACGCACGGTGGGCACTGGGCTGGATGATGCTGCCTGCCAGTAAGCCGGAGCGTACCAGCCTGCGCCATGGCACTTGGAACTACCAGCCGGGGCACCGGGCACCCCATGACTTTCGCCACTATGCTGTCCGGGCGACTACTCCTCCTTCAGGGCTCTGGGCAGCCATCCTACGTGCCGGCCTGCCCATGTTTGTTGTCAGAGCAGCGCCGTTGAAAATTCTCTCTCACGACAGACTCGCGTTAAATTGCTGACAATCATCCGTCGCCGTTGCAGCTGAACCGTGCTATCGCTATCAGGCTTCACCTTGACGTAAACAAGCCCATACCCAAACCGCAAGTGCCTTTGTCGTGCCTGCCTCAACACCCAACCAACACCAACACCAACACAACAAATAGTCGTACACGCGCATCTGCTGCCCACCCGCCTCACGTGCCTGCGACACATTCGTCCTCGAAACGTGCCTTCCCCTCGCTTCGTACAACATGTGCGCCTTCATCCCGCCGCTGCTTGCATGTCACCCCACCCCTAATCGAAATATACTGCCTCCGGCTTGTGCACCACCATCTTGCCAGACACATCGCTCTTCAGCACCACTCGAGGGTCCTCTTTGCTGCCCTTGGCCTTTTTCCCCTCCACTTCCTTCTCCTCGTACACCACCTCGACCACCTCCCCGTCCACATAGCCTGCCATGGAATGCCACTGCACCTTTTGGCCCTGCTTGGGCACTCGCGTAATGGAACCCAACCGTGCTTCTGCCACCTCCTGTCCGCTGCTCTTTTGCTTTTTGTTTGGGCTGTTGCCATTTGCCGTCTGCCCACGCTTCTTGGCATTGTCCCCCTCCTCGCACTTGCGCTTCTTCTCCTTGAACGTTTTGTATGCTTGCATGTTCTTCTCCAAGTGACTCGCATCTTCCCAGTGCTCCGTACAGTTCTTGGCGCTTGTGTAATCGGTCCTCACCGTAGATTCATCCGACTTGGAGCCATCCGCCTTGGACCATCCATTCCATTCGCCGACGTTTTTCCTGCCATCTTTCGCTTTTGATGTGTTCGACACGAATTGCTTTCCCTCGTGACTTCCTTGCTGCTTTTTCGCCTCCGTCTCCTTCTTCTCCTTCTCGCTCATCTGCTCCCACGCCTTCTTGGGTAGGTATCGATGCTCTGTGCCATTGGCGTCTACCTTTCTGGCTGACCATTGCCCTGGCGCACCACCCTTGTCGCCGGCTTGCATCTCCTCCTTGACCTCATCACGAAGCTCCGGATCAGTGTATTTATCGTCCTTCTTTGCATTCGGAGACATACTGCACGTCAAGCTGCGATGCTGCGGTCGTAAAGCTGTTGCACGAGGTAGATTCGTCTTCACAGATGCCAATGGGATTCTCAATCTCAAAAATGTGCGAAACATGTTGTCAGATCAAAATCCCCCCAGCTTGCATTCCTATGTAACCCCCCGATCCAAACACTGACGTATAGGTACCTGCATAAGCTCCCATCTCACACGCTTGCATCAACGCATCATCAACCCCAATGAACTAAGTAGTTCCACAGTCACAGCATCACCATGTGAGGGCGTCGAAACTTGTCTTGATGACACCATCGACCCAGCCCTTTCGGTTGGCCTGGAAGCTCAGACCCCGGGACGAACAAAGGCCCGGGAAGTCTGCCGCGCAGCCAATCAGGGCGCGTGGAGACCGCCCCGCTTATCCTCGCTGTCGTGCGACCACTTACCCCTCTTCAACAACATGCGCCGCAATATCTGAGGGCGAGGGAGAGGGCGCTTGGCATGCTGTGTGGTGGTGGGTTTACACGGCTTTCGACCGCGCTAGAGTGTGTTTGGGCGCCGTTTGGCTGAATCGGCATGCCGTAATGCACTCTGTTTTGTGTGTATTGTAGACGGGCCGAAGCGCGCAGATGTCGCGTGCTACACAGCTTGTCTTGGAACCGTCGTACAAGTTTGGGGAAGCGATTGTGTGCAGCATCGAAGCACCTCTGATCATACTAGTCGTCCTTATTGTCCACTACCAGCAATTTGCGGATTTAACCAAGGATCAATCTCGATGGCTTGCTGCAATTCGCTTCCCAGGTGACCTTTGGTACACGACCTGCTGCCCGCCGGTATGCGATATCGCCTTTGCGTTCGATCCACAGGACGTTGTAGAAGTAATACACGCGCTCCGACTCTCCTTGTACGCCATAGTAATGCATCTCATTCCACACTTCTAGTTGTCAGCTTAATAGTACGAGCTGGTTTGGTCGCATCGACGTTGGGGTTTTGAAGTTTCGCAGTTTACATACCTTGATACTCGGAGCACCACGATCCGTCAGTCTCGGACTGCCGCTCTTGTGTAAACACTGGACCCAGCTGGTGACGGTCGACCATGTCCTTTGACTTGAAACTGCCCCTCGATATAGCAACAAGCTCCACGATATCCCCAGGCTTTACTTCTGCATCGGTCATGTGGCGAATCAGTCCGGCTGGGGCTCCTGATTTGTCCTCCAAGCATATAAGGTGGCATATATCTTTTATTTCGGGCGCATTGGCAAATCTGGAGAGCTTGAAAATGGGCACCGTATAGGCGATAAAGGCCATCGATGGGCTTGGACGAGAGGCCATCGGTGGTTGGCGTCCAGCTTTGAGGTTGGTTTTAACGGTAAATGACGCTCGTGTTGTCATGCAGGAAAGAAACGGCCATGTGTTGTCAAGCAGCTGCGCATGATTCTTCTCTCCAGTGTCTGGTTCATATTCTTCAAACGGAGGCGCAGTATTCGGCATGTACAGTTGATGCTTCTCGTGGCACTCGTGGTACAACGTGGAATTTTCACTTACATTCAATGATTCATGCTCTGTGTGTGAGGAATCATCATGTCTGGAAAGACCTTCTTGCTCAAAGGGGAGCTCCGTCGTATCAATTCGCGACTCGCTTTCCATGTTTCCCGACAGCGCATACCACTGCACTAATCTATGTGTTCTCCAGGTCGACTGATGTACTCTCCCGGTGTCTTCGTCCACGTAAGGGGCCAAGCCACGGGAGCTGAAGGGATCGATTGGACACTGCCAACCACACCATGACCACGAAGGCATATGCTGAGTTGGCGCGATACTATTTCCACCCTTTGCAACGCGCCTTTCCGCTCTGCTGAATGGCTGCCACAACAGGGCGACATCTATAAAACTGCGTGGCAACCCACTGACGAAGCCAGAAGGAAAGCTACGCATTAGGGTATTCAGGGCACCGGAAATTGCTGGGAGGGCGTCCTGCGGATATGTAAGGTGCCGACTATTGTACAGACCTACCATCTCGATGTACATGCCAAAGTCCGGCCAGGATATGGTCGCCATTCGACGTGCAGCTTCGTAGTACGGCCTGGAGATGGCACTATTTGGATGTGATTCCGGCGTCATATCGTCTCCGCTCCAAGTGCATTGCTGGCAGTCCCAGAAGGTTTCTCCTTCAACGAATATGACAGATCTCATTGAGAGCATTTGCTCTTGAAAAGTCCATCCGCGTGTGGCCCAGTTGGACCTAAGCAGTCTCTCGTATAGTATCCGAACAAGGCCCTTGCCTAACCTTGCGCGGCGTTTCACTCTCCTCGCGCTTAACCGTCCAAAGGTCGTGGCTGCAATGATAGTCAAGCTGGCACCGGAGTATATGTCTCCCATGCTTTCCACCTCTTTGCGGGTGTACTCGTCATCCTGCACGATACATAAACAATCCACCCACAAGTATATCTCTCCCATCATTCGAACCAGGACCATGGCGTCTTGCACAGAGTAGGGTAGCAGGGCGGCTATGTCGTCTTGTAGAAGACAACCCGGTCGTTGGAAATCGACTAGATTGGCCTTTGTGAGCAAGATCCTGTGCGCCACATTCAGATCGCTTTCCCCGCTTGTGTTCGACCATACATAGCTCAGAGCTACGTATTGCGGAACACTATGCCCAGGGACTAAGCAACCTCGCGCTGTGTCGATGACCCAGTGAGGATTTTGACGGTATTCTCCATGTTTGATGAAACATGGTTTACACCGCCCTTCGTGGTGTGTGTCGCAAGCATTTTTCCACCCTTGGACATACTCAGCACTGATCTCAAGACCCGTCGTCGCTTGTGGTCCTGCGTGTAGTCTCCCACAGCCAAGCAGGATATCCAGCACCGCCTGATGCCCGTACTCTAGTGCACAAATCAATGGTGTCGTCCCGTTGTTGTCTTGGAAATTCGGGTCTACTTGACTGTAAACCAGTATCGCCTGGACACTTCTCTTCTTGTTGTTGCGCACAGCAGACATGAATAGTTCTCGACCCAAGGACACGTCCCTTTCCACAAAATCATATTTGACCGCATCAAGGAGCACTTTGATGAGTGATGCGTCTCCATTACTGATGGCCCACCATAATGGGGAAAAGCCGCCTGCACCCTCCTGGTCAGGACATGACCTGCCAGTCTCCAGCAATATATTGGCTATTATCGCAGGCCTTCGGCGACTTTGAACAAAGCGCAGCAAGGGAGTGTTTCCCGCCATGTCTTTTGAACCTGGGTCCACTCTCTCGTCATCCAGAAGCAGTCTGACAACCGTCTCTTGTCCAGCGAATGTGGCGTGCGACAGGGGTGTTTGGCCTCGATCATCTCTCGAGTCTGGCTGCACCTTATCGTTTTGGAGCAATACTTTGACCATCGAGTCATGACCATGTAACACAGCCACTGACAGCGGCGTCCGACCTTCTTCGTCGCGCACATTGGGATCGATTCTGCTACACCCAAGCAATGCTTCAACTGCGGAAGCATCTCCCTGCTTCGCCGCTTGTAACAGTGAAATACCCCGATATCTGAGGTCCAAGCCATTCTTTTCTCCCATTCCTTTGTTTTGGTCGTCCATGGTGGCTTGATCCGATCGTTTATAGCCGGATTCCGGTACTTGTGTCTCAATTCGATATCTGCTGCTGGGGGCGTAACATGAATTGCTTCAAGGTCAGGGCGTTCAGGTCGTGAAGTCTCCGGTTCCAATGTGCAGCCAACAGCCAGGCTTTCTAAGACTTTGCTTCGCTGCCAATTCCCAGGCTGATAGCTCTGGGACACAGAGAGCGGCGAGATAGACGTTCTCAGCAGGTGCGAATGCACATATTCCAGCCTTTATGCGGTCGACTCAGCCTGTGCTGACTTACTTCATCCTTTTGTGCGACCGAGTTTGTGATTGGCTGCTATTTTCGACGGCCCCCAAGTCAAACACTACATCTGGTCAGCAGCGTAATCCTACCAGCGCGGATTGCC
>Ga0265780_10008123_pt1 | contig 12784 bp, 11 predicted proteins | sample P1T30metagenome_FD_192432 | JGI IMG/M metagenome (GOLD analysis project Ga0265780, IMG submission 192432) | Plant litter microbial communities from East Loma Ridge, Irvine, California - P1 T30 | ecosystem: Environmental > Terrestrial > Plant litter > Unclassified | place: USA: California...
TACGAAGCTTCTCGATGGAATTGCCAACACCCCGCAAAGTAAAAGGAGTATTTCCCTGACTTAGCTCAAGAGATAGAGGTGAAATGCAGATAGGATGGAGGCGAGGACGGGAGTCGAACCCGTCTAGACGGCTTTGCAGGCCGTTTTGCTCGTTATAAATCAACGAGTTAGCTCAGAACCACACTTTAGCACCACATTATTTTATTTCAAACAAGAATCCTGGCCCAAGATTATTGAACTGATCATACCTCTTTTGCAACGCCCGAACCGCCTAGATTTCGTCCGGTTCCGTCCTCGCAAACAATAAAGCATTTATAAAATCTGGGGCGATTCAATGATCTTGCCGAAGGTGCTGGGTGGTCGAGCCCACACACGCGTGGGCCGAACGCTGGCACCGCACGGTCCTGCATCACGCCCCGTAAGTTGGATGTCTCGGCCGCTTGTATATAGTTGGCCGAGGCGCGTATGGTACTCAATAGACCTAGCGATCAAGTTCGATTTCGTCCAAACCCTGTTAGTGCAACCCAACCTGCGCGCTCAGCATTTATTTGCGATTTTTTTAATAATTAATTGCTTGCTCATTCTTTCCACTTTATCTTAATACTTTCTCCAATTCGAAGTGCGTAACCAGATTCCCAAAATGACTGAGGTGATGTATCGACGCCCCATATAGCAAGAACTGGCATGTTATAACTTAAAATTTCTTTCGTTTCATTTGAGTAAGGATTGTATTCCAACATAATTAAGCGCCCACCTACTTTCTGCCCTGGTAGAATCACGCACCCGGAGCCAGAATATCCATGGCCATCTTTTTCTAATTCTATGCTTTTTGATTGTGTACAGACCCCATTATCACCCAAAGAGTAAGCAACCTTTGAAACTCCAGAAGGATTGCGAATAAGAATTTCGAATCTTGCATTAATAATAGTTGCTTGGACTTCTACCGCTTTACCACCGAGCTGAGAAACCTCAAGGCATATTCCATATGCGCAGAAATTTGGCGCTGGAGGTGGCGCAGCGTTAGCTAATGGCAAAGTAGCACAAACGAGGATAGCGCTAGAAAATGAAATTTTTTCAATGTTCATAGTTCATCGACTCAATATTCGATTTGCTTAATAACATTTGGATGATTCTTGGCCTCATCCATCTGTTCTTGGTTTAGTGTAGTGCCGCCTCTAGCTGTCATAATATTTGTTCGGTCATACCCAGGACTCGGCACGGAAGTTCTTTCACCAGCGGCCGTTCTTGGACCTTCGACGTATCTATCACTGATGCCAGCAAAATGAAAAACTTCGTGAGCTCCCGCGTTATTATTTCCGCTCTGAGATGAATCGATATGGCCTAAATTTCCACCCAGCTGATTAACGCATTCGCCAGCACCGCCACACATAGCAGTATTCAATCCTGGTGACATGTTTAACGTATTGATGCCAGGACCAGCCTCCGATCTAATCTCCATTACGACTGTAACTCTTCCAGGAAGGGTTATGCCTTCTACACGCTGCTTAAGAGCTGCCATGGCAGCAGGAGTAGCCCCCACGCCCGTACCAAAAACCTTAATATTAAGCACGCTGGTCCCATCTGCTCTAGCCACCCATGTTGCATCACGCCCATCAGGATCGACGTAATTAAACGGACTGTTGCCTGCGTAGGTATAACGATTAAATTTATCTCCGTTAGCGACGTCTGTCTCTTTAGGATCAATGCTCAAAAACCGTCCCGCCACCGGGTCATAATACCGCTGCTGCATATACGTTAACCCAGTATCAACATCATTCACGTGGCCAGTGAACCCAATCGTCGGCTGCGCCCCAGCCGCCGTATTGCCGTAGGGCTCGTAGTAGGTGCGGCTGATGAGATTGCCTGCACCATCGGTGCGCGCTACTGGGCTGCCAAGGCCGTCCGTGTGGATGAAGGTGACGTTGCCCAGGTTTTGCGTCACTGTGATCATCACTGCAGTGGTCGGCGTTCCGAACCACTCTACAAATTCCTGAACCATTCTCCACTGGAACAGGTAAGTGCCTGGTGTCGATGGTGCGGTAAGCGGGAAATTCATCGTCGTGGTCGCCCCTGGCAATACTGGCGACGACGGTAGTTCCCCACGGGTTGTCCCCCACACATAGCTCCCATCCATCGGAGCCAGGATGTACTTAGCTGATTGGTTCCACGGAAGCGTCCCAGTGTTCTGCATCGTGATCGATACCGGATAAGTTTGGCCTGCCACCACTGATGTCGGTACCGACTGGGAGATCATGCGTGCGTTATTGTTGCTTGGCGGCGCTGTCACCGTGACCATAACTGCCGTGGTCGGGGTACCGAACCATTCCACAAATTCCTGGACCATTCGCCATTGGAACAAGTAGGTGCCAGGTGTCGACGGTGCAGTCATCGGAAAATCGATGGTCATCGTGGCCCCGGGTAACACCGGAGAAGATGGTAGTTCGCCCCGGGTTGTGCCCCACACGTAGCTCCCATCCTGCGGAGCCAGCAAGTACTTGTTCGACTGGGACCAGGGAAGCGTCCCAGTATTTTGCATCGTGATCGATACTTGATACGTCTGGCCCGCCACTACCGACGTCGGTACCGACTGGGAGATCATCCGCGCATCGTTATATGCCGGCGGCGGATCGCTCTCCCCCGGTGGCTGATCTCCGTAAGGTGGGTCCACGACACGTGCGCTGTTGGCAGCACCTGCAACGACTTGGGCATGCCCATGACTGGCTGGCACAATCCACGTCACCAACAATGCAAGCATCAGCCAGAGCAGCGGCTGCTTCACAAACGAGCGCACTGCGTATGTCAATCGAAGGGCCAGCATTACTTCACCTCCGCGATCTGGTGATTGTGCAGATAGATGTACTTGGTAGCAGGGCCGCTGCTTTGCGCGACGTAAAGCAACTGCCCAGCCTGGCTATAGAACTGGATCCGGTTGACGCCATCCGTTCCGACGACACTGACGCGGCGGCCCAAGCCGTCGTAGTCGTATGTGGCGCGCCCAGGCGCGGCTGTCATGCGGTTGGCGAGGTCGAACTGATACGTCTGCCCACCACGGCTGGTGATGTTGCCCTGGCCGTCGTAGCCATATGCGAAGTTAAAGTTGACCGGGCCATTCGTGATGCTGGCAAGGCGGTTGGTCGAATAATCGATGTTGTGGATGACGTTCCGCGCGTTCTGCCCGCCCGTGATCGAAGTCGAAACCAGGTTGTCGAGCGTGTCGTAGCCGTAGCTAGCCATTCCCCATAGGTTAGGCGCGGCAACGGCTTTCAGTCTATTCAGTCCGTCATAGCCCATACTACGGCTGGAGACTCCCTGCAATTGGTCGACGATGCCCTCGACGTTGGCATTTTTGTCATGAAAATACTTGTCGCTAAGTACACCTGTGTCAGTGGCAAGGTCAGGCAGGCCACGCAGGTTCTGAAGCATGGTGTGCTGGATGCCGTTGCCATAAGTAAAGCCAGCAATGGCGCCGTTCGGATGATAGGTAACGCCCGTGGCGTAACCGCCAACCTGACGTGGCTCACCCAAGGCGTTCGGGTTGTACGCCAGGGTCAGGTTGTCCGGATAACGCAATGTGGCCGGCGAACCGTTGACGTCATAGGTGCGGCCGACGTCGTAAGTACTGCCGGCATACCACATGTTTTCGCCTTCCAGCAAACGGCGCTTGTTATAGCGGTAAGTCCATCGGGTCACGTGCGACGATACCGTGTCAGGCAGACCGTCGGGTGTGTAAGTGCGATTGATGCCGGGGCTGCCGTCACCGAAGCTTGTATCTTTCAATCGGTTGAGGGAGTCGTAGAAGAACGACGTCTTCTTCGCAGCCGGCACGCTCGCGATATCGCAGGAACTGGCAGATGGCAAGGCGAGTCCCGTCGCACGCCAGCTGACATTGTTGGCCGCGTCATAGTCTTGCACGGTGGCGCCGGTCTCGGGCTCGATCGTTTTGCACAGGCGCTCGAAACCATCGTAGACGTAGCTGCGAGTCAGGCTCAGGCCGGCACCATTGCGCGTGATCGACTGCGCTTTACCGAAGATATCGCGGTTAATATTTACCGCGACACCTTCCGGCATCGAGATCGTTGCGATGGCGTCTTCACTCGGCTGGTCAAAGACCTGGAAAGTGTAATACGTGTTGTTACCCTTGGCGTCCGTAAAGATCTTCTGGAAGCCGTTCGAATAGGTATAGCCGTCATAGAGCGTACCGAGTTCGCTATCGGTCGCGCGGCCGGTCGGACGGCCCAGTGCGTCATAGTCGCTATGGACCCCTGCCGAAATATTTTGGTAACTGCGCTGCGGATAGGATTCGAACGTTTTACGGCCAGCGAAATCGTACTGATGCTTGATGATGCGTGCCGTGCCGGCTACATCGTTACTGTCGTAGCGTTCGCTGTAAACCGGGCGCCAGAGCGCGTCGAAATACGTGTTCTCGATGCCCGTGCCAGTCTGGGTAGACTGCTTCCAATGTCCGCCTCCCAGGTCGAACTCCTGGGATGGAACCTGGCTGAATGTCACCGTCGTGCTGTTCCACGCAACCGAATCCTGGGTCGGGTAGGTAAGCGAAGACAGTCGCCCCATCGCGTCGTAACCATAGCTTGTGAGATAGCCGTTTTGATCGGTTCTCGAGGTGACAGCGCCGTAATCGTTGACTTCACCCGACTCGGTGGTGCCATTGGGGTGTTTGATGGAGCGCGGAACGCCCCGTTTGTAATTCGAGAAGATCGTCGCAGGATTCAAGTTATCCGCCACGGAGGCGACGGTACCGTCCGCGTTATAAGTGATGTTCTGGACGGTCAGGCCGAACTTCGCCACCGAATCCAGATTTCCGGTGGTGGCATTGTAGTTGTTCGCGACGACCACCCGGTTTGTATTGGCATTGGTGACTTTTGCGACACGATTCAGCAGCCACTTCGATAAATTATCGTTGTATTCCGTCTGATCGGTACGGGACATGCCGAGACTGCTGAACAAGACCTTGCGAAGTGGGCGCCCCCTTGCATCGAAATCGGTATCGGCCGGGACTTGCGAAGTGAAGGTCGTACCGTCCTGCAAAATGGTACGAACCGACTCGGGGACGATACGGGCAGCAAGTTTCGAATCGCCACGGTCCTGGTCACTGAAGCCCACCGGCTGGGCGAACGACTGGTTATATTGGATCGTCGTAGTACGCGCTGCAGTGCTGCCGTTCCAATCGACATCGGTACGCTGGAGCATGCCTTCGTTGACGTTGAAAGTGCTACCGAAAGAGTAACGAGTTACTTTTCCTTGCGGATCGGTTACCGACACGACACTTAGATAACTGCTGCAAGCGGTGCAATCGATCCACCCTGGATTCCACGTGTCGTATGTTGTTGTCCAAGTGAGCTTCGGCAACCCTGGACCTTCGATCGATTTTTCCGTCAGAGAAAATGTGTCACTATATTGCGGATAATAAGCACGTGGCGGCTGCGAGTGGTCATCAGTATAACAATAGCGTGGAATGCCATTTCGCGCGTGGTTTGTAGGGGTGACCTTGAATGTTCCGATTGCACCGGATGGGTGAATCATCTTCCCAATGCCAGGTGTAATGTTCAGTTCCCCAGGCATGGAATCGCATTCCATATCGACTTGTGTCGAGCTACCAGGCGTTGGAAGACCATATTGGATGCGTAGATATACAAGTCCTGGATTATCGCCCAAGAAGTCTGTACCAGCCATGTCATCGAAATGCCATGCCGACTGGTCGGGCAGCGTTACAGTGGTTAATAAGCGGCCTTCAGGAGCGTAGTTGTAGGACCACGTCCTTATTCCATCACTGACAGATGAAACGAAATGTGTACCATCGAAATATCGTAAGGTCAGGACACGATCAGGATTACCTGCCCCGTCACTACCGCGTATCTCCAACAGCTTCCACTTGTCTGTTCTATCGTAAGTATAACGAACAGTGTTACCAAACCGGTCTGTGACAAGCGTAGGCAATAGATATACGTCGCGCCGCTTGATAGTGAAGTGCGATCCACCATCAATTGTCTTGGTCAGAGACTCGGCCGCACGTGATACCAACCAATCGAACCTGTATGTCGAACCATCGGGCGACATTGCCAGAAACCCTTGTCCTGCTTCATTCGCTGGAGTTGTCCCGTCTGTACTCGTAAGTTGATCGATGCAACGAATGGCCCAGAAATCTCTGGTGACAAGTGGTGTCGCTACACCATCACTTGGCCAAGCTGTCGAAGAATTTTGGTTGCGTTTTAGAATTTCCTGTTCACCATAGCCAGGCACATAAAGCATATTCCCGTGCCAATACTCGACGGGTCTAAACTGATAACTTGTAGATTGTCTGAACACCGGTGGAGGAGCGCCGAAATTCGTGCAGCGCAGAGTGCTCGCCTGCCCGTTCGCACTCACACCTTGCCACCCGTATATTTCTGAAAAACTGCCAGAAATTCGTGGAATATCAAGGTCCCAATTTTGGAAAAGACCATTGCCAAGATTAGGTATTCCTATTGTCGTCGCCCGCCCCACTGCTACCTGCAAGCTACTATTGCCTGGCAAGCTGACGTCAGTCTGGTTGAATTGCAGCGACCCGTTATAGATATTGACCTTGTCGCCAAACAGATCCGGACCTAGCACGCCGAGCGCTTGCGGTGCACGCATCAGTTTTCCATGCTCGGCCGGTATGGTTGTTTCCGACTGCGCCAGCGCTGGGAGCGCTGATCCTATCGCAGCAACAGCCGATATCGAAATGATAAGTGGTGTAATTAAGTTTCTTACTATCCTTGAACCACTTTGCCACTGTCCTTCATACCGTGCCGCACGCGCTATCATAGAACGCTCCAGGAGGTAATTACCGTCGTAAAACGATATCATTCCTGCAGCAAGGAAATCTCTCCAATTTTCACATTTGTAAAATATTTGTTAACGACAGTGCAATGGCACGAAAACTTGCATCTAGAGGGTGAACCACCCTGAGTTTCGTCGAAACCTTCGAGCCATAAGTACCCCCACAACTCACGGCCCCGAAACCTGAGAAATCACAAATCGAACGTCGCATAGAAGAGCACAATCCCAACAGCATAAGAGCACTACGAAGCTTCGCAATGGAACTACGGGCACCCGCAAGGCAAAAGGAGTATTCCCCTGACTTAGCTCAAGAGATAGAGGTAAAATGAAGATAGGATGGAGGCGAGGACGGGAGTCGAACCCGTCTAGACGGCTTTGCAGGCCGTTTCAGCCCTTACGAATCAAAGAGTTAGCTCAGCGCCACACTTTGCACCACATGAGCTCGCCTTCCCTACGTTGCTTAAGTCCCAAATTGGGACTATCATAGGCATGTGCGAATCCTATTCCTACCTGCCCTTCGGACCTTCTACGAACGACCCGAGTATGCCGACTCGAAGGAGCCGCTTCTTACCTGGCATGGTCATGTCCTCAAGGCCAAGTGGCAAACCCCGGCGGACGTCAAAGCCGACTTTGGTACCGCGAGCATCCTGAAGGACGGGCGCGTGGTCTTCAATATCGCCGGCAACAAGTACCGGCTAGTCACATCCATTAACTATCCTTACGGGATCGTTTTCGTCAAGTTCGTCGGCACGCACAAGCAGTACGACGCCATCGATGCACAAACTATCGAGGGACACCATGGACATTAAACCTATCCGCACCGATGCGGACTATCAAGCAGCGCTGCGTGAAGTGGAAACGCTCATGAGTGCCGAGTTCGGGACGCCGGAAGGCGACCGTCTGGATGTGCTTGCCACGTTGGTGGAAGCCTATGAGGCAAAGCACTTTCCGATGGAAGTCGCGGACCCGGTCGAGGCCATCAAATTCCAGATGGATCAGAAGGGTCTGACGGTCAAGGATCTTGAGCCGATGATTGGCAGATCCAACAGGGTGTACGAGGTGTTGAATCGCGTTCGCCCTCTGACACTCCCTATGATCTGGAAGCTGCACAGGGGGCTTGGCATACCTGCAGAGACGTTGATTCAACCGCCGAAGGTCACCCCTTCTGCGTGAGCGGCATCTACAAAAGTCGTGGCGATTCAGTCGAACCCTATGAGGCAAAACACTGCCCGATGGAAGTCGCTGATCCTGTCGAGGCCATCAAATTCCAGATGGACCATAAAGGCCTAACCGTCAAGGATCTGGAGCCGATAATAGGCCGAGCGAACAGGGTGTATGAAGTGCTGAACCGTATTCGTCCTTTGACACTTCCCATGATCTGGAAGCTGCACAAGGGGCTTGGCATACCTGCTGAGGCGCTTATTGGACCGCCCAAGGATCCTGCCTCTGCGTGATGTGCGTCCATGAAAGTTCTAGCGATTCGACAGCACCTTGTCGAAGTTCATAGTTCAGAAGTTCAGAGCATAAGTTAGCTGCAAATATGAAAACGCCACCTAGAGGTGGCGTTTTTCTTTAAAGCAACATATGACGCTATTCATTTTTGCTGCGCGAAGACTAGAAGCTGCCATTCGATAGCCCCCTGGCTCACCGAATGTTGGTGGTGATTCTGCGGTGGCAGGCGGTGTCCCTTGGCGATGCCAATCTCGTCGCCGCAACCAGCGCAGCGGTAGATGCCGGCGTTGATTGCTTCAGCACCCGGCGAATAGCGTCGGTCAAACTCCGCGTGATCATTCTGTTGCAGACGGTTGCCATATTTATATTGAGCCATTTTAGTACCTTTCTGTATCAATTTAGAAGCAGTGCAGGTAGCAAGGAAGTCCCTCGCCTGTTTACCCTTTAGGGGGGCACGGATCGTCACCATAGGTATTACGTTCACGAATACGGCCATTTTCGCCGTGGATCAGCACCTCTGATCGTTGATTGATCGCAATGCCACGTGCCGCTCGCTCCGCCTCGGCTTGGGTACGGTGGTGCGATGTGTCGCGTTGGTTGCCTTCGCCACGTACGGCCCAGCCTTCTTCGCGGCGTACTACATGTTGGTTTTTGCCCATTTTTTTGCCTTTCTTTCTTGATCATTTGTAAATTATCACTCCTACGGTGACAGCAAACCTGATACGGTGAACAAGTACATAGTTGTTCGATATATCGAGTCATCAGCACATTAATCTTTGAAAATTGTTCTGTCAAGTGTAAATTTTTCGTTCGATATAGTGGTATATTGAAGACTTGTGTAGCTAGATAAGATGGGAGGTTCTTGTGCCAACAGTTTTGGGCGCCAAAATTCGTAACTTGCGGAAAGAGAAAGGCTTGAGCTTAGACCAGCTCGCGTCTGAAGCAGATATAAGTAAGAGCTATCTGTGGGAACTTGAAAATAGAGACGCGGCCAATCCTACGATGGATAAACTTGGAAAAATCGCCGCTAGGTTAGATGTAACTACTGATTTCTTACTCGACAGTTCCAAAACCACTCCATCAGACGATGTAGCAGATAAAGCCTTCTTTAGAAAGTATCAAAGCCTTCCTCCTGAGACTAAACAACAGATTCAAGAAATCCTAAAAGTTATTCAATCATCTGACGTAAAAAAATAACAATGTCCCCTTACTCTAAAAAGCCTATTGCAGAGGCCAACCGGTTGTCAAAGTTGCTTAATATGAGTTTGGGTATAGAGAGGTATCCCGTTGACATAGAACAATTAGCGCTTCAATACGCCGCACAATTTGGCTATGCAGATGGGATTACGGCTGTAGTGGGACGTGACCTTCCTGGATTTGAAGGAGCACTATATAAGGTTGGGGAGAAAAATAAGTCTAGTTGGGCTATTATCTACAACTCTTCGATTTCATCCTCGGGGCGTGTGCGTTTTACGATTGCTCATGAGTTAGGGCATTATATTATGCACCGTTCTCAAAGCGACATATTTAATTGTGGTGAGGAAGATATGCTAAATTGGGCTGCTTCCGAACGGCGCATCGAAGCGGAAGCTGACACTTTTGCTTCCTACCTGCTCATGCCAATGGATGACTTCCGGCGTGAGGTAGGTAGTGAGGTCACGGACCTAGATGCTCTTGCAAAATGCGCAACCCGGTATGGCGTTTCACTAACTGCTGCGATTCTAAAATGGCTAGAATTTACTGACCAAAGAGCAACTCTGGCAATATCACGTGATGGTTACCTCATGTGGGCAAAATCCAGTGAGGCCGCAGTCAAATCTGGAGCATACCTGAAGACGCGGGACACTCCTATGGAGGTACCGGCCGGCTCACTTGCAGCCTCGGGTGCTGTGTTAGCGGACGAGCGCAAAGGGATTGAATTGAACGCTAATGTGTGGTTTCGCCACGAGCCTGCGGACATGAGTATGCGCGAGTTCAGAATAACCTCAGATCGCTACGATTTGATTATGTCCTTGTTACTTCTTCCTAGAACTGAAAAAAGTTGGTTGATTGAGCTAGATAAGGATGAAACACCTTTATTAGACGAACGAATTCTTTCAGGACATTTCGCAAAGCGCTAAACTCGCGAATTTTCGACTCATGCGACAATGTTGCTCGGGTGCAATAATACGTTTTCTTCTGATGTAAATCAGCGTGGCAACGCTGATCTACAGATATGCTGGTGAACCGCCCGGCTTTCGTGGAGGGCGGCTAGTGTGAGTCAGGCCGAGATGGCTTCACTGCTCAGTTGCTTGTAATAGTTTGCCTCAGCTTCGGGCGGCGGTATATAGCCGAACGGTTCCAGCAGGTGATGGTGGTTGAACCAGGAGCCCCATTCCAGCGTGGCCAGCTCGACGGAATCTCGCGTCTTCCAAGGAGCGCGACGGTGGATCAACTCAGCCTTGTAGAGGCCGTTGATGGGTAATCCCCTCATTTTTAGAGCGAGCTAAAAGTAGAGGTTAAGCGGCAAGGGGTAATCCCCTCTATTGCGGCTAACACGCCATCGGCAGTCTGAACGTCACCGACGAGGATAAGTATGCAGGACACGAGCTTCAACAGTAACGTTTTGACCATGTCATTGTTCCATAACCCGATATGGCTAGGCTTCGCCCCGCTCAAACTCATTTTCTAGCCGACCTACGATCGCTTGGGCCGGCGCAAGGTTGTGCTCGTCTGCTAGTGCTCGCAAAAGGTTCAAGCACTCAATCTTTTTTGACCGGCGCTTGTACCGAAAGAAAGAACGCAGCATCATCTCGGCACTTCTACTATGACGACGAAAGTGCGATGCTAACCTTGCTGCGTTTAAAACATGAATATCACACACGTCAATTGTCGCTGCCCCCTTCTGGCTACCGCGTACGGGACGGATTCGATTTACCTCATCGAATTCTAGGTGTAAGCTCCATTCATCTAGGTGCGGATGTAATATCCTGTATGCGTTTGGCTCGCTGGGGACGGCTGCCAGATTTGCGTTGTTATCGACTAATGGATTCTTTGTGTTCTTGGCTCGATTGCAGCACTTGCACGCAACAGCGAGGTTATTGAGGTCAAACATAAAGTTGTTATGCGTGCTCTTATCAAGAATATGTTCGGCATCGAAAGTGCTATGATCATCCCGCAACTCAAAACTGCAATAACAACATTTCAGGCCCTGTGCTCCACGGTAGTAGCTCTTTACCTCTCTTTTAAACCGCGCGAAAATTTCCGCCTCTTCAGGCGGTTGAGAATCCCAATACCTAGAGTTATTCGCTCCCGCGATCCGAAGAGCAATATACTCTGCCTCGTTCACAGTTTCCAAAGCGTCGAGCACTGTCGCCTTAATACGAGCCATATAAGTCATGAATACTCTCGAATTCCTAATCAGGTTCTGAAATCAGCTTTACAGCCTGATCAATCAACAATAAAGCATTCGTTGCGGCTTTGCTCGCCATATCGCCTAAATATAATTCCCGCAGGGTTAGTAAACGAGATAGCGCGTGTTGGCGATCAATTTCACTACCGCTTTCCCCCATTGAAACAACCTCGAAAATTTCATCAGCGAGGTAGATACTATCTGGCAAAGGAGCATGCAATACATCAACTAATGCCTCTTCGACTGAAATTCTATGTCGCTTTCTCCCGTGCCGCAAGGGCGCTCGCTGAGCACGAGCTTCTCCCAACTCAATTATGTCAACACCGGAACGCAGCGCACTTTGAACGATAAACGGAGAGTGTGTAGCGATAATCACGTGGCAACCAGGAAAAGGCAACATCAGTGCCTCTAAACGCTCCAGGAACGAAATTTGCCATGCTGGATGCAAACTTAGTTCAGGTTCATCTAACAAAACTAAAGAATCTGCCTCCAACTCCCCCATTAGGCCAAATGTTGACGCCAGCAACTGTTGCTGCCCCGAACTCGCCTGGATTATATCTATTCTCGATCCGTCAGCCTCTAATTCTAGGCCGCATTCACGTAAATATAGAAACCCCAGACGCCGCATTAGCGCAAGTGCTTGTAAGACAGCGTAGTCTTCAGTTCGCCGGCCTTCCTTAAAGTCAAAAACAATGCTCAACTTTTCCAAATCGGCTGAATTCGAGATGACATCAAGTGCCGCATAAACCAGCTCTGCAAGACGAGCGGAACCGGTGAGATTTAGCTCGTCATCCAGCTGACGATTTCCAAAATTCCGCCCCATACTTTTGGAACGTTGCTCAAAGTACTGGTGCAAAGCTCGCGATTTGTACGCTCTCAAAACAGCATGTAGATCGTGATTGTCAATATAGGCTAATTTAATTTTTTCCCGAAACCCCAAGCCTCGTAGTACGTTGCCCATTGCAAGCGCTTGACTAACAGATTCGGTCATCCTTTATAGTGGACCCCGAATTTGAGACGGTAGTTTAAGCTGTCGTCCTTGAAAGGATGATAGCGAATGAGTGAAGGTAAAAAGCGCAGGACACATCCGGCGGACTTCAAGGCCAAGATTGGCCTTGAAGC
>Ga0265780_10008124_pt1 | contig 12784 bp, 14 predicted proteins | sample P1T30metagenome_FD_192432 | JGI IMG/M metagenome (GOLD analysis project Ga0265780, IMG submission 192432) | Plant litter microbial communities from East Loma Ridge, Irvine, California - P1 T30 | ecosystem: Environmental > Terrestrial > Plant litter > Unclassified | place: USA: California...
AAGGATCTGACGGCGCGCCTATAAATTTCAACCGGCAGCCGGCTCGGCTGAATAGAACGTAGTAGCCACGCCATTGAAGATGTAAGCCACCGTACTTTTGCCAGCTCAGGATCGAAGTCTTGGCACCGTCTCCATAGGATGCACACATTCAAGCCATGAAGCCAATAAATTCCCAAGTGGAATTTAGTTGACGAAAATCATCACTACTGCCTCGTGAAAGTTGCAGTGTGCAAATACTAGCCGATCAGGAGGTCCTAAATGCAAACCGCATGTTTAGAAAAAAATTCTACGGTCAGGGTATGACCGAATACATCATCATCGTTGCCCTTATCGCTGTGGCAGCGATTGCCGTGTACCGGATATTCGGCAAAAAGGTCCGTAATCAGACGGCCGGTATAGCCCAAGAAGTAGCCGGTCAAGATGGGAGCACTGCTATTGCAGCAGCGGGGACGGCCGCCTCAGCTGCAAGTACCGCTGCCGGCCAAGACACCACACTTTCGACCTACGGTAATCAGAAGGGTAAGGGAACTGGAGCATATGAAGATCCAGTCGATGGGATAACGAAAACCATTCCGTGGACTAATCGGGACACGTACGGAAAGCCTACCATAGTTGGCACGGTGGACATGTCAAAGTATTCCAGATGGCTCGAGAGGAACTATGCTCTTGTCATGCATTGACATTATTAGGCTCCAATAAAATCGGCCTAAATGTGAAAGGAGATGAAAATGATTCGAGAAAGACTTCGAAAATCGCAGTCGGTGTTCGTCGTACTTCTATTTGCGGCAGCGATCGTATTCAGCATGACAACAGCTTCCCGAGAAACCTCGATTGGCCTGACATTGGAATGGGAATCAACAGGGGGTGACGTTGAGATTAACTTTATCAGAACCGAAGGCGGGCATAATGAAAGAGAGGATAACATTACTATTACCAAGAGATCTCCCAAGAGCTATGCTTTGATGCCCGGCGATGTGGATGGCATCCCGAAATGGATGGAAGTTGAGTGGCAATATGGCATTGTCGATGGAAAGACATATGAGGAAGAGCATAAGTACGCAAGACATGCCAAGGCCTACATTGACCTGAAAGCGTTGATTCCACCCGAGTACATAGAAGAGGTGGTACGTGATCGGCACCGCAAGCAACTAAAACTTACCGGAACATTCAACGACGACAAACTTAGTGTCCGCGCCGAAGTGTATCAATGGCGAGATTAGTTTTATAAAATGGCCCCGTTGATAAAAACGGTTTTCGACAAGTTAAGCTGTGTCCGGCAACATCGGCCGCGGCTATGTTACCTGGAAAACAAAGGATGAACTGACTAGTAAGCAAAGAGGCAATATGCATTAACCAACCATTGCAACCATCGCACATCAAGTGCAGTAAGAATCTATGACCAAATACAAAATTGTCATTGAAGTGTGCATCTTCCGTTGCATTCTAGGTGCAATGCTTTGCATGGCGCTATTTTCGACGCCCGCGCATGCCGTATGGGATTATAGTCTTGCTGCGCAAATCGCGATGCATGACGTAATCGTAGCGACCTGTGGGAAAACTGAGCCACGCATAAAGGCTGTGTTAAGTGATCATTGGTCGCAACACGTGCGGCTCCGGGGGATCGAGGCGATTCGTTCCGCTCGCAAGTCTACAGAATATTCGCAGGTCTATCAGGGCTTTTTGTTTGACCAGCTTATATCGAGCTGGGGCGATTCTGAAGAACAGGCCCATGCTTGCGAGGATATTTACATTAATTTCAGGACGGACGAAACAAAACCGCATCGATGGTGGCAAGACCGGCTTTGCGTAGACTTGCCACTGGATTCCGAAAAAGGTCCCGAAGATGGACAACGCTGCGGGGCGGGACCTCGGGCCGAGGTTTCGTTTGAAAACGCAATGTCCGACACGGAGATTTCCATCTTGCGTCTCACACCCTCATCCGACGTGTCCTTCCCTCCAGCAGGGACGCGTCCAAACCGGAGCGAACCTGGCTACCGGATTGTATCCAATAACAATGCCGGGCATGCCTGGGCGATTCCCGAGGCGGTCGAGTTCGAATGGAAGGAATGGCCGCGAACAGTCCCTCAAGAACTTAGGGATAGAGGGGACCTTGAAAGCGGCCGGGCATACGTCGATGAGGTTCGCGGCAGGGTGCAACGTAAGCGCGCACAGATCGTTGTCCGCGGTCGCCTCCCCCCCGAAGTGATCGCTGAGGTTTTGCAGATGGAACAGGCTGCCAAGTTCGGGCAACCAGTAGCGGGAAGCTTGAAGCTCTTCTTCATCTTCATGCCGGACAGATTGCGGTTCCGCTGGGAGGAATGGAACGGCAAGTGTATTAAAAAGTATGGCGGCGATGAAATCGATTTGCCGCGGAATCAATTGCTATCTGGTGCTTGGATTTGCGGTGAGCCTGAACCTAAGCCCTGTAATTGCTCCGGGATTTCCTGACCAACGCCGGCGCCATTGATACCCACACCAAAATTGTGGTTACCAACCATCGTCTTTTGAACCGGACAGCACCGTGGATCAGAAGGCGCCAAAGGTGAAGCTGTACAAGGAGGCGGAGCGGCGAGTGCGCTGGATCACCCCGGACCAGACAAAGCATTGCTGGCGGAGCTGCAAGAGCACCTGCGCGCTATGGTGCTGTTCTCACTGGCGACAGGTCTACGCCAGGGCAACTTAACCGGCCTGTTCTGGTCGCAGGTCGATCTGGGACGGCGGACTGCCTGGGTTCATGGTGACGATGCCACGAACTGCAACGACCTGCATGTGCCGCTCAACGACATCGCAATCAACGTCCTGCAGCGCCAACGCGGAAAGCATCAGGAACGCGTCTTCACCTACAAGGGAAAGCCGATCAACTGGGCCAACACCTGCGCCTGGCGAAGCGCCCTGGTCCGTGCTGGAGTAAGCAATTTCCGCTGGCATGACCTGCGCCACACCTGGGCGACCGGGCTGCTCCAGCTCGGTACGCTGCGGCAATTGATGCCCTGCTTCACGTCACAATTACATCACAGTGCCGTTTGCAGCGCGAACAAAAAAAGGGGCCACGGAACACCGCAACCCCTTGTTTTTATACAATAATTTGGTAGGCCTCCCGTGAGTCGAACACGGCACCAACGGATTATGAGTCCGCAAAAATGGGTATTCAGGCGTGTTGATCGATGTTGAGGATTTAGACAAAAACCTTAAATATCAATCCCTTATGATTTTCTCTCTGGTTCTTGGTGTTGATGAGAGTTCATTGATATACTCGAAATTCACTTACACAGCCGTTACATGGAAAACATCAGCGGACAAGGACACAGCAACGAATGTCGAGAGTAAAACTGACAGCAGGCCGCATCGAGGCCTTCAGGTGCGAGAACGGGAAATCGCAGTCGTTCCTGTGGCACGCGACGGTGCATCAGCTAGCGCTGCGGGTTACCAGCACCGGAGCCAAAGCATTCATCTTTCAATCAACCTTGGCCGGCAAGACGATTCGCATCACCATCGGTTCGCCCCAGGCTTGGACGATCGAACAGGCCGAGAGCGAGGCCAGGAGGCTGCAAACCATCGTCGACAGCGGCAAGGATCCGCGCCAAGTCAAGCAAGACGAAATCGAGGCCATAAAGGCGGCTGCAGCCGATAAGGCTGTCGCTGAAGAGGCTGCGAAACATGCTGCAGCGCGCGACGCCCTCACTTTGAAGACAGTCTGGGAAACGTATATTGCAGACCGGACGCCGCATTGGGGCGAGCGCCACCGCGCTGACCACTTCAAACTCATCAAGGAAGGGGGGGAACCGCGGACGCGAAGCAAGAAAAAAATGACGGAACCTGGCCCGCTCGCGGCTCTCGCCGCCGTTCGCCTTGTCGATCTCGTACCAGAACGGATCGAAACATGGGCAAAGGTAGAGGCGGCCAAAAGGCCGACAAGTGCAAGACTTGCGCACCGTATGCTCAAGGCGTTTCTAAACTGGTGTATGGAACATCCTGTCTACGGTAGCGCCGTTACTACCAATGCTGCCCGCAGCAAGAGGGCTCGGGAGGTCCTGGGAAAGCCTGGCGTCAAACGTGACTCACTACAGCGGGAACAGCTCGCAGCATGGTTTGCCGCAGTCCGTAATCTTGGAAACCCAGTAATGGCGGCTTACTTGCAGACGCTGCTTCTCACCGGAGCCCGGCCAGGCGAAATCATGGCGATGCGTTGGGACGATCTGAACCTTCGATGGAAAGGGCTTACGATTCGAGACAAGGTAGAAGGCGAACGGGAGATTCCGCTGACCCCATACGTTGCAACCCTTCTTGCTGCCCTACCCCACCGGAATGATTGGGTGTTCTCAAGTACGAAAGGTGGACATATCACTAGTCCAAACTATCAACTCAACTCGGTATGTGCTGTTGCAAGCATCGAGGGGCTAACGTTGCATGGACTGAGGCGATCGTTCAAGTCGCTGTCGGAATGGCTCGACTTGCCTGCTGGTGTGATCGCACAAATCCAGGGGCATAAGCCAAGCGCTACGGTTGAGAAACACTATACGAATCGGCCGTTAGATCTGCTTCGGATTCATCATGAGAAGCTGGAAGCTTGGATTTTGAGGCAAGCCAACGTCAGCTTTCGCTTGAGAATTTCCGAATTCCGCGCAATTGCTGCTTGAAAGGATGACATCTGTCGTGCCAGCACACCATACCCGCGCAGTATCCCGTACCTGATACTCTACCGGACGAAAGCGGCTCGGCCTGCCGTGCGGCGGTCAGCTAAACATATCGATCTAACACTTCATGGCGCCGTCGGATTAAGGGCTCACGTATTCCATCAGCTTCTTGTCCTTGCGACTAACCACAAAGCCCACGGACTCCAGCATGCCCTTCATGGTCGTCGAGGACTTGTATAGGCGCGCCTCGAAGTTGGATTTCGACGGAAACACGCTGATTGTCCCGTCGAGCAATGCTTTGCCAAGGCCCTTTTTTCGATGGCTTGAGTCAACGGCCAATAGGTAAAGCTCCCATGAGCCCGGCTTCTGCCCCTCCCATGCCCAACTGAACCCCACCGGGACATCATTCAGGATATGCACGAATAGGCGAGAGCTCATCAACCCAGGACGGTGCGACGGACACCTATGCTGCAGGATGCTCGATTTCAGCTGGATACGCAGACCTGAATGAGTCTGGGAAAACAGATAATCCTTGTTAAAATGGCCCGCTCGGGCTTCGGCTTGGATTTGCTCGAAGATAAAGTCCTCATCCTCCAGGCTTGCCTCTTGAAATCCATCTGGACGGCGGCGGGCAGGCGCTGGCGCCAGATGCGGACGTTCCTGTCGTTTGAAAAAGCGCGTGATCCAATCAAGCATACATTTCCTTCTTCATGGCTTTCCCTGGCTGGTAATGCTGGCCTTGGCCGCACATGTTTTGCTCGTTCAAGCATCGCTTCTGCGCAATCGGAGCCGACAGTGTACGGCCTATCTACTTGCTCGTTCGGGATGCACCGAACTTCTGAAACTCGCGGCCAATCCAGATGTCCTAAAACCCTCGACCGGCTTGCCCTTGATCAGCTTGCCGCAGCGGAGGCAACGAACGCCGCGTCTACGTCACCCTCGTCGCACTCCAGCAGACCGGCTACCCGCTTCTACTTTAGCGCGGTACTATGGTTTGGCAACGACAGGTATCTGATGTGCCATGCTGGATGATCAACGATTGCTTCATATAAGGCACACTCTAATTGCCCACTTACATCGTCTAGATCATACTCCTGCTGATCCAGCCAAGTGTCGTGCCACGACCGATCAGTGGTCACCAACACTGGATCGGATATCTCTTCAGAAAACTGGTCAGCCGTTATGTCCACAATCACGCCATCACGGTCGAGCCAAACATGGGTTGGTTCTGAGCCTCGTCCTGTTTCTGCGTCGATCACGAGCTCACGTTTTCCAAAAACGAGCTTGAATCCATCTTCCCCTAGATTATGTAACAGCTTACCCATGACCCTTGAAGTCACTTGGCACCATCCATTTGGGAATCGATCTGCGTAACACCTGTTGCGGATATCAACGCTGACTTCCTCTGCAACGCTCCGTACCAACGAGGCAATCTCACGTATGGATTCCACAGCGTCGTTTTCCTTGATTAGTTCACCGGGCAAGGCGCGACTTCGAAAGTGACGCCGCCTTCCAATCCAACGCCACGGTAGCGCCGCACGCTTGGTAGTTGCTTTGCTCGCCGTCATGGCCGTCGCCAGCCAGATGAAGGCTTCCCGCGTGGCCGGGTTCGGCGCACTTATAAACCTGGTCGTTATCCATAGCGTTTTCCGGATTCAGTTCGGCTTCGTGTGCTTTTGAACGATGCAGCAGTCTCTGCGTCCAATTGCTTCTGGTCTGCCTTGAGCTGCGTGGACGCTTTCTACTGCTCGTTGATCTTCTATTTCCTGAGTCATACATTCTTCTTCATTGACTTTTTATTACCACCAATAACGGACGTAGTAGCGTACCGACAGCGCCACCAGCGAATTCAACACGCGCAGGAAAGGTCACCGCTTACTTATGGCTAGCTTAGTTGGAGGAGTCCACCTCCTGATCCTATATCCGTGTGTCACTCGATAGGTCAGGTAGACTGATCGAAAGCATCCAAGATCGGCAACCTGCAATGAACTCCAGTACTGGTTAATCATGCTCAGCGTCTCATCATCGAAAAAAGGATTTTGAATTGAGACCACTAGATATCCCGGACCATATTGATCACGGAACTTCTCATAGGTTTTCTTTTCGAGCTTTGCACGTACGGATGCTGTGAAATTCTGACAAAACTGCGCGTCTGGTCCAACAATAAGTGTTCCGGAAATGGAGTGATGAGTTTCACCCTCAGTAACGGAAGAGTTTATGTCCCTAGCGAATTCATTATTCAAGTAGGCAGTAACAACCTCTACCCAACTAATGGTCCGGTTAGATTTGATAATCGCTTCTGGCGGTTCGGGCTCAAGAATCACTTCATAACTTGACCCATACCGGTTGTTGAGCATGTTCGTCAGGAGGTTGACTTGAGCACGCTCATGAGCTTGCTTAACAGCGGCGCGCGGGTTAGCCATTTTTCCTAGGAAGTGCGGTATGAGGGAGATATCATGACCAGGAGTGCATCGAGTTCGCCAGGCGAGGCTGCGCGGAGCGGCTCATACTGTCCTTGTTCCCCAGCAAAAACATACTCTGCACACTTACAGTCGTCAGGAGCTTCTTGGCAGTTCGCACATGGGGATGCGTACAGCTCAATCATCTGGTCAATGGCTGTAGATGGATCGCTAGGGTCGTAGACATCCAGTGACATGTGGTTGGCAGCGACATCGAGATCTCCTTTCGCGAAGTCCAAGACATCCTCGTCAGCATGGCAATCCCAGCTCGACAACGCTGTCAATGCTGGCATAAGCACTACGCGACAGTAGTCAAAGCGATACTGGGCGAGATGGCACATGATACGACCGTCGTGCTCATTCAGGCTACGGGCAGAAATCTGTCCATAGCGCTCGATAATCTCTCTATACTGTTTGGGACGCAAGCGAATATGCTTAAGCCCATTGTTGATCGCGTCTATTAGCTCCATCTTGCGGTTACGGATATAGGCTCCGGCAACAGCAAACTTCTCGTCAAAGGTAACGATCAGGTCCTTACGGTCGCCTGACATGCCAGCAGCATTTCTCACAGCTAGGAGATAGTCAACGCTGTGCGCGGCAATTAGATTGCCTCCGAACGCCTCGTGAAGCGTAACGGTGTTCTGCTTAACCTTCGCCTGTAGATCGTCTCTAACCGGCTTGAGAATATACCGAATAAAGTACCGGTAGTCGTCGCAAGCTTGCCTCAGCTCGGCACTAAACTCGCACGTGGGTTTTGCAGGGCAATCTCGGATAAAGGCCATTTCGTCAATTTTCCCTTTATGAAGCTTGCTGACGTAACGTGACAGAAGCAAAGTCGACAACATCTGTGCCAAACAAGACCTTGTAGAGTGCTGGAATGTTAGCGATTTTACAGAACTGCGACTTTCGGACAATGCGCAGGTTTGGTCGGTCCTTTTTTACCCCATTCTTGTCGCCTTTTGTACTACAAATAGCGTCAGCTCGGCCTCCGCTCAATTTGCTCAACAAAGCCTCCGATATACCTGAAGCATCTTTCACCTTATGTCCCTGTAGACTCGTGCGAGAAAGTGAAGAGATTCGTCACTCGACGCCTATACACGCCTTACTGACACATCCTCAAACCTTACAACTGTAAAAAGCCCCACTTTCCCGTTTGGTGATCCCCAACACGCATCGGCGCAATCCTGTCATTAGCCTTGCCCATCAAGTCGAAACGAGGATTGACGACGTAGCGTCCGCTCGTATCAATCGCGCCCCATTTGCCTACGATGAGTTTGCCCGCGTTGTTCCGAAAACCAATTTCGGCCCCAGCCTGATTCCCATAGCCGCCACCGATGCGGACCACCGCGCGCCCATCGTCGAAGGAATGGACCTCATCGAATTGCGCGGCAATTGCCATTTCGCCGCGCTTGTTGATGAATCCCCACTTGGCGTTTTCCTTGCTTGTGCCGACCACGACGGCCGCTAGGCCATCGCTAAATGCCTGAACTTCCGGATAGGGCGTCTTAAAGGCCAGGCGCCCGCTCCGATCGATGTATCCCCAGCCGCGCTGGCCGGCATCATCGAACACGACCGCGGCAAGTCCTTCACTGAACTTCCGGCACTTAATGAACTGCGGGTTGATGACGATTTTTCCATTCTCGTCGACGTACCCGCAACGAGCAGAATCGCCCTTGCCGACCGTGGCGGAAAAGAGCCCATCGTCGGCGGCTCCAAGGCTTGCAAACTGCGGGGCGGCGACAACCCTGCCATGCCCGTCGAGGATACCTTCAGGCTCATCGAGACTGCCCACGCGATAGGCGAAGCGGTCCTTGCTAAGGCGCCATAACCACGCATATTGTGGGTTGATGACAAATTGCCCGGCCTTGTTGACGAGGCCTTTCTGGCCGATAAAAGCCTGGCCGATTGTCACGATGGCAGTGCCGTCCGTAAAGCCCTCGGTGTAACCGAATTGGGGCTCGATTACGGTTTTACCGCTCGCGTTGATGAAGCCAAAGTTAGTTTTTTCTCCATTTGGCACGTTGACGGCGGCAACGCCATCGGAAAATGACATGGCCCATCCGTATTTCGGGTTAATTCGGAACACCCCTTTCAGGTCAACATAACCAGTCATCGTTTGTCCTGGGCTGCCCACTTCAACTTTGGCGAGGCCATCGTTGAACGCCTCCGCTTCGGCAAACTGCGGCTCGATCACGACAGTACCGGGTGCCACGGAAGACTGTGTCGCAGGAGTGTCGACCTTGGTGGGAGTCGCTTTCGGCGCTTGGGGCTTGCAGCCGGCTAAGCTGATGAGCACGCCAATGTAGAGGCAAAGTGTTTTGTAGTTCATTGGACAATCTGTTGATGCGTTTTTGCAGACACTGACTTGCTGAGCAACAACACGGTAGAAGTTGTAACCCATAAATCTTAATTTCAAATTGTACACAGCAGCCGTCGTGCAATTCTCACGAACTATCACAAGCGCGAGACGACTGGCAGCGCCGGGGGCGTGTTCCTTGTTCCGCCCAGCGCGTGGCCGTCATCCGCGCGGGGTCGACCTCTAGACTCGGCCATTTGCATTGACGTAGCACCGTGTTAGGGTACAACAGCAAAACGGTCACAAGCGGCCGGAACCAGAGCAATAGGCCATACGGGGACGCAGCGACCACCTGAGTTCAACGAACGTTCATATGCAATGTTCTTCCTACCCGGATGAGTCGTTTACATTTCTAGCGAAACAAGGTGCCTGGTTATAAATGTTGTTTCGACTGACGTATGATCTCTCCGAATTCGCGCTTCCAACTCGTATGACTTTTTACTAGCTCAGTACAGTCGAAATCCAAGATTTTATCGTGGTCGAGATGGATACCGCTATAACCAGCGGGCTGACTGATCATCACATTTGCGCCGCGATATAATTTCTGCAGCACTTCATCCTCGAGCGAATAACAGTTCACGATGTGGCCACGAACAGCGCTTGCCGCTTTGCTCCAGCATTCATCATCCTTCGCCCCCCCACCGACGGCCGCCCCCAGCAAGTACGCATTGTCGATACGTTTTTTCGGCTGCTCTGCTAATGCCCGCAGTGCAAAGTGCACAACGCGCCCGCCCAACGAGTGGCCTGCTAATGTGAAGCGCCAATCAGGTGTCCGCGTGATGGCATTAGCCAGCAAGCGTCCAGCAATTTCGGCATTTCTCATGCTGAGATGCCAAGCGGTGACGCCATCAAATACCTTGTCAATAAATCTCGTCGGCTGGTTTGGTACCGTGGTGATGAGGAGTGAAGAGAAAAGTGAAGTACTTAGGTTGTCCGACAGTACACGCTTAGGGTGTCGGGTGGCGTCCCAGTGTAAGTGGTACCAGGTCGCTTTACCAAAATATCGTCTCGTAGAATCGGTCCAGTCTGATATATCCGTTTCGCCTTGGGACAAGAAGCCATTGACAAAGATGACAGCATGCTTCGAACCCTCTTGGACTTTACGAATAGCGAAATGGTCGAGCGCGAAAAAATCGTCATCAATTGGCGATAGAAGACGCTTGATTTTTCGGGGACGGAATGGCTCGGGCAGCGTAAGGAAATTCGTACTCGCGCGCCGACAAACGTCTCGGAATTCTTCGATGTCTTCGAGTTCCTTCACCCAGGCGCTCAGGTTTGGCACACGACCATCATGCTCGGCACATAGGTTATCGTCCCATACGCTCCCAGTACGGGCCATGTGCTTACATCCCGGGACTAGACATACCAGGGTGTGTTGACCGCAATTCCCGCACGCGTATACATTGCGCGAGACCCTATTCTCTTTTACAAGTTGATGGGCTGAAGCAAGATGGCACCATGAGCAGTACTTTGATTCCAATACCATGTGAAAATGTGGGCCGTGGTGTGGCACAGCAAGCGCAAACACCGGCTCAAGAATGATGTTAATCAGGTAGAACGATGTGCAAAGGGCCCAACGCGGCCCCTCCATTGTTTCGCCGTCTCTTAACGGCTGAGGTAATGTCGCAACCCTCGGGCACTTCCCCAAGATACCATCAACCCATTCGTGGAAACTAAATAGGTATTGCCCTGACTATCTTCTTGAAAACCTATCAAGGGCTTGTTAGCCGTAACAATCCATTGCGTTTCAATCGGAGTATTAATTGACAACTGACCTAACGTATCAAAACCAAGCATTGAGGCAGATGTCAGCTTCGTTGGGCTGATGACGTGCTTTTCAAGCCGTAAAGCGTGCAACCAGAAATGTCGGCGGCGCCACTCGATCCAAAATGGTGTGCTAGCGCGTTCGCCGATGTCAGTCTTCTTGTAACGAACTCAACAAGCCCGCGTCGAAACCAACGGCTGGACAGAGCAACACGAGTTTTTGATCGCTGACGGCGTTTTGGTCGGCAAAAACATGCGCTTTGATCCAGATGATCAATTCGTCGTATGAGAAGCGAATGCAACTGAAGTTTTCCTTGTCGATGCATACATAGTCATCGTTTCTATGCACATGTTTTGGTGCACGAAATACCGTGGCGACGATACCGACACGGTAATCGCGTGTTTCTTTCAACATCCGCGCATGTTTGAGGTCACCCGGTGAAAATCGATAATATCCTCCACGTTCGACTTCGAGCGCGGTCTTGATCTTGTCATTTTGGAAATCATAAGGATGACTGTGAAAGTCGCCCAAATATTCGAGCTCGGGTTTGAAGCGGCCAATCAAGCCTCGTTTCAGTTCGAATGACTCGTCCTTCGGTTGTACCGAACCTTGAGTGCGGTCCGCGGACGTCTCGACATCCGCCATGGAGACGTGAAGAATGCGTTCACCACGGGTAGAAGACGTCTCGTAACCCCAGAGATTTCCATAGGTTTCGACTGGAACGTGAGGGCTCGCTTGCTTACTTCCATGTGAAATCTCATACGCCTCAAGGGCCGCCGCAACGATGGTGAAGAACGCGGGTTCGGATAAAGAGACGACGTGCAACTTAGCCATAAAATCGAATAGTAATCAAGAATCAAAAATGAATGGAGCGGCGGTGCGGAACAAGAGAACGACAGCAGGTGAAGCGAAACCTATCGTCCATCTAACTGATTTCCCGTTTATCCGAGTGCTGCACTAGCGGTTTCACGCGCGGCTCGACAGCATCGGCATGGACAACGAGATATACGCGAGCCGATTTTAGTAATGTCGGTTCCAATTGCAGGCGGCCGATGTACGCCGACTAGACCGCCGACACGATCGCTTCGGTTCACGTGGCCGTATGCGTTTCGATGACACTGACCTCATCGAGCGCTTGACGCGCTGCCTCGAGTAATTTGGTACGCAACAGTTCAGCACGCTGTAACAGTGCATCCAGGTGGGTCCGATCGAACTGCTTGCGAAGCGTAGAAAACCGATCCCCCAACTTCACGTACAAGGCGTCGGATCCGTGCTGCAGTACATCTAGATGCATTGACTTGAACGCCAAGTCGATCTCACGGCAACGCGCAAGGTCTGCCTTCAGTGCGTCCTGGTACATGTCGAATACCGTATCGATCGTGCCGAGTATCCGATCCTCGGCGTGGTAGCGTTCGTTCTGCCCGCGTAGGAAGTCGGCTAGTGGCTTACCGCGCCAGGCATATTCCTGGCGCCGCTTTGCGCTGTACGCACTGATACCTGCCACCGCAATTTCTTCGTCGGCCAGGACGTCTTCCACTTCATCGAGGATGTCGTCGACCTCCGACGAACT
>Ga0265780_10008125_pt1 | contig 12783 bp, 12 predicted proteins | sample P1T30metagenome_FD_192432 | JGI IMG/M metagenome (GOLD analysis project Ga0265780, IMG submission 192432) | Plant litter microbial communities from East Loma Ridge, Irvine, California - P1 T30 | ecosystem: Environmental > Terrestrial > Plant litter > Unclassified | place: USA: California...
CTTACTGGACGATATGCTGTAATACATATAGATATAACAGGTCGTCAACACGCGACAATTGACATATAATTTGATCTCAGTTCATCGCTCCATATGTAGTCCTGGAGCCCCTCGTGTTGTTCAGCCTCGAGACGATCCCCTCGGCAAACATCTATCCCACGATTCTGTGCGAAAAGTCGAGGAAAGAACGACCCAGCGACAGTTGACCTCACAAAAAAGCAACGATGCTCAACTTTGGCTTTGTCCATGATACGTCAACATGCGAATGTATTTGTGAAGGTGAGGGTAGGAAGCCCGATGACTAAGGCAAAATAACGTGTGGACGGATCATGCCATGTCGATGGGCTTGGCGTGCCGCAGCGACCGACCTCATTTTCGCGAATTGCTCCTTGTGCCGACCTTCTCCCATCACCACCACCAACCCATTGGTAAGCGCAGGTCCCTCGACGGGAAGCTTCTTCCTTTTCTTTACATTTTACGACAATCTCCACTCCACCCGCCGCCATGTTGCGCACCTCGCTCGTCCGGGCTTCCAGGAGCTCGGCCAGCGTCATGTCATCGGTCGCGACCCGCACAGCTCTCCCCAGAGCTGCCCCCGTAGCCTGTCAGCTTCAGCAGACCCGCCAGTCCTCGCACGCCATTTCCAACCCCACCCTCGCCAACATCGAGAAGCGATGGGAAGACATGCCTCCCCAGGAGCAGGCCGACTTGTGGATGTCGCTTAGGGACCGCATGAAGGTGGACTGGAAGGAGATGACTATGCAGGAGAAGAAGGCTGGTGCGTAGAACCCTTTGGAGGGCGATGAGATGTGATGGGCCGTGGCATGACGTATTTCGTTTTTATCGAGGTGCCCAAGGTGGCCCGCATCACCAATACGTCGAGCGCGAACCTATCACGAAGCGTCCAGAGTCATCGATAAGGACAACTTGCTAACGACACATTCTCTCACAGCATACTACATCGCGTTTGGTCCCCACGGTCCCCGACGACCCCCGCCTCCGGATGAGGGCCGCAACGTCTTCTTCCTGTCTGCTGGTGTTATCTGCGCTGCCTTCGCCGTCTTCGCTTTCACCCGCATGTTCGCCAGCCCCATCCGACCGCGTACCATGACCAAGGAATGGCAAGAGGCTTCCGAGGAGTACCTGAAGGTATGTGGAGCCATACACCTATTTCTATCACCTTATCGCTAACACATCACAGTCCCAAGGAACCGAGCCCATCACCGGCTACAAGGGCATGTTGGTTCAGTCCAAGTCAGAGAAGGACCTTCCTGGCGGAGAGAAGGTCAACGACGAGTAAAGAGTTCAATCATAGATATCACAGCATACATCAACACCGATACCTTATTTCCTTGGGTCAACATTTTGCTTGGTATCGTCTGTGTGCAACACCAGGAGAACGGAGCGGACGAAGAGGACAATGTCATATTTACCCCTCAGTGTACAGAATTTAGAGGCATTTGCGCATTCCACTCTGGCGACTCCCATCTCCAACTTGTGTGCGCAAGCACATTGTACGCAGTAATGCCGTTTTCAATCAACGCGCTCTTAACTCCTTCGAAACCTTGTGCTTGACCAGCCAATGCAAACTCGCTGAAATCCAACAGATACCCCTGCACTGATAAAGTTTGAGCAGGTCACACCACCTTGGTGCCAATCGGCACAGCAATGCTCCAGAGCCCGCTTCGAATCACCGATCTTTGTATCAGTCGCTTCTGCACCCATTTTTGGCAACTCTATTGGTTCTCGAGCTCGAAGCTCACCCCCGCGCTATCCTCGTAATGAACAACTAACCCAGCGATCATGTGACATAGATGTACGAGGACCTTGACTGGTATCCATGGATTGCAGTTCACCATTTGCAAAGCGCACAGCTGATAACAGCAATATGTTTGGACAATGCAGGCATCCGCGGCCGAACATCATCTTGAGCGCCACCGGATGTCTGCACGTCAGTCTTATGTACATACGCTTTGTGAGCATAGTGTCCACCGCGGCCGGAACATGCTCACGACGTTGTGCTTGCTGAGATTGCACCATTCTCTCTGTGCCTTGTGACCAACATAGACACGGACGTGAGAACAACTTGCATGCATCATGGAGAGACGTTGCATACACTCCATCTGATTCCTACTATGTACATTGCGGCTCTCAGACCATCTCACACCCACTCCCTTGGCTTCCGCAACACTTCCAACAGCCTCTCCTCCCGACTCCCAATATCGGGCTTGTGCATGTACTCCCACCTGGCCGTGAGCGGCAAACTCATGAGAATACTCTCAACCCGCGCACCCGGCGTGTTCAGCCCAAACGCCGTGCCGCGATCATGCACAAGATTGAACTCGACATAGCGTCCCCTGCGAATCTGCTGCCAGTGTTTCTGCTGCTCCGTAAACGGCATGTCCTTCCTGCGATTAATAATGGGCAAGTACGACGGCAAGAACGCAGACAGGCAATCCTGCACAAAGGAGAAGAGCTGCTCCTGGTCCTTCTCCGTCTCGTCGAGGTCGTCGAAGAACAAGCCGCCGACGCCACGCGTCTCGCCGCGGTGCTTATTGTTGAAGTACTCATCACACCACTTCTTGAAGCGCGGGTAGTATTCCTTGTCGTGCTTGTCGCACGTCGCCTTCATCGTGTTGTGGAAGTGGATCGCGTCTTCGTCGTAGAGGTACGAGGGTGTGAGGTCGCAGCCGCCGCCGTACCACCATGCGCTGGTGTTGCCGAGCTCGTCGGCGGTCTCGAAGTAGCGGTAATTGAGGTGGACGGTGGGCGCGTTGGGGTTGTGCGGGTGCAGCACCATGGATAGACCGGCGGCGAAGAATTCTAGCGAGTCGACGTCGGGATCGAGGGCTTTGTGGTTCACGCGCATTTTCTGGATAGCGGCGCGCGGGAGACGGCCGTAGACGACGGAGGTGTTGACGCCGCCCTTCTCAAAGACGTTGCCGTCCTGGAGGATGCAGGTTATGCCGCCGCCTCCCTCTGGGCGCTGCCATGTGTCGATTTGGAACTTTGTGCCGTCGACTTTCTCGAGCTCGGCGACGATGTGTTTTTGGTGCTGTTTTATGAATTGCTCCATTCGGAGGCGCATCGGGGACTGTTCGGAGACGCCATTCTCGCGCTTGAGGAGCTCGTCTTTCTGCGCGATTGTGGGGGTTTCGGTCTTGATGGAGTCATCTGTCCACTGCTGAAGCTTTAGTAGGTATCCTGCAGGCCTGAGGAGGCTCGAACCATACCATAGAGTATATCATGGCTCCGATGAAGGGCAGCATAAGTAACCGTATCCTGTTTGGCCATTTGCTCGGAGGGGGATTTCGCCATGCTTCGAGAGGATCTGGCTTCTTCTGAGGAGGCGTATCTGACATGCATCTTCGCGGCGTTCGTATGGCTCTAGCACTGAGGGTATTTGGTCGCAGTGTTGGTCGTGGCGCATAGCTGTGGGGAAGCTCGAGAGCTCTCGCGACGCGGGAGGATGCTCGAAACGGCAGCATATTGGGCGATTGGGAAGCCGGATGGATACGGAAGCTTCGATCTGGCCGTAAAGAACAGGTCGAAATATACTTCACGCAATCTCGCGTTGGATTGGGACGCGAGAAGTTATCGTGGAGAAAGTGTTCGGCCCATCTCACACCACGGTGGGCGCATCATCATGCAGGTACGTACCGAGGAGCTTCCGGCGATACAAACACGACAAACTAGTGCTTAGGGCCGCGATCTCGGAACTGGTGTCGACTGTCATGGTCTTCAATATATGGTCGGTGAAGACAGCTTTTTCTACGTGCTGCAAATACGAGCGTGTCCATGTCTGGATTCATGCATTGCTGTACACGTAGATGCAGGCGGCTAGCAGTCACCTTGTCTAGAAGAACGGTCTTCGCGTCCAGCGCGTATTCAAACGCGCCATGTAGAAACGGGTAATCTACTCTTTGGAAGGCCAATATGTACATGGGCCTCTGGAAATAGGTACTGATGTACCTGTGCAGGTGACTCAGCCTGGAGGGTGTTGGTCATGGGAAGCTGGGCAAGTGACTAGAAGCAGGCACAGCCATCAAAGAAGAGTCACTTCGTCCATGCGACAATGAAAGGGCGGGCCCAGCATGACGAAATCCTAGGCTTGAAGTGTCTTGCAGGTGCGCAGCGTGTTTGAATGGCGTTGTGAAGCGGGTAGTCACGACTAGCGCTCCATACGCTGGTGATTGGCAAGCTGTGCTGCCTTGCACGCCCCGCCTCTTAAGGTCCCCTCTCACCGCCGCCAGCCCTCATTCCTACATATCTCTCCGCCACGCTCCACCAAGCACATTTCACAGACTTCTGCACCCACTGCAACCACACTCAACACCACAACCAGATCTACTACCCTCATCATGCGCTCCAAGTTCAAGGACGAGCACCCGTTCGAGAAGCGCAAGGCCGAGGCTGAGCGCATTCGCCAGAAGTACAACGACCGCATTCCCGTATGTCTGCCTGCTTCAGCAGACTTCTTCCCCTGGCTGCACAGTCGCTAAAAGCACCTAGGTTATCTGCGAGAAGGTTGAGAAGTCAGACATCGCGACCATCGACAAGAAGAAGTACCTCGTTCCTGCGGATCTTACCGTAGGCCAGTTCGTCTACGTGATCCGCAAGCGCATCAAGCTGTCGCCCGAGAAGGCCATCTTCATCTTCGTCGATGAGGTCCTGCCGCCGACTGCCGCTCTGATGAGCTCGATATACGAGGAGCACAAGGACGAGGATGGCTTCCTCTACATCACGTACGCCACTCTCTTCACATGGGAAACACGAACCATGCTAACAACATGACAGCTATTCGGGCGAGAACACGTTCGGCGAGGCGATCTAGGCCATTCTACACACCTCTTGTTTACTCGATCATCGACGGCGCGGAAGGACTACGGCGTTCTCGGATTCTGTGGGCTTTCCTTGACATTTGCTACAACACTATATCATGGCTGGGTTGAATGAAGTTATTATGATGAACGAGGCAGTGCGGTCGCCGCTCTCTCTGCACTCAGTGCAGGCTGCCAGGTAGACCAAGGTTGGCTCCTGGTACATGGCACCCAAGGCTGATAAGGTGCCTGCGCTGGACAAGACGAACGAGCGAGCGGCTCTGTGCAAGGAATTGGGATCATTTCCTCACGCTGTAACTGTCGTCAGTAGCATCATCCTATTTCAAATCTGCAGAACTGCTCCAATAAACATGTGACTTGCCACGCATCGTAACGCGCCCATGGCACGCGTGAAGCTGTTCCTACTGACCCGTCCTCGTGACTGCGGCTCATCCGGCCTCTGAGACCGATGACGACATCGTTCGTCTGAGGACCGCACGCATGCGGCCCTATGAGGAGAGAGCCTGATGCATGATGTCCCACTCTTCTGTGAGAAGTGATCCGTGCAAGCTATGCCGCCCGATAGCACCTTCATGAGCAATCCACGCGCCCAAAGACGTGGGGTAAGCTCCATGCCGTTGCGCGCACGGACCATCGAATGCAGGTGCGGGATGCCGATCACAAGCTCCACGTTCGATGAAGTTTATCGCGACTTCGAAAACATGTGCATCTAGAACTTGATACAGGTTTCTCTCTACACCAGAAGCCCACCAGAGAATTTACCGCCACGCAATATTCACCTGCTCGCTGCAATTAACACACGTTGTGTACAAGACCACGAGAAAACCCTCAACACCCACAGCCATGTCGTACCAGTACATAATATCCAAGTATGTCTCATTACCACATAATGGATGCAACTGCTAACAAAGTCACCTAGGAGCCTTGATCCCATCTTCGCCATATCAATCGGTCTCGCCGCTGCCGTCACACGCATAAATCGCGAAGAGAAGGAGAAAGGCAGGAGCACAGCACAGAGCGTGGACGTCCTAAAGAAGAGATGGAGTCTCGCGTGGCAAAACGACGCATTACAGAAGAAGCTTTGAAACATATGGGTATGATTACAACGCCCGAGGCCTGCTCGAACGCACTACAACAACAAATCAAAAATTATATTACAACACGTACACGCGCTCAGATGAACGCTGGGATGTTCCGCTCCATCTTCCCCCATTTGCCTACCAGGCGTTTCCTCGTATATGTCAGGGTTACCACCTGGTACCCTTTCGGGTTGTGGCAGGGCATATGCCATGGACGCTGCGGGTTGGACGACAGAATCTCGAGGGGGAGTGCGTTGGGGTCGAGGTGATTGTGGTGGGCCTTAGAGATATGGTATTTGTTATTGTCTCCTGGCCCGCGGACGTTGATGATGTAGTGCGAGTTGGGCACGACGGGTTCTTCGTCGGTATCGTACATGTCGTCATCGAGCTGGAGAGGAGCTTCGGTGATGTCTTCATCGGCGATCAATTCGACCTGTGCGTTATTGTTGACAACTTCGACGACGAAGTCATCGAGGACGCCACCGTCAGCGTCACTGCTGGCGTCACTGCCATCTTGTGGCGGGCTCGCGGACCCGTCGCTTCTATTCAGGTGTTCCAGCTCCTCGAGCTCGTATTCTTGTTCGTCTTCGTCATCATCCTCGCCTTCAGTGTCGGTGTAATTTGGCAGATCATCCATGTCCATATCCATAGATGGGCCCAACTCCTCAAGGAACTCCTCGTTAGTAACTGGAATCAAGCCGTTGAAATGGTCATCTTCGCCTCGTACGGGGATTCTCTGCGCGAAGCCACCGGCAACGAAGTCTTTAGGAACTAGGTGCGGAAGTCCGTAGTCTCTTGGAGGTGCTGCTTCATCGTCCTCGTCGAGTTCCTCATCCTCATCCTGCGAGGCTGTGGGCATCACCGGCTGTGGCTCGTCTTCTGCCATAACTGAATCTGCTCGTTCAGAAACGTTGAACAAATCGTCATACTGATCGTTGGGATCGAAGTCTTCGTCTTCGTCTTCTGCCATATCTGCATCTTGTCCTTCAGGACCGAGCTCAATGTCTCTAGGAGCGGGGTCTGCTTCATTACCTCCTACAGGCACTACGACTTCGATTGCGTCCACCTCGGTATCATAATGGTTCGGACGATCTTCCCCGTGCGCAATCGAACTGCTCAACGCATACTCCAAAGGCAGCTCGTCATTCTCCAGATGGCATGTCAAATTGAGCTTCTCAGGGACAGTCCATCCATTGAGGTACTTGGTCGTCCCACCCGCCGCCGTTCTCACAATTTTAACCCTAATTATCAACACCTGCGGCGCCGCTCTAATCGTGCTTCGCAGCGTATGAGGACCGTAGACATCGCACTTCGTACATAACTCATCCAGATAATCAAAGCCGGTGAGGCGATAATCCACCATCTCCTCAAGCGTCTGTAAAAGCGGGTCGCAAACAACTTCAATCGACCTCATAGTCTCCGCAGGCGTAATTTTTATGTTCCCACATACTCGCCCGCTTATCTCATTCTGGCAGACCATTGTCTTGCTCATATCCATCTGGAACATGGCTTTGAACTCCTCGTTCCAGTGGAGCTTATATCTCTGATCCGCGGGCAGGGGCGCGGGGATGGCATACTGCATCTGATTCGTCACCCAGTCGTAGAAGATGCCCGCATCCCCCGGACGACCTTGCGCGTATGCCAGCGGGTTCGCGAGAACCGCCGCCGTGTCGATGAATGTCAGGCCCGCGTGGTTCGCGGCGATGAGCTTTGGGAGATGGCCGCCTGCGCCTTGCCATAGCCAGTAGTCCCATACGAGCGACTTGTACGCGCACATTATGCATGTTGCGGAGACGTGGGTGGGATGAGCGGGCTGGTTGTGGCTTTGTATCCACTGCACGAAGATGGGCGTATGCATGAGTGCGTGGTGCACGACGTGCTGGTAGTATGCGTTTGATCCGGGTGCAAGTTGGATGTCTCGGGGCTCGAGGTTGGGGCGGTCGTCTTGGGGCTGCCATTGGGAACTGATTTTAAAGCCCTGGAATATGTTAGATGGGGGCGAGGAGGGATGGGGTATGGGAGACGAACATAGTGATCACGCTCGATCTGAAGGGGTGTTTTCAGCGCAAAGGTCGCATTGCGGGACACGCGGGAGTCACGGGGAGGCATGATGTTGTACAAGGAAAATACAAAGTTTGATAATAGTAGGTGGACTTGAGACGGATTGATGGACGCATGGCTTCGAAGAAGGTGCACTCTGATATACAATACTCACATGTCTTTGGCGTGTGGACGACAAAGGGATAGGTCTGAGAGAGAGCTCCATTGTACTTGATCACTTCTTTCTGCAGTATTTTGGGAGTCCTTTGTTGCATTGTCTCCAGCTGGTTGATGTGAAAGGGTGAACACTGGACAAGGACATTGTGAAGATCTCAACGCGAAATGGCACAAAAATGGGCTCGAGCTCGGGGCTCGATGAGCAGTAGTGACGGCAGGCTAAGACGTCAATAAGTTGGAAGTAGTGATTACACGGCAATAAGTCTGGATTCAAAATGTCCAAAAAGATGATGCAAATCATGTGAACAGGATTCGACATGCATGCAATAACCAGTACTCAAAACTTCTCGAGCCAGCGAGAAGGTCGGTAGTGGCAAAGGTCATCTCTCTTCTCATCACAATATCTGACCCTGAAGATATCTGCCACTATACGTATTCATCCCAAAGACGGGACACACACAAAAAACACCGTCACAGAAAACTTGTCCTTCAAGCATTAAAAACTACTATAGATATGATCTCCCCATCCACCAACTCTAGGCTTTATTACAATCGCCGCATTCTCCTCACTCTAGGCGCACTCTTAATTCTGCCCGCAATCCCACCCTCATCCGGCAACGGGGCAGCCACTTTCGCCTTCGTCTTCGCAACAGCCTTACTCTTCTGCGCCTTGCTCTCCCCATTCGGCAACCTCGCATACCAGGCCATGTAAAAATCAAACTCGGAAGATTTACTAACCACAGGGTTGACCGTCAGTACATCATTGACGCCCGGCACGCCCGGCATGCTTTGATGCGTGAAATTAGTGACGGCTGTATCGTTGCGGAAAAACTTCGACGCTTGCTCGCCCGTCGTCTTGAGAGGTAGGGCAGGCAGGCCCGTCACAGACGAGACATAATGCCCGTATCTGAGCGACTCGCCAGCGTGGTAGACCACATGGCGCAGGCACCGTCTTGATCAGTTCTAGCGACAACGTTTCGACTGCCGTGCGTCACTAGGTGCTGCAATAATTCATGCGCGCAATGTCTGAAAGCTCTCCATTCCTTACGAGAAAACTGTCACCCTGTTTTACTTTAGCTCTTTCCTAAGACTACATTGCGTACTAATAATCTATTAAGTTTTACCAGACTTATGTATAAGATCACAGTCGTTCTTTTATAGTAGATTGACTCGGAACAGAGCGCGCACGAATTATTGCTGCACCTGGTGGCGTGTAGTGTCCTATATTTTCGACATGTATTTTATCTGTGCTGATAGTAGGAATCATAATGGGCGCGGCAACGGACAGTAGTGCTGGGTGCAAGTGGTCGCATGAAGGGCTCGCTTCGGCAAGGCAAACGCCAAACGCCGGGTCAATTGGAAACACGTGCAGCGACCAACTCTGTAACACGTGCAACCACCGCCCAACACTAGACTACCACAGTTGCACAAACACAACGCGGGCCTGGGCAGATCAGAGTGATAGTCGCTCACTCTCCAAATCAGCATCATGTCGGGGCTATTCAGCAACATCCTCACAAACACGACCTCACGATACCAGAACCTGCGGCAACAGCTCCTCAACAGCGAAGCAGACGGCGACACGGAAGACGACTCGCACATTTCCCGAGTGCTCCGTGCGTACTACACGGAAAAAGGCAGGCCATTCCCGCAATGGCTTCCTCCCGACCCAAAGGCCCCGCAGGCTGCTCCCACGCAATTCGCATCCTCACGCCAGCAGGGACAGATGCAACCCACAGGCGGTCGAGGAGGAGGACTGAGTGACCTGTGGGACGCACCACAGCAACAACAGCAACCGCAGGAGCCTCTCTCCCTGCGACGTGGACCAGGTGCTCGAGGTGGAGGAGCGCGACCACTGCAAGGACGACCTGGCATGGGCAACTCGTTGACACCAGAGCCACAAAGCCAAGGCAGACCACTCCCGAGCCAAAGGGCTGGCAGCTATCAGAGCAGTCTACAAGGAGGTCGCCAAACCGACGCGTCGCCACCACCGAGCGCGGGAGCAGGGTCGACAGCACAGGAGAGACTCAAGGCGAGGTTATGGGGGAGGTCAAACAGTCCGGCGCCAAGTGCAGCCTCGGACACAGGCAGCCAGTCTTCGAGGACGGGCGCATATGACAGACCTACAGCACAGGCTGGACGGGCGCCATATCAAGACGAGCGCAGCAACAGCTACGGAAGCTCAGGCGGTGGTGGAAGACAGCAGAGCTCGCCCGGCGTGTCGTCGAACTCGCCTTGGACAGGCAACGACGACTCATACGGCCCTGGATACGACAGAGGGCCACCACAACGGGGACCTACAGGTGGGCGTGTAGGGCTGCCGAGTGGCCCGCGCATGCGTTAGGGAAGCCTGGGGAAGGAAGGGGTTGGCGCATGGGGATGGGGATGGGGATGGGGTTGCATTTGGGTCACAGGTAGCATTTTGAGCATGGCGTCAAGGAGTACACGACACAGCTCTGGTTGTTCTCAGCAGTTCTAGATGGCATTCATTGAATATAACATGCACATCCATCTGCGTGCATGCGTCGTGATTGGTACCCCGCGCCCGACGCCTGCGCCACAGCACCGACGTCACCCGGGTGAACTAGCAGCTCGCAACCATCACCTGCGCCGACTCTAGTGCTCCGTGTGCGCGTCTTCCTTGATGCGCCCGAGTTTCTAGGCTCCTACACCCAGAACCCCTATTAGCACCACGTAGAGCAATACCCAATACATTTATCTCCCTACACATCCTCCCACTGCTGCCCCGCATGGCGTCCTCGTCACGAAGATCGCCGTCGCCTGCTTCGTTCTACGCCCTGAGTGATGATGAAGAAGGCGAATACAATACCATAAAACACACCACCGACGGAAGGGGCGTGAAGCTGCTCTATACCAAAAGTAAAGTATACGTACATCCATCGCCGTCGGCCAAAGACAACATCCCGGGGTTTGTAGCCCTGGTGCAGCAGAAAGGACGACCCACAGCAAGCGATGCACGTCCTACCTCGTCCTCGTCCGCCCGAAGCGTCAACGCGCCCTCCCTGCTCCTCGCGTGGATGCCCGAGTCGGCTCTCGGAGATGCTTACGATACATATGTCAAGGTCGATCTATCAGATTCGGCCTCTCCGCCAACACAGTCCTACCTCGTACCCCCACCGCCGACGACATCTACACACAGCGCAGTCCCCGGATATGCCTTCGCCATTCCCGTCAGCGAGATATACTCCATCTTGGTGCGACCACCGAGCATCGGATGGTGGTTCGGAAGCGTTGTGGTCAATACTAGGGCTGGCGATAGCTTTCCAGCATTGTTCTTCCACGATAGTGAGTGCCAATCCACCATCATGCAGAGAAAGAAGCTGGCAAAAGAGAGCTTCGATCCCTTTGGTGACGGCGGCGGCATGTTCTGGGGCGGAGATGAGGTGCTACGCTGGTTGAAACGATACGTCAACGTGGAACGCTCAGGCGCTGACCCAAGCGTATACCTGATTGATCCATCCGAAGACGACAAAAAGTCATTTGGAAAGAACGCTACTTCACCAACATCGAACAAAGACGGCGCAGATGCATCATCGTCACAAAGCCCAGGCAAGCGGGACGGCGGCATGGATCCTGTCACCAAGGCATTGAAGGAGGCGAGATGGAACTTCCTCGAAAAGCTCAGTCAAGTCACGACATTCACACGACGGACCGCGCAAGCAGTCGCAGACAACCCTAAAATTCCACCACAAGTCCGGAGACTGATACAAAATCCAGAGGTGCAGACACTACAAGACGAGTTCGACAGCGCGCGCATCTATCTGGCAAGGTGGGCCATGGGCATGGCAGAGCAGAGCGAGCGTGAACGCAATCAAAGGATATGGACTGCGAAAGATGTCTTAGCAATGGAAGAGAGCGACGTTGGAGATTTCGAGATCCTTGACATGGACAGAATGACCATGGCGGACAGGAGAAAGCCTGTCACACTGAAAGAGTGGAAGGGCTTCTTTGATCCAAAGGGCCGGCTACAACTAACCCCCGACGAGGTCAAGGAGCGAATCTTCCACGGCGGTCTAGATCCAGACGATGGCGTGCGAAAGGAGGCATGGCTGTATTTATTGGGCGTCTACGACTGGGATAGCTCTGATGAAGAGCGTCGCGCAAACGTTAATAGCCGGCGCGACGAGTACATCCGCCTCAAGGGTGCGTGGTGGGAGAGGTTGGCAGAAGGCGAACAGACCGAAGAGCAAGAGGAGTGGTGGAGAGAGCAGAAAAACAGGATAGGTTCGTACTTCGCATTCAAGATACATCGCAGAAACCCAGGCTAACTTGTCCCCATTCTATGGGGTCCGCCATGTAGAGAAAGATGTACACCGAACTGATCGCAACATACCAATCTTTGCGGGCGAAGACATTCCACATCCAGACCCTGACTCGCCATTCGCAGACACCGGCACTAATGTCCATCTGGAGCAGATGAAGGATATGCTTCTGACATACAACGAGTACAACAAGGACCTCGGGTATGTGCAGGGTATGAGCGACCTCCTTGCACCCATATATGCAGTCATGCAGGATGATGCCATCGCCTTCTGGGCCTTTGTCGGATTCATGGAGCGCATGGTACGTTGCAAAATTGCCACAATACATCACATACTGACCTGTACAGGAGCGAAACTTCTTAA
>Ga0265780_10008127_pt1 | contig 12782 bp, 5 predicted proteins | sample P1T30metagenome_FD_192432 | JGI IMG/M metagenome (GOLD analysis project Ga0265780, IMG submission 192432) | Plant litter microbial communities from East Loma Ridge, Irvine, California - P1 T30 | ecosystem: Environmental > Terrestrial > Plant litter > Unclassified | place: USA: California...
GAGACCTGGCCGTGGCTGGTGAACTTGAACGCATTCGACAACAGGTTCTTGAGCACCTGCTGCAGGCGCGTGGTGTCGGTCATCACGGCGGTCGGCAGGTTTTCGGCCAGCTCGACCTGGAAGCCCAGGTGCTTGGCCTCGGCCATGTGCCTGAAGGTGCGGTCGACGTAGTTGCGCAGGTTCGAGAAGCGGTACTCCGATACATCCAGCGTGACGGTGCCCGACTCGATCTTGGACAGGTCGAGGATGTCGTTAATCAGGGTCAGCAAGTCCGAACCCGAGCCATAGATCGTCTTCGCGAACTCCACCTGCTTGCCCGACAGGTTGCCTTCCGGGTTGTCCGACAGCTGCTGGGCCAGGATCAGCAGCGAATTGAGGGGCGTGCGCAACTCGTGCGACATATTGGCCAGGAATTCGGATTTATATTTCGAGGACAGCGCCAGCTGGGTCGCTTTTTCTTCGAGCGCCAGCTTGGCCTGCTCGACCTCGCGGTTCTTGCGTTCCACCTCGATGTTCTGCTCGGACAGCAGGCGCGCTTTCTCGCCCAGTTCCTGGTTGGTTTGCTGCAGCTCTTGCGCCAGCGACTGCGACTGGGTCAGCAGCGACTCGGTGCGGCTGTTGGCCTCGATCGTGTTCAGGACCACGCCGATCGATTCCATCAGCTGGTCGAGGAAGGACAGGTGGGTTTCGGTGAAGCGGTCGAGCGAGGCGATCTCGATGACGGCCTTGACCTGCTGCTCGAACAGGATCGGCAGCACCACGATATTGTTCGGCGGCGCCGAGCCCAGGCCCGACGACACCACGATGTAGTCGCGCGGCACGTCGGTCAGCCAGATGCGGGTCTTCTCCAGCGCGCACTGGCCCACCAGGCCTTCGCCCGGCAGGAAGGAGGTCGGCAGCTTGCGGCTCGAACGGTAGCCGTAAGAGGCGATCATGCGCAGGCGGGCGTCGGTCTCTTGCGAGTCCATCATGTAGAACACGCCGTGGTGGGCCGAGACCAGTGGCGCCAGTTCCGACAGAATCAGCTTGGTCACCGCCTGCAGGTCGCGCTGGCCCTGGAGCAGGCGCGTGAAGCGGGCCAGGTTGGTCTTGAGCCAGTCTTGCTGCGCATTCTTCTGTGTGGTTTCCTTCAGGTTGCGGATCATCTCATTGATATTGTCCTTCAGGTAGGACACCTCGCCGCGCGCTTCCACCTGGATCGAGCGCGACAGGTCGCCGCGCGTCACCGCGGTCGCCACTTCACCGATCGCGCGCATCTGGTTGGTCAGGTTGGCCGCCAGCTGGTTGACGTTTTCCGTCAAGTCCTTCCAGGTGCCGGCCACGCCCGACACGTTGGCCTGGCCGCCGAGCTTACCTTCGGTGCCGACCTCGCGCGCCACCCGGGTCACCTCCGAGGCGAACGAGGACAGCTGGTCCACCATGACGTTGATGGTGTCCTTCAGCTCGAGAATCTCGCCCTTGACGTCCACGGTGATTTTCTTGGACAGGTCGCCGCGCGCCACGGCGGTGGTCACCGCCGCGATATTGCGCACCTGGCCGGTCAGGTTGGAGGCCATGAAGTTGACGTTGTCGGTCAAGTCCTTCCAGGTGCCGCCCACGCCCGGCACATAGGCCTGGCCACCGAGCTTGCCCTCGGTGCCGACCTCGCGCGCCACGCGCGTCACTTCCGACGCGAACGACGACAGCTGGTCGACCATCACGTTGATCGTGTTCTTCAGTTCCTGGATCTCGCCCTTGACGTCCACCGTGATCTTCTTGGACAGGTCGCCGTTGGCCACCGCGGTGGTCACCTCCGCGATATTACGCACCTGGGCGGTCAGGTTGCCCGCCATCGAGTTCACGCCGTCGGTCAAGTCCTTCCAGGTGCCGGCCACGCCGGGCACGTTCGCCTGGCCACCGAGCTTACCTTCGGTGCCGACCTCGCGCGCCACCCGCGTGACTTCCGAGGCGAAGGAGTTCAGCTGGTCGACCATCACGTTGATGGTGTTCTTCAGCTCGAGAATCTCGCCTTTCACGTCCACCGTGATCTTCTTGGACAAGTCGCCGTTCGCCACCGCGGTGGTCACGTCGGCGATGTTTCGCACCTGGCCGGTCAGGTTGCCCGCCATCGAGTTGACCGAGTCGGTCAAGTCCTTCCAGGTGCCGGCCACGCCTTTCACCACCGCCTGGCCGCCGAGCTTACCTTCGGTGCCGACCTCGCGCGCCACCCGGGTCACCTCCGAGGCGAACGAGGACAGCTGGTCCACCATCACGTTGATGGTGTTCTTCAGCTCGAGAATTTCACCTTTCACGTCCACCGTAATTTTCTTGGACAGGTCGCCATTCGCCACCGCGGTGGTCACCGCCGCGATATTGCGCACCTGGCCTGTCAGGTTCGACGCCATGAAGTTGACGTTGTCGGTCAAGTCCTTCCAGGTGCCGGCCACGCCCGGCACATAGGCCTGGCCGCCGAGTTTGCCTTCGGTGCCGACCTCGCGCGCCACCCGCGTCACTTCGGAGGCGAAGGAGCGCAGCTGGTCCACCATGACGTTGATGGTGTCCTTCAGTTGCAGGATCTCGCCGCGCACGTCGACCGTGATCTTCTTGGACAAGTCGCCGTTGGCCACCGCGGTGGTCACCTCGGCGATATTACGCACCTGCGAGGTCAGGTTGCCCGCCATCGAGTTGACCGAGTCGGTCAAGTCCTTCCAGGTGCCGGCCACGCCTTTCACTTGCGCCTGGCCGCCGAGTTTGCCTTCGGTGCCGACCTCGCGCGCCACGCGCGTGACTTCGGACGAGAAGGACGACAGCTGCTCGACCATGGTGTTGGCCGTCATTGCCGCGCGCAGGTACTGGCCCTTGAGCGGGTGGCCGTCGACTTCGAGGGCCATGGTCTGGGACAGGTCGCCTTTCGCCACCGCGCCAATGACGCGCGCCATTTCGGTGGTGGGGCGCACCAGGTCGTCGATCAGGGTGTTGACCGAGCTGATCATCGTGCTCCAGCCGCCCACCACGCCCGGCAGGTCGGCGCGCTGGGTCAGGTGGCCTTCGCGGCCCACCACCCGCGAGACTTCCGTGACGGTCTCGACCATCTTCTGCTTGGTCTCGATGATGTCGTTCAGGGTATCGGCGATCTTGCCGGACACGCCGGTCCAGTCGTCAGGCATGCGTACCGAGAAATCGCCTTTTTTCAAGGCCATCAATGTGGTGAGCAGCAGCTTGACGTCCAACTGTTCGCCCATATCGGTCATGGTATTCATCGCCTGGATCCTCGTCCTGAAAGGAAGTCTGTGGTTAGCCGGTGGTGCCGGTAAAAGTGTCGTTTTTGCACACGCACAAGATACATTTCTATAGATCTAAGTCAAGCTGCGAAACGGTATCTGGGCTAGCAAATACTTGCAAATCTGAAATTTGTTTCAGGTAATTCGGCGGAGGGTAGCCGATTCCCCTCTAGCCGGGCGCACGATTGCAACATTGTTGTGGTTTATGCACGACAACATGCAAGCTAGATAGAAGTAAATATCTTGATTGTTAATTTCTGTGAATTTGTGAGCGGGGTGAACCAACTAGCATAGGGGTGTTACATCAAACTTTGCCCCCATGATTGACACTGCCTTATTACTCGAGCTGACGCAGGCCAAGGATGCTTCCCATTGGAGCATGTCCTTGTTCACTATTGCGCGGGGGCTGGGCTTTGACCAAGTGCTGTTTGGCGTCGTCAATTCGCGCCATACCCGTTTCGAGTCGGCCTTCTTGCGCAGTAATTATTCGGCCAACTGGCGCGACCGCTACGACCGCAACGGCTTCGCCTACGTCGATCCGACCGTCGCCCATTGCCTGTCGAGCACGACGCCCGTGGTGTGGCAGCCGGGCACCTTTGCTTCCAGTCCCCAGCAGGCAGAACTGTACGAGGAAGCGAGCGCCCACGGCATCCGCAGCGGTGCGACCCTGCCGATCCACGGGCCGCAGGGCGAATTCGGAGTGATCAGTTTCGCGTCCGACGCGCGGCCGGATGCCGCTGCACAGCGCGCGATGAACGAGGCGCTGCCGATGCTGTCGCTGGTGCGCGACTATGCGTTCGCATCTTCCGGGCGTTTCCGCGAGGAGGCGGCGCGGCCCGACGAGGAGCCGCGCCTGACGCGGCGCGAGCTGGAAGTGTTGCAGTGGGTGATGGCGGGCAAGTCGTCATGGGAAGTTGCGCGTATCACGGGCTGTTCCGAAGCCACCGTTAATTTCCATCTGGCGAATGTGCGTCAAAAATTTGACGTCAACACTCGCCAGCAGGCGGTGGTCAAGGCCATCGCCCTGGGGCTCATCACCCCTGAAGATCACCATCGCTGAGCTTGCCGTTCATGTACATGCGCAGAAGAATCGACACGGGCGCCGGGATCGCGAGGCCGGTTTCAAAGCGGCTGCCGCTGGACTGGGTGACGCCGAAGCGGCCCCAGAATTTTTCCTGGCTTTCGCGCTTGGTGATGCGCAGCCGACGCAGTTCGTGCGGCGCCATGCGTACCGCGCCGGCGGCCTGGATCAGCTGGTTGGCCTGCAGTTCGGCTGCCAGTGCGTCGCACATCAGATCGTTTGCCATGGTGGTTCCTTTCGGGGTGATGAATCGGGACATTCAGAAACTGCGTCGTTTCCAAAAGTATTGCACCGCCGATATTGCTCGCCACCTAGCAATGCTGATAGTACCGGGCCTACCCGATTTGCATAAGGTTAATATGCGCGGTGCATTTTTTCTAAACCGATTTTCTCAACGAGAGGGTTGGCAATGAGCATGCAAATCACGATCGCGCCACGGCGCGCATTCGCATCCAAAGAGCTGTGGGAAATGCACACGCTGCGCGCGAAGGTGTTCCGCGGGCGACTGGGTTGGGAAGTGCCGGTGCTGTCCGGCATGGAGATCGACGGCTACGACGCGCTCGAACCACGCTACATGCTGATGCGCGACGGCGAGACGCTGCGCGGCTGCTGGCGTCTGCTGCCGACCGAAGGACCGTATATGCTCAAGGATTCCTTCCCCCAGCTGCTCGACGGCCAGGAGCCGCCCAGCGATCCGCACATCTGGGAGCTGTCGCGCTTCGCGATCGAGACCGAGGGCGCCGGCAGCTACGGTTTTTCGGAGATGACGATGGAATCGATCGCGGCCATCATCCGTCACGCCCACGAGCGCGGCCTGTCGCGCTACGTCACCGTCACCACCACCGCGATAGAGCGCATGCTGCGCCGGGCCGGCGTGGTCACCACGCGCATCGGGGCGCCGCAGGCGGTCGGGATCGAGACCGCGGTCGCGCTCTACGTGGAGATCGAGCCGACCTGGGAAGCGCTGTTCGCCAGGCGGCTCGCGTCCTGACCCGGGTGCGCGCCCAGCTGCCGCAGCAGGAAAGTGTAGGTCAGCGCCACCATCCGCGCGGTCTGGGCGTTGTCGGCGGCGCCGGCGTGGCCGCCCTCGGTGTTTTCCCAGTACAGCACGTCGTGTCCCTGGTCCAGCATGCGCGCCGCCATCTTGCGCGCATGCGCCGGATGGACGCGGTCGTCGCGGGTCGAGGTGGTAAACAGCACACGCGGATAGCGCTCGCCGGGCCGCACATTGTGGTACGGCGAGTAGCGCGCCAGATACGCCCAGTCCTGCGGCTGGTCAGGATCGCCGTATTCGCCCATCCACGAGGCGCCGGCCAGCAACAGGTGGTAGCGCCGCATGTCGAGCAACGGCACCTGGCACACGACGGCGCCGAACAGGTCGGGACGCTGGGTCAGCGCCGCGCCGACCAGCAGGCCGCCATTGCTGCCGCCCATGATGCCCAGCCGTTGCGGCGTGGTGAGGCCGCGCGCTACCAGGTCTTCGCCGACGGCGATGAAGTCATCGAATGCGCGCTGGCGGTGCTGGCGCAGCGCCGCCTGGTGCCAGCGCGGGCCGAACTCGCCGCCCCCGCGGATATTGGCCAGCACGTAAGTGCCGCCGGTGTCGAGCCAGGCGGCGCCGGTCATGCCGCTGTAGAAGGGCTTGAGCGAGACCTCGAAGCCGCCGTAGCCGTACAGCAGGGTCGGACCGGGCGCGCCGGCGGCGCCGTCCATCGTCTTGCGGCGGGTGACGACGAAGTAGGGCACGGGCGTGCCGTCGCTGGAGGTCGCCGTGTGCTGGCTCACGGCGTAGGGTCCGGCCTCGAAGAAGGCCGGCATCGCCTTGAGCGGCTCGCGGTCGTCGCTGCCGGCATGCATCAGGTACAGCGTGGTCGGATGCAGGAAGTCGGTCACGCTCAGGAAGTAGTCGTCCGAGTGGTCCGAGTCCAGGGCCGATACGCCCAGCGAACCGATGCCGGGCACGGCGACCTCGCGCCGGACCCAGTGTCCATCCTCATGGCGCAATTCGACGATGCGGTTCTTGACGTTGTCGAGCACCGTCAGCAGCAGGCGGCTTCTGGTGGCAGCCACGCCGTCCAGCGAGGTCATTGGTGTCGGCGTGAACAGCACCTCGAAGTCGCGGCTGCCTGTCACGAAGTCGTCGAAGCCGGTCGCCAGCAGGGCGCCCTGGGGGTAGGTCACGCCGTCGACCGTCCAGTCCGAACGCAGCTCGATCACCAGCTGGTCGCGCAGGGCGAAGGCGCTGGCATCGACCGGCTTGTCGATCCTGTGCAGACCGTCGCCGCGGCGCCAGAACAGTTCGGTCGTATAGAAATCGATCTGGCGCAGCACGAAGGCGCGTTCCCAGCCGGGGCTGTTGTCCTGGTAGCCGGACGCCGCCATGTCGCCCGGCGCCGCCTCGTACACGGTGGTGGCCGCCGCCAGCGGCGTGCCGCGCTTCCACTCCTTGACGATGCGCGGATAGCCCGATTCGCTCAGGCTGCCGGGGCCGAAGTCGGTGCCGACGAACAGGGTGTCGCGGTCGATCCACGACACGTCGCTCTTGGCCTCCGGCAGCGCGAAGCCGTCGGCCACGAAGTCGAGCAGCGCCAGGTCGAATTCGCGCACCACCCTGGCGTCGCCGCCGCCGCGCGACAGCATGATCAGGCAGCGCGTGGCATCGGGCTCGAGCCACGATACGCCGGCCCACACCCAGTTTTCATTTTCCGTGCGCGCCAGCGCATCGAGGTCGAGCACCGTTTCCCAGCCAGGGGCCGGCTTGCGGTATTCGGCCAGCGTGGTGCGGCGCCAGATGCCGCGCACATGGGTCGCGTCGCGCCAGAAGTTGTAGCACCAGCCGCCATGCACGCCCACATAGGGAATCTTGTCGCTCGAATCGAGGATGCCCTTCAGGCGCTCGCGCAGCGGCGCGAAGCGCGGGTCGGCTTCCAGCTCGGCTTCGGCGGCGGCATTGCGGGCGTCGACCCAGGCGCGGGATTCGTCGGTGTCGATCTGTTCCAGCCACAGCCAGGGATCGTCGTGGTGTTGCATGCTGTCCTCATCGGTATCACGCCGGCGCGGCGCGCCGATATACTAGCAATTTTACGTGGCGGACACCGCCCGCCAGGGGAAGCATGAAGCGCTTGACCATGCCAGGAATGGACGCCATCGAAGTCGCTTGCGCGCGCCTGGGTCGGCCGTTCGTGCTGTGGGGCGGCGGCGTCGCGCTGTCGCTGGCGGTTGGCCTGCTGCTGCATGCGGTGGTCGGCGCCTCGATCGAGAACGAGGCGCGCGGACACTTCGAGAGCCTGGCGCGTGCGGCGCACGAACGAATCGACTCATCGCTGGCGTCGTATGGCCGCGCCGTGCGTTCGCTGGCGGCCCTGCATGCGGCCGGCGATGGCGCCGCCGTGCCCGGCCGGGTGTCCTTCCACCGCTATGTCGCCATGCTCGACATCGCGCGCAACTATCCGGCCATCGAAGGGGTGACCTACGCGGCCCATGTGCGGGAAGCGCAGCGCGAGGCCTTCGTTGCCGCGATGCGCAGCGACCGCAGCGTCGATGCGCGGGGCTACCCCGACTTCGCGATCTTCCCGGCCGGCAGCCGTCCCTGGTACGAGGTGATCGCCTACCAGTACCCGGTCGACCAGCCCAGCCGCCGACTCGGCTTCGACCTGGCGGGCCGACCGGCCGTCGCCCGCGCCCTCGAGGCGGCGCGCGATAGCGGCGGCATCAGCGCGTCCGGCCAGCCGGTATTCCTGCGCGACCCGACGCCGCATTACGTCCTCGGCATGCGCATGCCGGTGTATCGCGGCGGCGTGACCCCGCCGACCGTCGAGACGCGCCGCGCCGCCTATCTCGGCTCGTTCGGCATCGCCTTCTCGGTGCCCGCTCTGGTCGACAGTGCGCTCGCTGCTTCCGCGGCGACGCCGCTGGCGGTCAGTGTCTATGGCGCGACCCGCAATCCGGACGGCGGCGAGCTGCTGCTGCACGGACCCGACGTGCGGCGCGCGCCCATCGACGCCAACGCCTACTTCACGACGCTGCGCGAAGTCGATTACGCGGGCAGCCGGTGGATGGTGCATTTCGCCACGCCCAAGCGCGCCATGTTTCATGGCGCCGATCTGTGGATGCCGATGGCCGCGCTGGTGGCCGGTTTCCTCGGCACCCTGCTGGTGTATGGCCTGTTCCTGGCCCAGTACCGCTCACGGCGCGCCGCCGACGAGCAGCGCCTGCTGCTCGACACGGTGCTGGACAACCTGGACGCCGAGGTCTACTTGAAGGACGGGATGCGCCGCATCCGCTACCTCAATGCCAAGGGCGCATCGAGGTTCGGGCGGCCGGCGGCGGAGCTGATCGGGCGCCGCGACGTCGAGGCCATGGGCCGTGCCCTGGCCGACGCCGCCTGGGAGCTCGACCGCGCCGTGCTGCACGACGGCCACCGCAGCAGCGCCCAGGTGGCGCAGTCGGCGCCGGGTGGCGCGCCGCGCCAGTTGTGGACGGTGCGGGTGCCGATGCCGGTCGACGAGGAGGCGGCGGTGCTGTGCGTGGCGACCGATGTCACCGAGCTGCACCGCCTGAAGGCGCGCGCCGACGCCGCCAGCAAGGCCAAGAGCGACTTCCTGTCGAATATGAGCCACGAGATCCGCACCCCGATGAACAGCATCATCGGCATGACCCACCTGGCGCTGCAGGCCGCGCCCGACGCGCGCCAGCGCGACTACCTCGAAAAGATCTATCACTCGGGCCAGCACCTGCTGGGCATCATCAACGACATCCTCGATTTTTCCAAGATCGAGGCCGGGATGCTGGAACTGTCGCGGGTGTGCTTCATGCTCGACGCCCTGCTGCGCAACGTCGAGGCCCAATTGGGCACCGCGGCCGTGGCCAAGGGCCTGGGCTTCGACATCGAGATCGATCCGGTCCTGATGCGGCCCCTGTGCGGCGACTCGCTGCGTCTGGAACAGGTGCTGCTCAATTTCGCCGGCAATGCCGTCAAATTCTCCGAGCGCGGCCGGATCACGCTGCGCGCGCGCCTGGCGCGCGCCTTCGGGCCCGAGGTGCTGGTGCGCTTCGAGGTAGAAGACCGCGGCATCGGCATCGACGCGGCCGCGCTGCCTTACCTGTTCACACCCTTCCAGCAAGCCGACCAGTCGGCCACGCGGCGCCACGGCGGCACCGGCCTGGGCCTGGCCATCAGCCGCCAGCTGGCCGAGCTGATGGGTGGCGAGGTCGGGGTGGACAGTACGCCGGGCGAGGGCAGCACCTTCTGGTTCACGGCGCGCCTGGCCCTGGACGACGCGGCAGGCGGGCGTTCCGCGACAGTGCTCGGCGCCGGCCTGGGCGCCGCGCCGGCCCCGGCCCAGGCGCGCCTGGACGACTGCGCGGTGCTGCTGGTCGAGGACAATCCCTTCAACCAGCAGGTGGCGCGCGAGCTGCTGGAGCAGTCCGGCGCCGCGGTCGAGGTGGCGAACAACGGCCAGGAAGCGCTAGCGGCGATGGTGGATAAACGCTTCGATTGCGTGCTGATGGACGTGCAGATGCCGGTGATGGACGGGCTGGAAGCGACCCGCCGCATTCGTCAGGATCCTGCCTTGCAGCACACCCTGGTGGTGGCGATGACGGCCAATGCCGGCGTCGACGACCGTGCGCGCTGCCTGGCCGCCGGCATGAACGAATTCCTGGCCAAGCCGGTGGTGCCGGAGCTGCTGGCCGCCACCATCGCGCGCTGCCTCGGTCGCACCACGGCGCCGGTGGCCGACGTCGCGCTGACGGGGACGAATCAGCGCGCGCCGGGAGCCAGCGCAGGACAGGGCGGGCAGGGGGAAGTGCTCGACCTGGCCAGCCTGGCCAGCACGGCCGGCGGCGACACCGAGCGGATGCGTAAATATGTGTTCCTGTTCCTCGATACCGCACGCGAGAACCTGGCCGGGATCGACGCCGCCCTGGCCGGCGGCGACCTGACCCATACCGCGAGCCTGGCGCACCAGCTCAAGTCGGCCGCGCGCGCGATCGGCGCCGCCAGCTTCGGCGCCATCTGCGAAGACCTGGAGGCGCAACCGAAGCGGGCACCACGCCTGGGCGCGGCCGGCACCGCCCAGGCCCGTGCGCTGGCGGCGCGCCTGCGCGCACTATTGATCCGGATCGAGCGCGAAGTGTCGATCCAGTTCGGCAGCAGGGACGGCGAGGTGCGTTGAGTGCGGGAGCCGCCTGCGGCCCTACCGCGCGCGGGCCAAACACGGTATGCTGTGGACCCGACCGTTCGAGCTTCACGCATGCCTTCCCCCATCACTCCCGGCCTCCTGATCCTTCATGGCAACCAGATGGAGTTGCTGCGCAGCGCCGTGTTCGACTGGCTGCGCAACCGTCCGCTGGGGCCGCTGGAAGAAGAGATCTTCCTGGTGCAGTCCAATGGCGTCGCCGAGTGGCTCAAGATCGCGCTGGCCGAGGAGATCGGCGTGTGCGCCGCCACCAGGGTGGCGCTGCCGGCGCGTTTCATGTGGGAAGCCTATCGCGGCATGCTGGGCCGCGAGCGGGTGCCGACCCGGGCCCCGTTCGACAAGGACCCATTGACATGGCGGCTGATGCGCCTGTTGCCGTCCTTGCTGCAAGAGGATGGCTACGAGCCGCTGGCGCGCTTCCTGGCCGACGGCGATGCCGAGCGCCGCTTGCAACTGGCCGAACGGGTGGCCGACCTGTACGACCAGTACCAGGTCTACCGCGCCGACTGGCTGGCCGATTGGGCCGAGGGCCGCGACCAGCTGCGTCGCGCCGCCGGCGACCCGCTGCCGCTGGCCCCGGACCAGCGCTGGCAGGCCTGCCTGTGGCGCTCCGTGCACGCCAGCCTGGACGAGTCGCAGCGCGATAGCGGGCGCGCGACCATCCATCGACAGTTCCTCGCCGCGATCGAGGCCGGCCAGGCGCCTGCCGGTCGGCTGCCGCGGCGCGTGGTGCTGTTCGGGATGTCGACCCTGCCGTACCAGACCCTGCAGGCGATCGCGGCGCTCTCGCGCCACACCCAGGTGCTGTTCGCGGTGCCGAACCCGTGCCGTTTCTATTGGGGCGACATCATCGATGGCCGCGACCTGCTCAAGGCCGCGCGCCGCCGCCAGCCGCAGCGCAACGGCATCGACCTGGGCGCCGTCCCGATCGAGGAGCTGCATGCGCACAGCCATCCGCTGCTGGCGAGCTGGGGACGCCAGGGCCGCGACTTCGTGCGCATGCTGGACGAATTCGACAACCAGGACCGGGCCGAAGACACGGACGCGCCGCTGCGGGTCGACCTGTTCGCCGACGACGATGGCGCGACCCTGCTGGGGCAGGTGCAGGCCGCGGTGCGCGATCTGCTGCCGCTGTCCGAACATCCGCAAGTGCCGCCAACGCCCGATGACCGCTCGATCGAGTTCCACGTCACCCACAGCGTGCAGCGCGAAGTCGAAGTCCTGCACGACCAGCTGCTGTCGTGGTTCGCGCAAGACCCGAGCCTGCGGCCGCGCGACGTGGTGGTGATGGTGCCCGATATCGACACCTTCTCGCCGGCGATCCACGCCGTGTTCGACCAGCATCGCCAGAAGGACTTGCGGCGTATCCCGTTCGAGATCGGGGACATGCGCGACCGCAGCGTCAACCCGCTGCTGGTCTCGCTCGAATGGCTGCTGCGCCTGCCGCAGCAGCGTTGCCGCCAGAGCGAGGTGCGCGACCTGCTGGACGTGCCGGCCGTGGCGCGCCGCTTCGGCCTGGGCGACGACGACCTGGCCATCCTGGGCCGCTGGATCGAAGGCGCCGGGGTGCGCTGGGGCCTGGACCACGACCACCGCGCCGGCCTGGGCCTGGGCATGGCCGGCGAACAGAACGCCTGGATCTTCGGCGTGCGGCGCATGTTGCTCGGCTATGCCAGCGGCGCCGGCGCCAGCTTCGCCGACATCGAGCCCTATGCCGAGGTCGGCGGGCTGGATGCGGCGCTGGCCGGCGCGCTGGCGCAGCTGGTCGATTGCCTGCTCAATTGGCGCGCCCAGCTCGACACGGCGCGCACCCCCGCCGCCTGGGGCGAGGCGGCGCGCGAGATGTTGTCGTGCTTCTACGCCGCCAGCGACGAAGCCGATCGCCTCACCCTGCAAAGCCTGAACGAGGGCCTGCAGTGCTGGCTCGAGACTTGCGATGCGGCGGGTTTCGACGAGAAGGTGGAGCTACCGGTGCTGCGCGAGGCCTGGATGAATGAACTCGACCAGCCGACCCTGAACCACCAGTTCGTCTCGGGCGGCGTGACCTTCTGCACCCTGATGCCGATGCGCGCCGTGCCGTTCCGCGTGGTGTGCCTGCTGGGCATGAACGACGGCGACTTCCCGCGCCGCGCGCGCCAGGCCGACTTCGACCTGCTGGCGCTGCCGGGCATGGCGCGCCCCGGCGACCGTTCGCGCCGCGACGACGACCGCTACCTGATGCTCGAAGCACTGCTGGCGGCG
>Ga0265780_10008128_pt1 | contig 12782 bp, 14 predicted proteins | sample P1T30metagenome_FD_192432 | JGI IMG/M metagenome (GOLD analysis project Ga0265780, IMG submission 192432) | Plant litter microbial communities from East Loma Ridge, Irvine, California - P1 T30 | ecosystem: Environmental > Terrestrial > Plant litter > Unclassified | place: USA: California...
CGGGTCCCAGCGCTGATCCGCCGGCGGGCTGGCGGAAGGCCAGTACAGGATGGATGGAATCGACTGTGCGGGCGGCGCGAACAGCGCTTCGGCGCCAGGCTTGATCCACTCGAGCGCATAATAGCGATCGCCCAGTCCGCGCTTGCGCAGATCCTGGTACAGGCTCGCCTCGCCACGCGGCGCAAACGGAATGCTGATGCTGACCAGCGCGCGGAAGCGGTCGGGCCGCATCAGCGCAGCGCGCTGGGCGTGGTCCGCGCCCCAGTCGTGGCCGACGACGACGGCCGTGTCGATCTTGAGGGCGTCGAGCACGCCCACCAGGTCGCCCACCGTGTACATCGACGTGTACAGAGCGGGGTCGCGCGGCGCGAAGCTCTGGCCGAAGCCGCGCATGTCGAGCGCTACCGCCCGGTAACCTGCGGCGGCGACGGCCCGCATCTGGCTGCGCCAGGTGTCGGCGGTGTCGGGAAAGCCGTGACAGAACAGTACTGCGGGGCCGGCGCCCTGCTCGATGACGCGGAACGATTCACCGTTAATTTGAAGCAAGCTCTGGCGCACCGGCAAGGCGCCCGTTGCCGACGCGGCCAAGGCGCCAGGGGCGACCAGGCCCAGACCGGCAAGCGATGCGGCGCGCAGCACGTTGCGCCGGCCCGCCAGCAGCGGCGCACCTGCGTCGGCGTTTGGGTCGCGCAGCGAATGCGTGGCCGGGACAGGGAATGAATTCGGTATCGGAATCATGCGAGGAATCTCCTGGTGGGTGTCGATCGGTGACGGCGCTTTCTGTCACAATGTGGCTGACAAGACCAGCACGAGCCGTCTGCATCACTAATGTTACGTTTAGTAGGTTACCATAGGTAACATGAATGTGCAGGCGAATCGTGTTGCCACGCGTAAGGATGAGCATTGACGAACAAATTACCCCGGGCCGATCGCAGGGCCCAATTGCTGGAGACCGCATACGCCATCGTGCGTGAACACGGCACCGATGCCCTCACGCTCGGTGCCCTGGCAAAAGAAGCCGGCGTGAGCAAACCGATCGCCTACAGCCATTTCGAGACCCGTTCAGGCTTGTTGACCGCGCTGTACCAGGAAATCAACGAACGCCGGCTCGCCGCGGTGGCAGCCGAATTGACCGATACGCCCGCGAACCTGCCGGCCATCGCGCGCATGATGGCGGCCGCGTACATGGCGTGCCACGCAGCGCTGGGACCCGAATGGCACGCCATCGGCGCGGCGATGCAGGGCGACGCCGCGATGCACGCATGCCATGAGCGCATCATCGACGGCTACGTCGACTTCTTCCACGACGCGCTCGCGCCCGTGTCACCACTCGAGAGTGAGCCACTGCGCCGGCGCTGCATCGGCATCATCGGCGCGGCCGAGGCGCTGTCGTCCGCGATGGTGCGCGGACACGTGAGCGAACGGTTGGCGGCGGCCGATCTCGAGTCCCTCATCGTCGCTGCGCTGGCGCCGGCCGCCAACGCCGTCCATTAGCCGGACTGACCCAGCGCCCGTGACATCATCGGTGGGATGGCCAAGCAGTGACTCGATTCATTGCCAATCGAAATTCATGCAAGTCATTTGCTGCTGTGAGCTTTGCGCCATCGACCGGCGAGCCATGACAGAGTGACAGCCGGAACGGAAAGAATAGCGGCGTAAAGAATCCCTGCGCCCAACAATGCAGAGACGCCGGAGTACGCCAGAATGACCGGGATCTGGGCGAACATGACAATGGCGCCTGCGGACCATTGGGAGCTTTTCAGCATTGCCCCCATGACCACGGATAAAGCGAGCGCGGCGGGGTAGATGATGGTCCAGTAACTGGCCAGGTCCCATGGTTCCTCAACTCCTGTAGTGACGGAGACAACAGTCCAGAAAACCAGGGATACAACGCAGGCAGCAATGAGTGCCATAAATTTCCTCGATGTAGACTGCAACGCGAAGTCCATTGAATGCCAATACTGCGTCGAGCGCAGCGTGAATGTGCCTGTTTATTCTCTTGTTCTGCCGCTACCCGTGCGCCTCTTCGCAACCTCATGATTACGCCAGACGTGCGATCAGTTCCGAATGCTCGGGCCAGTCCTTCCTGAGGAGGCTCGCATCCCCGATCTCGAATTCGTCGAATTCAAAACCCGGGGCTACCGTACAACCCACCAGGCTGTAGCCCTCGGACTCTTCGCATTCGGCGGCGAACCAGCGCCCGGCAGGAACCAGCGCCTGGAAATTCGTGCCTTCATGCCGCAACGGATTAGCGAGCCTGAGAACGCTGAGTCCTCCACCGGGCTCCAGGATGTAGACGCGAAGTGGCGCACCATCATAAAAATGCCACATTTCGTCGGATCGGATCCGGTGCCAGGTTGATCTCTCGTTTCCGCGCAAAAGGTAATAGATCGCGGTCGAAGCAGAGCGGCTGACCGCGTCCTCACTCCTGTTCACACGGTGCTCACTTCGGTATGTCTCCTTGAAGTGGCCTCCTTCCGGATGCGGCATGAGCGACAGCAGAGAGATCAGATGGTCCGAACTGGTTTCAGGAGTCATGGCGTGCCTCGGGTCAAAGGGTCATTGTTTTCAGGAAAGTCATCGTCCGACAAAGCACCGATCCGAACTCAGGCCACGCCTTCGCCAAAGGCGCCGGCACGAAACGCCAGCGCGCAAAAGCGTTCGCCGATCAAGCGGTGCGCCTCGTCCTCGGGATGCAGCTCGTCGGGCAGAGGATAACGCGCATTGTCCTCTGAGCCGTAGAGCTCCCTGCCGTCGAGGTAATGGATATTCGCATCGGCCGGCGCCCGCTGCTGGACGATCTTCTGCAACTGCTCGCGAATCACGCCGAGGGTCAGCTTGCCCTGCCGGCGCTCGGCGTCGTTGCCCATCGCCCGGAACAGCAACTTCCCCTTTTCCAGCGCCTTGCCATCGAACATGGTAGGTCCCGGCGTGGTTTCATGGATCGGACACCAGGTCGGCGAAATCACCAGCAGCGGCGTGGTCGGATGCCCTTCCCTGATCGTATCGAGAAAACCGTGCACGGCCGGCCCGAAGGCCCGCAAGCGCATTGCATCCGTGTTGACGAGGTTGATCCCGAGCTTGAGGCTGATCACGTCGGCCGGCAAGTCGCGGATCGTGCGCGCCGTGAACGGGTCCAATAATGCACTGCCACCCAGGCCCAGGTTGAAGAGGTCGACGCCGGCCAGCTGCGCGGCCACGGCCGGCCAGATGCCGGTCGGGCTGGTCGCGTTCGAGCCCTGGCTGATGGAGCTGCCATGGTGCAGCCAGCGGCGCTTGCCAGATGCCGCAAGCGGCGCGACCGGCGCATCGGCATCCAGTGCCACCAGTTCGGTCGTTTCGTCATGCGGCAGCCAGATCTCGACGGTCTTGTCACCCGGCGGCAGGCCGGCAAAGCGCAGCCGCTGCAGTTCGCCCGGCCGCATCGTCGCCGCGCCGGACAGCATGTCGATGTCCATGATCTTGCCGCCCGGCGCGCTGGCCTGCTGCGTCAGTTGCCCATCGACGAGCAGGTCATGGATGCCGTCCGGGCGCGGCGCCAGGGCGCCATAGCGCCGCTTGGTCGGCAACACGACCAGTTCCACGACCGTCGCCGCGGTGCGCAGCGCCAGGCGCACGCCGGAAGGCTGCGCCTCCACCATCGCCAGTTGCGGATCGTGGCACTGGGCGCGCGCCCAGGCTGGCAGGCGGTGCGGCAGCAGGCCTGCGTCCGTGCGTTCGAGTTCGACGGCGCCATGGACCAGGTCGGGCGTGATCGGTGAATGGAAGGGCAGCGTCATCGCAGTATTCCTCGGAGTATTCATGCAGCGCTCATTATAAGGACCCCAGCCGTCGACACCGGCGTCGACGATACGTGGTTTGCTCATCCATTGCCCTGCCCTGGAGATCGCGCTTGCCCGGATCTCCGACGCCGCCGCGCCGCCGCCTGGCCCTCGCCCTGGCCCTGGCCCTGGCCCTGGCCCTCGCCGCGCTCGTCCTGCCCGCTCTTGCCCGCTCTTGCCCGCTCTTGCCCGCCAGCCGGCGGCTTGCGCCTGGCCGACAACCCGCCGCCCGAGCGGCGCTCGCAAGTCATGCCGCTGTCGAGCTACCGCCGCTTCTTCGCGCTCAAGCGCAGGACCGACCGGGCGTACAGGTTCCGCGACAAGCGGTGGGACGGGTACCATACGGGTTGAATACAACCCACGAAGCGAGAGCCAACACCATGCTGATACGTGTCTTCACGACCGACGACCAATCCGAACCTTCCCTGGCCATGGAAACGCAGGTCGACGCCGCTGCGCTGATGGCGATGGCGCAACCGCGCGCAGGCGAGGCGCGCGAACGCGGCGCCGAATGGACCGCGGGCGCCATCCCCTTCTTCGTCCAGGAACTCGTCGATGCGCTGCAGGCTGGCAAATCCGGCCAGGAAATCGAGATGCAGGCGGCGAACGCCGCGATGGCCGCATGGCTCTACGACTCGGTCCACGACGGCGTGAGCGCCGACGTCTTCGCGCAGTGCGACCTGGTGTTTACGCAGTCCGCCGGCGGCGTGGTGCAATACGACCGCCTGCCTGCCGCGGCAGGCTGAACAAGCGGTCAGCCGCGAATCGGCGCCACCAGCTTGGTGGTCGAGCGGTCATGCTCGAAGTCGATCGCCGCCGCCCTGCCCCCGTAAGCCAGCACCGCCTGCCCTTCCGGGATCTGGTCCATCACATCATCGCCGCCCTCGGCATGGATATCGGGCCGGCCCTCCTGCACCGCCTCTGGCGGACCGGCCCGCCTTCGACGCCACCGTGGCCGCCTGCGATCACACGGCGCCGCTCGACAGCCTGGTGCTGCAGCTGAAAAATGGACCGGTCGCCGGAGCTGACAAATATGCTGGAAGTGATTTACGAAATCCATGACGAGATGGGGATTCCCCATGCCAGACAGCGGCTGTGATGGTTGGCGGTCCTTCATGCAGCCTTGGAGCGGCTATCGATCCGAACGACTATCGCCGGCAGCCATATTTCCCGCATCGGGAAGTCGATCACGGAAATGCACGCATCTTCGAATCAGCGGGGGTTACCAGGGCCACGGCACGGTGATGCCAGCCCTTCGCGCCAGCGCCCGCTCGTACAGCATGCGGGCAACCGTCAAGTCCTGCAGGGCCAGGCCGGTCATGTCGAAAATGGTGATGGCCGAGGGATCACGCGGCAACGTAGTAGAGAGCAGCGATCCCAGTTCCAATGCCGGAAAAGTGGCCGTCACCCATTGCAGCTCACCGAGCTTGCGCGCCTGCGCAAGATCGTCCGCCCATACCAGGGCGCGAGAAAGCAAGCCATCTGGCAATTCTCTTTTGCCGGAAGTGTCGGCGCCCACTGCATTGATATGCGTGCCCGGCGACACGGCGGAGACATCGAACAGGGGACCACGCCCGGTGGTCGCCGTGACCACGATATCGCTTGCCGCTACCGCCTCGTTCGGGCAGCTTGCAGGCGCGACCTCGCAGCGGTCGGCGCACGCCGCCTCGAAATCCGGCGCGCGGCGGCCGTCCGATGCGCGGTACACGACGCGCTCCAGCGCCGGCAGCGCGCGCAGCGCATGGGCCACCTGCGCCCTGGCCTGCACGCCGGTTCCGAACACGCACAATTGCCGGCTATCCGGTCTGGCCAGCAGCTGCAAGCCGATTGCCCCGGCCGCTGCAGTCCTCTCGGTGGTAATCGCGTTACCGTCGACGACGCACAGTGGCCGTCCCGTCGCCGGATCGATTAGGATGATCGTGGCCTGGTGACCATCGCCGCCTGTCGCCTGGTTGCCGGTCCAGAAGCCCGCTGCCTTCATGCCGAGCAGGCCCTGCGACGGTACGGCGCCCGACTTGATGCCGAATACGCCGGCCGGCAACGCTTCACGCACCACAGGGTATAGCTGGCCGGAGCCGTTCGCATGCAATACGAATGCCTCGCGCACGGCGGCCAGGACGTCGTCTGGCGCCAGCAGCGCACGTGTCACATCGCGGTCCAGCAGCAGCAGGTTAGCGTCGGCGCGCATCGTTCTACTCCATGAATCAAACAGGCATCAGCCAGGTTGCAAATTCTACCGTGCGAGGTCGCCGCCATCGACAGGGATCATGATGCCTGTAACGAAGGTCGCGAGATCGGAGGCGGCGAACAGGACTGTGCGGGCGATGTCGTCCGGCAGGCCAACCCGCTTCAACGGCAGCGCTAGTCCATATTGTTCGAGAAAGTCGGGCGTCCCTTTGCCTTCGAGGCCTTTGCGTGCCCCGGGTGTATCGACCAGCGTCGGTGCGACGCCCACGACACGGATCCCCTTCGGGCCAAGCTCGACAGCCAGGCTTTTGGTCAACCCGCGGACGGCATGTTTTGACGAAACGTAGTGTGCCCCGTTGGAACCGTCGCTCGCATTGAATGCTGCGCACGAAGCGATATTGATGATGACACCGCGGTTCGGCGCCATGCGCAAGGCAGCGTCCTTCGCCCCGAAGAACGTACCACGAAGGTTAATGCCGAGAACCCGGTCCCATTCATCGTCTTCGATCTCCAGCACCGGCTGGTAGGGAAAAACGCCGGCATTGTTGACCCAGATGTCGAGGCGTCCAGTGGTGGCGATCGCTGTGTCGGCAAGTGCGGAAACCGACGAATGCCGCGCCACATCCACCCCCATGCCGATGTGTTCGCCACCATGCTGGCGCACTTCGGAAGCGAGCGCCTTCGCACCTGCCTCGTCAAGATCACCGATGACCAGATTGGCGCCGGCTTGTGCAAGCCGCAGGCAGATCGCCCTGCCGATTCCCGCCGAACCGCCTGTCACGACGGCGGTTCGGCCTTTCAGCGAAAGCAGCTCTGCCAACGTTTTATTGGATACATCCTGATAAGCCATGGTTCAGCTCCTCCATCTCAAGGACAACAGTCAACGGGGCGACGTGAGAGAGACAGCCGGACATCGTCGGCCTCTCCGGTGAGCATGTGATTCAACGTTCAACGAGCATCCGGGCCAGTTCCCACAACCTGTCGGCATTGTCGTGTCCGATCGCGTAGGGAGCGACCCCTCCGCTGTAGTCGGTTGGTCGCCCGTGCACGACCTGCGCCTCGTTACAGTTTTCGAAATAACGGCCGCCAATACCATCGAGCAGCGGCGACACAGCCAGCAGGACAGAGGTAGCGGCTCCTTGCTGGACGGTTTTTTGCAGCTCGACGGGTGTCTTCAGCCCACCTGTATGCTTTTGCAGGCCTGTGGCAATCGCCCCTGGATTGAGTGCATTCGAAAAAATACCGTCGCTTGCCCACCGATCGCAGATGCCGACAGCGAGCAGCACGGCTGCGGTCTTGGACTGGCCATAGGCACCGAACGGGGTATAGGGAATAAAATTGAAGTTCAGGTCATCGAAAACCACTGGCGAGAACAAATGGCCGGAGGAGCTCACCGACACAACTCGTGCCCCTTCGGCTGCGCACAATGCCTTGTACAGCGAGAGCACCAGGGCGAAGTGCCCGAGATAATTTGTTGCGAACTGAAGCTCGATACCTTGCGCAGTCAAGCGGCGCTCGGGAACAGCCATGATGCCGGCGTTGTTGACGAGAATGTGCAGAGGACCCGTCCAGGCAGTGCCAAAGCTGCTGACCGAAGCGAGATCGGCCAGATCCAGATGCGCTACCGAGATCTCTGGATTTCCTGTTTCACGACGCAAGGATTCGACCACGGGCACGGCGTCGTGCGGCCGACGAACGGCAACGACAACCGATGCGCCGGCACTTGCAAGGGAACGGGTGGTCTCCAGGCCAATGCCCGCGGCGCCACCGGTGACGATGGCACGTTTGCCGGTCAAGTCAACGTTGCTCGAAACCTCGGACGCGGTCGAAGAAAAGCCGAACGGCGTTGCGATCGATTTTCTGTTTTCAGACATGATGCAAGTCTCCATTCGGTCTTCAGGCGTGCCGATCCATCGCCGCCGCAGCGTGCGCGTATCTGTCCGTCTTCAGTGCTTTCGCGGCGGGGGACGTCATCCAGTCGTCGAAGGTCGATGCGCCCTTCATATCGGGAATGGCCGGCGCAATCGAATAGCGCTCCAGCTTGCCGCCAAAGTACGTGGCAGCATCATCCGTGACGACACGCCGCGTGTCTTCGATGACGGCCAGGAACCTTCTCACCCATGCTTCGAACGGCGCGACTTCGGGGCCGGCAATGCTGACCGCTGCATTCACAGGGTCGTGCTGGGCAAGGCTGGCAAGCGCGGCGCCGACATCTGCTGCGGCCACTGGACTGAACAACGCATGCGGAAGGCGAATCGCATCGCCCGCCATGAGTCCTGACGCGATCGTGGGCAAAAATTCGTAGAACTGGGTGGAGCGCAAGATCGTGTACGGGATGGTCGATGAGCGGACCATGTCTTCCTGCATCAGCTTGGCGTCGAAATAAGGATTGCCCCGTACCTGGTCAACGCCGAAAATCGACAGCGTGATGTGATGCCGGATACCGGCCTTCCTTTCCGCGGCAAAGATTTTTTCTCCCGACTCTCTGAAGAAATTCTTCAAGGTATCGGAATCGAAATTCGATACGTCGGTGGTATCAATGACGGTATCGGCGCCGGCCAGTGCTGCGTCAAGTCCTTCGCCGGTCAGAATATTCACATTGCTCCGTCTGGACGCGGACACGACATCGATGCCGGCACGGGCAAGCGACGAGACGGCCAGGGATCCGATCATGCCGGTACCGCCCAGGACCACGACCTTTTGACCTTTAATCATGACAATTCTCCGATATCAGTAAGCTTGCTGGCGACTCTGCTTTTTCGGCCGCATATGGGCGACGCCAAGCGAGAAGAAGATGAACAGCGATACGACGAGGACGACGAAAGCCGGAATCGCATGGTCAATGCCGTCGTTCAGGGACACGGTGCCCCCAGCGGCGAGCATGACGAGCGCACCCAGGGCGGCGCCGAAGAACCTCGTACGTTGAAACACAAGCAATCCGGCGGTCGCTAATTCCAGGACTGCCGTCATGTAATGAAACCAGGCGGGATAACCCCAGCGCCCATAGTTTTGCAGGATGGCTTCCGATGCGTTCGCATTGCTCCAGGCGCCAAACAAGAAAAATGCGGCGAGAAGATACGCCAAAATACGGTTCAGCATTTCACTCCTCCCTCAACAATCCATTGATAAATAACTGAACAGCACTTTTCACACGAATCTGCGATGCCTCTCGGTATGCGGACAAGTTTTCAAGGTCTGCTAGCGCGTATAACTGCGTTTCGTTAATAACCAGTGAGACAAACATCTCCGCCAGATCATACGAGGCGACATCGGCCAACGATGGGTGGAAGCGGGCTCGGTGACCCTCGATAAGGGGCGCGACGATATCCGCCCCTCTTTTACGGCCGGACTGATAGATTTTTTGAGCAAGTAGCGGAAACCGCTTGCCTTCCGCAACCATCAGGCGATGCAGCTCCAAAGTGCGCTCATCGAGCGAAATCCTGGCGAACATCTGCCCCAAGCCATGCAACTGCGATTTCAGATTGCCGTCATCGAGCGGCACGTCGCCGATCGGACCTGTCAGTTGTTCGCATAGACGCAAAATGCAAGCGTGAAACAGGCCTTCCTTTCCACCGAACGGTCCGTAGATATTCCTGCGTGACCCGCCTGCACGAGCAATGATCTCGTCGATAGACAGCGCTTCATACCCACGCTCAAGAAAAAGCTCTGTTGCTACGTCGAGCATCGAATTGCGTCGCGCCTCGCCCTTCGGCATCGTCTGTGTCGGATCAACCATATCTTCCCCTGCGCTGTTTGGTATGGTAATGTACCGTACCATTTTGGCTTGTGCAAGCATTTTGCTATGCAGTGCGCGCGGCGAATCTGACATCCCTGCTCGGCTTCACATCGAACAACGCCGCTTACATCAGCATGACGACGCGCCGGTCTGAAGATGCGGGAGGGCCTGACCATCAGCATCCACGGTCGCCCGCTCGCTTCGAAGCATTGCGGAATTTTTTGATGTTCCCAACTCAATAAACCGTAGTATGTATTGACGTAAAACAGAGATAAAGTTCGTTGCGCTGCATTGATTGATAATTCATCCAGGAGAGAATTCATGGCCTTACTGTCCTACGCTTCCATCAAACGCGTCGCTGTAGTATTTACGGTCCTGGCGGGGCTTCTGTGCTATGACGAAGCGTTTGCCCAATCCGACGAGACGGCGGACAGGCCATTGACCTACGCCCTGGTCGCAGCCATGGGTCAATCCTTCAGTTTTGTTGCAGAAAAGAAAGGTGCAGGCAGCCATTTCGCGCCTTACGACCGGCGCAATATCGATATGCCTGAGGACGGTTTAAACCGCCTGGTGCTGAATAATCTGGACGAGCTCGTCGCTGCCTCGGCGCCCGATAGCAAGCGCATCTTCCTGTCGGTACCGACACCCGCGGTCAATCGGGTGGCGCCGGTCAATCGCGAGCAGGCAGCTATCGATGCAGTGATCAAGGCACTGCAAACTTACACTGAACGCACAGCTTGGGATAAAGTCGTCGTCGTAACGCCCGCATACCGGTCACACAGTAAAAATGATATGGCGAGTAATCTCGGGGGCTTAGGCATTTTTATACAGCCAATGTGCAGGTCGACCCTCACGGATCTGAAGTGCGACACACCGGCCCATTTGCCGGCCGGCCCCGCCACGGTGCTGACACCCGACGGGAAAAAAATCGCTTCTACCACGTTTCAGGCCCCGTTTTCCTACCTCTCGATATGGATACTGGATCCGAAAACATTGGCGGTAATCAGTAAAGAACAAGTCTTCGATGATCAAAAACTGAACGATCTGACGGCAAACCCTCTATTGCCTGTGCAATCGATGGACAAGCAGTTTACCGCCAAGGTCATGACCAATTTGATCAATTCGTCCATCCATAAAGCGATACGGCGCAGCGGCCTGACTGCCAAAGTGGAGGTGCGTGAAGTCAAGGTCCACGAAGTTAACGAGTAAGGCGCCGATTTCCATCACCGGCAGCACTCCTGGCTGACCTGCAACGATGTAGCCGTCGTGTACGTCGCATCTGCGACGCTGGGAAAATGCCGCGCACCTTTACCAATGGCTTCGCCATTCGCTCGGAAAGAAGCGCATACGCATCGGCGCCATCGGCAGCACTTTCGAGAATGTGACCGGCTCGGCAGGAACGGAGCGCCTGCAGGATGAGATTCACGTCTGGCGTCGAATCGTCGACGGGCAAGATCCGTTCGATTGCGCGTTGCTTGCCAGCCGGGTCGGCACCGCGGGCTGGAAGACAGCGCTGAAAGGCCAGTGTCGCCAGAGCTTGCGTCGTAAAACCAAAGGGGTTCGCCAGGCGCTCTCAGCCCCGGATCCGCGCCACCAGCTTGGTGGTCGAGCGGTCATGCTCGAAGTCGATCGCCACCGCCCGGCCGCCATAGGCCAGCACCGCCTTGCCTTCGGGGATCTGGTCCATCACATAATCGCCGCCCTTGGCATAGATGTCGGGCCGGCCTTCCTGCACCACCTCCAGGGCCGTGTCCTCGTCGAACTCGACCACCAGGCTCACCGATTCCAGCGCCGCCAGCACCGCCATGCGGTCGGCCAGCGTGTTGTGCGGGCGGTCGTCGCCCTTGCCCAGGCGCTTGACCGAGGCATCGGTGTTCGCCGCCACCACCAGCGAACCTCCCAGTTCGCGCGCTTGCGCCAGGTAAGTCACGTGGCCGCGGTGCAGGATGTCGAACACGCCGTTGGTCAGCACGACCGGTTTCGGCAATGCGGCGATACGCGCAGCCAGCTCGGCGCGCGTGCAGATTTTCTTTTCGAATGAAGGCATAAGGCAGAAATAAGGCTGTCAGTGTTTCGGAGGTTCGTCGTCGGGTTCTTCTTCGATCGCCATCGACAGCTCGGCCGGCCGCGCGGCAGCGGCGCCCGGCTCGCGCCGCTCACCCGACAGCTTGATCTGCAGGCGCAGGCCGTTGGCCGAGTCGGCATTGCGGATGGCCTCGTCGTAGCCGATCAAGCCCTTGTTGTACAGCTCGAACAAGGCCTGGTCGAAGGTGCACATGCCCAGTTCGCGCGACTTGTGCATGATTTCCTTGATGTTCTGGAAGTTCCCCTTGAGGATCATCTCGCCGATGGTCGGCGTATTGAGCAGGATCTCGATGGCCGCCTTGCGTCCTTTTCCATCCTCGGTGCGCACCAGGCGCTGCGAGACGATGGCGCGCAGGTTCGACGACAGATCCATCAACAGCTGATTGCGCCGCTCCTCCGGGAAGAAGTTGATGATCCGGTCCATCGTCTGGTTGGCGTTATTGGCGTGCAGGGTGCACAGGCACAGGTGGCCGGTCTCGGCGAAGGCGATCGCATGTTCCATCGTCTCGGTGTCGCGGATCTCGCCGATCAGGATGACGTCCGGAGCCTGGCGCAGCGTGTTCTTCAGCGCGTGGTGCCACGACAGGGTGTCGACGCCGACTTCGCGGTGCGTTACCAGGCACTTCTTGTTCTTGTGGACGTACTCCACCGGGTCTTCCACGGTGATGATGTGGCCGGCCGAGTTGCTGTTGCGGTAGTCGATCATCGCCGCCAGCGTGGTCGACTTGCCGGAACCGGTGCCGCCCACGACCAGCACCAGGCCGCGCTTGGTCATCACCACGTCCTTGAGCACCTCGGGCAGGTCGAGCTTTTCGAAGTTGGGGATTTCGGAGGCGATCGTGCGCACCACCATGCCCACGCTCTGCTGCTGCACGTAGACGTTGACGCGGAAGCGGCAGACGCCCGGCAGCGAGATCGCGAAATTGCACTCCATCTCGGCCTCGAACTCGGCG
>Ga0265780_10008130_pt1 | contig 12781 bp, 13 predicted proteins | sample P1T30metagenome_FD_192432 | JGI IMG/M metagenome (GOLD analysis project Ga0265780, IMG submission 192432) | Plant litter microbial communities from East Loma Ridge, Irvine, California - P1 T30 | ecosystem: Environmental > Terrestrial > Plant litter > Unclassified | place: USA: California...
CTCAAAACCCTTGCCCGCTCTCTTGAAAATCAACACCGCCTCCGGGGGTGTACGAGTCACGTATCCCACAATCGACGCCTCCTCCGGCATCATTACCAGCAGCACGACAATCCCATCCCGCGACTACGAAACCCAAGTCCAGACCTCCTCAGGCTCCATCGCGGGCTCCTACCTCTTCAGCTCGACCGCAGACCTGGCCTCGAGCTCGGGCTCGATTCTTGCGAAAGTCCTCTACGCACCCTATTCTTCTCTTGACGCGGAAAGCGAAGAAGCGGCCAGCAACGTGCTCCGAACGGCGAGCGGCAGCGGCGCCACGGACGTGCGCGTCACGCGGGTTGGAGGTGCTTCAGGGGAAGGTGTTGTTGGGGTTTTGCACGGCGAGCACGGCGCCGGCGGTGGAGGGGCTTCGGGGTCGGTGAGGGTGAGGTATCCGGGTGAGTGGGAGGGGCGGATCGAGGCGGATAGCTCGTCGGGGAGTTTGAGGGTTGAGGGTCAGGGGGTTGTTGTTGATCGGGAGGAGCGGGAGGGGGGGAGGAAGTGGGTGAGGGCGCACAAGGGCGAGGAAGGCAGTGGGGGTAGTATTGGGGTGAGGACGGGGAGTGGGAGTGTGGATATCTTTGTTGGTTGATAAGCGGTGATACGCACGGTGATGGTTGCTAAGGTGAGAAGGATCTTCTTGGATTGGGCTTGCCTTTTTCCTCCTGTTCTTCGCTATTCGATTGGGTCTTTTTTTTTTTTCTCTCTCTGTTTGATCTTGCCCGAAAATTCCACGACCACGGCCGCATACAGCAGATTATCTATTAGGTAGAACGACACGGAGTTTATAGCAAAGTGAGGTATAACAGGGACTCGTCGAACAGAATGGAAACTTCCTTGATATTGATGATGTATCGAATGCACGTTGGCAGCTACTCTCGTAAGAAGTCTGTTGTATGTTTCAACAACAGCCGACAACGCACCTAACAAGCCCGATATTCGGACTGTGAAGAACCTGCCACAGACGACCCGCATTGAGGACTTGAATCTCCAATATCGCCAGGTCATACCAGCAGACACAAAGTGACTGGTCGGATCAAGCACGTGTAATGACGAGCAAAGGATGGATTAATCGTCCCTCACTTTCGGGGGGTCTGATGAACCAATTTTGCACGTCTCATTCGACTTGGATATAGATAGACGGGAAACGCCGTCTCGCGTCTAGAAGCAGACTGGGCCTTCGTCCAGCGTGGGAAGGCAGTCCAGGCCAGTCCAATACAATAATAATGATGATGGTTCTGTTGATGCTGATAAGATATCGCGGCAGTGATCCGCAGACCCTCATGGCTCCCGCCTTCTTCCGCGTGACAAGGTTTCAGGGTCATCATGGAGATTGACGACATTGACGGTGGGCACGACCACGTCCCTGCATATATACAGATCAAAGGAGATTGAGTTGTCGTTTTGTGTAGTTGCGTCGGAGGTCTAGAACAACATCAAGAAACCCGATCGGGCATGTCGTGCTGTGATAAGCTATGCTTCTAGGCTATGTTGCGAGATGTGGGATTGATTGAGCTCTAATAGATGTCGCCATGTTCCGCTCTAGACTGTGCCCCAACATTAGCTGGTTGGTTTTGGGGACTTCTTGGTAAGAGTCTGAGTGTAGGTCAAGTCTAGCGATATGGCATAGAGGCCCATGCATGCTTCCAAATGCCTACCAATACCAGACCTGACGATCAGCGGCAACAGTCGTTCTTGTCTCAGTCGTGCTTCCTTATCCATACATGCGTGAGCTCGCAGAAGGGCCATCAATTGATGCGGTCATAGGATGACTTCAACCCGTCGAGGTGGCTGGTCCTGGTCCTGGTCTTGGTCCAGTCCAGCTATCTCTTCAACGCCGGTGCCTTTGTCTGACCCGCGAAGCCAACGCCCATAAGGAAGCACAAACGCGTCGCGGCACCGACGTAGACGAAACCTAGGTTACCCCAGTACATGGAATTCCACTCCCAGAACCTGTAATAGACGTCGAGGCCCACGGACGCCACGCTGGCGAGATGGCCAAAGTCGGCTAGCAGCAGGCCGAAGAGAAACACTTTCCACACGCGGACGTCATTTGTCGCACGCAGCACCAGGGCCTCATTCAGGGCGAAGACGAAGTAGAGGTTCGCCAGCTGATATAAGACAATGGATTCGCGGGTGGAGACGGTGGTGCCTAGCAGGGAGCCGGCTGCCGAGGGTAGAGTCAGGTGCATGTATGCCTGCTGGTCGAGGGCGGCGTAGTAGGCGCCGACTGCGGTTGCTACCGGCTCGATGTAGAGGAAGAATAGACGGTAGAGCAGTGGGATGGCGCTGGACCCGGCGGCGCGGGCTGACGTGGAGGACCCTGCCATGTGGTGTCGCGGTCGGTACAGGGGATCGTGCACGGCGGAGAAAGGAGTACGTTAATCGGGTCGGAAGAGTGGTATGGGTATGGGTGTGACTTTCGTGAGTATTGGGAGGTGGCAGCCGAGGTGGGAGGTGAGTACAGGACAATGGGCAGTCAATGCGCCGGGTCACGGGAGGATGCACGTAAGGAGAGGGAATGCGGCAGTGCAGAGAGAGTGAAGTGTGAAGTGTGGTGCCGGGCGGACAAAAGTGTGGTTGGAGTGAAACGATCTGTAGGGTTCTAGGCGACGTTTGTCGATTGGGACGATGATGATGTGCGCTGCTGCTGCTGCACTGTGTGAAGTGGAGTGGGAGAGTGGATTGTTGTTGCGTACGGTGCGGGATGTGATACGAGTAAGCGTCCGGGGTGCTTGTCCAAAGACATGTTAGTGAGATGTAGGGCCGAGCCGTGGACGGGAGTGGCTGCCTGGCTCATGAGTCGATGGAGATGGGAGGAATATTAAAGGATGTACCATGTTGCAAGTCGTGTGAGCATCAACGAGATTAACGGCACAGCAACGTATCTACAGTAGCGATTGATGCGCTGGCAAGGAGGCATACTAAAAGGACAGCACAGCACCGCACAGCACACGGCAAGGTGCGTGGTATGCTTACCACCGCACTGTACATGGTGACATATGTACATACATGGGCTGTGGGAGCACAGCAAAACAGCAAGACTCCAGATGACCGCTTCGAGGCGCGAGCGGGGGAGCCTGAGTAAGCTGCCCAGCTCTGCCAACAAAAGCAGACATATAGTGATGTATGTACAGTATCTGCATAAGCGTTCATGCGTGCGGATATCGACGCAATTAAGCAGTCACATTCTGCTTTCGTGTGTAGGTCATGATCATGATATGATGTTGTTACGTGGCGGATACTAAGACTCGACTGTTGGAGCCCCGCGAGTCGAACATGTCACATCTCATCGGGGAAGCGAGAGTGAGACTTTCCACGTGCATGCAGCTACTGTGAGTGCAGTGTCGTGCGTGCGTGGTCGCTTCTAAGTTCTGCTATGGATGGTGTCTCCTTGAGGTGTCTAGCGTAGGAGAGCATTCTCTTACTTCTAGCGTGGTTTGGGTTCAACGACGGACGGAGGAGAGACGGGTTGAAGCTCGGGACTTGGCTCGAGGGAGAGGCTATTACTACTTGATTAGAAAAGGATGCGCATCGGACTACTGCAGGTGAACCCGGGAAGTCGGCGGTGGGCGGCGGCGGCGGCGGCGGCGGCGAGGGAAACAGAGAAGGATGACGGGCGAAGACATGCTAAGAAAGGCAAAGGAACAATGAGTGATGGAGTTCGAGCTAGAAAAGGCAATGCAGCGGTGGATGATGGGGAGGTACTCTAGTACTACTGGAGGGAAACACGGTTTTAGGGCAGAGTCGCTTGGTACGGGCAGGCTCAGCATGAAATGTCTCGCAGCTCAGACTTTCCATTTTTGTTTTGGCCGCCCAACCACGGTAAGGGTGGAAAGATACCTCGAGCCACGTACCAGATGGAACTTTGCAAGAAGTTTTACACACCCGGCCAGCCCGACCCCGAGCCGGGCGTACTACGAGCCGGCATCACTGATGCTGGTGTTGGTGTTGATGCTCGTGTGCCGTGGAGCGTGGCTCGGTCGATGCATTCGATCATACCTAATATTGAATAATACCACCGTACTCGCCCAATCCCTGCCTTTCCGTCAGCGCACCACATCTTACCTTTTCCCATCCCATCATCGTCCCATCGATCCTCTCACTCTTCCAATTGCTCTTCCAATCTTGACGCCCCGTCCACCGCGTGCTCATTGCCACGCTACCACACACACACACACACACACACACCAGTGCATCTCGGAAACATCTCCCCTGCAAACATAAGAGGACCGCACTACCCCGTGCTGTTACGCCACACCGTCTGCTTATTATTATTATCTGTCTGTCTGTCTTTGCCGACGACAAGACTACTATCCCATCATCCCAGCACTCTTCTACTAGTTACTGCTGTTTGGCACCCGCACGCTCCTTCATTTCCCGCCTCACGTCTGCGACATTATTCATTACACCAACACAGCACACTCCTCGTCACACTCAGACCTCCCTTCGCCGCGCCAACCACCCGCCTCGTCACCTATCTATTCTCCCTCTATACGACCGTCTCTCTCTCTCGCCCTCTCTCTCGCTCGCTCGCCCGCCCGTTGCGCTCCCAATCAAGGAAGCCCACACCCCTGCACGCTCCCACGCCTCCTCCAATCGACGTGCCGAGCCCTCCTGCACCGCATTGCATTGCATTGCACCGCTCCACCATCATCGCCAGCGCTGCTTTTGCCTTGCCGCGCCTCGCTTCTTCGCAGCTCGCTATCTTCGACTTGCTTTCACTCCCAGACCGTATCGTTCCTTCCTTAAATCCCGTCGACTCTAAACGCTAGCCTCCATACGGCAAACAACACATTCACTGTCGGCACTCGACACCACCGCCCATTCACCGCCAAAACAGGCCTGCGTCTCTCCCAGCGATCATGAACTACGAGTACTCCGGATCCTCCTTCCTAGCCCGCCCGCCTATGCCCGCCCAGCGACCTCACACAGTGCACTCCTCGACTGTGCCATTCAACTCTCACCCTGTCGACCAAGAGGAGGAACACCAGCAAACCCAATACATGCAAGGCCTCGACTTTGCCGCATCCCTATCTCGACGAGCATCCTTGTCCCGCGACGACACTGCTGCTGACTTGTCCATACCATTGCAGGACTTCCTGCCCTTTAGCAAAAACAACACATCCGAGATCAACTGGCACACCACTCAACAACCACAGGAGCAGATCTCGAACCTCCGCGACCCGCACTTCGCCACGGAAGAGTCCCGCCTCCAGTTCTGGCGCGGTCAAAGGTCGAGAAGAAGGCAGATCCTTCGTCCAGTCGGTCACCCACAAACCACCTTGGGTCGCACTCCCAGCTTCTTGTCCCAGCTGAGCGGTGTCTCGAGTATCTCGTCTATCAGTACGTCAAGCGTGCCGGTAAACAGCTCGATCGAGGAACCCTCTCGCAAAACCTCTCTCAGCCGCAGATTGAGCAGGTCCGTTAAGAAGATGCACGATTTTGGCACCAACATCACAAACGGCCAGACTTCTCTGAGGATAAGGAAGTCCAGCACGTCGGAGATCGTACAGCCCACGTTCGTCGACAACATCATGGCTTCCCAGACTTCGCCGTCGAAGAGGAATGGCAAGCATGGAGACGACCGGCCCAAGAAATCACGGACCGCTGCACTTTCCAGCGCTGAGCGTAAAGATACACCCGCTCCTCCCTTTGGACAGGCACCTCGATCTGCACCATGGCCCGTAGGCGGAGAAGGTGCCAGACAGTCTGCCGCACGCCTCAACACCACATTCAGCTTCGAGAGCAACTCGGACGACGCCCAGGATGATATCTTCACACAACGTACACGACTAGGATCTATTTCTAGCGCAGCGGACAGCGGAGCGGATCTTTCCACCTATGCCCGCCACGACACACCGTATAGGGACTGCGACGGCGACGTCGAAATGTCCCCCGCTCCCGCACCATCCGAGGATGACGGCAAGGTTGACTTTGTCGCCAACTCCCTCCCCCAAGAACTCAGTCTCTCGATCTTCAAGCTGCTGGACGGTCCTTCCCTCTCCGCGGCTTCCCAATGCAGCCGATCTTGGAGCAACATTGTCAAGGACGACTCTGTCTGGCGCGCTGCTTTCTTCAGGCGCTGGGGTCGTCAAATCCACACCTCGCCCGCTCCGATCCAAGTCGGTGGACCCGGCACTGGTCTTCCTAACAACCCTAAGCAGGAGTGGAAGACCATGTACCGCGCCCGCACTTTGCTCGAGCAACAGTGGCGCATGGGACCCGAGAAGTCTGGAAAGGCGACATACCTTTCTGGTCACACCGATAGTGTCTACTGCGTCCAGTTTGATGAGGAGAAGATAATCACCGGCTCACGTGATAGGACCATCCGTGTCTGGGACATTAACACGATGCAATGCATCAAGGTCATTGGCGGACCCAACGTCAAGCCAGTGCCTGGGCCCAAGCCCCTCCGCACCGTCGACTACCCTTCTTTCCACAGCGCTGTTGCCAGTGTCAACGGTACAGTATATGGAAACAGCATATACCACACTCCGGAGTACTGGCACGATGCAAGCATCCTCTGCCTGCAATACGATGAGAACATCCTCGTAACTGGTTCTTCTGACTCGGACCTTATTGTCTGGGACGTCAAGACATTTGAACCTATTCGCCGTCTGCAAGCCCACACCGGAGGAGTCCTGGACGTTGCTCTCGACGCTAAGCACATTGTGTCTTGTAGCAAAGACAGCAAGATCCATGTTTGGAACCGTGAGACCTACGAGATCACAGGCACCCTCGAAGGCCACCGCGGCCCTGTCAATGCCGTTCAACTTCGTGGCAAGTTCCTTGTCAGTGCCAGCGGTGACGGTATTGCTCGTCTCTGGAATATCGAAACCAACAAGCTGGTCAAGGAGTTCACCGCAAAGGAACGTGGACTGGCTGCTGTCGAGTTCTCCGAAGACATGAAATACGTCCTCGCTGGTGGTAACGATCACATCACATACAAGTTCGAGACCGAGACTGGACGCGAGGTCGCTCAGTTCACCGGCCACACCCAGCTCGTCCGTTCCCTCTGGCTGGACAGCGCCAACAACCGTGTCGTCTCTGGCTCTTACGACCTTGACCTTCGTGTTTACGACTTCGAGACCGGCAACGAGATTTGGCGTGCCGAGGACTGGACCACAAGCTGGATGCTTGCTGCAAAGTCGGATTACCGACGCATCGTGGCTACTAGCCAAGATGGCAGAGTACTTGTCATCGACTTTGGCCTGCGCAAGGAGCCTGGCTTCGACGGCACTCCCATCGAAGGTGTTGACCTCCTGCGCGAGATTCCGTTGGAAAACACGAACGCCATCATCTTCCGCAACCCTTTCGAAAAGCGGGCTGTTTAACACACTGTCCACCAGCGTCGCATATATCAACCTTGGTCTCACCATCGCCAAGTATTTAAATAACCACTCCTGTCACCACACCTGTTTACCGGAGTCTAATTGGGGAAAAGCAACGCCTGTCTCGGGTCTCCCTTTGCTGTTGATGGTTTTTTTTTTGCTTTTGTGCTTTTGCAATGTTATCGCTTCAGCGGGTTTGGGGTTCTCTCGGTGGTCTCTTTCAATTTCTCTGTTGGGCTGGGCGCACACTTACAGAGCACAGCAGTCTCTCGTTTTATTAGATTATTATCCTCTTCCGCGCAAAAAAAATGCCGGCGTATCACTCTTACATTAATGGGAAATAAGCATGTTCCAAGTCTATCTACATCTCGGTCTATGCAATTTCTCATTTGCTCTTGTTTTGTCACCGAGTCCCTTTTGACTTCTTCACTTGCTCTTGCTCTTGCTTCTGCTTCCTCTGCTTCCGCCTCTTCGTCTTCTCCACCTGTGGCTCTAGACAACATATAACATCAACGTCTGCGGTCCTTCAGCAGCAACTACCACACCCAGCGCCATCTATCAGATGGCGAAGGATCAAAAGAAAACATCGATTCCCAGCTCTCATGCGCTTTCACTCTTGGACATCTCTTACAGTAGAGAGACAACGTTAGAAGGTTCCCTCGCAGACGCAAAAAAACATCAAAATTAGCCGCCGCCGCCGCCAAACGCCGCCATGCGGAGCTTTTGGCTTTTCGCTTTGATCGAAAGGAATTCGTTTACATGCCGTTCACCCCCCCTCTTTATATGTGTACCCTTCCCTTCCTCCCTTCCTCCCTTCCTCATATCGATGCTCGCACCTCAAACTTCGCTCGACCGTTCCTTTTTCCCACTTTTTCCTGATTGCAGCTAGCTCGCTCACGATTTGGCGGCGGAAGAGTTATACAAGTATGCGGTTTGGAAAGTTTTCGTTCAAGTCTTTTGGTTCGGTACTACGTATCATATCTGGGAAACATCGTTCTCTCTCTCTCTTTCTCTGTCCAATTTGTCCTTCCGTTACGCTTTTTTTTACCCCGTTAAGATGATGTTCACCAGCTGTTTCGGGCGGAGGAGATGGGGCTGCAGGTGCATGAAGGCGAGCGAGGGATAAGTGCAGAGATGTCCTCTTCTTTATCTTCTCCTCGAGATTGTCTTGGTGGGATGTCGTCGTAGCTGCTGGCACGCTTCATTGAAGGGTACGCTTCATTGAAGATGGGGAAGATTCCAGTCCATGCAGCGAGACGCTTGTTCCCATCGTCGTCGTCGTCATCGCCGTTCTCGTTGTTGTCGTCAGGTTCCTCGAAGAAGGCGGCGGCGACGGTGATGGCGATGGCGATGGCGACGGTGGCGTTGGTGTCGGCGCCGGCGCTGGCGCTGGTACTACCGGCAGTGGCAGTGGCTGTACCGGAAGGTCTGGCATCATCGAAGGCGGAAGCGGTGGGAGTAATTTCGAAGAGTTTGCTGCTGCTGCAGCTGACATCTCTGTTACGCATCGCCTCTCGCAAATAGCAGTCAACGTCGTCCGCAAGCAAGCTTTCACCGCTTTCCTCGTGGCAACGGAGGCAAGTCTCTTGCCAATCCTGGACAATTGGGAGGTTATCCTCGCGCTGCTGGTGCTGGTCTTTCCCGAGCAGAAGACGACACCGCATTCCGCGCTAAAGGGAATCCGGACAATCTCAAGCTTGAAGTAATTCATCGTCGTGATGCCGTTCTCGATCGCGGTGTACGCGACCATGAAACCGACTTCTCGTGGACTGCAGACTTCGGTCCAGCCCATGGACAGGGTTCGGAGGGTTTCGCGCAGGGCAGGTATGAGGTGAGTCAGGCCCTCGCCGGGAGATGTTCTTGAGATTGGGAACGAGAGGCTTTGTCCGGGTAGAAGAGTCTCGGGGTGGTTTTGGGCGGCTTTGAAGAAGTCGGTTTCGCGAGGGAGGATTCGGGCTTGGGTGACGGCGGCGGTTGAGAAGGTTGTGTCTTGGGCTAGTGGCCAGATTTGATCATGTTCGAAGTGGAGGGGTGAGATGTGCATTTGGTACCACTGCGGTCTGTCTGGTCTGGTAGGGTTTGATGAGTGAGGGCTTCGGTCGTGAAATTCACAGTCGTCCTCTTCGGCCCTGGCAGAGCATGCTTGGAAGCAAGCTTTCGATACGTCTTGGGACACGAGGTCAGAATGGAGGAGCTGGCCATTTGCAGCGTGACTGGTCGGGAGAGAGTCATCTGCACAAACGGCTTCATAAGCTGCGTCTGAGACTGCGTGTCGCAAAAGCCTCTGTTCAGCTAGCAAGCATCTCCAAGAGCTGTTCTGACCTGAGCTAGAAGTCGATCGACCACAAGATCCCGCAAGGCAGTACGCCAACAGTGCTTCCCTTGTACGGCCCAACAAAGCGTAGGTATCTGCAAGCCAGTAAGAAGCAGCTCGGTCTCCGTCATCGAGCTTGCTCGTATCTATAATCGGCGTGCGGACGACTGAGATGAACAGATCCAAGACTTGCCGCCAGTGACCCCTGTAGCTCGCGCAGACTCCGAGTAGATGGCGAATTCGCCTTGCACATTCGCTGTCGGCAGAGCCTTTGAGCGTGTTGAGGTGGTAGGTGAGGTAAGATTCTGCTTTAGCCCATTGCCTGCTGTTCAAACTCTCACATATGTCTCGTATGCGTTTGGCTTCGACCGCTCGCATGTCTTGGAGCGCTTCTCTGAGGTCGCAAGGTTTGTCATCGAAGCGAACTGCCGTGCGATTGTCTGCAGAAGGTGGAGAGGTTTGGGGTCCTTGTTCAAGTACCACTGATGAGATTCTTGGCCCAGGCTCAGAAGTCTTCAGTTCAGGTGTAGAGGCTGGTCGACTAAGTCGCATGTCAATGCCCGAGCCTGGTTGACGCAGGCCTTGCAGCAAACGGTCTCTATGATACTTGGCCTTCGGATGCGTGTGTGTCGTTCGAATTTCGAGGTCGCCGGTGCTCGCCCTCTGGCGTATGATAAGGTTGCGATTGAGAAGATCCTGTGAATCTACCAGAATTGGCGGCGCACTGTAGATGTCTGCAGAGGACCTCGTCTGGGATCCAACAGTTGATGCGCCCTGCGCTGATGCTGGCAGTTTTGACGTTGCTAAAAGACCTTCTTTGGCGGACAATGATGGGTTCACATCTTGAAGAAGACGGCGCCGTGGAGGCGGGACTGGTGGCTTGCGCTTGTTCCGTGTTGTTGGCGGCCGTGGAGGTGGACGTGCAGGCATGAGTGGTACTGCATGGCTCGTCTCTGTCTGTTTCGACAAGACCGGGCGATGCTCGTGCTTGATATCCAAGTAGGGCACCGTCGGTGGTGGGTTTGCATGCAGAATATTGTTTGTGGTGATCTGCAAGGGTGCTTTGTCTGCCACCCCATTTGTACTTCGTTCGTTATCCACTTCCTGTAACGCAAATGTGTCATCTTCGTTGATAAGATTGTGAAAGTTTTCTGCGACAGGGGTTGACGGATCCGTTGTGCAATACCATGGTCTGTAAGGCACATATTCATGCGCGGTTAGGCTGACGTTGTGCTCCGCTTGAACTCGAGAGAATTGTGACCTTGTGAATGCTGTGGAGCCATGTAAGTCTTCGGAACGATCTGAAACGCCACTCGACTTCGAACCATCGGTGTCCGAGCATGACGATTCCTCGAGCATGTCGGCCGTAGGAACCTCGCCGTCATAGTCGTTGACGGCGATGCGAGGGATGACGGGTTGAGGTCTGATCAGTCGCGCGGTGAAAAATTTACAAGCCCGTGGTTCGTGGAAGGAAACCGAATCGTCCAAAGCGAATGATGGACGCCAGTCAACCGAACTCATATCAGCCGGTTTCGATGTTGCATCACGATGCGAGATCGGCTTGAGTGCGCGCTTCCCTTCCACGATCGCCTGCAACGATATGACGCTCGTCTTCGGAAGTTGGCCACTCGCCAGACCAACAACATCAGCCGAACTGCGATTGCTCGAGCTCGTGTTCGTCGCAGCAGAACTAGCGTCAGTCGACTGGGCAACGTCGTTCGAGGGAGTTGACCGTCGAGCAGCGCCAACCTTTGCCGGCATATTTTGGGTCAAGTCACCCTCTTGCTGCGAACATGTTGGGATGTCGTCTAGTGCATAGGTCAGACAGTTCGTCATGACCTGAATGGATGCCTTGGCTGCAAGCACAGATTGAGGTTGCGAGTTCTCGGATAGCAGCGTCAGATCGAGACCAAGAAGTATGGCTTTGCACTGTGGAATTTGAGCCAAGACCCTTCTGTGAGATTCGTCAGGCGTGGCCTCTTCAATGTCTTCCAAGACGTTCCGGAGCTTCCGCAGATCAACTGCTAGAGTTTGGAAGGCGCCTTCAGCATTGCGGCCTAGGTACATTAGTGTCAGCTTCGCTTGATCAGGGAAGTCGAAATGCGTCAGACCTACACTTCACCCATAGAACATGCGACAAGGCTCGCGGATCGCAAAGGTCGGTGTTGTTGGTGTGGGCGAGCATATTCGCTGTTCAATGCTTGTCGCAAAGTGAAGATGTTATATACTTCAAGCGGTACGATTCGTTCAGGACTTTCTTCCGGGAAAGAGATCAATTCATATATCTCTTTACCCTTCGAAGACTCCGAGGCTGGAACGGAAGGGAGCGTACATACGGCAACATGCACATCCGTTACCCGTGTGACCGAGCGGTAAGCATCCGAAACATTCAGTCTTCGAGGGCACAGCATGAGGTCGTACATGAGCAAACAAGACCCTACGCCTGTGTGGGTTCTGAAGCGATCTAGGCATCTCCTAGAAGCTTGTTCTCCCAGCCTCCATGTACGAGGCCACGAGTTGTGAAAGTAGGTTTGCTATTGGCGAAGGTCGGTTTTACCAGCGGATCACGGGTGATCTACCATGCAGCGATAGGCACGTGTCTGACGGTGCAAGTCCATCTTCAAGTTGATTGACAAATTGTGTGGAACCGCTCTGAGTTCCAAGAGATGAGTGAAGCTGGTCAATATTGTCTTTTGCCGGTGCGTATTTCCATGTCACGCGACAGTGGGGATCCTTTACACAACTGCATACAAGACGGCCGTTACTATCCTGTAATTGGTCAACGTGTTTGTGCTTCTTGCTCTATAGCATGCCGGCTGCAAGGCTCAACACCCTCTACGTGCCTTTTCTCTTCATCATGGCTATGACCAGCCACTTTTTTCGCTCCGTGTGATCCTCATACCCATGGTTCCTTTCTGGTAGCCACTCTCGTCGCTTGCCCTGATCGTCCTCCTCATAGATCTCGTCTGATTCTAGTCCCTGCTCCTCGGCGAGCTCGAAGAATGAGGCCAGCCTGGCACGTCCAGTGTGGAAACCAGCAAGCACAAAAATGCGCGCCGATGGCTCGGGTGATAGGAAGTGTAGCATGCTGGTGATA
>Ga0265780_10008131_pt1 | contig 12781 bp, 12 predicted proteins | sample P1T30metagenome_FD_192432 | JGI IMG/M metagenome (GOLD analysis project Ga0265780, IMG submission 192432) | Plant litter microbial communities from East Loma Ridge, Irvine, California - P1 T30 | ecosystem: Environmental > Terrestrial > Plant litter > Unclassified | place: USA: California...
GCTCATTTGCTAGTGATGGTACGGGTACGGGTACGAAACGATTTTCGTCCGATTCAGCCATATCAATTATGGGAATGGGAAAGCCGGGAAGTGATGTGGAGAAGGGATCAATACATTTGGAGTCGTTGCGACATACGAGTGATCCAAAGACTCTCGAGTCGGTCCCTATGGCTCGTGGAAAGGTGGATAAAGCGGATCGAAAAGCGATAGTCAGGGTCGAGATTCATGATACGGGAGTTGGGCTCAAGAAGGGTGATCTAGACGAGTGAGTCCTTTCTCTTCATACTTCATCTCTACCTTCTCTATCTACCTTCTCTATCTACTCTTATTACATCCAATGAAATCAGGGCTAACCCCTAGCCAACGTCTATTCTCACCGTATGTCCAGACAGAGATCGGTAGACGTCAAGGCGGTAAAGGTTCCGGTCTAGGTCTAGCTCTTGTCCGACAAATCGTCCGCCTTTCGAATGGTCGATTAGGGGTGGACAGTGAATATGGAAAAGGATCAGTATTCTGGTTTGAACTCCCATACGCCATTCCTGCCCCTAAAAAGAAAAAGAACCAGACGATAAACATCAATAGTCCTCATTTGATTCGACCACCATTATTACCTGGAGTTAGTACTATTGATGAGGAATCAGTGATTAGTCCAGCTATGGAGAAGGATGATCCACTTGATAGGATTGAATGTAGAGGTTCAGAGGGGATGCCACTTACCCCACGTCCTCCTCCGGGTGATCAGTCGGGAGGTGCAGGAGACGCTTCTGTGAGTGGACAGGGACAAGGTGGATTCGAAGGGAGTGGAAATGGACATGGGAATGGACATGGACAAGAGAGACCAAAGTTAAAGGAAACGGAATCGACTATGCCTCTGTTGTCTCGTACATCCTCTGGTCGAATACGGCGGGAATCAGGTATGTTCTACTTTTCTTTGTTCCATACCGTACACATCCCCTCCATCGGCCCATCGGGATCTTGTCTTCCATCCTTCAACCTCGCTTTTCTGGTGTTTTCCGTTCATTCGAGGCGAGCAGCAAGGAAGGCAAGACGAGAAGGAGAGAGAGTCTGGAGAGAAAGGGAAAGACGCAATCAAATGAAGAAAACAAGCTAACACCCCAGTCCCAACAGAAGAAGTGATCGTCACCACCTATCCACCCCCCGATTCCGGTTCATCAGGTGCATCCTCATTCGATCAACTAGCAGCCGATACATTACAAGCCACCCAAGTGAATGAATATAGGAGAGAAAGTGATTGGTCAAATACTACAGGCGAGACATCTAGGAGAGGGTCTGATATGCCTTTACTATCTGCCCGGACTAAAGTGGACAGAGTGATGGAGGACGATGAGTTGCCGTTATGTGCTTTTGTGGTTGATGATGATCGGTACGTCTTATCTCAACTCTTCCCCTTTTTCTCCTTCCCGCCCCCGTCGCCTCTCATTCCTCCTCGGACCCTCGTCGTGCTTTCCTTGCCGGCCTGTGGTATCATCTCAAGGCATATATGACACTCTTTCTTCTATCACTTCCCCTTCCGCCGTATACCATCTCACTATTCCCCCCTGCACACGTGCACCCCCTCACTTCAGCCCCGACTAACATATAGCCTGACCCGAATGTTAATGTCCCGAATGTTGACCCGCCTCGGACATCAAGTGACAATGGCCGAGAACGGAAAAATCGCTCTACAGATGATTAAAGATTCACAAGAGGGTAAAGCGGGAGTACCCAAATTTGACGTTTGTTTCCTTGACAAGTGAGTGTTTTCCCCCCCATCAGATCTTGAGAGAGTTAGGAAGCTGACGCGTAGCCAAATGCCATTCATGTCCGGCGTGGAAGTTGTGAGGGCATTGAGAGAAATGGGTAATCCATTATATGTCGTTGGATGTACTGGGAATGCACTAAGAGAGGATCAGGTACGTATTCTCCTCCATCACTGGATCGTACTATGTGTGTTAATGTCCAGGATGAATACCTGACAGCGGGAGCGGATGGTATAATTCCTAAACCCGTACATCAGAAATCGGTCTTGGAGCAGATCAAACATGCTAGGAAGAGGGTTGCAGGCGAGACGAAACCGAAGGCTATCCAGCCTAGCTACTAATCAATCTCACTCGATCACGATACAACATCAATCTGACTCGATCACGATACAACACGATATTTATAATCAACGTTCAGCACGTCGCACTCTTTGCATCGTAGATTCTTTAACTCTGTTGTACATTTCTACATTCCTCATAATGGTTCGACATCGCATGTATTATAGTCGGCATTGAGTTACAAATACATATGTATCAGTGACTAGTGATCATCAGACTCATCTATGGACCGGTCTTTGCGAATTGATGATACGGCCCCTCATCAGGCTTCCAAGACCCTCAGCCCTGTAATCCGTATCCTCCGCCCCAGACATGTCATCGAGGGGGGATCACATCAACCGCCAATATATGATCCAGGACAGGTTCCTCAGCCAAGAATGCCTTTGCCATCTCGATCCCGAGCGGATCACTGACTTGAGTCAGATTCGATAAATAAGAGATGGAAGTACTTGAAGAACCTGATCCGAAATATCGAGGTAAGTGGTCATAAGGGTTCTGCAAGGGCGAGTAATATAGAGGAGGAGGGGATGATCTGCTTGAAGTTGGGTATTGATGAGGAGGCGATACTTGCTGCGAGTCGGAAGTTGAGTCACGTCTTGATTGGAATATATGTCGTTGTTGTTGATACATTTCGGGATTGGTGAGTGTTTGATCTTGAGTGGATCGCAGAGATTTTGATGTGGATTGGATATCGGTCTCGAGGGGAGAGATAGATTTGTGGAGCCAATGCCGATTGTCAGGACGGGTCGATTGTCTGGGAACCTCAACCTAAGTGTTAGCTTTTACCGTAAGAGATAGACGAATGGAGACACACCGGAATAGCTTCTGCTAGAGTCCAATATCCTCCTCTTCCTCCTTTTCCTACTCCTCCTGTAGACCCCTCACCTGACTCACCACCACTTGATCTATCGATACTGATAAAAGCCGAGTTGAAACTCAAACAATGTCTGACCGAATTCTGATATTCAGCAGCCTCCTTTCTCTGGAGTGGTCACGAAGCGATCTTACCTTCCAAGTAGTCACTTCATGGTTCTTGTAATACGGCCATCTCTCTTCTATTGCTTGATATATCTACTATTAGTCCCCCATTCCCTTACAAGTTGGGACTTACAGATGAAAGCGATAATCTTTTTCTCGGCGATGCGGCGATGACTAATCGTAACATAAACACGAATGAAAGCTCGGGCTTATACCCTTTTCATTAGCTGAGCTGAGCAGCTATACGATGCAGAAGAGACGTACGTTGACCAGCATCGTCATAGGCGTAGCAATATGGACTCCCTTTCTCACTTCTCACTCCGCCTGCTGATTCCCATTTCCTCCATATTGCTGGTGTCCGACCCAGGTACTCGATCTCCTCTTCATCTTCGTCGCGCCAACGATTCCGTTTCTTTGGACTTGATATTGAAGTATCGCCAGCCTGAGATTCATCTGGAGTCGGTCTTGACGACGTTTGGGCCGGAGGCGAAGAGTGATGAGGATGTGAAGCGAGAGGTACAGGTCGCAATTTTGCGTGCGAGGCTTGAGTAGTGAGAGATAACATGTTTACCACCTTCTGGTCGTCACTTTGCATTTGTGCACCGTTATCACCGTCCTCGTTCTCATTATGCAGCTCATCGTTCAACAACGATCCCACAGACATGCGAGGTAAGATCGAACTCTTGGGTGAGGCCGAGGCCGAATCCGATCTTGACATACTCGGGCTGTTTGGCGAGATCGATTTTGGGTTCCCAGTAAATTGATCAGCAGAAGGTAGAATCGTACTCGTTCCCATAATTGCTAAGGTGAAGAGTTATAATTTAGACATTCATCATCGCAGCACTGACCCCCCGTGTAGCGGATATACGGTACTGACGCCATCCTATGGAAGGCCACTGAATATGCCGGATGACCAAAGGAAGCTAGGATCGTCCTTTGAGGGTGGTAAATATCGACCGGCGGGCAGGAAATGGTAATAGTAAGCAAGATCTTGAGATGGGAATCAGCCGGTAATGAGCCGGTGGCTTGGTGGATCTAACTCAATCTCTGGTCTTCGGGCTTCGGTCTCGCACCAGTCCTCGTATGGGTTCTATAATTGATCGACATATGATTCATGGCGAATCGGTCGGGCGGAACCACGAAGACAAGGTGCGAGGTATGCTTAAGGTAGCAGATGGGTAGATGGTGTAGCACCACGTGGTCCTAGCAAGTGGAGGTAAAGTGGAGGTCGAGTGGAGGAGGATGAGGGTCAAGCTAGCTCTTCCCCATCCCGTATCAACTGTACTCTACCTATTGCTGAACCAACTACATACACCCACCTAGCGATGACTGAGCAGCAAGACCAGAAGATGGAATATGGTAAGCTGTATATCACCTGCCTAAAAGGCCACAATTGAAAGCTAGTGCGCCTCGGCAAGAGTGGAATCAAGGTATCCAAAATCATCTTGTAAGCTCTTCCTATGCCGGTCAGAACTGACAAGTGCAGAGGCTGCATGTGTAAGTGGTCTATACCCATCGCTAAGTCAGCTAATGATATCAGCATACGGTGATAAGGAGTAAGCGCATCGTTCTCGAAGCCCTGACGCCTATTGACATATAGCGTCCTGCCATGGTGTCTCGATGAAAAGACCGGTATCGAGCATATCAAATATGCCTACGAGCAAGGTGTCAACACCTTTGAGTGAGTGTTGTCTCGTGAAATTGTGTTCGGAGCCTGCTGACCAGTAGTACTGCCAATACGTGAGCTGCCTTGAACTTGTACCATCGGAAACTGACCGGCCAGCTATTCTGCCGGAGCTTCCGAAGTCGTTCTCGGTAAAGCCCTCAAGGAGATTGGGGTGAGTCACTGTCCATTAGAGAGTGTAGCAATGAGGAGACTGACATCTAGGCGCCTCGAGAGAGCTATGTCGTTTTGACCAAATGCTTTATGCAAGTCGGCGAAAAGAAGGTCAATCAACATGGTCTTAGCCGAAAGGTATGTTCGACATGTTTGCGATGGGACCTGATATATCAGCACATCTTTGACGCTGTGCAAGCATCTCTACAGCGATTGCAGCTCGACTATGTTGACGTCTTGCAATGCCATCGGTAAGTCCTCACCGCCTCTTGATGTACGGAATCTTCTCAAGCTCAGATTCGACTATGATACTCCCATTGAGGAAACCGTAAGCTCTGAAGCTAGTCTTCGTCCCTGTCAGGCTTACCCCTAGATGCAAGCTCTACATGATGTGGTTCAAGCTGGTTGGGTGCGGTATGTTGGGATGTCCAGCTGCTGGGCTTACCAATTCCAGGCTATGCAAAGTCAGTCTTCCCACCATCTGACACACGGTTGCTGACGTCAGACTACGCAATCACGAACCGCCTCACTCCCTTCATCAGCATGCAGAACTTCCATAATGCTGCATACAGAGAGGAAGAAAGAGAGATGATGCCCACCCTCAAGGTCAGCTGATCATCTACAATCCCAATCAGGCTGATGAGTAGATGTACGGAGTAGGATGTATCCCCTGGTCTCCCTTGGCTAGGGGTTTCCTGACACGACCCTGGAAAGCAGCAGCTACCAAACGACAAGAGACCGATGCGTATGTCTCTCATGTTGTTTAGTATATACGACTGAAATCTAGGGGATACAAATCGCGAGGTTTAGCTGAACCCCATAAATCCCAACAAACCCTCAACGAAAGAGTGGAAGAACTCGCCAAGAAGAAAGGGATCTCGATGGCTCAATTCGCCCTAGCTTGGTCACTTGCCAACGAATTCATCACCGCTCCCATCGTCGGCACCACTAACCTCGAGAGCTTGAAGGAATTGATCGGTGAGTCTCTACTGTCTCGCATCCCATGCTCAGCCGCGCATTCATCGCTCGGTATTCTCTCAATCATTTTCCTATACCCTTCGTTCTATCTCCTTCCCAGATTGTCGAGTGCTTGGGCTGATGAGGTAGCTGCTACTCATATCAAATTGACTACGGAGGAGAAGAAGTATATCGACGAAGTGTATGAGCCGCTGCAAGTGGTAAGCCCAGAGTATGAGACGATCAGCAAGCTAACGTATAGCGTGGACATGAATAGGCTCAAACAGGTTTATTCGTACAAATGCATCAAAAGCCTCGGTCAAAGCCCTCTTCGATCTCACCCAAATCCGCTTCTTCTTACACTGACCTTCGTCTCAGAACAGGTTCAGACCGATTGACCATCATCCAGAGCAGTCTCATGGGCGAGCTGTCTATCCTTTGTCGTCTGGTATTTTGCAAATCGATACGCCTTCACTCTTTGCTGAAACATTTCGTCCAATTCTTCTAAAGCTCGTCCCTTTGTCTGACCTCGTCAGCGGTGTGCAATAAGTGAAGTGTTCGCTCACCTCAGGAGCAAAGAAGAGAATGACGACGAATGCTAAAGTACATCCTGCTCCGAAGAAGAGACCTGGTATCATGAGCTCTTGACAGTATTCGACGCGTCGAGATACTGACCAGTCTTTAGTCCCCATCCCCATTCGAGATCACTAAGCATATAGGGGCAAATGTATGCCATGATCAAGCTGAGACAGGCGTATACACCGAAACTGATTGCCGAGGTTTTCGACTTCAACCTTTGCGTTGAGATTTCGCCGACAAAGGTATATCCTAACGAGTTGAGCGTAGCCGAATAGACTGAAATCCAGATACAGCATAAAGCCACCATTCCTTTCCCACTAGGTTCTGCAGCAAATGCAAGTCCACCCAATCCCCAACAACACAACGCACAAACCCCCGATCCAAAAATGAGTAATGGTCGCCGTCCAACGAGATCAAGTAAGAAGAATGACGATCCGGTGCCCAATAGTTGAAGGCAACCAAAGATCAGATTGGCTTCGAATGGTTTATCGTATCCCGCCTGCTGGAAGAAATAAACCGTATACCCATAAAACAAAACGACGCCACTGAACGCCTGCGTCGAGATCGGAATCATTGATACAAATGTTCTTCGGAGGTTCACGCCCTTGAAACAATCGAGATAGAGCTTCCATTCAGGTTGGTCGCCTGTTTGAGCGAGTACAGAAGCTTGCTCCTCTTTGATCGAATTCATCATGAGCGTATATTCGACATCGACATCGTATGAAGCAACGTTCCCATATAATCTCGTTAATGAACGTTTAGCGTCGACCTCGCGGCCTCGGCGGGCGTACCACCATGGCGACTCTGGAGCGAAAATGAGGGCGGGGATAAAGACGGCGGCGAAAACGAATTGACCATAGAAAGAAAGTCGGAAATTGTATCGATCGATCCCTTCGGCAATGTACAGCCCTACACTTCCCGATAAGATACCCACGCTCCAGAAAAAGACGTAGAGATTCAGACACATTCCTCGGATCTTGGTAGGTGCGATTTCCGATAGATAGGGAATGGCGGACGACTGAAGCAATCCTTGTGCTGCACCTCCTAATGCTGCCCTGGCAGTCCAGGCCGCTTGATTGGTGGCGGTGACCGAGAGAACAGCAGCGGCCATCATTATCACCAACATGACGTATAACGCCGCTTTCCTTCCGAACCGATCACCGACATAGGCTCCAATACCGAGTCCAGCGACAGTACAAGCAAGAGCGGCTGTCGACCAATTACTAAGTGTCTGGGGATTGAGGGCAACCACTTGACCGTCGTCATTTCGAACATCGCCAAATTGCTCGATGAAACCGATATTCCCGACAATCTGATTGGGGACCATGAGGCCATAACAATCGAAAATGGCGCCTGTACTAACTCCGATAGCGAAAAGTAGCGACTTCCAAAATACTCGAATAGTCTTTTTGAAAGAAAATTTCTGGTATTCAAGAGTGTAGGCGGCTGGAACGATATCATCGGGTTTGACTTCAACTTGCTCGTCGAGAGCCTTCGAATCCATCGTGACCGATGCGCCACTGTGCTGGCGTTGTAGTTCTTGCTGCATGGCGAATGGTTTCGTACATTGTGGGGGACCACAGCTTCCCCATCTTATACGGACGCATCCTTGAACGACATCAAGCACCTCCACATGTATCGTAGCGGTATCGGAGGATTGGCATGGCCAAGCAGCATACCAAGACTATCCGGAAGAATAGAACGTTGAATAGGGTTCAACAAACCCCGCCTCACCCCCACTCTTGACAGGATCCGGCTTCTCGGCACCCGACAGTCAGGTGGAGTGATGGCTTATGGGAATTCGACTCCGACTCCGAAGCCGACTCCGAATCCCAGACTTGGCGTTGGTGTTCCCCACATCCTTGGGTTGGAGGCTCATCGGGTCCCGAATGGTAATACTGCACACCTCATCACAGCGACTATATGACGGGCCTTGATCCGACAATCGACCGTACTTCCGGATCACCCAGCTCACGAAGCTGTTCAGACAGTTTGAACCCATCCTTGATTGCTCCGAGCGCTGTATTCGCCTTCATCTCGACCGACAATACCAGTCCCACTCGACCGAGCGCTGACCATACCTCTCGATATCGACCGCTAGCCGCTATACCGACTCGAAAACGCATGGTCTATTCGCCCGTATTTGTTCCAATCTTCCGCCCTTAGGCCTTGGCGCCGGAACAATACAGTTGTGGAGGTAGCTACACTCCATCCTTCAAGACTGAGTCATCATTAGCACAGCAGTGAAGTCATCACCTCGCACACATACTCATCACACCTGATCTCCATGTCGCACACTACTGTCTTCCAACAAGAGCTCGACAAGCTCGCAACTTCCGAATCATCATTCGAATCTTCTGCCGATACCCTTTATTCCCTCCTTAGTGAAGATGAGAAGCTCTGGCTGCTGGATGGAGATGCAAGCATCAAAGACTTTATGTTGAGCATGTTCACCACCAAGTACTGTGGGATTCCGCATGAGGCTGGTGTGGTTGATCGACTCGGTATCCCTGGTATCAAATTCAGTGATGGTCCAAGGGGTATTCTAGAGGGTACTGCGTTCCCATGTCCTTCTAGTCGGGCTTGCATGTTTGATCCAAAGATCGAGGAGGACATCGTAAGTCGAGCCACACTCACAAGAAGCAGAGCTGATAAGTAGGGTGTGGCGATCGGTCAAGAGCTCCGAGCGCTTGGTGGGAACTATTTTGGTGGGGTCTGTATCAATCTCGCCCCAAACCCTAAATGGGGTCGAGCTCAAGAATCTTACGGCGAAGACCCCTTGTTAGTTGGGACGATGGGTGCAGCATTGACCCGAGGCTCAAGCCAGAATGTAATCGCATGCGCCAAGCACTTTGCTCTCAACTCCATGGAGAATGGTCGATTCACGGTGGACGTCACAGTCGCCCAAGACGTCTTACACGAATGTTATCTTCCTCACTTCCGACAATGCCTTGATGAAGGTGGAGCCGAATCTCTCATGTCGGCATACAACTCTGCCAATGGGGAATGGTGTGGACAGAATGCAGAGTTGTTGAATGGCGTAGTAAGGGATATTTGGGGGTATGAAGATGTCGTTATTACTTCGGATTGGGTATTTGGGATGAGAGATGCCGCCAAATCAGTCAAGTCGGGGCTGGATATCGAAATGCCATTCCGATCTGTGCGATATAAACATCTTCTCAAGGCTTTAAGAGCGGGTAAAGCTTCATGGGACGATATCGAGAGGCTGGGTAAACGAATCTTGCGATTCGAATTAAAGTATTATTCCCGAATCGCGCATCTCGATGCACCGGACGCTGGGGTAATTAGAAGTCAGCCGCATCGGGATCTCGCCAAGGTATCAGCTGCCAAGGGTATGGTGTTGCTCAAGAACGACCAGTCTCTCCTCCCCTTCGGCAAAGACGTCAAGAAATTGCTCGTAGTCGGTTCTCTGGCCGCATCGACCCAGACTGGCGATATGGGTTCTTCGGCAGTCCGAGATCCTGACGTTATCAGCCCGCTCGAGGGTTTGAAGAAGCTGAAAGGTATCGCCGTCACTTACCTCGACGGATCAAACCTGCCAGCAGTCGAGAAAGCAGCTTCCGAATCTGATGCCGTCTTTTTGTTGGTCGGATTCACGGCTCACGATGAAGGTGAATACCTCGCTACTCTCGATCCTCAGTTGCTCGCTACCGGGTTCACTCCTGTTTTCCCACATGTAGCAGTCGCGATGGGATTCAATTGGCTTCTACGGAAAGTCGGTCCGATCCTGAATGCTTTCCTGCCAGAAGGAACTTTCGTTGCTGGAGGTGACCGAGTATCTCTCCGCTTGAACGCCAAGGACGAACAGTTGGCCAGTGCTATCTCGGATTTCGCCGGCTCCAAACTGATTCTCGGTGTGGAAGCATCCGGACCGGTCGTCTTGCCAGCTCATATTCGACAACAAGCCCGATCCATCTTATTCACCGGATACGCTGGATCTAGATTCGGTGATGCACTTCGAGAGGTACTTGTTGGCGAGGCGGAACCAGCTGGTCGATTGGCATTTACGATTCCCGAATCTGAATTGGATATTCCAGATATTGACATGGCAGCGACATCAGTCACGTACGACAGGTTCTGGGGATACAGGTTAGCCCAACAACGAAACAAACGACCTGCATATCCTTTCGGCTTCGGGTTGGGATATAGTCAAGTCTCCCTCCAATCTCAAGTCGCTTCCCAACTGTCGGACCGATTTTTTAACGTCAAGGTCAAATTCCAGAATACCGGTAAGAATAAGACCAGTGGTGTAGTTCAGGTCTACGCTGGCAAGCAACAGAGGGGTAATACAGACTATGAGCGAGTTCTCGTCGGATTTGCCCGGTCGGACGATCTTGCCCCGAACGCCTCCGCAGAAGTGGAAGTACAATGCCGACTTGATCCTGTATCTCACTGGAACGGTAAGACCAATCAATTTGAGGTTGAGGGAGGAAAGTACAATATCTGGGTATCTCAGTTTGAGGGCGATGAGGTGAAACTGGATCTGGTGGAGGTCTCTGCTATCAAGTGGGGTGTCAGGAACAAAGCATAGTTGTAAATGTTACGTGAAGATAATAGAATGAGCAGACGGATGTAGCTATTCATGATGTTACGTTACAACACACGTCGAGTCTCGGGATTGTAGCTAGTCCATTGTTCTTCAGCGTCTGGCCAACTGCATGGACTAAGTGTGAGTACCCAAACCTGGAAACAAAAGTTGTAACGCTGTCGATCTTCGAGGCACAGTTCCTGTTCCTAGCCCGGTGCCTCGCGTGCCTGTCCCGCTACTCCGACTCCGCCACCTAGCTTCTCGCCCAGCTAGCAGACATGCCGACCTTGTTTCACTCCGGCTACTCGGCCAGTGCAGCGCCTGTCACTCACGTACTCTCTCTTTGTTTTGAATCGAATTTAACTGGGGTCCCAGGCGCCTCTGTTCTTCTTTGGCGTTGGCGCTTGGGAGGTGGCCAAGCGAACAAAGCGCGTGTCCCGAGATCCCGAAGTGAAACGCGTCGAGAGTGGGACTTCGGGTCTGAGCATCCGGGACAATAATTATATATACGGACTGACTCGAATTGACATCCTCAAGGATTGTTGTAATATACTTATCACTATCACCATTATTGCTTTATCAGCATCGCCGGATCAAATACGACCATCTTCAACTCAATCATCTAGATACAGTCACTTGACTCGAATCTCGGATTGACTTTCTATAATTGATACCAAACTTCATCATGTCTACTGTATCAGGCTGGGAGATCATCATTGATACTTGCATCAGGCAAGTATTGCGGGACGTCAAGCGGAACAACAGTCAGATCATGAAAGGATCGATACACACTGTAAGTGCTCAGTCAATCGAGCTCCCTGACCCATTACCCGACGCAGCGACCCGAAAGCGTTCATATTCGCATCTCTACAATCCCCAATCACTCGGTAGCGGTCTAGAGCGTATTTCAGAGCTGATGATCCAGAAACGCCAAACATTCCTCCAAATGCTTAAAACAGCCCTCTCTCGTCAATTCCCAACAGCAAACATAGTAATAATCCGCCATGGTCAAGTACACCAATGCCGGGCAGACTACGTGATGCGAAAGGTAGAAGGACCGATCCCCGCTCTGAATGCTTTCTTTGGCTTTGGGTCGTTCGAGTAAGTCTTCATCTGCTCTTGTCGGACGGTGGTACGGAATACTTGTCAAGAGGTCTCATGAATACGAGCAGGGCAGATTGTAGGAAAGGAAAGATGAAGCATATGAGAATAGCCAAGGGTTCCGAGCTGATGTCAGTTACTACGTTTACGTGTGCCGCCGCGGGTCATTCACGAATTTCAGTCATGGTGGTCCTCTTGATGTAAGTTCTCTGCAGGCCTGCCTGAGGCGCAACTGATGATCAGCTGGTTTGGGCAGGTCGGACCGAAGTAGCGAAACAAGCAGGATTGAGATCTCGGACATTACTCTTGAGATGACATCGTCCGTCATAATCAACCGTCCAATCGTCCAAATTCGCGAACCGGCAGGATTGAAGATCCGGTAGCATCGTGTGTACCCATCGGGAACTCAGTCACCAAATTTCCAGGCCTTTCTCTGCCAATGTGCTATCTCACCAAAGTCGAGATCGAGATGTTTCGTTCAAGCGCAGATCTACCGAATAGAAGTCAAACGAAATGAGAAGGACCAAGCTGTAAACTAGACCGTTAAGCAGTCAGTGTCCGTTAGTTGTAGTCAAGATCAATCAAACATGAAGCATATATACATGCATATACAGCATCTACCCTCGTGTCGTACCCAGAACGATATTTGCAAGGAGCCTGATACAATGTAATATATCTGTC
>Ga0265780_10008133_pt1 | contig 12775 bp, 14 predicted proteins | sample P1T30metagenome_FD_192432 | JGI IMG/M metagenome (GOLD analysis project Ga0265780, IMG submission 192432) | Plant litter microbial communities from East Loma Ridge, Irvine, California - P1 T30 | ecosystem: Environmental > Terrestrial > Plant litter > Unclassified | place: USA: California...
ATCCTCTGGGATATCGAGGCTTGCAAGGTCCATCGTACTTCGCCTATCTGCCGTGCTTCTTCTCGTCGGACTTGTTGGCGTGACAGGACCCTCGGGGTACCCGTTCGAGACTCTGAACGTGGGCTGCGATGACATTGACATGGCGAGTTTTGATCTCCTTCGGGGATCCTCGGCGTGTTCATCAGAAGTCGATGGCGACATCGATGCACTCTGAGGGACGAAGGGTACGACGGTCGGCTGAGCGTCGCGGGGGACTTCCGACTGTTCATAGCCGCCAAAATTGGCTAGTTGAGGTGTTGAGGTTGAAGTGTTGCGCGAATGACCATGACCATACGTTAGATTTCGAGAGATGGAAGCCGGAAGTCCAGTAATGGAGTTTCGGTTGTTCTCTTGCATCTCGTCCGGTGTCGGTTGATCCGAGTGATCTGGTAGTCGCTCGCTGTCCCTATTCTTACGTCTTCGGTATATGCAGAATAGTAAGAGTAGCAGTAAGAGTAGACCCGCGAGGACACCGATAACGATTCCAGCGATTGCGCCTCCTGATAGACCGCTCGAAGATGATGTTTCGCCCGCGCCTGCCGAGCTCGTCGGTCGGCCAGTGCGACTACCAGTGATGCTGGCTGTTTCGGAGCCGGAGGTAGTAGGCGCAGGAGGTAGAGAGGCGGGGGCTAATCCAGAAGGTAGCGGGTTTTGTGCGGCAGCGAGAACGAGAGCACCACAATTGGAGGGCATGCCAGAGTCAAGGTTGACCCGATAGATCCCTCCAGTCCCACCCGTACCGTATCCAGTATCGTCACTGGTTGTCAGCACGATCTCTGGTCATCCGGAGATGTGGCTCACTTGAACATGATGGTGAAGTTGATGCCAGCTTGTAGATTGATGATCCAGTTTATGCTCCCTCTTGATCGATCGCTCATTCTAACTGTAAAAGGCCTGAAACTTTGATCGAGGGGGACAATCGAAACATTGTAAGGTGCGTTGTCGGCTGAATAATCCCAATCAAGATGGAAGTTGTCGGAACATTGTGCTAATGTACCCGAGGCATTGAACGCGAATGACTGGGTGGTGTGGTTGGCGGAATTTGATAGTTCGCAAGTCGACGATCCAGGCTGGCTGAGCTGGATGATTGATGATCCACCTATATGTCAGCTACACACAAAGGATGGCTGGATATGTGACTGACCTGTTCCATCACCATTGGCATCCGACATGTATACCACATAAGGTGTATCTTCTGCGAATTGATGCAGGATCTGAGATCAGTGATTGCACTTTCGCACCTAAGAACGACTCACTGGATACCTGCCCGACCTTCCTGAGTAAGCCGAATCAGGGATATCGTATACCATGGGAGCACCGTCGATCGGTCTGCTTGTCAGCGATTGCATTCTGACGGCAAATGCAGACTAACACAAAGAATGCTCTGAACGGTGGCGATCCGCCATTCCATGTCAGGTCGTATGTCTGCAATATCAGCCATGTGTCTGTAGGTCCTAAAAGGTCACTTACTCCGCATTGATCCGTATCCCCGGGCCATGAGAACTCGAAGGCGTCCGTCTGACTCCATACCTTGGGAAGTAGAGCGACTCCAAGAGCACCTTGTAACCACCACATCGTGTGTCGTGATAGATCAAACGGTTGGTTTGACTGAATATACAACGATCTCGGAATGAGAAGGAGGATTTAACGATCAGAATATCTAAAGATGTGACGGTGAACGGAGGATATGAAAGGAACAGAGTTGAGAGACCTCCACTTCTTGGCGTACAGAAAGCGGTGGCACGAGAGATTGCTCGGCACATTTAGCTTGTTCCCTTCCCCGCTTTGACGTAGTCATGATTTATTCTTGGCCTGGCCATTATGATGGCGGTCGTAATTAGGATGTGCGCATGTCGTACTCTAGTATTGGGCGAGTGGACTTGTACGAGTGAGTACATAGGCAGGATTGTCAGTCACATGCTAATTTCCGACCCATAATTAATAGTCTTGGCGTTAATGATCGGTTGGTGGCACTTTACTACAATCTGAAATCCCATGGAACTCGGGGGGTCCTTTGGCACCGTCCTTTGGACAGGGGCAAGACAGGGTCGCCCTGCTCCTTTGGACAGGGGCAAGACAGGGTCGCCCTGCTCCCCTGTCCAGGGTGACGGCCTCATCGGCCTGGATAGGGGGTCAGGCGCAGGACCAGACGTAGGGCCAGGGTCAGTCTCGCTCTCGCTCGACTGGCTATCGGTCTCGCTCACGCTCGACCTCTCAGGGACCTCGCTCCGCTCTGCCCCTTAGGCATTTGCTCCCGCACATGCTTGTCGCGCCACGTGACGGCCTCCTCGGCCTGGATAGTCTTGTCTTGCCATGCCACGGAAGCAAAATTTCAAGCGAGTCATATCCAGGCGAGTCAGAGTGATTGTCTAAGCACTCTAAGCTATCCTATACTTGCATTGCAGCAGTCAGTGAGTACATGATAGCTGCTGCGATGTATCTGACTCTCTAGTGTGTGGTGTACTAGGTCTCCTTCTTCATGATCCCATGACCACCCAGACCTCTCTGGCAGGTCAGGAGATGTATGTGATGCGACATCTTGACAACCGAGCTGACGAAATGTAGTGTCGAGGGACTTTCTCTGCTACAGCACCGGTCAGCCTACTTTCCTCTTGCATTGTACATTGTCTGACTCTCCAGAGGTCAGGATGCAGCGGGTGTCGTGACTTGTGGTGCTGGTGGACGATTCTACCAGGTCAAGGCCAACGGTATGGTCCGGGATGTGTTTGACGCCTCGGCCATTTCGGGCATGAAGGGATGGATGGGTGTTGGACATGGTAAGTCAGCTTGTGGGCATTCCGATAGGAGCTGATGCGTTAGTCCGATACCCCACTGCTGGAAGTTCGGCTCATGCCGAGGCTCAGCCTTTCTACGTCAACTCACCTTACGGTATCTGCTTTGCCCATGTAAGCTTGATCCCTTGGTCGAAGTGCTTGGGCTGATACACAGAACGGCAATCTCATCAACACTCCTGCCCTTAGGCAGCAGCTTGATGCCGAAGCTCACAGGCATATCAACACCGACTCGGACTCTGAGCTCATGCTCAACATTTTCGCCGACAACTTGCAGCAAACTGGAAAGTTCCGGTGGGTTTACCCTCTTTGCACAAGTCCTTGATGCTGATCGCTAGTATCAACGAGGAGGATATCTTCACCGCCATGAAGACCACCATGGCAAGCTGCCGAGGAGCATACGCCTGTGTGGCCATGCTAGCCGGTTTCGGTCTCATCGCGTTCCGTGATCCCAACGGTATCCGACCACTCGGTATCGCAACTAGGCAAGGACAGAGGGGAGGAACCGACTACTTGGCAGCTAGTGAGAGCGTTGTCGCTCAAGGATTAGGATTCTCCGACTGGCAGGATGTCAAGAATGGTCAGTATACCTGTCCCATCACTGGATTACGCTAACTATCAGGTGAGGCAATCATCATTACCCGAGCGGGCATGACCCGACGTCAAGTCGCTGAACCCGCTACTTTCGCTCCCGACATGTTCGAATTCGTCTACTTTGCTCGACCCGACTCGACAATCGACGGTATCTCGGTCTACCGAAGTCGAATGGCCATGGGTGACCTACTTGCCGAAACAGCAAAGAAGGAACTCGCAAAAGCTGGTATCGTTGTTGACGTCGTCATTCCCGTCCCTGATACATCTCGAGTTGCAGCGCTTCAATGCGCTCAACACCTCGGTATTCCTTATCGAGAGGGTTTCGTCAAGAACCGATACGTCGGACGAACCTTCATCATGCCCGGACAAACGCAACGTCGTCAGAACGTCAGGAAGAAGTTGAATGCTATGCCTATCGAGTTCAAGGACAAGGTTGTCATGCTGGTGGATGATTCCATTGTTCGAGGAACTACCTCGAAAGAAATCATCCAGATGGCCAAGGAGGTTGGCGCAAAGAAGGTCATTTGTGCATCCTGTGCTCCTCCCGTCAGGTAAGCTGGAGGGAACGGAAGGTCGACTCACAGCTGACTGTATCAGACACCCCAACGTCTACGGTATTGACATGCCATCGCCAAAAGAGCTTGTCGCGCACGGACGAACGGAACCCGAGATCGCTGAAGCTATCGGTGCCGACTTGGTCATCTACCAGACTCTCGATGATCTCGTTCAGTCTTGTCGATCATGGAACCCAGAGGTCGAGAACTTTGACTGTTCAGTATTCAACGGAGAATACGTTACTGGTGGTATCGATGATCGATATCTAGAACACCTCGACAAGCTGAGGAGCGATAACGCCAAGTCAAAGAAGAAGAGTGTTACTATCTCTGAAGCAGAAGAGATCAGTAACGGATGCAGTGGACCTATGAGTGAGTAATCAGCGAATCTACAGATCGGATCGAGCTGACGGGCAGACGGAGCAGATTCTCTGATCACAATGACCAGGTCAGACTCAATGTCGAGATCAGATTCCCTGATTGGACTATCGAACCACTCGCCTAAATTGGGAGCACAGAACATGGCTTCGCCAAACGATGCTATCGGTCTACATAATTCTTGGTATGGCGCATAGCAAGGGTCGGGATGATTGCGTGGGGCAGGGGAAAGGTGCGGAAACGGGTTGTCAATCTTGGTGTCATTGCATGTAAACTTATGAGACGAGATGGAGGATGAGGACCGTGCGATATACTCAGGGAGACTGACGCTGGAAGGCACGAAAGGACCGTATAAGAATTCAAAGGTGTGTATGAGGCTGTTCGGGCGAGTCGTCAAGACAACCGTCGCCATGGTAAAGCTGACACAGCTTCGGTTCATCTGCTCATCCTCTCCTCTGTACCCTTACTTGACTCACAACCGTCACTCACCACCCTACATTGTCACCTCACGATGACTTTCGAGAAGGACATTATCGACTTGACCGCAGATCTCTCGGATCTAGAAGCAACACCTACACTCTCGTCAGCCAGAAAACGGTCTCGACAAGCCCCGGCATCAGTGATGGAGGCAGATCAGAAGAAAGCGAAGAACTGCTCGTCTACCAAGCGTCGCAACAAGGCGAAGAGAGTTCGCTTGATAGGCGAGCCCTTCGTGATCAAAGCGACGGAGAAACACTACCGCGCTGTGCAGTATGCGGACATGTCAATTGAGGTCCGTGAAGCCATATCCAGCGCGAGGTGGCTGACGTCAGGTCAATTCCATGATCACCTCTGATTTTGGGTTAGCAAGCAAGCAGCGAGTTCAACGCTGATTGCCAGTCAAGGTCTCGTCAGGCGGCTTGTTGTGAAGAGGCGGGAATCAAATAAAGAGAAAGTAGTCTTGTGTCACGTTCATTGGTTCGGCAAATCGGCATGTGGGATCAAGGGCGAAGTGTTCCTGAAGCATGGTGATTGCGGCGATATCAAGCTTGACATGATCAAATCGGTGCACCCGATGACCATAGGGGCTCAAGGACAGGCCGACAATGGACAGGCCGACAGTCGACCATTGCTAAGGTAAGTTTGGCTTCTTGTTTTGTATTTCAAGCTAAAGCTAACGAGTAGACATGTCTTCCAACACGCCTACAACGTCTGGCGCGATCCGGTCTTGGTCGACAAGAAGGGCGACCCCGTCTGCGATTCATGCCTATCGGCCGAGAAGCCACTTAGGGAGGAATACCACCTGTTCGATACCGTCCTCGTCGAGGAGAAAGATGTAAATCCAAACAGTCCCTCTCTTGTCTGGCGAGTAGCTCGGATCGTCCAGCTCGATACCGATACCAATACCGATACTATCAAGATCCAGCTCTTCAAGCGATACTCCGACCAAGCTAATTTGATGAGGGAACCGGGCTTTGTCTCCGAAGTGAGTACTTCCAAGTCGCAGGACTCGGTCTAATTATCAGCGACGACTCTTGCTAAGCGATGTCTACCATCGAATCCCAATTGCCGCTATACTTTGTCGCGCTCATGTGACTCATCAACCCATTTCCCTCGATCAGCATAATGCCAGCTCGCATGCGAATTTCTACTGTCACGAAAGAATACGACAAGACGGATTGGTTGTCGACTTTGCTGAGCCTTTACCGGCTTGTATTCCATGCACTGCCCCCATGGCAGCGACTCAGAACGACTATCAGCGATTCCTTGACCTGGTGAAACTCCCCGCCATCGACTACTATTCGGGTGGAGGCGGGGGCATGATTGGTGCAAAAGGGTACTTCCATCACGTTCATGCGGTTGAGATGGACGAAGGAGCTTGTCATACACTGAGGGAGAATTGGCGAAGGACCAAGGTACATCAAACGACTGTTGGTGAAGCTAGTGAAGCTGCGAGAAAGCAAGACATAGTCAAGTTTGGTAAAAGAGGTGCAAATCTACCCCGTCCCGGCTCCATGGTGTTGGCGAGTGCTGGTCCACCCTGGTAGGTCATTTCCGTCAACATGGATCAGGCTGATAGGTGTAGTCAAGGTCACACGGGTGCAAATCATCGAAATCAAGTCGATGATCCCCGAAATAGCGAACTTTTTGTTGCTATCAATGAAATCAAGCGCCTCAAACCTGATATCTTCATTCTCGAGAATGTACCGGGCCTGAAGCGGGATAGGAATAAGAGCAGCGATAAGAGTGGGGGAGGCAATATGAGTGGGAGCAGTCACGACGACGAGTCCACCAACTTTGCCGTTGAAGGTATCAAACGTCTCAGGAATATCGGCTACCAAGCCAGAATGGTCCAGCTCGATGCTCGCTCATTCGGTTCTCCCCAAAATCGAATTCGCCTATTCCTGATCTGTGCTAGGAAAGGAGTACCACTACCATCTATCCCTTCACCAACTCATGCCAACCCACATTTGGAGCGGAACCTCTTTGTCGGCGGTTCGAATTCGAATAGGTCTTTCTACGTAGGTGAACGGGGTACCTATGGTAGTGCTCCAATGCCTGCTGTGACTGTACTTGACGCCATCTCGGATCTTCCTCAATTCGAATACCAATATGTTAACCAGACTCTCTCTCAACGCAGTCATATGCCAAGATTTGATCCCCTCAAAGCCGCAGGCAATCGGGTCGGATTCCTCGTCCCTGTACCTTATCATACCCCTCCGGCCAACGACTTCCAGGCGAGACAAAGAACTGGATCGGCAAAGATAGAAAACCATTATACTCCGCCTTGGACCCCTAGAGAACTTGACATGTATGTTTGAAGCATTGAGCAACAATCTTGGGGCTTGACTGACCAGCAGCATCTTTGCCTCGGACGCCTTTGTTGGCCAGAAAACTCCATCAGATCTCCCAGGTCCAAGTAGGCGAATCAATCCCGATCGCGGCGCTACGACTCTTCTCACCAGTTCTGGACCTGGCGGGAAATATACCGGTCCGATCCACTACAATCAGCGCAGGACATTGACGGTGGCTGAGAGGAAGAGACTGCAGGGAGTCCCCGACAAATATCACATTTGCTGCCATGTCGACGATGTGAGTCTACATATGGTGGATCGATTTAAGTGATGCTGACCATCCAAGAAAGACCGTCAGATTGGTAACATGATCAATGTTCATGTATCCAGAGCTTTGCATGGTCATATCCATAGAGAGGTATTCTACAAAGCCTGGGTGGAAATGGGCAAGCCTGTCAACTTTCTCGAACAATGGAGGGAGCTGCATCCGATCTAAGGGTCCTATTACGCACAATAGAGCTCGATGCGTTGTGGGAAATCGTGTTCGCCATGATTGTATTGAGCACGATGCATAAAGCCAGATACATGTCTAACATAATCTACATGTACAGCTTTTGATCTGTTTTAGTGGGAACCTCTGGCGACTCTTCGGCATCGCCCATAGGCTTCTCTTCAGTGATCTCGGGCACGCTATCATCTGTCACAACTGACTTCTGATCCTTGACCGGTAATGTGGGTGGAACGTCATCGGCTACTGCGAGCGTCGCACTATTATGATCCATGGGTGAGATCGGCTCGACCGGAAGATCCTTTTCATCACTCGGAGGTGCAGCTAGTGTCTCGGTCACCGTTGCCTCGTCTTCTTCAGCCGGTTCCAGGGTCTTGGTCTCGGCTAAAGTGTCTTTTAGCGGTGTTGTAGGAGCTGGAGTAGCGTCGAAGGGATTTGTAGGCTCCATCGTCGAGTCATTAAGCGGAGCGGTCGACGCTGGACGGATGGGCGCAGGTGGTGACTCGACTGCCTGCTCTGTCGTGGTCATTGTAGAAGCTGGTATATCTGTTACAGTTGTACCCTCCGACGGACTCGTGACAGTGATTTCGACGGCTTTATTTGCTGAGGCAGCATTGCGTTCCGCGTCCTCTGATGCCGCCTGAGCTTCCTGATTGCTGACTTGTTCCGTCGTGAGAACACCTAAGCTCTCTCCCTCTTCATCTCCATCATCCTTCTCCGCCCCTGGCTCTACTGTCGTCGCATCTGCGTCTACTTCCTTCTTTGAACCAGATCGCTTCAGTAGACCAGCCATAGCTTGACTGACGTTCTTCCGGGGTATTGATTTATCGTTGACTAGTGTTTGTAATTTAGCGATATTCTTTCCAGCTTCGGCGATCGGACCCAGTCGTTGCGATATAACAGTGACGTCCGTCATCATCCTACTTGGTCAGCTTGTCCTGGGGGCACTTGGGGTTCCTTACCGCTTCTTCGCGTCATCGGACTTGAGCTCGACTTTGCCGTACTCCTCGCTCAGGCGGCTGACTATCGCGTCCAAGACCTCGGCCAGTACACTCTCAACGGTCGATGACGCCAGGTACTTTGACAAAACCTTATGAAGGGTAGCAGTCTCCTTGACGAGCATCTCGGCATATGAATGAGGGCCCGCCTTTTCAACGGATGCTTCCCAGTCGATATCCTGCTTGTCAGCTGAATCCGTGAAAGGTGCGCGACTCACCCTTAGTGCGGCAACATGAACCGACAGCCGGTCGGACATGATGGCGACTAGCTTGGCGTGAATCTCATTTTGATGTTCTTGGTAGTCCTGCTGATTAGCTGATTCAATCCAGGACCGAGCGACTTACCCGCTTCAGCTTATCAAATTCAGTCAACATGACCGCTTGTTTCGGATTCAGATGCCGGCGGATGAATTCCCTAATATAGGGTATCAGAGCAACCACCACTGATAGGGACTGGGATGCAAGCGCTATAGATCAGCCAACGGATCGGCCGACGTTGCAGTAAACATACCTAGATGTTTGGCAGTGATATTCTTCAGACCCGCGGACCGCATGGCTCCTGCTCCGAGGACGACCTGGCAGGTACGTGAGTTAAAAGACTGGAGATTAGCTATACTTCACATTGATGAGGCGGATCTAGCTCGCCTTCAGGAACTCGATGATACGAGACATGACGTCCATCACGACCAATTCGAGATTAATGACAATCTTGAGGTAATCGGCAAGTAGCACCAGTGATTCGCCTGTAGCTTTTACGACGAAAAATCCCCTATCCTCGATATTGATTTGTTTAGTCAATGCTCCATTCGAGGTTCCGTTGGTCGCAAGATTCTGTCGAGGGGGAATGAAGCATTCTGCGGAATCTTCAGTCGCGCTCGAGACCAGTAGATCGACAGTGTGTTGTAGAGTAGATGTAACGTCAATCTGTGTCCATTGTTCTTCTTCAACCGCTTTGGCCGATTTTGTAAGTCGAGCGCCATGGTAAGCGATTAGGAATGTCCGAGCCTGCTAATCAGCCCTACTCTATCTGGACTTTGAGGTCCACCTACTTGTGAAGCTGTGACACCCCTCAGCGAGACAATCATCCTCTTGGCAAGTGTTTCCGTAGCGACTACAAAGTCCCAATTCTCCTTGAAGATCTCAACAAACTCGGTGATCGATAATGCGGCGTGTTGATCAGCCCGCACTCCTAGGATCTTGGCGGCACGTGCATTGGCCAGCTCGCAAGCCGAGGCAAGGATATCTGACAGATCCAGCTTTGGTATTGCCGTTCTGCTGGAATCCGTTTGCGAAGTTGAGAGTGTGAGGACTGGAAGAGTACTAGCAGGATGAGCTTCTGACACTGAGGGGGAACTTTACTTACTGATCACGTTCGAGCATCTGCGAGAGAGCGCTACCTATACGCTCGACCAGGTGCAAACGGCTTAACAGCGTAGTGTACATCTCAGTGGCTAGTAGCAGATATCGAGAATGATCCATGGATCTCAAAGATTGGGCAAGATTCATTCTGTCATCATCAGCGCAAATCCCTTTGGAAGACTTACCCTCTCGGCTCCGACTCTTTACTATCATCTTCATCCAGCTCGGCAGGGGCAACAGGTAGGTGCTATCGATGTCAGTGATTTGAAAGAGACTACTTGGAGAACTGTACTCACCCGCCTGGATCCTTCGCGTATACTGACGGTCACAGCTTCCCGCCATATCGATTGTAGCCTGTCCGCGCACCCACACCTCGTCAAACCCGTGAGCATTGGTTTCACTGAGCTCTTGAATCGCTCCTCGTCAAAGGCATCCGAATCCTCCACTCGAGACAGGATCGAGGATAGGAGAGATGAAAGGGCAGTCTCGAGTTGGCTTGCTACCGAAGTAGTCATGGTCGTGAACTGTTCGGGTAAGGCTGAGAGCACCGATAGGCCGGATAACGGTAGAGGTTCCCCATTGGACGATGCCGAGTGCTTTGCCCACCAAGTGACTACATCATCTAGACATCCTAGGGCTCCCGCCCAATCTCCGCCGTCCACCAAACCTTGCGCGACATGCATTGCCTGCTGGACTTCTCCGATCTCCCGCACTCCCGTTCCAACATCTCTCAGGAGTTTCTGCTCCTCATGCTGACCAATGATTTGCAAACCTTTCCTCGCTTGTTTCTCACCGACCTCTTTTAGCGATCCCTGTAAATTGGTTATATGCCCCAAGCACGATGCTGATTCCGAGTGGAGATCTTGCAGATTTGATAACGCAGAGAAGAAGGATGTCGACCGCAGAGTAATTTCGTGGATGAGATGACTTTCGAGAGTGTCAAGATGTGTCGACAGGTCGTCCTGCGTATCCAGAATCGAAGACCAGACGGCTGGTGAGGTAATGTCGAAAGCGGGGTCAAAGAACATCTCGGGTACATTGCTTAAAGGTGGTAGATTCGCTCTCTTCTCCTCGTCTATTGGGTTGATGCTGCCATTCCTTCCGTTCATGGCTGTGGAGGAGGAAGCCTGTGCATTGACGAAACTATCGTACAGAGGAGTGACAGCTTGAAGATACTCGTCGTAGTGACTTGGCGGAGGCGGTCTGGGTAGTGCTGGTGGGTTCCCAATAGGTGGTAGAGGTTTCCGTGACCCTCTCAGCGGGTCCGCCTTCTTTGTAGGGTGATTCAGTACAGTCGAGATAGCTGCTTGTCAGATTCCCCTGTACCCGTTCCAACGTGTACCCACCATTGAAGCCCCTCTTCTCCACTCCATCTTCACTACGAGCGTTCACATCCAGCCTCCAGCTGACCAAATTCAGTCCACTGCCCTCGCGAAGTCTACTAGAATCAAAGCCATATTCGGTAGCTCCCCCATCCAAAAGACTAGCTCCATCCAAGTCCGACTGAAAGGACTCCGAAGGCGGAGGTGAAGCGCTGAGGGCCGGGGTCGCCGCCGAGGATTGAAGAGTCGAGCCTGGTCTTGACATCATGGCTGGTATGTTTAGCGATATGTATACATGATGTGGGTGTAGAAGAGGTGGAAAGTATCAGATGAATAGGTTCCAGTAAGTCTGCCCGGGGAAACGTCGGCACGTCGCGTCCTCCAGCTTGGCATTGTGTCTCTTTCGGTTGCTTTGAGTGGGGTATACTATGTATGCATGGCTTATAAGAGGACCGGGGAGCTGAACGAGAATTACGAGAAGGAAACAACTTTGATCATGAAGAACATCGCATTTGTAGCGAAACTCAGCTATAATCGTGGAGAAAGCTGACAAGGATTGACGATCCCGTCATCAACGATCTTTATCTTCTATTCGCCATCCACGATCTGCCGTTTCCTCGAACCGATCCGAAGCTTCAATAATGTCCAATACTTCGACAGATCGGCAGCCTCTCCTACCGACACATGTCAACCACCACAGCTCCTCACGGCTCGCACGACCCAAGATCTCCTTTCCCTCCTCCTCCACCTCTGCCTTGGCCTCGAACGACGACAGATCGGCAGTACCAACACGTAAATGGACACGCACAGATCGGGTACAGATAGAAGGAGGGGAGCGTCAAGGGGTTCCGAAGCTTAGCAGGGAATGCTTATGGAGGTGAAGCACAATAATCGATGTAGCCTGATTGAGCTGACTGGATAGCGAAATCAAGTGTTATGGATCGTACATTCTCCCAGTACTCGCTGTATTTGGGGTGTTGGTGATTGGAGTGAGCCTTGGAGTAGTCGGCTGGAAGAGAGGCTGGTTCTCATAGGGAGCGGGGAGGAGTTAGGCAGGGATACGGCGAGCTTCAAGGACACGGTTGATGGACAACAGGACCACCGCCAACAGCATCATTCCCGGTCGGTCGGATCACACAACCTCTAGGTCGGTCAATCTACCGGCGACTTTACCTCATCGATACCATCGATCCATAAATCGGGTTGCGGGCTGAGGAATCATATCATATTATACAAATATAGTACACATCTAATAGGACAGCCTGTAGTCGACTAGTATATCTATGTTATCTATAAGTACAACAAGGAATCAATGTTCGAAGACACATACAGACATACTATCTACGATCGATCATCCCTTATCCTCCCGCCAAGTAGGTTTCTTAGCCATCATGGCATCCTCTGTCATCGTCAAAGCCCTTCCTACCTTCTCTGCTTTAAGCTGAAGAGTGGTCGGG
>Ga0265780_10008134_pt1 | contig 12775 bp, 19 predicted proteins | sample P1T30metagenome_FD_192432 | JGI IMG/M metagenome (GOLD analysis project Ga0265780, IMG submission 192432) | Plant litter microbial communities from East Loma Ridge, Irvine, California - P1 T30 | ecosystem: Environmental > Terrestrial > Plant litter > Unclassified | place: USA: California...
GAAATTAAAACTGCTATCCATTTTCCATGCAAATGCAAGTGAGAAACGGTGTACAAGGAGTGGACGAGCAGCGCTCAAAATGCATTCCCATACGCGCGGAAGGGAGAAGATTTGTGGTATATACAGTGTCTTTGGGGCTGCAAAGACAAAAAGGCTAGCTGGAATGAGCTGCTGGGTCGTTGGTATCGTTAGCGGTCCTTTGCAGGAATTGCATGTGTGCGTGGTCGGCCACAGGGACCGTGGTGTGTAAGGATTCAACCGCTTGCCGGCCTCGCGAGACCAATAAGCAGCTGGAACCAGAAAATGAGTAATCAACTCGCAAGCCCACCGCATCCGCAGACGACAGCACCCTACAAGTATTCTCACTATCCCCACGCCTAAAAGTTCGACGCCGCATTTGGACGCACCCCCGGATTATGATACTGCTCGAGATTCGACTGAAACGGCGTCGCACCCACGCCATTCCCATTCTGCGTCTTATCCCCGAGCGCCGCACCAGTATGCATATTCAAGTCATCATCATCAGCAGTAACCTTGTGCTGCCGCTTCTTCATGCGCCAAAACACAAGCGCAATACCGCCGAGCAGCAGCGCGCCGCCAATACCGCCCACAACACCACCAATGACCTTCTTGTTGCTCTCGCTCAGGCCGCCGCCGCTGTCGTCGCTGCCGTTCTGGGAGGTCGGCGGGTCGGTGTACTGCGTGGATCCGGTGATTGCGACCGAGGATGTGCCGGTGGAGGTGACTTCGACTTGCTGGCCGTTGCTGACGGTGGTCACGACGGTGACGAATTGTTGGAGTGAGGTCGAGACGAACTGGCTGGTCCGGACGATGGGCGTGGTTCGTGGGGCGGAGGAGACGGGTGGGCGGCTTGATACGGGGCCAACTGCACTGCTGGGCGGTGGGTTGGAGCCCTGGCGGCTGGAGGGTGCTGGTGTGGACTGCGCGGGCGGGTCTGAGGACTCTGGCTCGGGTGTTGGCTCGGGTGTGGGCGTCGGCTGTGGGGTTGGAGTCGGCTGGCGCGAGGAGGGCGGTGGTGCGGGTGTGGAGGAGGCTGGGGGAGGTGTGGGTGAGTTGCTGTTGCCACCTGTGCCTGACGCCTGTCTCTTCTCGCCGTGGTGCCAGTACTCCACAACGCCGATGCCGTCGCCGAGATTGAAGGCCGACGACAGGGCGACGAGCGCGTAGAGGGCCACGATTCCCGAGTTGCGCATCTTGAGTGTGTGTGTGTGTAGTGAGGTTCGTGTATGAGAGCGGGAGACGGCGGATGTCGTATTTGGGTGGAACTTGTGGGTGACGGGTGACGGACGCGCGGCGAGTAGTGTCGGAAGCGTCTCGTGAAGGGTTTTATTACAAACGGCGTAGAAACTAAGCGAAGAAATGCGGGGACAGCGAGCGTTTGTAAGACAATAGAGCGAGCGAGCGTACTGTAGTGAGATGTATTAGATAGACAAGAGAGACGAGACGATGAGTGAGCGGCGGGAGGCGCTGGTCGAACGGTCGTGTGTTTCGAAAGGCTACGCCAAATTTAGGTGAAGGCCCTTGCAACCCCGGCGTCAAGCCCTGCATGTCCACCGCACGCCCAGACGCCTCGGAGAAAAACTTTGGCTCCCAACAGAAGAGAGTTGCATTCCGGCGCTGATTGCTGGTGGTGACTTCCGGATTCTAGAAAAGTTTCTCTTGACACGCCTGCTAGACATTTGCTCAGTGTTGAGCTGCTTCTTCCTGCAGCATTCGTAGGCGTACGTCTGATCCCGGCCGTACCAAATCCCAGTCCACCTATTCGCTAATACCACGGCTCCTACCCTTGTCCATCCTTTCCGCCCTGGACCTGCGTCATACCTCTTGGCCTGGCAATTCTGCAACTCCAGCCTCATCGAGCGCCTGATCGCATTTCCTCGGCCAGTAACAAATTCTCTCCCTTGTCGCACAAACGCCAGCCAGCAGCCATGTCCTGGACCGCCACGCTCGCACAAAGCAGCCCACACCTGCACCTGACCACGCAAGAAGCCCTGTCCGGCGTCTTTGGCTCCATCTCGCTGGCCTCGTGGATTTTTCTATTGGTAAGTGCTTGAAGTAGCTTGAGAAAGCTCGATATCGACTTCACCTCCTCAACTCTGAAGCGCAAAGAATCTGCTTCAGCTTCGACCACAGCACGCGACACCTCACAGACCCTATCTAACCCCCACCAGGTCCCCCAACTCATCGAAAACTACCGCCAGTCCTCCGCCGACGGCATATCCCTCGCCTTCCTCACCGTCTGGTTCATCGGCGACATCACCAACCTCGCCGGCGCCCTCTGGGCCGGCCTGGTCCCCACCGTCATCGCACTCGCAATCTACTTCTGCTTCGCAGATCTAATCCTCATCTCGCAATGCGTGTACTACAACCTCAAGAACGCGCGGCGCACGCGCAAGACATCCACGCGCAGTTCAGACAGCGTGGAGGCGCCGCTGCTGGGACGTCGGGACTCGAGTAATTTTGGACTGCCCGGGAGCCATCGGCGGGATAGCCAGGCTAGTAGGAGGAGGAGGGCGAGTTCGTTGCCGACGATTGCGGATGTGGAAGAGGGTGGGAGTGAATGGGTTAAGAATGCGTTGAGTATTATGGGTGTGTGTGTTGTTGGCGCTGCTGGGTGGGCAATTGCGTGGAAGACGGGCGTGTGGGCGCCGCAGCCTGTACACGATGATATTTCTGGCACACAGCCAATGGCTTTAGGCGCACAGATCTTGGGATACGCGAGCGCAGTGTGTTATCTTGGTGCGCGCATACCGCAGATCATCAAGAACCAGCGCGAGAGGAGTTGCGAGGGCTTGTCGCTGCTCTTCTTTATGCTGAGTTTGCTGGGTAATGCGACATATGGCGCAGGAGTGAGTCTGAACGTCCATTCAACAGAACGATTAATAACGAAAGTCGCAGATCCTCTTCCACTCCCAGGAAAAAGAATACCTCCTCACCAATCTCCCCTGGCTCATCGGCTCACTGGGCACCATGGTCGAAGACGCCATTATATTCGTGCAGTTTCGCGCATTCGGCAGCGCGGAGCAAACTTCTGCTGTTGATGCATGATCAGTGGTATTAGTACGGTGTTGGTTTTTGTATACATGGGGTCACAAAAGTCTTGCTTCGTTTCGCGTTGTTGCCTTTTTCGTTTATTGGATACCCGCTCTGGCTGTTAGTATTGTTGTGGTTTATCGCTTGTAGCTGTGTACGCATGTCTAATGAACGTAGCTATGTATTACTTGAGCGTTGTGATGAAATGCCAAGGTGTGAAACGTCGCACGTCATATACACGAGTATCAAAGTAGACGCGAGAGACTCTGTAGCGCCGAGTACGAGTACGAATATTGGGCCTGATCCGCTGCTGTTTCCAGGGTTTGATTCAATTTGTAAGGGACAGAGAAGAGAAGATGGAGGTAGACGTAGACGTAAGGAAAGGGAGAGGCTGTGACTAGGAATGTAGGAGGGAATTACAGTTATTGTACAAGTACGAACTGCGAAAGGGGCTTTGAGTTGGGATTATATTACAGCGACCTCATTTGTGCTACGATCCGCAGTAAGCACGAAATTCATTAATTAGGACATGGGATTCGAGGTTGTGTTGTCTCTCAGTCTGTGTGTATCAAGCGTTAGCACAGCCGAAAGAGGTCAGCTGTAGCGCTAGCTACTTACGTCGCTATCGTTCACCCTGGTGGCTCTCATGCTCGTTAGTCCCTACACACGCTTCATTACTTTTGGTTTAAAGAAAACTCAGTAGCTCGGTACTTGTAACACAGTTTCTTGCCCTAACTACCAAATCTCGTAGCACAGCGCAGATGGACCAGCCTGCCAGTGTTGGAGAGAAAGCAGCCGCTCATGCCGTTATTCAACACGACTCATAGCTGGACCAGCGAGACGACCTACGCAGATGCTTCGAGCACACTGCTCTCGACCACACGATGCCTACCATCCGGCTAATTCAGATTCAGTCTGAGCTTTCTCAGCCTCGTGAGTAGATACAATGCGGCATCCGACATGCAACGATCAATGACGTTTATACGTGTCTATCCTACATGTGGGGAGACGAGGCTGAAGGCCGCTGGATCTTGCTGGACGAACAGTATTTCTGGATACGACAGAATTTGGGACAATTCCTACAGCAAGCACGTCGTAGGCCACACGTTTGTAATGCATGGCTTTGGACACATGCTTTGTCGATTGACCAAACCAACAACTCTAAAAGAAATCACCAAATGCAGCACATGGGACGCATTTACCGTGAAGCGGCGGGTGTTCTATCATGGCTAGGACCGTCTCGAGATATTGCGAGATACCTGAACAAGCTACCGGCCTCGGAAGCCTTTGTTGTGTGGGATGACTTAGACTTGTGCGAGTACTGGTAACGCGCTTGAATCACACAGGAAATCGCACTCGCCCAGCATGTCACCTTTCTGGCCGAGGACGTGGAGTGTACTAAGGAGGACATCCAACGCACGCGTCATCCAAATTGCTCCATCACCATGAGCCATCTCTATCCCAGACAGCGTCGCTTCTCACTATTTCAAGACAAGCCGAGCTTGGTGTCTCTACTGCAACATCACAAGTGGAAGAAATGCAGTCTTTTGCGCGATCGGATCTTCTCTCTACTTGAGCTTTACCATCATATGCCTTGGCTAAGAGTGGATCACGATTCCTCGGACCGAGATCTGGCCAAGAACATTCTCAGACTGTGTTACTCTATCTCTTGCATGTGTGCTTTTCGTGCAGTGGTTGACAGTCTTGAACTACTCCCTGTCCAGACGCAGAATCAGATTGATGAAATCTTCACGGCTTTACGACCCAGCCATGCATTTGGATACTTCACATTCGTTCCATGTTCATTCAATCCGGACCACAGCACAGCATACTGGCCGGGAGCCGAAAACTATCTTTCCCTCGATACGCCTCGGGGGGATTGGAGTTCAAAAGTGCTCGTGGATCTATTGGGATCCTGTCCTTCTAGTACTATACACATCACCGTCAACGTCAGCGCGACTGACCCGGGAGTCCGAACGTGCTATATAGACATCGATGAAAGCACTTCACACGCCAAGGCTCGTATATACGGATGCGACATCAGGATAACGTATGATTGGCAGAATTGCACGCTCTGGCTTTCGTTCGATGCACTCCTACAGCTCTCCAAATTGGCTACCTCTACTTCGAGCTGTGGCTTCGAGTCTGGGTGAAGTCAGGCTGTGTTACGCATATTGCCAGAAGCACCGATAACGTCCGTGAGTACAAAGCCCCCTTCTCGAGCCAGCTCTGTGCTAGTTGCACCTCCCTCGAGTCGGGACAGCGATGCTTACGAGAGCTTCTACTACAGCGATTTCTTGAGCAGCGATAATCGGGACAGACATGTTCGCGACCGGATGGATGAAGACATTGCTGCCCAAGACAATTTTACTGAGGAAGGTTTCCTAGGATTTGAGTTGCTGAGAAGCAGTGCTAGCGTTGCACAGTGAAAGGTATCTGGTACCTGGCAGAAGATTCGAGGGAGTATGAGAGATGTGTTCAAGAGATGAGGTGTTGCGTCAGCTTCGCCCATGCGAGCTGGTTGTGGTTCTTTCTCTTTCTCATCTTGAAACAAGATTTAGCATGCACTGCTTGCGTTCATTTCTGCTGGACCGAACCTTCTCGATTGGCCAAAAGGCCGGCTTCTTTACTGGTGATTAATCGGAGCAAATGGTGGCGTCAAATGGTGGCGTGAAATGCACCGGACGGAGGAAGAACAGTTTTGAAGATGGATGGGACAAAGTGGCAGTGAGGAATCTCGAAGGTAGGCTAAGTGCGGACCCACCACTGGATGCACGGTTCAGGCGCCCACGGAAGTAGCCGCGATCCTCCTATCATGTCTTGTCGTGAAAGCAGAAAGCGTCTTTGCTTCAACGGCATGTTCATCCAATTTGACCATCGACGACATCGTAAAACACAACCAGTCCCGCTATGGATCTTCCTCCTGTCGTCCCTTCTCTGTCAGCCCTCGCGATCTCGACATTCCTTGCTATATTGCTGCAACAGTTCCTACAGCCGAAAAAAGATGCTTCAGAGCCACCCTATGTTCCAATGGCGGTGCCATACATTGGGCACTTGATCGGTGTGATGAGAAAACAAGCAGATTACTACCGCGAAATGGGGTGAGTCCAGATAGCTACGCGTCTAAGGCATACTGACGCAGCCAACAGCACAAAATGCGGACACAAGGTATTTAGTCTAGCAATGCCTGCTGGGCGGATGTACATCGTCAACTCGCCTGATTACATTTCCAGCATCCAGAAGGTGCCGCGTGTATTATCGTTCTGGTTCATCGAAGCTTCGGTCACCAAGCATCTGAGCGGCACAAGCAAAGAAGCCAATGACATTCTCATGGACAATGCCCGAGGTGAGAAGAGCAACAACAGTCTTGTCGTGGACGGGATGAAAGCTACCCACGCAGCCATGGCTGGTCACCAACTCGAGAAATTGGCTCTTGACGCCATTCAACGCGCGCGTCGTGAAATCTCGACATACAAGATCGGCCAGGAAGTCGAGCTGTGGGACTGGGTGCAGCATGTCTTCTCACTAGCTATCTCAAGCAGTGTTTACGGACCGCAAAATCCGTACGAGAACGAAGAATTGGAACGTGGACTTTCGTGCGTTTATTTCACACACCACAACTGAAGATCCACACTGACCAAAGCAGAACTTTCTCCGACTACACATTATACTTCCTAAGCGGTCTTCCACCCTGGCTCATCGCTCCTAAGGCTTACGCCGCACGCGAAGCGATCGGCGCGCAGTTCGAAAAGTACTTCGCCAACAACGGAGACGCTGTCGGTGGCTCGCTCATTCAAGCCCGCACGAAAGTGCTCCGCGAGTACGGCATTTCCGACCGTGACATCGCGCGTTACGAAGTCGTCAACGGCTTCGGTATTCTGCTCAACCTACTTCCAACGGCTTTCTGGACCATCTACCACGTCTTCTCCGACTTTGATCTGCTGCAAGCTGTTCGAGACGAGGCAGCGCAGGCTGGTCTTTCTGAGTGTGAAGGCGCGTTTCCGGGTTCGATCGAAGAGCTGGAGAAACTGGATCGTCTCCCGCTTACGATATCTGTGCTCAAGGAGGCATTGCGCGTACACGCTTCTGGCGCTTCGGCTCGTATGGTGATGGAGGACCACATGTTAGACGGCAAATATCTCCTCAAGAAAGACGCGTTCATGATGATTCCGAACAAGGCCGCAAGTTTCGATCGAAGCGCGTGGGGCGAGACAGCCCAGACATTCGTCGCGGATCGGTTTCTCAAGAGCACCGGGGAACAACGCCACCATGCTGCGTTCAGAGGGTTTGGTGGCGGTGTGAACGCGTGTCCCGGTAAAGGGTTTTCTATCAAGCTTATCACGGCTGTGGTGGCGTCGCTGGCTTTGCGGTATGATGTGGATGTGGTTGGGGGGAGAGAGCGATGGGAAGACCCGGGTCATGATGAGAGTAGTATCGCGATTGTGTTGGCTAGACCCGCGAGGAAGATGTACGTGAGGTTCGTGCTAAGGCGCGAAGTAGACGTCGAATAAATGTACTGCGAAGTTGTTGATTTTGGTAGAAATGTTTTGAGACGGCTCTTTCAGAGGTGGGAGATGTGAGGCTCCCGGGGAAAGATGTTGTCTCGATGGTCTCACATTTTAATGATGGCTTCTTAGGTCTTTCCTGCCCAGTTACTGCTCAATTTACCCGTCTTTCTCGCGCCTGACTTGAGTTACTGTCGGCCGTGGGATCTCCCGCACGGGCCAGTACTGTTTGCCCCAGGTTACACCACATGTTTGCTCTCACGCACTTCCCCATTAGAACTAGTGCGTGCTCCCTTCAGTACATAGGCCTCGCTCTCCCATAGCCCAATACAACATGATTCTCCTCATTCTCTCCTTCCCACAGTTACCTTGTAGGCTCAAGTAATTTGATGCTCGAGATTACGCCAAAGTGGGACTTTTGCATCGCATATGTCTGAGTAAGGAGAAGTGGCAAATTGTTCCAAAAAGATAGAGTGTGGTTTATGATATTCTAGAAATGGTCTTCCAAACAATGACAAAAGGTGATCTTCTCAGTGTCAGCTTGACGGTATTCCAACAAGGAAAGATTACTCGTCGCAATGGGCCAGGTTCATGCTCGCTATTAGGTCTTCCCTCCTCAGCAACTTCTCAATCACTCAACTCAATGACGTCCTCCCAGTGCTCGGTCTTGGCCCTCTTCGAAGAAGACCTCGCAACGCCACCTTTTGCGCGCTCTCGCTTGACTTGCGGGTTTTCAGTGGACTCTGGCTTGATGGGCTCGTCACTGGCCCTCGCGGCCTCCTCCTAGTCGCTGTTAGTCGGATACGGTAAGATGTGACGTCGATTGCACCTCGTGATGCTGCTTCAAAGCAAGCAGGGTCCTTCTCGGCTGCACAGCATGCTGACGACTGCATGGCCAAGCACCGGTCATGTCGCCAGTCGGTGTTACCGCATCGTTGGGCGGCTTGCTCTGGTCTTCCCACAGGGTGTTGATATGCTTGTGGGGCGGGATCAGTCACCTGCCGGGAGAGTTGGGTGCGAAGATAGTCGTCTGTGAGGGAATCTTCAGTGGGAGCGGGTAGTTGTTCTTGGTCCTCTTCCGCGACGGCCTGCTTGCGCCTGGTCCTCCTCCGGGTGTTGATGTTCTTTCTCAGTGCCTTCTGCGCCTGCTGCTTGCCCGCCTGTTTTGTTGGTTGCAAGACCGTTGTGTCGACATTAGCGTTGTACTTTGGATATGAGGTCTTACATACTCTCTTCCGTAACGCTTTCCATCGTGTAGCGCTTAGAGTCACGAGTTAGGCATCGATCGCGGCAAAAGAGTAGTTGGCTACGCAGACGGTGGACCTAGTAGAGGCAAACGGCTCAAAGTGGGGTCGCAAGCTGGCGAGCGACAATAGCAATGGGCAGGCCAATTATTGCGAATTAAGCAGCATCGAACTCTAAATTACGCCTTCACCCAGTATTCCGCCTCATCAGGCCTAGCCGCTCCGTGCAAGCTGTGAAAGCCGAATGTCGACACCTCGTCTCTCTGAACCTTCCGAGCTGGAAAGGTCAAAGAAGAAAGGCCGACAATGTAGCATACACTCCCGTTCCCATAGCGCAGATAATACGTATCTAAGTGCCGAATGTCGATGCCATGCTTCTCTCAGCCTCCAAAATGGGAGATCAGAGAAGCAGTAGCCGACAACGTAGTGGGGACGTCGTAATTCCAGTAAACAATATTGCTAAAACTGATGCGAACTGTGACCAGGCGTACCAGCAACTTCGAAGCTCTCGTGTCCACGAAGACGATCCGAGAAATCCTGCAATGCCCGTCAACACCTGCCACCTCTCGTCACGACGCCCAGAAAATGAAGGTTCGGAACTGTATCGCAGGAATCTTGATGAACGGCACAAGATTTGGCATATTGTTATTGTATTGGTAGGCGCGTGAGAGCCTCTACGAGGCTCACAGAGGCTGCCAAGGCACTAGCTACACGCGATCACGTGAGAGGTATCAGTGGACTATCGGCTCTGTCCAACAAATCTAGTCCAGCTCTACAACCGCGTTGTCTTGACCACGGCGGCGCTTGTGTGCAGGTGCCTCCACAATCTCGATCTCGTCATTGGAATCGTCCGGAATGATGGCGACGGAGCGCTCGCGTCGGGCATGAGCTTCGGTCTTGACTTTTGAGGCAGTTTCGCGTTCCTGACTATGTTAACGGTCGCTCGAATGAATCGTAAGATGTCGATCTTACCTCTTTGAGGCGTCGCACAATTTCGCGGAGCTCGTCTTCGTTGAGCTCTTCTTCTGGGCGATCTTCCAGAGGGACTGGTGTTGGCTCGCGAGGAATGACGTGGAGAGCGCGGAGAGCAGCTGGTGGGCAATAAGTCAGTGAAGCTTTCTAGATGGCAAAGACAAGAACTTACCGAGAGAGCGATACTTGAAGTTGACCGTGACGAAGGGGCCGCTGCCGATGCGATCCCACGTCTGCCAAGTCCACATGGCTGGCAGATGAGGGCCCAAGCTAATGATTCAATCAGTTTGTGGATAATGCCTAAGCTATATTACACGGGCTGTCTTACCTTCCGTGATGGGATTTTGGATCGCCTTTCATGGGCTTCTCTGGCACTTTACCATAGTGATCGTTCCCAACAAAATTCAAGACTGGGGCACTATTGCGCACGTTCCGAACAAAATAAAGATTAACGATGATTGGCCCTACCTTGAAAAGTCTGTTCTCGACATTGCGGGCCAGGTTGATTGTGTTATCGTCAACTAGAAAAGGATAAATGGTCAGCGCCCACTTTGAGAACAGTGTTCCACAGGTATAGTTTGGATCTTCTCACCAATCTCCAAAGCGGTGAAGCGGAAGTTCTGAATAGCGCCAGTAAGAGCCGTGATCTGGCTGGCGCGTCCCTCTGTGACTTGGCCGACAGGATCGAACAATTTATCGGCCTTGCAGAGGTCTGCGGGCATACTCTTCCCATCAAGCGAGATTTATGATGTAACATCGCCTGCAGGGTAGCATAGATCATCCGTGAACCTGACACGAACCGCAAACTCAGCATCAGACTGCGCTTCAATGTACTTGGTGACCGTGTTTGGCAATATTGGGCCTTCATCGATGTCATCATATTCAGGCAGTGGCTGACCGCTCACCAGGATCTCGACGATGACTCCGGGGCATGACGGAGGAGTGACCATGGTGATGGGTGTTGCCTATGGCTTCGATGGTCGATTCAAATACTGATAAGCGATCGATTTAGGAGGAGAGGGCGATTGTGGATCGATATGGGACTGGAAAATTATCCAAATGGGGGAGGACTTCCGGGTGCGGCCAGGTGCGCGTTGTTGGTGGTCGGTCGATGTAGAGGGAAAGACGGATTCGGGCGGAGGATAGATGTAAGCAGAAAGGCGGTTGACATATAATGTAAGGTGTATTGTGTTGTGTAGTTGTATGTGTGTCCTCTCTTCATCCCCGAGAGGTCTGTGACGTAGGTTTATATAAATGAAGTGGTGGGCTGATTGGCTGGTGGACAATCCACGTGATTATGCAAGGTGCCCTAGGCTTACAATAGATCTTATATGCCACCCGGGAGCCCGCGCTGCTCAAAAAACGAAGTGAGAGACGGCCATTGTGGCAAAATCGAGGTTAATTGGAGCGCTACTTCCGATAAGAGTCTCTGAGAAGGTGAGAGCGCAGGCGTTGCGAGTTTTGCAGGTGAGGCTGGCAGTGTTTAGAGTTGGTGATGTAATAACGATCAAGAGCGCATGGTCGTGAGCGGAATATGTCACACGCACTCAATCTGGGACGAGTGTAGCACACAATAATGAAGACAGTTGCATATAATGGAGTAGTCAACGTACTCAATTTGACGTAGAAGGTACATAGATGCTGAGGCAGCAGATGATGCAGTTTTTTCATGCAATTTGAATCAAGAAAAGGGAACTACCTGAAGCTTGTACCGCTCTCGGGGCTCGCAAAGGCATTGCGAATACCGCGTTGACCAGTTGAACCCTAACCTTATCGCAGCCCATCGATATTGAGAGTCGTTAAGTCGAAGTCGAAATGCAACGCTGGTTGCGGGAGCAATGCACCCGAGCCTCAATCTTGCCGTTAAGACCGTCGCGTGATGCTACATCATGTGTTCGAATTTCCACCGGTCATCGATATGACTCATGGAGCTACCGTAAAACTGTCCCAACCCCTTGTACGAGGCATTCCATGCCTAGTCCAGCACGATAGCTTCGTTCTTCTTGTCACCGCAACGATTTTGGCTTGGTCCCTCCACAACTCCAACATCATCGTCGGCTTCAGCGTCACGCTCTCGCTTGATCTTGCCCTTGGCTTTCTCGCGACACAGCTTCAGCATGGTAATGAGCTCGGAGCGTTCCAAGTTGTGCAAGCCACATTCGCTTCCACGATGTCCGCCAATGACCATGATCATGTCGTCGTCTGTGAGGCCAACAAAATCGTCTTGGGGTTGCACATTGGCCTTGGTGTGAGGTCGTGGCTCTGGGGTCGGGATAGGGCTGCGGGCGATGATGCGTAGGGCCTGTAGGTCCGCTGCAGCACACAGTCAGTAAGTACAAGGTGTGTATCGAGACTGAGTGCCAGACCTTTCGAGCGATATTCGAAGGTGAATGTCGCGATTACGCCTCCTAAATTGTCCCATTCCAATTTCTTCCGACCTTTGCTCTGTGTAGGAGCACCCAAACTGTTTGCTGATAAGCGCTTGTGGACAGCGGGAACAAGTTTGCAACCTACATCACTTGACGCGAATTCGCATCCTCCTTCAAAGCCTTCTCCGGGACCGAGTCCTGAGATTTAAAGGCGCGCAATGGTGGTTCCTTATCGGTTTTTCATCCGTCACCGAATCTACATTTAAGGGTGATGATCCCGAGCAATGCAATCTTGTCACCGAGATCGTGGTGTTGGTTGCGGAGGCTGTGATCGTCTGCGGATCTCTGAGCTGGCGGTCAATGAATCATACTTGTCAACAATCCAGCCAGCCAGCTTTCCCCCATTGGCTGGATGGCTTGAGGATTTTAGGGGTTCCTGGCTGGCTGGCTTGGCTTGATCGGCTTGAGGTAAGGCTTAGATAGGCTAGGTATACGCCAAAAGTAGGCCTGCCAAGGCTCGGGCCGGTGAAAGACTAATCTCCACTTCTAGATACCCCTAGATACACCTATACATACCCTACTATCAAGACAATCAAGCCTATCAAGCCTATCAAGCTTGAAGCTTACGGCT
>Ga0265780_10008135_pt1 | contig 12773 bp, 11 predicted proteins | sample P1T30metagenome_FD_192432 | JGI IMG/M metagenome (GOLD analysis project Ga0265780, IMG submission 192432) | Plant litter microbial communities from East Loma Ridge, Irvine, California - P1 T30 | ecosystem: Environmental > Terrestrial > Plant litter > Unclassified | place: USA: California...
CGCCGCCGCACCTGCACTACGGCATCTACGAGATGGGCGGCGCGATCAACCCGTATCCGCTGCTGCGCGCCGAACCGGCCGCGGTGACGGCGGCTAAGGAAGCACGGGAGCAGAGGCAGGAACAGACTCGCCCGGCGGCGTCGGGGCGGGCGGCAACTGCCCGCTAGGATCGGGCGGGGCGGGCACTTCCTGCAGCGGCTCGATGACCTCGACCGCCTCTTCCTGCTGGAGCGGCACCGGCTGCTGCAGGATATCGAGCTGATCGGCGCGCGACCCTGGTTCCAGCTCGATCGGCACCTCGTCGAAGATTTCTTCTTCCGGCGGCTCTTCTTCATAGCGGCGCGGCTCGGGACGCTTGCCGCCGGGCAGCAAGGCTGCCGCGTCGAGGCGCTTGGCGTCGAGCGCGCCACGGAAGAAGTCGCCCACCAGCAGCGCCGCGTTATGGCCGCCCTGCCCCCAATAGGTACTGCGGATCGCCACGCGGTTGTCGTTGAAGCCCACCCACGCGCCGGCTACCAGGTTCGGATGCATCATGATGAACCAGCCATCGGCATTGTTCTGCGTGGTGCCGGTCTTGCCGGCGATGTCGCCATACAGGCCGAAGCGGCTGCGCACGCCGGCGCCGGTGCCGCGCGTGACCACGCCGCGCAGCATGTCGATCAGGCCCAGGGCCGAGGCCTGCGACATCGCCCGCTCGGGCGCGCTGCCGCCGAAATCGGCGATGACGTTGCCGTCGCGGTCTTCGATGCGGCGCACGAAGATCGGCTTGCGGTATTCGCCCTGCGCCGCGATGGTCGCGTAGCTGCTGACCATTTCCAGCAGCGTCACGGGACTCGTGCCCAGCGCCAGCGCCGGCACCGCTTCGAGCTTGCTCTGGCGAATGCCGAGGCGCTGCGCCAGGTCGATCACCGGCTGCAGGCCCACTTCCTGGCTCACCTGCGCGGTGATGGTGTTCTTGGAGAAGATCAGGCCGTCACGCATCGACATGGCGCGGCCCGTGTTGCCGCTCATGTCGGTGGGTTTCCAGATGCTGCCGTTGGCGCCCCGGAATTCCTGCACCACGTCGCGGTACATCTGGTCTTGCGACATCCCGCGTTCGAGCGCGGCGCCGTACACGATCGGCTTGAAGGTCGAGCCCGGCTGGCGGGCGGCCTGGGCCACGTGGTCGAACTGGTCGCGCTCGAAGTCGCGGCTGCCGACCCAGGCTTTCACTTCGCCCGTGGCAGGGTCGATCGCGACGAAGCCCGCCTCCAGGCGCGACTTGGCGCTTTTCAGGTCAGTCATGAAGCTGCGGTCGGCCTTGATGCGCTTGAGCGCGTCCGCCGGCGCTTCGCCGCCTTCCACGGCATTGCGATAGGCGCCCGTCTCGCGCACGAACGCATCGAGCTCGCGCCCGTGCGTGATCCAGTAGTACGAGAACGGGTCGACATTGCGCCGCATCGACGTGTACATGCTGCTCGACGTCGAACGCGGCACGTTCGGATTGGCCCACTCGACGTCGGCAATCGCTTGCAGCGTGTCGGCCTGGCGCTTGACGGCGCGCTCGGCGCCGGCCTGCAGTTCGGTGTCGAGGGTGGTGCGCACCACCAGCCCGTCGAGCTGCAGGTTGACGTCGTTCTCGTCGGCCCAGTCGAGCAGCCACTTGCGCACGTAGGCGCTGAAATGGTTGTCCTTGCCGCTGCGGTCCGGCAGGCGCGCAAAGCGCAGGCGCAGCGGGCGTTTCACCAGCGCCGCGTAGCGCCGCTCGTCGAACGCGCCGTGCTTGCGCATCTGGCCCAGCACTACGTTGCGGCGCGCCAGCGAGCGCACGGGATTGCTCACCGGATTGTAGTAATGCGTGCCCTTGAGCATGCCCACCAGCGTGGCCGACTCGAGAATGTCCAGTTTGAGCGCCGGCTTGTTGAAATAGGTGCGCGCCGCCATCTCGATGCCGTAGGCGTTGTAGAGGAATGGCACCGTGTTCAGGTAGGCCTCGAGAATCTGCGTCTTGCTGTAGGTGTTCTCGATCTTGATCGCGGTGATCAGCTCTTTCATCTTGCGGTTGATGCTGCGCGCGCGCCCGATCTCTTGCGGGAACATATTGCGCGCCAGTTGCTGGGTGATGGTCGAGCCGCCCTGCGGATTGCCCTTCACGCTCGACCACAGGGCGCCGCCCACGCGGCGGAAATCGATGCCGTGGTGGTCATAGAAGCGGTGGTCTTCGGTCGAGATCAACGCCTTGACGACGTGCGGCGAGATCTGCGACAGCTTGACGCGCTCTTGCAAACCCTGCTCGAAGGTGCCGAGCGACTTGCCGCCGGCGTCCAGGATGACCGTGGGGCGCGACTGGCTGGCCTGTTCCAGGTCATCGATGCCGGGCGTGAGCGGAATCAAAATCAGCAGCCACACCAAAATTGCCATCAGGCCGGCCGCCATCGACCACAGCGCGATCAGGGCCAGTTTCACTGGCAGCGGCCGCCCGTGCAGGCGCTCGCGTGCGCCGGACTTGAGCGCGCCGGCGCCCGTCCGGGCGCCCGCCACAAGTTGCCGGGCGATGCGCCCGACGCGTTGTTGAAACGTCGGCGCGGGCGCGCTGTCCGTGATGTCGTCGTTGTGCTGTTGGTCCACGCGCTATCCCTGCCTGCTAAATCTGTCAATTCGGCAAGTATAGCCGACCGGTGGCGCACGTTCGGCGCGCGTTTGGCGCTCGCCGGGATCGATCTCGCTCTGCGTATAGCTGCGCTGGGGTGGTTACGACCACGCGTCATAGCCAAGCCGGGCGCATCGCTTGCAAAGCGTATCTGAAGAAGAATATGGTGTGCGCTGATGCGTTTTGACAACGGTTGCATTATCATCTCGCGCATGTCGTCCGAACCCCTGCCCACTCCCCTGCTGCCGCCAACCGATGCCCCGCCCCAACGCGTGCTGCGGCAGTTCCGTATCGTTTTTAACGCCGTCAAGACCCATTTTCGCCAGCTCGAGCACGAGTCCGGGCTGGGAGGCGCCCAGGTCTGGGCACTGTCGGTGATCGACAGCCAGCCCGGGATCGGCGCAACCAGCCTGGGCCGGGCACTCGACATCCACCAGTCCACCGCCAGCAACCTGGTGCGCGGCCTGGTCGAGCGTGGCTACGTGAGTGCGGCGCGCGAAGGCGCCGACCGGCGCAGCGTCGCCCTGCGCGTACTGCCGGCCGGCCAGGAAGTGCTGCGCCGCGCACCGGCGCCGCTGGCCGGGGTGCTGCCCAATGCGCTGGCCACGCTCGATGAGGCGACGCTGCTGCGACTGGAACAGGATCTGGCCAGCTTGATTTCCCAGCTCGATGCCGACGAGGCGGCAGGCAAGATTCCGCTGGGGCAGTCATAGCCGCTAGGCGGCTGCGCCGCCGGTTTTCCGGGAAAAAAGCGCCCCCCGGCGACTGCGGGGGGCGAAAAGAAGCGGCGCTCACCGCTTCATCGCTGATCGGGGCAGCCAGGTCGCGAGACCCGGTTACCACGTCCTCATAGTGCCTGAAAAATATAATCGAAGCAACCTTATTTGTGCCAATGGACAAGTCGGGAATGCCATGCACGACAATACGACAGGGAGTGCGAATGGAAGTGGCAGGCTGGTTGCAGGCAGGTGGCTGGGGTTTGGTGGCCGGCGGCGCCTTGCTGCTCGGTGCGGGGATCGGGGTGCGCTACGCCGTCCCGCAGCGGATCGTGGCTGCGATCATGGCGTTCGGCAGCGGCGTCCTGATCTCGGCATTGTCGTTCGAATTGATGGATGAAGCGGTCGAGACGGGCGGGATCGCGTCGACGGCGGCCGGATTCGTCGTCGGCGCCCTGATCTACACGGGTGCCAACTGGCTGCTGGCGCGCAAGGGCGCGAAACACCGCAAGCGCTCCACCCCGCCGCAAGGCGCCGGCGCGGCGCCCCAGGCCAGCGGCATGGCGATCGCGATCGGCGCCCTCATCGACGGGATTCCCGAATCGATCGTGATCGGCCTGTCGCTGCTGGGCGGCCAGGGCGTGAGCATGGCGATGGTGGCGGCAGTGTTCCTGTCGAACCTGCCCGAGGGCTTGTCGAGCGCGGCGGGGATGAAACGTGCCGGCCATTCGACGACCTACATCATCGGCGTCTGGGCGGCGATCGCCGTGGCCTCGAGCCTGGCGGCAACGGCCGGCTTCACCTTGTTTCACCGGTTCCCGCCCGAAATGCTCGCGGCGATCACGGCCGTGGCGGCCGGTGGCGTGCTGGCGATGGTGGTCGACACGATGATCCCCGAAGCGTTCGATGAGACCCATGATTTTGCCGGACTGATCGTGGCGGCAGGATTTCTGGCCGCCTTTGCTCTGAGCAAAATATCTCCCTGAACTTGCCGGTCGCAACTGTTTATAATCTCTTACCGGGGCGGACGCCCCCCCCCTTCGTCATTGCCCCCTTACTTCATCCTGACCATGCAATCCCAGTTTTCCGGCGGCACCTGGCGTGACGGCGCGGCGCCGTTCGCGCTGCGCTATCTGTTCGCTATCTTCCTGTTCCTCGTGGCGCTGGCCGCCCGCTTCATGCTGGTCGATGTCTTGCCGGCGCGCGGATTTCCGTTCCTGTCGTTCTTCCCGGCCGTGTTGCTGGCAGCGTATGTGGCCGGCCTCGGCCCGGGCCTGTTCGTGGCCTTCCTGAGCACCTGGGCCGCCTGGGCGTTCTTCATGGGTCCTCGTGTAGCGCCGGCGGCCATGGCCCAGAGCGACCTGATCGCGCTGGTCTTTTTTGCGCTGATCCTGGTGGTCGACTGCCTGGTGATCGAACGCATGAACCTGGCCATGCGCAAGTTGCGCACCACCGGCACCCGGCTGCGCGAGAGCGAGGATGCCCTGGTCGCGCGCCAGGCCGAGCTGAGCGAGGCGAACCGGCAAAAAGACGTGTTCATCGCGATGCTCGCGCATGAACTGCGCAATCCGCTGGCGCCGATCGTGTCGGCGGCCCAGCTGATCGCCATGCGCGCCGGGGCCGACGACGGCGTGGCGCGTGCAGCGGCCATCATCCGGCGCCAGGGCCTGCAATTGACGCGCCTGGTAGACGACTTGCTCGACGCATCGCGCATCCACTCCGACAAGCTGACGGTGCAGCAGGCGCCGGCTGACCTGCGCGACGTGATCGCCAGCGCCCTCGAGACCAGCGCGCCGCTGATCGACGCCTCGACCCACGCATTCGACCTGGTGCTGCCGCCAGAACCGGTTCCCGTGCTGGTCGACAGCACGCGCATTGCACAGTGCGTGTCGAACCTGCTGCACAACGCGTTCAAGTTCACACCGACGCCGGGCCGGATCAGCCTGCACGTGAGCCTGCAGCCAGACCGCACGGTCAGCATGCGGGTGAGCGACACGGGCCGCGGTATCTCTCCCGCGATGCTGCCGCGCCTGTTCGACATGTTCACGCAAGAAGGTCGCAGCGGCACAGATGGCAACAGCGGCCTGGGTATTGGCCTGGCGCTCACGCGCGACTTGGTGCAGCGCCATGGCGGCACCCTGGGCGCGCACAGCGACGGGCCCGGCAAGGGCGCCAGCTTCGAGATCGTGTTGCCGTTGAGCGAAGAAATTGCCGCAGCGCCGACGCCTGTGCCCACGCTGGCGCCGGACAGTCACTCCGCAACCGCCGCGGCGAGCCTGCCTGCCATCCTCGTGGTCGACGACAACGAGGATGCCGCCAATCTGCTGCAGGCGCTGCTCGAGATGAATGGCTTCGCGGTCGATCTGGCGCACACCGGCGCGGCAGCCCTGGCCGCACTGGCGCGCCGCCCCTACCGCGTGGTGCTGCTCGACATTGGTTTGCCGGATATGTCAGGCTACGACGTGGCCAGCGGCGCACGCCAGCAGGGCCTGCTGCGAAACGACGCATACATCGTCGCGTTGACCGGCTGGAGCGACGCCGATTCGCGCCAGCGTTCCGTCGACGCCGGCATCGACCAGCATCTGAACAAACCGGTGCAGATGGAGGAACTGCTCGGTATTCTGCACGGGCACGGCGATACACCCGCACCATCACACTGAGCGTGAGCCGGAGGCCGATCTGGATGCCATCCCGGAGCCGCCAGTCGACGTGCCCGAGCCAGCCAGCATCGCGCTGCTGCTGGGCGGCCAGGGACTGATGGCTGCCGCAAGAAAGCGCCGCCAACAGGGCTGACCGCCGCAACGGCAAGGCTGCCGCGCAGCCTTGCTACTTCCCCGATGCGCGCGCTGGCACGCCATGCACGCGCAAGTACGCCACGATCTCCGCCGCCTGCTTCTCGCTCATGAAGCTGAAGAAGCGCATCTTGTTGCCCGGCACGACCTTCTCGCTGTCGCGAATGAAAGCAACCAGATTCCGCTCGTTCCACACCAGGCTTGACCCCTTCAGCGCCGGGGAATAGGCATAGCCGGTCACGCTGCCAGCCTTGCGTCCCACTACCGCATTGAGCTGCGGTCCGAATCCATTGCGCGCGCCCGGCCCGATGTCGTGACAGCCGGCGCAGCGGGCGAACAGGCGGCGGCCCGAGTCGACCTGGGCCTGGGTGGGCGCGGCCAGTGCCTGGGCGCCCAGCAGCAATGCAGCGGCGGCAATCAGCGTGCGCATGCCTACTTGACCCGCTGCTTCTCGAGCTTGCGCGCCAGCGTGCGGCGATGCATGCCCAGCCGGCGCGCCGCCTCCGAAATATTGAAATCGGTCTCGGCCAGCACCGCGTGAATGCGTTCCCATTCGAGCGTCTTGATCGACGTCGAGCGATTGGTGACCTCGATCTCGGCGCTGCCGGCGACATGGCCAAACGCCGCCTCGATATCGTCGGCGTCGGACGGCTTGGCCAGGTATTGCACGGCGCCGAGCTTGATGGCCTCGACCGCGGTGGCGATGCTGGCAAAGCCGGTCAGCACGACGATCAGCATGTCCGGATCGTGTTCGTGCAACAGTTGCACGCAGGCCAGGCCCGAGGTCTGGCCCTTGAGTTTCAGGTCGACCACGGCGTAGCCGGGATTGTGCTGCGCCAGCAGGGCCGCCGCTTCGTCATGGCCGGTCGCGCCCAGCACGCGGTAGCCGCGCCGCTCGAACGAGCGGCTCAAAGTGCGGGCGAAGGCTTCGTCGTCTTCGATGATGAGCAGCAGCGGCTCAGGGTTCGACATCGTGCAGTTCCTCTTCGAGTTCAATGGCCGACAGCGGCAAGCGCAGGATCACCGCGGCGCCGCCCTCTTCCCGGTTTGTCGCCGTGACGGTGCCCCCAAGTTTGCGCACGACGTTCACGGCCAGGAACAGACCCAGTCCGCCACCGGGTTTGCCCTTGGTGGACTGGTAGGGTTTGCCCAGCTGCGCCAGCATGCTCGGCGCAAAGCCGGGACCGCGGTCGAGCACCGACAGCACCAGCGTGCGCTCGTCGATGTGCGCGTCGAGCTGCACCCAGTCGGGCGAGGCTTCCAGTGCATTGTCGAGCAAGTTGTCGACCGTCTGGCGCAGGGCCGAGTCGCTCGCCACCGACCAGTCATCGGCAATCCGGTCATTGTACGTGAAGGTCCGCACCGGACGGCTGGCTTGCCAGCGCTCGACGAGGCCATCGAGAAAGCTGCGCAAGGTCGTGCGTTCGGCCGATTCGCCGCGCGCTTCGCCGGCCGAGAGCAGGATGCCGCTGACGATCGACTTGCAGCGTTTGAGCTGGGTCTGCATCTCGGTCAGTTCGCCCAGCAGCTCGGGATCGTCGCGAAACGCCGGCATGCGCTTCCAGTCGCCCAGGATGACCGAGACGGTCGACAGCGGCGTACCCAGTTCATGCGCGGCGCCGCTGGCCAGCAGGCCCATGCGCACGATGTGCTCTTCCTCGGCTGCGCGCTGGCGCAGCGCGGCCAGCTGCGTCGCCTTGTCGCGCACATTGTCGGAGATGCGCGAGACGAACAGCACCAGCAGCCCGGCGTTGAGCGAAAAACACACCAGCAGACCCTGCACGTACAGGCTGCCAATGCCCCGATCATGGTCGAACGGCAGCGCCAGCGGCTCGGCGAACGCCGCCAGGCCCGCCATGCAGGTGATCGTGATGACGACAATGCTCCAGGTCCAGAGCACGTCGAGCAGCACGGCCGAGACGATCACCTGCAGCAGATAGAGAAAGGCGAAGGGATTGGTGGTGCCGCCGGACAGGTACAGCAACACGGTCAGGCTGGATACATCGACCAGGATGGCCATGAACATTTCGCCGTTGGAGACCGGGCGCCGCTCGTGCCAGCGCAGGTGGCTGGCCACGTTGAACGCGATCAGGCACGAGAGCACCTGCAGCATGTGCACCAGCGGCAGCTCGATACCGAACAGCAGGATGGCGGCGGCGATGGTGGTCACCTGGCCGATGACGGCGATCCAGCGCAGCTCGATCAGCTGCAGCATGTTCTTGTGGCCAGCGGCGAATTCCACGTTCGCGGCCGCGGCCGACGGCGACGTGCGCGCCGCCCTGGCGAAGAAATCCAGCGGAGATTGCATCGAAACCCGTTGTGGTTTGTGCCCGGCGCCCGGCAGTCCGGGCGGAGCAAAGCTTAATCGTCGGCGTTGCGCGAACGCCTCGCCTCGTAGCGGGCCACCCACCACCAGGCTGCGGCCACCATGAGGGCGAGAGCATACCAAGTCAGCGCGTACACGAGGTGATTATTTGGGAACGAAATAACGGTCAGGCCGCCGACGGCGCGCTCGGGGGCGCCTTGCGGGTCCTGGTTCTTGCCGGCGTCGACGAAGAACGGCGCGGTAATGGTGGGGTCTAATCCGCGCGCGGCGGTGAGCGCGGCGACGTCGCGCGAGTACCAGCGGTTGCCCACCGGGTCGTTGTCGCGCAGGAAGCCGCCCTTGGGTTCGGCGATGCGCAGCAAGCCGGTCAGCCTGACATGCTCGCCTTTGGCGGCGCACGCATCAAGACCGGCGGTGCGCGCCGGGAAGCGCGTGGCGATATCACCAGATGAAGGAATGAAGCCGCGGTTGACAAACACGATGTGGCCCTCGTCCGTGCAGAACGGCGTGAGCAGCCAGAAGCCCGCGCCCAGCTCGGACAAAGCCTGGACGGGTGCAGTGAATTGGTAGAGATAGTGACCCGACAGGGCAACGGCCCGGTATTCGTCGGATTCTTTTGAAACTTGCGGCCACTGCGCAGCGGGAGGCAGCGCAGTGGGAGCCGCATGAACGCGTGCGTCGACGCGTTCGATCAGGTCCAGTTTCCATTGCAGGCGAAACACCTGCCAGGTCCCCAGACATGCAAACAGCATGAGCAGCAACAGGGCCAGTACCGCCATCAGGCGCCGCGCGAACGGCGAGTGCGAAGGATGGGGCTGGTCGAACGCCGACGGGGTCGGCGATTGCTGCTCGCGCATCACCGCCATCAGGTCATGTCGGAGGTGTTTTCAGCACCCATGCCCGGCATCATATTGGTGTTCATGTGGTGCATGACCCAGATCGAGCCCGACATCACGATGACCAGCAAGACGATGGTCAGGACCAGCGCCATCATGTTCCAGCCGCCTTCCGCCTTCGAATTCAAGTGCAGGAAGTAGACCATCTGGACGATCAGCTGCACCGCGGCGAAGCCGAGGACGACCCAGCGGGTCATGTCCGGCGCCAGCACGTTGCCCATCACCAGCCAGAACGGAATGGCGGTGAGGATCAGCGAGAGGACGAAGCCGATCGCGTAATCCTTGCCGCTGTAGTGGATCTGGTAGCTGTCATGACCATGATGACCATGGTCGTGCTCGTTGTGATGATCGCTCATGGCAGCACTCCCATCAGGTAGACAAAGGTAAACACGAAGATCCAGACCAGATCCAGGAAGTGCCAGAACAGCGACAGGCACGCCAGGCGACGGAAGTTTTCCGGCGTCAGGCCGTGCTTGGACAGCTGCACGAACAGGGTGACCAGCCACACGACGCCGAACAGCACGTGCAGGCCGTGGGTGCCGACCAGCGCGAAGAACGCGGTCAGGAAGCCCGAACGCTGCGGACCGGCGCCGAGGTGGATCAGGTGCTGGAACTCATAGATTTCCAGCGACAGGAACGCCACGCCCAACAGGCCCGTGACGATCAGCCACAGCTTGGTCTTGCCCACGTTCTTGGCTTGCGCCGAGATCATGGCCATGCCGAAGGTGATCGACGACACCAGCAGGAACGCGGTGTTCAGGGCGATCAGCGGCAGCTCGAACAGCTCGGCGCCGGTCGGGCCGCCTGCATAGTTGCGGCCCAGCACAGCGTAGCTGGCGAAGAGCGATGCGAACAGCAGGCAGTCGCTCATCAGATAGAGCCAGAAGCCGAGCAGCGTGCCCTGCTCCGGGTGGTGCTCCCGCGCCATGTAGCGCGCGGTCACTTCGGCGGGTGTCATCCCGCCTGTCATGGTTGCTTTAATTTCAGACATGGCTTTCCAGCATACGAGTACGTGCGGTTTCGGTCTTCAGGACTTCTTCAGCCGGAATGTAGAAATCGCGTTTGTAGTTGAAGGTATGGGCGATGATCGTGCCGAGCAGGACCACGAACGACACCGCGACCAGGGCCCACATATGCCAGATGATGGCAAAGCCGACCACGCACGCCAGTGCCGAGATCACGAAACCGGCCCAGGTGTTCTTGGGCATGTGGATCGCGACGAAGTCGGCCAGCGGACGCTGGTAACCGTTCTTCTTCATGTCGGCGAAGGTGTCGTTGTCGTGCACCACTGGCGTGAACGCGAAGTTGTAGTCTGGCGGTGGCGACGAGGTCGACCATTCCAGCGTACGGCCATCCCACGGGTCGCCCGTGAAATCGCGCAGACGTGCGGTGTTGCGGTCACGGAAGCTGACATACAGTTGCATCAGCAGCGCGCCGATACCACCGGCGATCATCAGGGTGCCCAGGAACGAGATCTGGAACAGCCACTGGACCGACATGTCATCGAAGTGACTCACGCGACGGGTGTAGCCCATGAAGCCCAGGATGTAGGGCGGGGTGAACGCAACCCAGAAGCCGATCGACCAGAGCCAGAACGAAACGGTGCCCCAGAATTTGTCCAGCTTGTAGCCGAACGCTTTCGGGAACCAGTAATTCAGGCCCGCGAAGATACCGAACACCACGCCGCCGATAATCACGTTGTGGAAGTGCGCGATCAGGAACAGCGAGTTGTGCAGCACGAAGTCGGCCGCAGGAATCGCCAGCATCACGCCGGTCATGCCGCCGATGGTGAAGGTCAGCATGAACGAAATCGTCCACATCATCGGCAGCTCGAAGCGGATACGGCCGCGGTACATCGTAAACAGCCAGTTGAACAGCTTGGCGCCGGTCGGGATCGAGATGATCATCGTCGTGATGCCGAAGAACGCATTGACGCTGGCGCCCGAGCCCATGGTGAAGAAGTGGTGCAGCCAGACCAGGTACGACAGGACCATGATGACGCACGTTGCGTACACCATCGAGGTGTAGCCGAACAGGCGCTTGCCGCAGAAGGTCGAGACCACTTCGGAGAAGATACCGAAGGCCGGCAGGATCAGGATGTAGACCTCGGGGTGACCCCAGATCCAGATCAGGTTGACGTACATCATCGCGTTGCCGCCACGGTCGTTCGTGAAGAACGCGGTGTCGAACAGGCGGTCCATGCCCAGCATGGCCAGCACGGCGGTCAGGATCGGGAAGGTGACGACGATCAGGATGTTGGTGCACAGCGAGGTCCAGACGAAGACTGGCATCTTCATCAGGCCCATGCCCGGCGCACGCATCTTGATGATGGTGACGATCAGGTTCACGCCAGACAACAGCGTACCTACCCCGGCGATCTGCAATGACCAGATGTAGTAGTCGACGCCCACGCCCGGACTGGCCAGGATGCCCGACAGCGGCGGATACGCAAGCCAGCCGGTACGTGCGAACTCACCGACGAACAGCGATGCCATGATCAGCACGGCGCCCATCGTGGTCATCCAGAACGAGAAGTTGTTCAGGAACGGGAAGGCCACGTCGCGCGCACCGATCTGCAGCGGCACCACGTAGTTCATCAGGCCCGTCACGAACGGCATCGCCACGAAGAAAATCATGATCACGCCGTGGGCGGTGAACACCTGATCGTAGTGGTGCGGCGGAAGGAAGCCGGCGTTGTCGCCAAAGGCGAGCGCCTGCTGGGCCCGCATCATCAGTGCATCGGCAAAGCCGCGCAGCAGCATGACCAGGCCCAGGATCATGTACATGATACCGATTTTCTTGTGGTCGATACTGGTGATCCAGTCGTTCCACAGGGAGCCCCACAGGCGGAAGTAGGAGATGATGCCGACGAGGGCAATACCGCCTACGATCACGCCTGCGAAGGTAGCAAGCAGGATCGGCTCATGGAAGGGAATCGCGTCCCAGCCGAGCCGACCGAAGATAAACTTCGTCAAGTCGAAAGTGTCTTGCATGGTTACTTCTTCACAGTATTAAAAGGGGCGACGCACATTTCCAGCGCCTCTGCCAGCATGGACTTGCCATCCTTCGGCAGCTGACGGATGGCCGCGGCCATCTCGTTGCGCTTGTGATCCTCGTGCATTTGCTGATTCATGCACATCGTGCCTTCAGCAACGCAGCGGTTCAGGATGCGGTTGAACAGCGCAGGCTCGACCTGTGCATAGTGGCGCACCGGCTCCTTCGCGGTCGGCTTTTCGAGCACCATGTAGTCGGCGCGGTCGAGCACTTCGGTACCGGTCTTCATCTCTTTGACCCAGGTGTCGAAATCGGCCTGCGTCACGCCCTTGTAGGCAAACTTCATGTGCGAGAAACCGTCGCCGCTGAAGTTGGCCGACAGGCCGCGATAATCGCCGGTCTTGTTCAGCACCGCGTTCA
>Ga0265780_10008137_pt1 | contig 12770 bp, 14 predicted proteins | sample P1T30metagenome_FD_192432 | JGI IMG/M metagenome (GOLD analysis project Ga0265780, IMG submission 192432) | Plant litter microbial communities from East Loma Ridge, Irvine, California - P1 T30 | ecosystem: Environmental > Terrestrial > Plant litter > Unclassified | place: USA: California...
GATCGCCGCCGAACCGGGCGAGGCCGTCGAAAGCCTGAGCCGCGCCAGCCTGGAGCGGCTGCGCGCGGCCTTCATCGGGGCCGGCCATGTGGCGCAGGTGCGCCTGGCGTGGCCGGCGGCCGACCACGTCTCGCACCTGGCGGGCGGCCTGGCGCTCTTGATCGGCTTGATGGAAGAACTGGAGATCGCCGCACTCGCGCCGGTGCATGCCGGGCTGCGCGTGGGTGCGCTATGGGACCTGCACCAGCGCGCGGCGGCGGTTGGCGCCGCAGCCGCCGTGGCGCCCTGAATTCAACTCAGGACAGCAGGGATTAGCGCAGCCGCTCGGCCTCGGACAGCGGTTCGGACGGCGGCGGCGCCACCAGGTGCGCGGTGCCTGGCGGCTCGTCGCGCAGCCAGCCGAACAGGATGGCCATCATCAGCGGACCGACGAACAGGCCGATCACGCCCATGGTCGACACGCCGCCCAGCAGGCCGAACAGCACGGCCAGGAACGGCAGGTTGACGCGCTGGCCGATCAGCTTCGGGCGGATGAATTTATCGACCAGGAACAGTTCGACCGCGCCCCAGGTGAACAGACCCAGCGCCTCGCCCGAATGGCCCTGGCCGAACAGCAGCAGCGACACCATCGTAAACGACAGCGGCGCGCCGCCCGGGATCAGGGCCAGGTAGCCGGTGATCACGCCCAGCAGCACCGGGGCCGGCGCGCCGGCGACCCAGTAGGCCACGCCCAGCACGATGCCTTCGAGGATTGCGATCGATCCCAGGCCGAGCGCCGTGCCGCGCACCGACAGCGGCAGCACGCGGCGCAGCTTGGTGTACTGCTCGGGCAGCAGGCGCGCGCCGGCGCGGTCGATGTAGTGCAGCACGCTCGCGCCGTGCAGGTACAGCACGAACAGGGTCAGCAGCGTCAGGAACAGGTACAGGGCGTTGGCGAGAATGGTCGAGCCCCAGACCCGCGCGGTATCGGTCAGGTGCGGCATGAAGTCGCCGACCGTGGTGCGCACCAGGGCGTTCAGTCCGCCCGGCACCGACAGGTGCTCGAGCCACCATTTGACGGCGGGTTCGGCCACCAGGGGCAGGTTGGCCAGCCAGGCCGGGACCGGCACGCCGGTCTGGTTGAAGCTGATGAGCAGGCGCTGCAGGCTGGCCAGTTCGTAGCTGAGGGTGTGGAACAGCAGCACCGACGGGCCGACGAAGCTGACCACCAGCAAGGCCAGCATGAAGCTGGCGCTGGCGAGCGGCGCCCAGCCGCGGCGCAGCAGGCGCTGGTGCAGGGGCCAGGTGATCACGGCCAGCAGGCCGGCCCATGCGATCGAGCCGAGGAAATGTTGGAGCAGGAAAATGAGCGCGATGCCAAACAGCACCGGCAGGATCAAGTGAGCGTTCTTGCGCATACTGCCCCGGGTTGATTCACGGTTTCCTCAAAATTATCTGGTCGCGAAGAGTTTACAGTAGAGTTGCAAGCTTGAAAGAATAATTCAGGATGCATTCCTATAAAAGCGGAGTTTGCCGAAGTTTTTCTTCTGAAAAACGGAAGGCCGCCGCTATGAGCCTGATATTGTGACACCGATTGACGGTCTGCGCCAAACGGGCACCGGTGCTGGTGCCCGCGCCGCTGGCGTGCGGCCCTACCCGGAAACAGTTAAATCGTTTATATTCTTCGCCCTTTCTTCGATGGAGCATCCGATGCCACGCAAGTCCGCGCTCGCGCCAGAGTCCACGCCAGCGGCGCGCGCAGAGCGTCCGGCGGCCGCGTCTTCCACCAGGGCTGGCGCCAGGCTGGCCACGAAGGCGGTGGCAACACCCGCCGCGAAGCCGGCGGCCAGGTCGGCCACGCAACCGGCTGTCAAGCCGGCAGCGAAGGCGGCCACCGGGGCGGCCAGGAAGGCGGCCGCCAGCCCGGCCACCCAATCGCCAGCGAAACCGGCCGCCAAACCGGCAGGGAAGACGGCCGCCAAGCCGGCAGCGAAATCGGCAGCGAAGCCGGCAGTGAAGCTGGCAGCGAAATCGGCCACCAAGCCGGCCTCCAAGCCGGTCCCGGCGCCAGCCGCCAGGACCGCGCTGGGCGCAGCAGCCAACGAGCCCGCTGTCAAGGATGCAGGCAAGCGGGCACGGCCGATGGTTGCCGGCACGGGTGGCGTCAAGCGCGCGCTGACGGCGGCCGCCCGGGCGCTGGCGGCGCCCGTGCCGCGCCAGGACGGCGGCAAGGCGCCGCCGAAAGCGGCGACGAAAGCGGCGAAGCCTGCGCCCAGTGCACCGGCGCCCGCCGCCGAACGCTCGCCTGCCGACGCAGCGCGTCCGCTGCTGGTGCGCGACAGTTTTACCATGCCGGAGCGGGAGTATGCGGTGCTGCTCGAGGTCAAGCAGGCCTGCCTGCGGGCCGGCATCGACGTCAAGAAAAGCGAGCTGCTGCGGATTGGCGTGGCCCTCCTGGGCCAGCTGGACGTGACGGCGCTGCAGGGCGTGCTGGCGGCGCTGCCCCAGCTCAAGACAGGGCGTCCGCCGACGCGCGACTAAGTTAATGCAGCGCCGCGTCGCTGGTGAGCTCCTTGAGCTCGCGGATCGGGATATTCGATTTCTCGTGCATGCGCAGCAGGATCGTGGCCCCCACGTTCAATTTGCGGTGGCGGATCTTGCTGATGATCGGCGGCTGCACTTCGAGCACGCGGCATAGCTCCGCGTCGTTCTTGAGCTGCATGCGCGCGATCAGCGTGTCGAGCAGTTTGTTCGGCACGAAGCTCGAAGGCTCGAGTGCCCGCGCTCGATGCATCGCTTCGAGCAATTCCTGTTTTTTCTGTCGGACGGTCATGTCGCTTCTCCAAGATGAAAACATGATTCAAGACAGATCGGCAGTTCTGGAAAATTGGCCCGCCTGTTATAGGTGCACGGTTGCGGCGGGTCGTTGCGATATTACTACGATTGCGTTGCGCACGCTTAGGCGGATTTAACTAACAACGCCCCAATTGCGCGTTTCTTCTCGGAACTTACGCTAATTTCAGTCCGGAACTAGTGAGCAGGAGAACTTTATCGGCCATGGCGGCCGCGGCGTGGGAGTGGGTGACCATGATCGCGCCGGCGCCATGCGCGCGGGTCTCGCTGCGCAGCAGCTGCAGGATGCCGTTGGCCGTGTCCGGGTCGAGGTTGCCGGTCGGTTCGTCCGCCAGCAGCAAGGCCGGCCGGTGCACCAGCGCGCGCGCGATCGCCACCCGCTGCAGTTCGCCGCCCGAGAGCTGGCGCGGGAAATCCTCGCCCCGCCCATGGAGGCCGACGGCGTCGAGCATGGCGCCCGCAGGCTCCGGCGAGGCGTGGTTCAATAGCAGCGGCAGCGCCACGTTCTGGCGCAGCGTCAGGTGCGGCAGCACGTGGAAGGCCTGGAAGATGAAGCCCATCCGGGTGCGCCGCAGGCGGGTGGCGGCGTCGTCGTCGAGGCTCGACATGGGCGTGCCGTCGACGATCACGCGCCCGCCATCGGGCGCGTCGAGTCCTGCAATCAGGTTCAGCAGCGTCGACTTGCCGACCCCGGATTCGCCCATGATGGCTACGAACTCGCCCGCCTTGAAGCCATGCGACAGTCCGGCCAGCACCGCGCGGCCGCCATACGATTTGGTGAGCTGATCGAGTTCGAGCATGCGTCCTTGCACATCAGCGCGTCAATGCGCGCCGCAACAGATAACTGGCCGCGTCGACCAGGGCCACCAGCACCAGCATCGCGAGCACCACGGTGGCGGCGCTCGGCATCTGGAACAGCGACAGGTGGTATTTCAGCATCTGGCCCAGCCCGCCGGCTCCGACCACGCCCAGCACGGCCGCGGCCCGGATATTGTTCTCCCACCGGTACAGGGTGTAGGACAGCATCTGCGGCAGCGCCTGCGGCAGCGTAGCGTACAGGAAGGCCGCCAGCGGCCGCGCGCCATTGGTGCGCAGGCTCTGCTCGGCATGCGGCTCGACGTTCTCGAGCGCGTCCGCGAACAGGCGCCCCAGCACGCCGGCCGTGTGCGCCGCCAGCGCCAGCGTGCCGGCCATCGGCCCCAGGCCGGCCAGCACCAGCAGCACGGCGGCCCACACCAGTTCGGGAATCGAGCGCAGTACATTCAACACCAGGCGCGTGCCGGCGCGCGCCACCCGGCCCAGGCGCCCGGCGCCGGCCAGTGCCAGCGGCAGGCCGGCAAGCGCCGCGAGCAGGGTGCCGATGGCCGACATGGCCAGCGTTTCCCAGAACGCAGCAAAAGTCTTGCGCACGAACGGCGCGCTGGTGTCGGGCGGGGCGAAGCCGGACAGGAATTCGCGCGCCGAATCGATGGCCTCGGCGGTGAAGAAGGCGCGCCACTGCAGCGGCAGCGACGCGAAGCTGGCCACCACCAGCGCCGCCAGCGCGGCCAGCAGCAGCCAGGTGCCGGCCGAGCGCGGCGGCGGCGGCGGCAGGTCGGTGCGCGGAGCACTCATCCGAGCCTCCGGCGCGCTCATCCGAGCCTCCGGCGCAGGAACCTCGACACCAGGTCGGCCAGCGCGACCAGCAGCACGAACACGATCAGCATGGTGGCGACTTCGCCGCCGGCCATCATCTTGGTCGATTCATCCAGGCGCTGGCCCAGGCCGCCGGCGCCGACGAAGCCCATCACCGCCGAGCCGCGGATCGCGCATTCCCAGCGGTACACGGTGTACGACACCAGCTCGGCGCTCGAATCGGGCAGGGCGCCGTACAGCAGCGCCGGCAGCCGTCCGCTGCCATTGGCCAGCAGGACGTCGGTGGCGTGGGCGTCGGACGATTCGAGGATCTCGGCATACACCTTGGCCAGCATGCCGCTGTACGACAGCGCGATCGCCAGCACGCCGGCGGTCGGCCCCAGGCCGACGATGCGCACGAACAGCAGCGCCCACACCAGTTCGGGAACCGAGCGCAGCACCATCAGCACCCAGCGCAGCGCCTGGCGCACGATGGCGGCGAACGGGTGCACGCGCCCGGTGCCGAGTCGCGAAATCGACAGCCGCTCGCTGATCACGAAGGTGGCGGGAATCGCGGCCAGCAGCGCGAGCGTCAGGCCGGCGGTGGCGATCGCCACGGTCTGCCAGGTCTCGCGCAGCACCATGGCCAGGAATTCGGTCGAATGCGCCGGCACCAGGAAGTCGCGCAGGAACATGCCGGCCGCGCGCAGGCTTTGCGCGTCGAACAGCAGCCAGGGCTTGAATTCGCTGGCCGCCAGCATCGGGTACAGCAGGGCGATGAAGACCGCGGCCCAGGTGAGACGGGCGCGCCAGGCCGGATCGGGGTGATGCACCGCTGTCGTCATTCAGAAGCAGGCGCCGACGGCGATCTGGTCGGGCGTGTCGTGCACGGCAGCGGGCCGCGATTCGACCTGTTCGTTGGCGTACAGCTCGGCGATCATGGCGTCGCTGACCTGTTCGCGCGGCGCGTCGAACACGATGCGGCCGTCGCGCAGCCCGATCAGGCGCGCGAACTGCTCGCGCGCCAGGTCGACCTGGTGCAGGCTGCACACCAGGGTGGCGTTACGCTCGGTCGCTTCCTGGCGCAGCGTCGCCAGCGTATGGCGCGCCAGCGCCGGGTCGAGGGCCGAGATCGGCTCGTCGACCAGCAGCGCCTTGGCGTCGGACAGCAGCAGGCGCGCCAGGCCGCAGCGCTGGCGTTCGCCGCCCGACAGGCGGTCGACCCGGGCATACAGCTTGTCGCCAAGGCTGAAGCGGGCCAGCGCGGCGTGGGCGGCGTCCGGATCCTGCGGACGCACCAGCGAGGCCAGCGCGCGCCACAGGGACCAGTGCGGCAGGCGCGCGGCCAGCACGGCGGTCACCACGCGCTGGCGTGGCGGCAGCGGCGGTGCCTGCGGCGCCAGGAACAGGCGCGCGCGCAGGCGGTGGCGCTCGGCCTGGCCCAGCTGCCAGGGATCCTGGCCGAAGATTTCCAGCTCGCCCTCGGCCGGCCGGTGGGCGCAGGCGAGGGTGGCGAGCAGGGTGGTCTTGCCGGCCCCCGAGGGGCCGATCAGGGCGACCTGCTCGCCGGTGCGGACCGTGAGGTCGAGCGCGTGCAAGGCGGGCGCGCGCGTGCCCGTCAGGTGGCGCACGGTCAGGCCGCGCAGGCGGTAGGTCGCCATGTCGACGGCTCCGTATTACTTGAGCAGGCCGGCGTTGCGGGCGGCGGCTTCGATCGCGCCGTAGTTGGCGGTCTTGGTCGGCACGAACCGGGTGGCGCGCTGCAGTTCCAGGATTTCCTTGCCCTGGGCGGTCGAGCCGTCCAGCGCCAGGAAGGCGTCGGTGATTTTCTTCTTCAGGGCCGGGTCCATATCGGTGCGCACGGTCCAGTTGTAGTCGAAGTAGCCAGGGGTGGTGTAGAACACGCGTACCTGTTTAGGATCGACTTTCTTGCTTTCGACCAGCTTTTCCCAAACCGAGATGTTGAGTGCGCCGGCATCGACCTTGCCGCCGGCAACGGCCGCCACGGTCGCGTCATGGGCGCCCGAGAAGGCGATGCGCTTGAGGTCGGTGTCCGGGTTGATCCTGGCGGCGAGCAGGAACGAACGGGGCATCAGGTGGCCCGAGGTCGACGATTCCGAACCGAACGCCAGGGTCTTGCCTTTCAGGTCTTCCAGCTTGCCGATCGACGGCGAGGTGGTGATGAAGACCGAACGGAATTTCTCGTCTTCCTCGCGCTGCACCAGCGGCGTTACCTGGCCCTTGCTGCGCGCATTCGCCTGGACGAAGGTGAAGCCGCCGAACCAGACCATGTCGATCTTGCGCGTCACCAGACCTTCGACCGACGCGGCGTAATCGGTCACCGGCGTGAATTCGACCTTCAGCCCGGTCGCCTTGGCCAGGTAGTCCCCCAGCGGCTTGAACTTGCGCTGCAATTCGGTTGGCGATTCGTCCGGAATGGCCGAGACGCGCAGGACGCCGTTGCTCTGGGCGAAGGCGCTGCCGGCGATCAGCATGGCGCCGGCGGCGCTTGACGCGACAATACCGAGGGTTTTCAGGACTTGACGGCGGATGGACAGGGACATGGTGGCTCTCTAAAGGAAGGGTACGCGGCACCCCCACGGGGTAGCACGCTTGAATGTCGCGAACAGAACGAATCCGGGGAATCCGCTATGATGGCAAAAACTGCAACAGAACTCAGGCGACAGGGCCTGGCCATCTCGCATGGTGCGGCGTGGCGGCACGAATGATAAACCGTATGCTGACATCTTGTACATCAGAAGAGGCGCGAGTCGGTGTTGAAAGCGCGCACGAGGCCGCCGAACTGTATGCCGGCCTGCAGGCCGCCCATGCCTGTGTTTCGCCCAAATTCCTCTATGACGCCCTGGGCTCGAAGCTGTTCGAGGCCATCTGCGAACTGCCCGAATACTATCCAACCCGCACCGAGGCGGCCATTTTCGAGCGCTACGGCGCCGAGATCGCGCGCGTGGCGGGCCCGGGCGCTACCCTGATCGACCTGGGCGCCGGCAACTGCGCCAAGGCGGCCTCGCTGTTCCCGCTGCTGCAGCCGGCGCAATACGTGGCGATCGACATCTCGAGCGAATTCGTGCACGACGCCCTGGCGCGCCTGCGCCAGCGTTTCCCGCAGATCGCGATGGAAGCGCTGGGCATGGATTTTTCGAGCAGCTTCGCGTTGCCGGCCCAGGTGCGCGCCGAGCGCCGCCTGTTCTTCTATCCCGGCTCGTCGATCGGCAACTTCACGCCCGACGAAGCGCAAGCCTTCCTGACGCGACTGCGCAAGCAGTGCGGGCCCGACGGCGGCATCCTGATCGGGGTCGACCTGGCCAAGGACAAGCCCACGCTCGACGCCGCCTACGACGATGCGCTGGGCGTGACGGCCGCCTTCAACCTGAACCTGCTGCGTCACGTCAACCGGCTGATCGACGCCGACTTCGACATCAGGCAGTGGCGCCACCACGGCTTCTACAACGCCGCGCGCGGCCGCATCGAGATGCACCTGGAGGCGCGCAGCGACCAGCACGTGCGCTGGCGCGGCGGCGAGCGCCAGTTCCGCGCGGGTGACTGCATCCACACCGAGAACAGCTATAAATACCAGCAGGCCGACGCCATCAAGCTGCTCGAGCGTTCGGGTTTCGAGGCAACGCGCGTCTGGACCGACCCGCAGCGCTGGTTCGCGGTGATCCACGCACAGGCGATCGCGTCATGAACATGATGCGCGACCAGAGCCTGGCCACGCGCTTTGCACAGGTGCGCGCCCGCTCGCTGCAGCTGGCCGCACCGCTGTCCGACGAGGACTGCTGCGCCCAGTCGATGCCCGATGCGAGCCCCATCAAGTGGCACCTGGCGCACATCACCTGGTTCTTCGAGACCTTCATCCTCGAGCCGCGCGAACAGGGGTTCAAGCCTTTCCACCCGGCCTTCCGGGTTCTCTTCAACTCGTACTACAACGGGGTCGGCGCCAAGCATCCGCGGCCGCAGCGCGGCCTGCTCACGCGGCCCTCGCTAAGCGACGTCAAGGCGTACCGGCACGACGTCGACCGCCGTATCGATGCCTTGCTGGCGGGCGGCATCGACGATGCCCTCGCCGCCCTGGTCGAACTGGGACTGCAGCACGAGCAGCAGCACCAGGAGCTGATGCTCACCGACGTCAAGCATCTGCTGGCCCAGAATCCCCTGTATCCGGCCTATGCGGGCGAGCCTCTCGGCGGCTCCGGCCCGGCGCCCGAACTGGCGTGGTGCGCCTTCGACGGCGGGCTGGCCGAGATCGGCCATGCCGGCAAGGGCTTCTGCTTCGACAATGAGCTGCCGCGCCACCGCACCTATGTGGCGCCGTTCGCGCTGGCCTCGCGCCTGGTCACGAATGGCGAATACCGCGCCTTCATCGACGCGGGCGGCTACCGCGATCCCAACCTGTGGCTGGCCGAAGGCTGTGATAAGGTGTGCGCGGGCGAGATCACCCGGCCGCTGTACTGGGTGGAGATGGAAGACGGCTGCGGCTGGCGCGAGTTCACGCTGCACGGGCTGCAGGCGCTCGACCCCGAGCGTCCGGTCACCCATGTCTCGATGTACGAAGCCGACGCCTATGCCCGCTGGTGCGGCGCGCGCCTGCCGACCGAGGCCGAATGGGAATTCGCCGCGCGCCAGCCGGGTGTCAGGGGCGCGGCCAGCCACCATCCGCGGGCGGCCAGCGGCGACGGCCTGCAGCAGATGTTCGGCGCCTGCTGGCAGTGGACTTCCAGCAGCTACGCGCCGTATCCCGGCTATGCGCCGGCGCCGGGCGCGATCGGCGAATACAACGGCAAGTTCATGGTCAACCAGTACGTGCTGCGCGGCTCGTCCTGCGCCACGCCTGATGGTCACACGCGGGCGAGCTACCGCAACTTCTTCCCGTCCGGCGCGCGCTGGCAATTCACCGGCATCCGGCTGGCGCGATGAGCCGCCGGCGTGACTGGCGCGCCCGCCTGAAGGACCAGCGCGCCAATGTCTACATCCTCTCGCATCCGCTCAAGTTCACGCTGCAGGTTGTAAAGGGCTTCCGCGCCAACCAGGGCCTGCTGCTGGCCGGCGCGGTCGCGTACTACGCGCTGCTGTCGATCGTGCCGTTCCTGATGTTGGTGGTGGTGGTGCTGTCGCACTTCATCGCGCCCAGCGAACTGCTCGAAACGCTGCAGCGCTACCTGGAGCTGCTGGTGCCGGGGCAGTCGGGCCCGATCGTCGACGAGGTGGCGCACTTCCTCGAAGACCGGCAGATCATCACCTGGGTGCTGGCGCTGACCATGCTGTTTTTCAGTTCGCTCGCCTTTACCGTGCTGGAGAACGCGATGAGCGTGATCTTCGTGCACCGGGTAAAGATTCGGCGCCGCCATTTTGCGGTGTCGGCCGTGCTGCCGTATTGCTACATCCTGGCGCTGGGTGTCGGGATCATGGTGGTGACGCTGGTCGCGGGCGCGCTGCAGGTCATGGGCACCGAGAGCGTGTGGCTGTTCAACTACCGCTGGTCGCTCGACGGGGTGTCGGGCGTCTTGCTGTACCTGCTAGGGCTGGCTGGCGAGATCATGGTGCTGACCTCGATCTACCTGGTCATGCCGGTGGGCCGGCTGTCGATCTGGCACGCCACGATCGGCGGGGTGACGGCGGCGCTGTTGTGGGAAGTCGCGCGCCATGTGCTGGTGTGGTATTTCTCGACGCTGTCGCAGGTGAACCTGGTGTACGGCTCGATGACGACGGCGATCGTGGTGATGTTCTCGCTGGAGATAGCCGCCACGCTGCTGCTGCTGGGCGCCCAGGTGATCGCCGAATACGAACGGGTGGGGCAGACCGGCAGCGACGAGGCGCCGCAGCCGGTCTGCGATGCGCCACCGCTGGCGCGCCATTGAGGCGCGCCGGCGGGGCAGTGCGAGCTGTTACTTGACGCCGCTTTTCGGCTTGACCATCAGGCTGGCGACGCAGCTGCCGGCGATCAAAACTGCCACCACGGTCAGCGAAGCCTGCACCGGGACGTGGTACCAGGGCATGATCAGCATCTTGACACCGATGAAGGTCAGCACCATCGCCAGGCCATACTTGAGCAGGTGGAAGCGGTCAGCCACGTCGACCAGCAGGAAGTACAGCGCACGCAGGCCCAGGATCGCGAACATATTCGACGTGAACACGATGAACGGGTCGGTCGTGATCGCGAAGATGGCCGGGATCGAGTCCACCGCGAAGATCAGGTCGGTCACCTCGATCAGAATCAGGACCAGGAACAGCGGCGTCACATAACGCAGGCCATCCTTGCGTACGAAGAACTTCTCGCCATGGTCGCCGTCAGCCACGCGCAGGTGCTTGCGGGCCAGCTTCAGGACCGGATTGTTCGCCACGTCCGGCTCGTCGTCGACCGCAACCAGCATCTTGATACCGGTGAACAGCAGAAAAGCGCCGAACACGTACAGGATCCAGCTGAATTCGCTCACGACCCATGCGCCCGCGCTGATCATGATGGCGCGCATGATGATCGCACCCAGTACACCATAGATCAGGACGCGGCGCTGGTACTGCTGCGGCACCTGGAAGGCCGTAAAGATCAGCAGGAACACGAACACGTTGTCGACCGACAGCGCTTTCTCGATCAGGTAGCCCGAGAAGAACTCGAGCGACTTCTGGCTCGCGATCTCCGGTCCGACCGTGCTGTCGAGGTAGAAGTACAGGCCGGCGTTGAACAGCAGGGCCAGGCTGACCCAGACCAGCGACCAGATGCCGGCTTCCTTGACGCTGACCTTGTGCGCCTTGTTGCCGCCGAAGACGAACAGGTCGAGCGCCAGCATGATCAGCACGAAGCCGACGAAGGCAGCCCACATCGGGCCGCTGGCGATGGTTTCCAATCCGTTCATCGGGGCCTCCCTGACGTGAAGGTTGTGCGAGGGGATGTTGGCATGGCGAGTCCTCCTAGGGGTAAAAGTCTCACTATAGCGGGCATCGATACCTCGTACAAATCGAATTAGGTTTGCTGTAACATCGAGTTTTTCGATGTTTACGAGAGCTTGCCGTGTCGACACTCAACTATAAGCACCTGCGCTACTTCTGGATGGTCGCGAAAACCGGCAGCATTGCCAAGGCCGCCGAGCAACTGCACCTGACCCCGCATTCGATCTCCGGGCAGTTGTCCGAATTCGCCGAGACGCTGGGCGTGGAGCTGTTCCGGCGGGTCGGGCGCAAGCTGGAACTGACCGACACGGGCCGCCGCATCGTGAGCCATGCCGAGACCATCTTCCATACCGGCGACGAACTGCTCGAACTGGTGCGCGACCACGGCTTCGCCACCGCGTCCTACCGGGTGGGCTGCGCCGATTCGGTCTCGAAGCTGATCGCCTGCGACCTGGTGGAGCCCGCCCTCAAGCTCGCGGAGCCGGTCAAGCTGATCTGCCGCGAGGGCCGGCTCGACAGCCTGATCGCCGACCTGGCCGTGCACCGGCTCGACCTGGTGATCGCCGACCGCCCGATCCCGGGCCACTTCAGCGTGCGCGCCTACAACCACTTGCTGGGCGAAAGCCCGCTGACGGCCTTCTGCACCGAGGCGCTGGCGGCGGGCTTCGATGCGCCGTTCCCGGCCTGCCTGCACAATGCGCCGCTGCTGCTGCCGGGCGAGGATTTCGCGATCCACCAGCGCCTGCTGCGCTGGCTCGAGCGCTGCGACCTGCATCCGCGCGTGGTGGGGGAATTCGACGACAGCGCGATGATGATCGCATTCGGCCAGTCGGGCGCAGGTGTGTTCTTCGCGCCGGCCGTGATCGCGGCCCAGGTCTGCAGCCAGTACCAGCTGGTGGCGCTGGGCCAGGTCGACCCGGTGGTCGAGCAGGTGTATGCCATCACCACCGAGCGGCGCATGAGCCATCCGGCCACGGTGGCGATCAGCAGGCTGGCGCGCGACAAGCTGTTCGTGCGCGGCAGCGCCGCTGTTGCGCCCGGTCAACCAGCGGCGCTGGAGTGAATGGCACAGTAGCTTCTTGCGCTTAGCCAATCGGGCGCACGAGAAATCTGTTTGGAGGATGTCATGAGCCAAATCCTTGCCGTCACTCTTGCCTTGCCGGTCGTGCTGGCGCTGGTCGCCCTGCTGCTGGTGTCCCTGGCCGTCGCCCTGGTCGCGACCGGCTTGCAGCGGCCGGCGCGGGCCGTGATTGCCCCGCCCGGCGCCGCGATCGCCGCTGTTACCGAACGCGGGTAGTGTCCTGAATCAGAGATTCGTTGAATAAATGCGGCGAGCGTCGCCCTGATACTGCGTCGCAAATGCGCGCAAGGCCCCGGCCTTGCTGTGCTTTGCTCCTTGTTTCAGGCCGACTTCGCCACAT
>Ga0265780_10008138_pt1 | contig 12769 bp, 12 predicted proteins | sample P1T30metagenome_FD_192432 | JGI IMG/M metagenome (GOLD analysis project Ga0265780, IMG submission 192432) | Plant litter microbial communities from East Loma Ridge, Irvine, California - P1 T30 | ecosystem: Environmental > Terrestrial > Plant litter > Unclassified | place: USA: California...
AATGTTGACTCATAGTGCGCAGTACTGGCGATAAAACCACGGAAGGCCAACGACATCCGCAAGCTCCCTCAGACCGTAGGTACCTAGGTGTGCTTCGCCATTAGGCCTAGGAGGGAGGAATCGCCACTGTTTGCATCTACTGAACATCAAGACATCGGTGGGGGATGAGGTGAAAGTTTGCGCATTGCCACACCAGGCCAGCCGACTCAACATAGGCGGCAACTGGCATTAGATCTCGCAGGTCGGCAAGTCGACTAGCGTGGTTTTGCTACCTGGGCGGTGCCAAGCTAATACGCCTTGTGACTGGTTGAGTGCGATGTTCCACAATCCGATGGCATCTAGAATCGTACTAGAGCACCTCGAACTGCGTGAAGGCATTTTTGGATCTCGATCTCTCAAGGCGCTGGGCATGAAGTACAAAATGGGTCTAGTGCTTCACTTAGTTTCTCTCGGCCAGAAATGCGGCGAACTGACATTGGACTCACTGATCTAAGCAATGCAACCGAATTGGCGTGAAGACACGTGTTGATACGTTGTGTCATTCGACGGTGGGATATCTTGAAGCCGCAGGCTGCAGGTGTGCATGACTACAAGCATTGCGCAGCGAGAAGTTGAATTTATTTTGACGTCATGACGTCAGCATCCGGAAGACACTCCGCGGAGTAGCCAAGCACCGAAAAATTCGTTGTTTCGTGCCAACACTGCTGCTACGCCTCGAAACTGTAAAGGTAATATCTGGTGTGTTTTCAGCTATGCATTTGTTGACGAGAAAGCATTGGATGTAAAACATGGTAGCAGCTGTTGTGCGAGAGGTGCTAAGTATGCTACCTAGGTAATTAAAGCCCGAGATCCACCGAAATAACCCAAGAAGGGACGACCATTAGAAGGAAAACATTAATCAATCCACCTCACGAGCGACCTCATCGTTTCGCAAGCCTTGATCGCGCGCATACTCCTCATCATCATGACCGTGTACGTCCGTCACGTACTTCTCAAACTCATTGACAACCCGGACTGCCTGGTCTACATGCGCGTAGCGCAGTGAGTCCTTTTTGTACCGCGCCAGCTGGCGAGCTGTGTTGATCGTGTTCCTAATCTGGCGACCGTTCAGTTTGTGTCGGGCGAGGATATCGAGCTTGTTGGTTATTTCTTCGGTTTTGATGTTCTCACCGGCCTCCGACAAGGACTTGACAAAGTTCCTCCAGACTTCCCAACGACCGTCTCTGTTCAGCGGCGGGTAGTGGAGCGCGAGCTGTATGCGTGACTTGAACGCTTCATCAAAGGTACCGATGCGATTTGTCGTCAAGATCAAGATACCGTCGTAGTACTCCAGGACGCGCAAGAACACAGACACCAGCGCGTTGCGTTGAAGATCCATCTTTGTTCTCTCTTCGAGGAAGACATCTGCTTCATCCAGTAGGACGACACAATCCCAGGTATTGCCGATGAACAGGGCCGATTCGAGGTACTTCTCCACGCTTTCGGCATCTGTCCCGATGTCGCCGCAAGTCACCCTATACAAGGGACGATGAACAAGCTCTGCGATGCTTTCTGCTGTGAGAGTCTTGCCAGTTCCTGGGCCACCGTGAAGCAACATGATGAGCCCTTCACCCTTTCCGTCCATGAAATCGGTCTTGATATCGCTGCTTTTCTCAATGTGAACTGTAACCAATGCTTTTACCAGGTCCTTCTTGCCTTCCTCAAGGACTAGTCGATTATCGAAGACACCGCTGTTCCATTTGATATCTTTAATGTGTTCCACAAGTAGTGTATCTGTGTTGATGATCAGCACTCGTATGACTAAGACATTCGATGAACGTACTCCACTTCTTGTTGTGAAAGCCGTACCCCTTCATAGTTGCCGGCAGCATTAGTGTGAAGGCACCACCTGGGGGTTCATCTTTCTTCAACTCCTCACTGCTGAGTCCGCTTTTGGATGTCGGGTCATCATCGCGGCCATGCATCAGCTTATAAGCTTCCGCATCGACCATATACCGCAAATTAGCCTGGCTGTGTAAGCAGAGCTCTTTTCCACTAAGATCGAGATCTTACAAGCTGCGACCCAAGGCCCAGCAGAGGCGTTTGGTAATTTACGTATCTCTGCCGTCGGCAACTCCAGAAAGTATTACCGCGTACGCGCAAGCTAGATTCAACCCCGTCTTCTGCGTAACGAATAGGATAGGCTGAAAGATCATTGATCTTCACCTCATCTAAGCTAGATGGCCATTCGATGTGCATTGTAGTGTGCTTTTGGAAGAAGTTGCCATCGTACTCCCAAGACCAGCATTCCATTCGGATTGTGTTTGGATTGAGTAGATGGCACGATTTTACACTGAAGGCACGGTATTGGCTTTCAACCATCGTAATCACCGTATCATCTGGTCGGAAAAGCATCAGCCAATGTTTCCGGCTTACCAATCCCGCATCCGACAGCCGTTCCAGCTCCCCGTAATCCAAAGTCAAACGCTCAGTTATGTAATCAGACAACACCTTGAGATCCTCCCGTTGTTGTGGCTCTAGTGCTTGTGCCCGGAGTCCGACAAAGACATGTTTGAATTGATCCAATTTCGGATACGGGTGATCGAGATCTTCGTCGAAATACCACTCGTCCATTATTTCTGCGTTCTGGTCTTGCAGCGTGTGCAGAGCTTCCTCAAGGTTCTCCGATAACTGTAGCCGCTCAGAAGTCGCGTTTGCTATCGGTCCATCTTGCTGGAGAACTCGGAAATATGGCTTCATGTCCATTCCTATATCCTCAGGCATCGAAGGCATGGGAATTCGTGTGAATGCGTCTTTGATGTTATCGTGGTAAGCTTCGCAGTCGTAATCGATAAAGATCACAATACTGAACCCGGGGCGTTCCTCCAAGTAGTAGTCCACATCTCGCAGTCGGTTTTGACCGTGTAAGGCTCTGGCCTGATGATCGGATGCGATCATAGCTGGAGTGTCGAGATAGTATGATCTTGAGGGGTGACTCTCATGATGCTTTCGTGTATGCGAGCAGGTCACGCAATGTATAAGAAGTCGTCGCGCGACTAATTCCTCCTCCGATAAGCGTGGACGCTTTAACGCATCGATATCGGGCGGCTGCTGCGTGGAACTAGAGGTACTGGACTCTGGAGCTCCGTTGGGACTCCATGGGCGCTTTCTCGGGAGATGGGCTGCCATATGTCATTGGTCGGTATCGAATATAGGATGAACAAAGTGCCTTTGTTCGATGTGAGAAAGAGATGAGCGCAGCTGAGATCGATATGTACATCCCACCTTCACCGGTCGAGGGTGGCTTAGCTGAGGGCTAAACCCATCTGGGTCAAGCCTACCGAGGTCGTTGAGCTACATGCATATGCAGTCACAAGTAGGCCCCCAGGTTTCATTATTCGCTCGATGAAGAGCTTCGAAGCGCTTACGATACGGGTACGCCATTTGTAGCTTGTTAGGTTGTGTTGCACATGAACCAAAGACCTCTATGTACCTAGGTACTGTCAACAAAACATCGCCTACGTTTGCGAGATGCAGTGTTATGTAGCGACTGGAGTAATTTGAGATAGTGCTGAAAGCGGACGGTTCTATCTTCAATTTCTCTTGGGCTATGCCTGTTTCACTAACTCTTCGCAGCCCCGCAGATGAGCCTAGGGATACTCCCTTGAATTCATCATTGCGCGCCATCTCTCTTTCTCACATTTTATGGAACATCGAAGCACTAGATCTTATTCCGTGGGTGGCGGAAGTGCCACTCAATATGGCCTGGTGTAGCTGGGCTGGCCTTTTCGCATACCCACTAACCTGGCTCTCCATTCCGGGCCTACGGCCGCCGCCAGCGTCAAACTTGCTGAAATCGATCCCACCGAAGCCATTGTCGCCACCGCCAGCCATTTGAGTCATCTTACGCTGTTCCAAAGCTGCCATCCGCGCTTCACGCATACGAGGCGACTCGACTTTAGCGGCTCGACTATTAGGCTGCCCCAAAGCTATGAAATGCACTTTGCGGCGCTTGAAAGCGTCTGTTGTGCGGTCTTCTGAGATCGTGTACTTCAGTTCTCCGCGAGTAAATCTGTGCCCCGAGCAAAGCGTCCGGTCATTGGCGATTGCTGGAGACCGATTATCAAACTCGTCAATAGGTTGTGTCCAAGCGCTTTCTATGTGCGCATGGGTAGTTGCCGTTTGCTGGCTACCGTGGTTGCGCATAGCCTCCTTCTGCGCAGGCGTGAGGGGCCCATATGTCTTGGGTTCATCGATCTGCTGGCCGCTTAGCATCATGGGACCGTCACGCCGTCCATTGGATGCGTAATGGTTAATGCGCATAGCTTGCTCCTGCTCCTGCGCAGGCGTTATTGGTACACCTTTCAAGGTGAGTGGGTGCGGAAATGAGCTCGTGGGGCCGTCCATCCCAGGGTGGACGTGCCGCATGCCCTTAGACTGTACTGGTATGTTGGGACTTCCATCCATAGAGGTCTGGCGGGGGTCTTGTTGCATCGAGTGGGGAGGAAGACCAACGAACGGTCCTTTCTGTGCATCTCTCATTGCTTGCAGCTGTTTTGCTTGCTCCGAGTTCAAGTTTTCCAGGGGTACCGGAGATACTAATCCGCCCTGCTGATGGGCAAGCATAGCTTGTTCTTGCTGCCGATGCATGAATGCTTGCTGGGCTGCCCTTTGCTGCTGCAACATCGCAGGGTTCTTCATTTGGGATGATGGGGACGCGGTTCCCTTGGCAGTTCCAGGTCGGTTTGGCTGGACCGGCGGCTCGTGCGGTCGTTGCCAGACATTGTTGAGATAGTCTTTACGATGCTTGCGTTGTTGCTCGAGCTGCTTGTTGACTTCAGCTGTTTGCGCAGCTGCGTTGAGGATCTCGTCGGAGGTGGTTGGTGGCTCAAAGGTCGAATGGTCATTCTCGGGCCTTTCAAATCGAACATGCGAAGGGAAGTCTTCGGAACCATTAGGCGGAAGGTTGAAAGTCTCATGATCCCGCTTGAGATGTACGCGTGGCAATGCTTTCCTCCTCCGTGAATCCGCTGGCGGCGTTTCTCCCAAGCCTGCCGGTATACCTGTCCGACGCGGTGGGGCAGGGGTGCTGTCTTCCTCCCAAAGGTACGTTGATCTTGCCTGCTTGATCCCACCACCCTGCTCACCGAACTTTGGTCGCGCATAATCGACATGGTAACCCCCGTGTGGAGCTTGGAATGCTGTTTCTGGCAATGACTCCTTCTCGTTTTCGTCATCAATCTCGTGCGGACTCAGCACGTCCTCAGCGGACATAGACGGGTACGGCATGGGAGGGGGCGAGGGGTTTCGTTTCGAGGGGACAGAGCTCTTGCGGTCTTCCAATAGGGCTCTTCGATGTTCTGGGGCTTTTGCCGCCTTGATGGACCTATGCTTAGCTCTTGTTCGTCTGGACGGCGCCGGATGTACGAGGCCACCCGGTGTGGTCTGGTACGGTCGAGCTGGGTGGGTGATAGGTGGATGGGTGGTAGGTGAGTGAGTGATAGACGGTGGTCGTGTGTAAGTGAAGGTTGGTGGTGGTGCGTGTGCGTATGGATAGCTTGTGGTCATCATCGTGGAACTGCCTGTTTATGTTGTTTTTATTCGAAAACTCGGCAGGCTGAGCATCAGCAATCCAACGAGGTTCTGGTGCCCGGATATTTGTCCACGCAATATGGGTGGTCGCGTGGCTCCTTGCGGTAGGATGGAAACTGTTGAACCAAGCGGAAACCAGATCTAAACCAGGGACTCGCGAATTTGGGCGGTGCTGCGTGTGCCTCGATTTTGAACAAGGCTTTCGTTACGGAAGGGTGAGTCTCTGTGTAAGACGAGCGGGAAATAGCGGTGTGGGCGCGAACACCAGCCCTATACGACGGCTTCGTTGACACCGTCGTTGGGCGACTCAAAGATATAGAGTAAAGCTGGCGAGGGAAGGAAATGGCGACTTGCCCTCTGATCCAAAGATAGTATTTGCGAAGGGGATTGGAAGATGCGTCTTTGTGCTGGAGAACAGGCTGGTGTGCGAGGACTGCGCGTGTCGACGTGTGCGCAGCGTGCAGCCTTCCCCCGGCACAGCCTCAGCCTTCATGCACAGCCCGCTTTCCAACAAGTTGCCTTGATGGAAGGTTAGCGATCGTCCGCATTGCTAGATTCGCAACAATTTGGCAGCTTTGCATGCTATATCAGAAAACTATCGCACAGTCAATATGTCTGCCATAGTGGTGCGCGACCCACATTCGTCCTGGTATACACCAGTGCCAGGTCAGGAGTAGGTAGTATTAGCCAATCATATGAAGCACAGGCGAGGCTGAACATCGTAGGAACCGAAACATCGCGGCGGAAGCGTATCGGGCTGCCATCGAACACCTCAAGAATGAGCTGGACATTTCTCTCGACGATTCAGTCCCTCATAAGTTCCAAGCGTCCATGAAGGATGTCTTCAGCGTGGTGGAGAATGCCAAGAAGGATTACGAAGACAAGAGCAAGCAGGACAAGCATGCAGAGATGAGGCAGTCGCTCGAGAGGCTGTCTGCGCGCATCATGTACTATGGCAAAGTCATGGATACCCTTGCGCAGCATCATCCCGAGTACGTGGCTCTGGTATGGGGTGCCATGAAATTCGTTCTGACGGTATGTCACCCTAAGTTCAAGCCTGCGCTTTCGAACGTGAGATACTGACGCGCTGTTTGCAAGGGCGTGATCAATCGAGCCAACCTCTTCGAAAAGCTATCGCAAGTCCTTATCGCCATTGGCGACATACTGCCACGGATGGATCTGAGTGCAGAGTTGTACCAGACCAAGTACATGGAAGCTGCACTATCACGGCTTTTCGCATACATCATCCTCTTCCTTCGTCTGTGCGTCCGTTGGTACAGGAAGAGTCCTTGGGGCCGGATATGTTCTGCCATCAAGACACCGTTCGAGCTTGGTTACCAAGACCTGGTGAATCATATCCAGGAGTGTTCAAAAGCGGTGGAAGATCTTGCTAGTGCTGGAGCTCGAGCCGAAATTCGTGACGTACATGAGCTAGCACGGCTGCAGTATGCGCAGATACGAGATCTTGACGCGAAACTGGCCGAGGTGATGGAAGGGCAAAGAAAGTTTGAAGTCCATGTGACTCAACTGCTGCAGATTGCGACTTCGCACAAAAGTCTAACAGCGCGGATAGGCGCCGACGTCTACAGCATAAGCCAAACAGTGTATCGTATCGAGTTCAGCGGAGTAATGCAATTCTTCGAACCGAAGGTATTGCCCGAGATGGCCCTGCTCAAAGTGCGATCGCTCGTGCGTCGGGACACAACACCAAGCTTGCCTAGCCCTAACGAACAGGAAGTGCGCAGGACCATCCTGGAATGGGCTTTCGGGAAGGGGTCTTCGCTTCTCGTCGTTCAAGTCGGCATTCGTGCGCAAAAGCAAGCGAAAGAACTGGCAACGAATGTGATCCAGGAATTGAGGTCCGGAAGTCAGCGCGTTTTCTGGAATTTACCTTCGGGCCGCACGTCTTCAGACGCGCAAACCATCGAGGAGCTGTTCAGAGGCATCATCTTCCAGGTACTTCAAAACTCGGGTGATCTGTTCAATAGCTGTGCCGAGCAGTTAAACCTCTCAAAGATTCATGCTACCCATACGGAGCGCGAATGGGTCGACCTCGTCTGCCTCCTCTTTTCCAAGGTACCGACGGCTTTCGTGGTAATCGAAACCGAAGCACTTCAAAAGGCTTACCGACAAGACCTGGGTTGGAGCGAACGGCTTCAGGAATATCTTCAGCTTATCGGTGACCGAAGCTCAGAAGCAGGGTGTGAGTTGAAAATCCTCGTCGTTCTGTATGGACATGGTCATAGAAGTGGTGCGGCAGCTTCAGGCTCCAGAAGCGTGCGCGTCGCAACACTGCAGCCGACAAAGTCAGTGCCTCCGCGTTTGCGACATTTTGCACGTCAATCTGGATTGGTAGCTAAAAGTTGGAAGATGCAGAGGCCAAAAACGCGCATCTAGTCGCGAGTGAGGTCGACCTGGCCTGGGAGGAGCTATGTCATTGCGGATAGCTTCCGGGCGTTGGAGGAATTCGAATTACTTGCGGTACGCGTTGTAACTATTCCGGTGTTTTTTCGAGAGATCGTAATTCGATCAAAGTTGGAAGGTTGTATTGTGGTAGAAAGTAGATGATGGGACACCTGCATGTCTGCAATCACATAGAGACACGTGACTTATCGATACGCACCTACCATCGCGCGAGCGCGAATGCCCATCATTTCGCGCCCGCATCATCACCTTCTCTCCCAACTTCATCCACACAAACCCCATCACATCTCAATATCGACCCCACACTACCACGCGATCTATCTTCATACCATCACCAATAAACTACGTCACCACACAATGATGCTCACGACATCCTTCTTCTCACACCAAATGCCGCACTACTCCGCATACACGCCACCGCGCTCATCACCACTATCCGAGCGCTCCGCAAATGCAGCCTCACGGACCTTTGACTTCACCATGTCGTCACCTCTTAAAGAGAAGTCGGCGATGCCACAACGCGCGTTCAAAGCCAATCCGGTGATGCAGACGCGCGACGCCACTACGAAGCGCAGGAGAGACATGTTCTTCAAGCGCGTGCAGAACAACCGGGACGACAAGAAGTGGGAGTCGCGAGGCGAACAGGTATGTGACACGATTGCATAAAGACACGATCAACGATGCTAACTGATGACGCAGATCCAACAACTAGACTTTGTATCCGAGCGCAAGCGCTGGGAAGCGGAAAAAGCGCGTCAAGCACCCCAAGAGAATGACGACATCGATGAAGAGACCATGGACGACGCGCCGCTGCCTGTACTCCCACAATACGTGCCTCAATCTGATCCCGAGATGACCGAAGCCGACTACGTTGCTGCACAAGAAGAGTACGAGCTACAACAATTGATCGCGTCAATGGAGCAAGAATCGGATGCGCGGTCACAGCATTACGGTAGTGATGATGACGACTATGACTCGATATTCATGGAGTGCGCGACAGCGGCGCACGATCAGCAGCAACCACAACGCGCGCAAGACGCGTTCGGAGGGGACGCGATGGATATGGACATGATGGATTGCTGAAAAACCATTCGAAATCGGAGACTCTCGAGATTAGCCAGGGATCGCCCCAAAGAAGGTGACCTGGTAGTGACATCATAGGGACTCTACACATGTTGTAAGACGGGATTTTGGCATCTCAGTATAACAGATTGCTTTGGGGGAAGGCATCATATGTACATTGGGTATCTGGGAAGAATGAAGCAGAGACGAGTTATCGCACAAGGAGATCACTGAGTCGGGCAGCCCTGATCCATATCCTGAAGCGCCTCCTGCGCGGCGTTCATGTCGCCTACCAGATCAGGCGGTGGAGAGCCAGCAGCTTGCATCTACATTAATATTAGCACTGGTCACATCATGTATCAGAAAGCAATCACATACCTTCTGCATCCTCTCCACAATGTACTCCCTATCCTGCGCGTTGTCGTCACTGTACCCTTTCCTCTCGAACCTACCCACAATCTCCCTAACCAACGTCTGCTGCTCCTCATACCTCTTCAGATCATCCTTCTCACACTTCTCCTTGTTCTTGTCCATCCACGCCGGGAACTTGTCGTCTAGCTCCTTCATCGGTTCGTACAGGATATCCTTGTTGGTAAGCTGCTCCATCATGCCCATGAGCACTTTGCTGAAGTCCTCGTCGCCGCCCTCACCCGCGCCACCGAACCCACCAGATTCCATAGACGCGAGCATCTGCGCGAGGATGTCGTCTTGGGAAGAAGATGCGGCGGCGGAGGTTGCGGTATCGGAGGAAGACTGCATGCGCTCCATAGTCTTCTTAATAGTTTCCTGGAACGTCTTCTCTGCCTTTGCAGCAGTCGCCTTCTCAGACGGGCCAGGCGCCGCTTTCTCCTTCGCCTCACCCGCACCCGCACCCTCACCCGTATGCGCATGCCCAAGCGCAGGATCTTCCAGCGGATTCGCGCCCCCCATCTCCGCACTCATCTCCTTCATGATCTCGTCGAACTGTTTCTGGAAGTCGCCCTGTCCAAGCAACTGCTCCATCTCCTTCTGCAGCTGTGCCTGGAACGCATCCTGGTCTTCCATCATGAGTTCCGCGGGGGAGATGTCCGAGGCTGGCCTGCCGGGCCCGGATGACGACGGCGCATCACTGGACTTGGGGTAGGCTGCTTCTATTGACGAGGCGGTGGGGGCTTTGGCGTCGAGCTTTGTGTTTGCGAATTCGTCGAGGACATCGTCGAGGTCGGAGAGGTCGTCTTCTTCGGGGTCGGAGGCTACTTCGGCGGGGGGAGGGGCAGTCGTGGTGGTGGTGGGTTTGGCGGGTGGCTGCTCTTCTTTCTTTACGGCTGTGTCCGCCATCTTAATACGATCTCAGTCCGAGATACAGGTAAAGCTTCTATAGGGCCCAAGGAAGTACGATAGGAACAGGTAAAGAAGATCGTAGCTACCTAGACCAGACACATGCCATGTCAGCCTCGGCCCGCGCATACGCATTGGATCACATAAGCGGGGCAGGCACCGGCGCCAAGGCCTAGCGCGGGGCAGATCGCGCATCGCACCTTCCACCTTCGCGCGACGGGATCTAGCCCCGAATCCCAACGCTGCGGCGCCCGATAATTGTTGTCTGGTCACGTGCAACCGTAACTCGACTTCACCTGGTCCTCTTACCGTCTGCAATCCTCACCTTTACCGCAAATCGTAGCACGTTGACAAGCGCGACGCCACACCCTCAAGCTCGCGATACATAAGACGTCGTCTTTGCAGTTTTCTCGATATCTTTACCGCACGCTCTGTCGGTATCTCAGCACGGAAATCCAGAGGACAAGCTAGAGGCGCAACGGCCAGCCTTGTACCTACACCGACACCATGTCTCTTTGCGTCAACAGGCTCTCGGAAGAGAGGTACGCGCTTTCAGCTTCCAACGCACATGATCTTCGCTAACACGACAGCCAGAAAGTCATGGCGACGCGACCACCCCTTCGGTTTCTTCGCAAAGCCCATGCGCGGCTCCAACGGCATGATGGACCTGAAGCGATGGGAATGCGGCATACCAGGAAAAGAAAAGACGATATGGGAAGGCGGTCTGTTCAAGCTCGAAGTCGCATTCCCAGATGAATACCCTACAAAGCCACCAAAGTGTACGTCCTACCACATCCTCTCAGCCCATGCCCCATTCCTCCTCCGCCAAACCCCAACCTATCCCTATCTGCCTAACATCCGCTAACCCGCTCACAGGCAAATTCGTCCCACCCCTCTTCCACCCAAACGTCTACCCCTCGGGCACCGTCTGCCTCTCCATCCTCAACGAAGAAGAAGGCTGGAAGCCCGCCATCAACATCAAAGAGATCCTGCTCGGCATCCAATCCCTGCTCGACGAGCCGAACCCAGAGAGCCCAGCACAAGCCGACGCGTTCAACCTGTTCAAAAAGGACAAGGCGGCGTATGAGCGCAAGGTCAAGCAGATTGTCAAGGAGAACCCGGCGCCGTAGTACGTTGTCAGAGCGCCAGGGGAAGAGCTGCATATTGTTGGGGATGAGAAGGGGGGGGGAGGTGGTGTACCGTGGGGTGAGGATGCCTTTTGGTTATGTGTGACTGACGGTTCGTGAGGGCCGTTATGGAGGGTGGGAAAGGGATGGTGTGGTCAGGCCTCGATGGGCTCCCGTGGAAGATATGAGCAGTCTCTTGCTCAGCCGCTGCGGACACTGCTCAGAGGTGAATGTGCTCTTGCATTTTCTTTCTTTCTTTGCCTCGACTTCTTGGTTGAGGTGCGCTTAGTACGGAAACGTCCTTTTGATGAGATACGGATCCTGGCGTTTGGGCGAGGTTCCCAAGCATTGTATGGGTGCTTAGATGGTGGGAGAAAAGCCGCATATGGCTATGATACCTGACTTTCTTCTCAGTCTCCTGGCACATTGCGCATGGAGTAATACACACGATTGATTCATCTTTGTCGTATGCCAAATTGATATTCATATGATCGGCTGCACGAAGCCATAATAGCTGTGAATATACTCAGTATGATGCGTTGATCCCGCCGAAGCAACAAACACACGAGGTGAAGGACTGCACGCAACGAAGCAAAGAAACATATATTAAACCCATCCCGGTCCCTCAGAAAACCCGGTTGATAAGAAGTCCAGCAGCCCTTTCGCCGCATCCTCACGACATGTGTCCAACAATCATCCTAATAGTACAAGCCTCGGATCTTACAGATAGTCACCGCGACTCCCCAATCCAATTTTGTGTCCTTTGTTTCCTTCGTTTCACCTTTGCCTCGAGAACCCCAATATAGCAATACAGAAACGGCGACCTAGGTCTGGTGGTATAGCGCATGCCGGTGTCGTTGTGTCACAGCCTTAGTATGGGCGGTATGCCGATCCGCCTCTTCCGCCACGGTATCCACCACGGTAACCGCCTCCTCGTGGAGCGCCGCCGCCGCCGCCGTAGCCGCCACCGTAGCCACCACGGCCGCCGTATGGTGATCCGCGTCCGCCGTATCCGCCTCGAGGACCGCCTCGGCCGCCGCGTCCGCCTCGTGTCATACCGGGGAGGTTCGTTCGCTTGGGAACGACCTGGAAATATGTCAGTTTACGTTCGCGCATTCCGTGGAATGTGTTGTGTATCTCATACCTTTAGATTCCGGCTGCGGAACTGGCTGTTGTCAAGGACCAAAGCCTCATTGACCAGATGCGGTTCTGTGAACTCCACATACGCATACCTGCATACGCTCATTAGCGTTCCGATCTTTCTGCCA
>Ga0265780_10008142_pt1 | contig 12765 bp, 15 predicted proteins | sample P1T30metagenome_FD_192432 | JGI IMG/M metagenome (GOLD analysis project Ga0265780, IMG submission 192432) | Plant litter microbial communities from East Loma Ridge, Irvine, California - P1 T30 | ecosystem: Environmental > Terrestrial > Plant litter > Unclassified | place: USA: California...
GCCGTAATCCCCCCCTGAATCTTCAGCTCCCACTCCCCCTCCTCAAACTCAATCTCAAACCGCCCCACCAGCGCCGCCACAAGACACGCAAACTCCGCTTTGGCAAATTCCTTGCCGATGCAGCTTCGCGGGCCGTGCAAGAAAGTCGTCACGGCAAAGTTACTCTCCGCGCCGCCGGTGTTTGCACGGCCAGCACCGAGCCAGCGCTCCGGATTGAATTCTTTGGCGTCGGGGCCCCAGAGGTGTTCGGAGGTGTTGATGGCCCACGGGCAGATTACGATGGTCGTAGCGGCGGGGATAAAGTGGCCTTGGATGGTGGTGTCATGTGCTGTTTCGCGGAGCGTGAGAGGGACTGGGGGGAAGATGCGCATTGTTTCGTTCAACACCGCATTGAGATAGGGTAAGCGGTCGATTTCCGTCGAGTTGATTTCGCCGTTGAGATCCAGATGGCTGCAGATTTCTTCGCGGAGTTTTGTCTGCGTGTCGGGGTGTTTGCAGAGGAGGTAGACGGCCCAGGACAGGGCTGAGGCAGTGGTTTCGTGGCCTGCGGCGAGGAAGGTCATCAGTTGATTGACGAGGTCTTCGTCGGTGAAGCCGCCGGATTCCATCGCTACGGAGAGGATGTCGATCTGTTTGGCCTCTCCTTTCTCGATTTTAGCACGCTTGTCGGCGATGAGGTCGCGAGCTACGCTCTTGATAGTGTTGACGGCTTTGCCAATCTCGTCGTTTTGCTTCAGTGGCAATGCGATGGCAAGCCAGTACGGTATTATGCCGAGGATGACCTGAATGATTTGCGCTCCACGATTACCGGCGAAGATGGATTTGTATGTCAGATACAACTCGTTCTCTGGCTTGGCCAGCGAGTCAAAGTCCTGTCCCATGCCAGCTAGGCCGATGATATCGAGCGTTGCGCGCGAAGCCCACTCGCGGATCTCAATCACGTCTGAAGCTTCCGTGTCATCCTTCATAGCAGCAGCCATTCGACTCGTCATTTCCAGCGACTTATTCCAAAAGATTGGGTAGAGGTCCTTGACATGTCGGAACGCAAACGCAGGCATAAGAGCCTTTCTCTGACGTTTGTGCTCATCGCCCTCGGCCAGCAGAATTCCGACTCCAAGCAATCGTGCAAGTCCTCTGCGGAGTCTGTCCGGCTTCACAAATTCGTAATTCCTTTGCACCAGCACTTCTGCCAGGGCCTTTGGGTTCGTCACCAGAACACGTGGGTCGTTGAAAAGCCATCGATAATACAGCACGCCGTCATTCGGCACATTGTCAATCCAATCTCTTTGCGGCTCTCCAGTTGGGTCCTTGAATATGTTTCTGAAATGACCGAATAAAATGTGACTGTTCTGTAAGAGTTTGTTAGTGGCTAGTCATGTCATGCACGTCGGATGTCAAACGTACCGGCGGCTGCGGCAAATGACGCAACGGGCTCAAGAACAGCGGATACACAACGATCTGCCATCCCAATTGCGCAAACACCTGGATCACGAAAAGAGCTGCGATATTCCAGAAGTAGCTTCGTGGGAAGAAAGCGATGTTCGGCGCATACCGAGAGGCGAAGAATGTGAGGGCGCAGGAAGACAGGAGCAGCGCGCGCTTCGGAATCGCCATCGTGACTACAATACACAACAACGACGAGAGAAAGACAAGAGACGAGAATCCAGAAGCGAAGAGGACATGCAGCCTCTTAACATAGTCGACGCCACCACCCGCCCACACGCGCGTAGTTTCAAGCTTTTGATGCGTAAACGACTTGCCGCAGCTACTCATTGGCCCGTGCGTCGGTCGGTGCAACGGCGAGATTGGTCGTTCCGCATTCCTTCGCCTTACTTCGCTCACAACACGACGTAAGTACTTTGCCGATGGGTGGTTGCCTTGCGAGTCGGATCTGCCATTTTTGTCCGTACCTATCAAGAAGCTCGAGAATTTAGGCGAAGGTACATGTGTAAGTAGCGGACTAAATTTTCCAGCGCTTGTACATCCAGAAGCGCAATGTCGGGACCTCGATCCTGGCTTGTTGAGAGTAAGACCAGCAGATGATGCGAGTTGTCTTTGCGAGTATGCTTCCCAGAGGGTATAGTTTGTACTTCATACTGTGGTGTCACATAGTCGGTGCCTGTTGCTCCGTGTCTTGCGTCAGCACCTGAAAACTGTACATACTATGTGTATAGCTACAACAAATATTTCTATGAGACATTACTAGCACTTTCACCATGGCATGAAGGAGTTGTTAATTCGCATTGTTGAAGATGCATCGCGTTCATAATATCATTACATACTTGAAAGTTCAATAGACATCTACGTGCCTCCCGAACAATATTGGAAACCATTTACATCCGACGAGAGGATCGGTTCCACTGTTTCTAAAATCCTTCCGCATTCAGCAGAAGGATGCAATGTTACCCCGCCGTTCGCGTCGAAATCAGAAGATCCACCGTGTCCGTCCGTGATCGCGCGCGCGCTCCGATTGGGCGACTCGTACCAACGAGGCTGAAGTTAAACAAAAAGCGGCCGAGGCTCAGAAAGAAGTTTGAGCTAAGAAGTACATTATCATGTCGCATAGCGTGATGTTTGCAATACTGCATCATCTACGTTTTCCGACCGTCTCTCCGCTATCGTCGCTCCGACCCGTCGCCTTTGCCGAATCCTCTTCGGCGGGCGTGATGTCGATCAGCGGTGTGCCAGTATCCTGATCACCTTTGATGGAAGGTGCTTTTGAAGGCGCTTTTGAGTTGGCATCCGAGAGGTGACCTGCGGTCTGCTTTGTCCAAAGCTCAGAGTACTTTCCACCAACGCCCAATAATTCCTGGTGTGATCCGCGCTCGATAATTTCGCCCTTTTCGACAACGAGAATTTGATCAGCATCCACGATGGTGCTGAGACGATGCGCAATCACAAAGGTGGTTCGGCCCTTGCTGAGCTTGCGGAACGCGGTTTGAATCTGTTCTTCAGTCGCGGAGTCGATGGCAGACGTAGCTTCATCAAGCATGACGATCTTCGGATTCTTGAGCAGCACACGCGCGATTGCAATACGCTGTAGTTGGCCACCTGATAATCGTACTCCACGCTCTCCAACCTTTGATTCGTACTTGTCCGGGAAGCCTATGATGTCGTCGTGAATGGCTGCAGCACGACACGCATCCTCGATTTCAGCATCTGTAGCCTCGAGGCGTGCGTACCGGATGTTTTGACGGATAGTTTGGTTAAAAAGCACGGGATCTTGAGGCACAAGACCGAGTGCTTCACGCACGCTGGATTGTGTGACCGAGCGAAGATCTTGACCATCGATCATAATCGAACCTCCGGTGACATCGTAGAAACGGAAGAGCAGCTTGAGCATAGTAGACTTTCCACCACCCGTCTCCCCAACGAACGCGATCGTCTGGCCGCCTTCGGCCTGCAAGCTGACGTTCTGGATTATTGGCTTGCGGGGGTCGTATGCGAACTCAACTTCTTTGAACTCGACTTTACCTTCCTTAACTACAAGCTCCTGGGCGCCTTCCTGATCTGCCACTGTGGGTTTCGTGTTGAGTAGCTGTAGAAGTCGTTCCGCGTCGATGAGCGAGCTTGAGATGTGTCTATAGCTGTACGATAAAACATAGAGAGGCGAGGTGAGCGTATTCCAGTACATCAGAAGCGTGACGAGATTTCCGACCTTTTTGCGTCCAGACACAATCTGAGTCATGCCGAAGATGCAGCATCCCGCAAAGCCGAAAGTGGTGATGAGATCTTGAACCGCATGGCCACCCATGGAGCGAAAGTAATAGGCGTACTGCGCGTTGATCGAGTTTATGATGTTGGCAGCATAGCGGCTGTGTTCGAAGGCGAGGCGGTTGAAGTATGCCACTGTCTGCCAGTTGTGCACTGTTTCGTTAACCGTGGAGCTTTCGGTTCGTTGCTTCTCGACGTAATCTCGTCGCTTGGGCTGTGAAAGGCCAGTAAAGTACCAGCCAATTGCAATGTATGCTGCTCCCATGAAAAGGATGATGAAAGCCATGTATGCATCGAAAAGTGATGTGACGTAGTACATTGCAACGACAAGGTCAAGAAAGATAGGACCGACATCGAACAACACCATCTCGATGAGTGAATTGAGCGAAGACGCCTGTTCGACTGCTTTCAAGACTTCACCAGAGTCCTTGGACGTGTGAAAGTCCATGGATAGTCCGAGTACATGCTCATAGGCAAGAAGAGTGATCCTTCGATATGCTGAGTTGGTAATAACCATGCTGGCAATGCCGTCCAGAATACCCAGTCCAGCGTAACTGTTGACATAGGAGTACAAAACCCACAGTCCAATGTCTTTCCAAGGCATAGTCGGATTAGGCTCGGAGAGCTTGTTCGTGATTATACCAAGTTGTCGAGGTGTCAGGAGGTTCAGGAACCGCTCTTGCAGCATGTGGATCAAACGCACGAAAAGGGCACCCATGACCTTCCAGTCATCTTTGGGAAACAAGTAAGGCACAAAGACTGCGAATGCTTTCAGGTACCCAAGCCAGCCTCCTTCCTCCTCGAGACGCTTCGCCTGCCGCTCCTTGATGTCCTTGTCGTCATCAGGATGACCGCCTTCATCGTCTGAATCGTCTGGATCACCTAGCGCCGCAGGAGGAATGGCACCATATCCTGCCGATGCTGTGTCTGTTGCAGCGCTGTTTGGCTTGGTGGCAAGAAGTGGTTGTTGCTCTTCGTCTGTGCTCCGCTCCACGTGCTTGGAAAGGAGAATGGCAAACCCGTCGATCATGAGAACCAAAGACGCCACAGCCCGAATGCAACCAAGAACGAATGCAACATCATGCTCCCTACGTTCCAGTGGCATGTCAAACCCGCTCATGAGGCATGTTGTCGTCTCAAAAGCGAAATGCCAGACAAACGCGCCGAAATAGGGATGCCATCGCATCGATTTGCTCGACCATAGTTGGTACAGCAAAGGACCCCATGTCAGTATTGAGCCAAGACAACGTATCGCGGCTGGCTTCGGCGGTTCGTAATCCCAGTCTGCTATTGACCGACTGAAGTAGTAGAGAACCTCAGTGATGTAGGCGATAAGTGTAATTGCAACAAGTGCGACTATCCCTCGTCGCCGCTTATGGGATATGGGCTTTGGCTTATGTAAAACGCAGAGACCGAATGCACATGCTCCAAGGAAGTAGAAGGCCACTGTCGGTGCATGCATATAGTCGAGCAGTGTCAAGGCCGAAGACAGAGGAGCAGGCGGATCTGGGCTCTCCATGTTTGCGATGTCAATGTTGTCGAAGAAGTTGATGATTGTTGTGATGGTTGTTGATGGTGGTGATGCTAGTCGCTAAGTGGCAGTCGTTGATGTGTGGGACCTTTAGCGCGAAGGCTGGTAGAAATAGTACTAGGATTGACGCGTATTATGTGAGTGCACAGAGGCCGGCAGGACAGGGTGAAGGGACAACGACCCAGGAAAACTTAAGGAAGGGCGGTGACTCTAGGTGCTCATTATCGCGCGATGGTTAGTTGGAGGCCGCCCGGTCTGCCGAAAATGCGCTGCCTGGCTTCGGGTTATTGGGAATGAGCAGAGAATGCGCTCCACGCCAAGTCGCTATAGCACCGCCACAGCGCACTTCTCCGAATCTGCCGGTAAAAGAGCACCGCGATGCACTGTGATGAAATGTGTTTTGGAGTGAAAGGAGAAGGGCGCAACAGATGCCGAAATTCTGAGAGAAGCGCCGGTTCGTACGCCGACTGGTTGGTGCCTAGACTAGTCCGGCAGACGTTTGCGTAATACTCGCCACGATGCGCAAGACTTGTTGATGAAGGTGAAGGGAGTTTGCGCGCAGCAGTCGCAAGAGCGCGACAGGTTGTGATCTTGCGGCAGTCAATGGCTGGAGGCGCGTATAGGTGTGGCTAGTGCTGCAGCCTTCGCACACCGCCTAGGAGTCATCTTCAGCTTCACAACTGGCTGAACTATAACTCGTAAAAACTCAGGCAGACGGCATGCCCGTCAAATGAATGCCCGTAAGACACACTTGGTGTGTGGCATGAGTCGCTCTGAATGGTGCCGGTGAAGAGTTGCGGTCGGTGGGCCGCATGCAAGCGATTCCAAGCGGCGCAGGCAGAAATGCAACGACGCGTTGAGCTGAATGTCAGCGCTGAATGGCTGCACGTACGCGCATTTTTATATGTGACCGTAGCTGAGGGATGTTCGTCAGGTTCATGTATGGATGCCTGTCGCCGGGATATTCTTGCCCAAGAGCCAAAAGCGGTTTAGCGCCCATGGCTCCAGCTTCGGCTCAATCTTTCAGACTTCATTCGTTCTCCACTCTTCACTGCGTCCACATCTCCTTCGAACCTCGAGTCTCTTGTTTTCCGAGTTCTCATGTACACAGACCCGATTCACGTGACCCTGTGCTTCCTACTCAGGTCTTCCGATGGCGAACACGCAACGAGCAACCAACGTCCACCAAGACGAATCTTACCTGGGCAAGGGGACATATGACGATGCCGTCTACCTCAACAAGGTAAAGATCTAACTTCGAGCGCATCGACCGTATGAACATGCCCCGACCCTCAACCGCCACATCGCACAAACACTTGGTAACACCAAGCACGTACTCGTTCAGCCCTCGTGTGCAACTGGCTGTAACAGGCTATCCAAAGCTCACTCCATTTTCCTTCGTTCATATCTTCTCAAATCTTCTCATTTGGCTGCACCTTTACCTTCAGTCTTGCTTATTGTTCGCAACACTCAATAGCCTTGGCTACTGCGCCATATCGGCACCCCGCCGCTCGCGCTCCAAACCAGTAGAGCCAATCTCAATACCAACACGGCAGACAAACGCCTTAATCAGTGCTCCCGTTTGATGGACTCAGCAACAAGGCCCGTCCATGCGGGATGTGAAGGGGCACGCTCGTGTGCACTTCTCATGACTCCAATTTACTATGTGACTGCAACACCCCGCACATATAAAGCAATCGCCGTTCAGCAGCTATGCCCGTTCGCTTCCTTGCATTCTTCTCTTCACAGTCGCTTGCTTTCCGTTGTATAACAGTCGGCCTCTTTTTCTGGCTTTTCGTTCCGAATTATTCTTACTCGCTTTGCTTTAATATCAACATATCAATATCTTGAGGCGATATTCTCCATTACCGCCAATCTTTCAACTATCTTTACTAGGGTGCTTGCAAGTACTCGTCATACCATTGTGTACAATATTACGCCCGTCACCTTCGTTTTACCGACCGCGTGGACAATATATCGCCCGTCACCTTCGCTTTTCCCAACTTCCCGCGACCCAGGGTCACGCCTTTCACTCTGACCCCACAGCGCCACCAATCCCCAGCCAGGGCACGCGTCCTGAGCTTCCTCTTTGATAATCCCCGAGCCCTCGATCTACTCCGCCTAGGTCTCCCTCCTGTCCAAGCTCTCGATCACATACCGCCTAGGGCTCCCTCCTGCCCGAGCTCCTCGATCGTTAGACACTGTACCACACCAACAACAACCCCACTATCAAGCAGTCCATCTGCTCTCAGACTCGCCGGAAAGGCTTGATCTCACTCCCGTACGTTTGTGCCGCTGCCGAGAGTAATTGAATGCAAGTCTTGAGAATCCCGCGTTTGTAGACATGTGACAGGATCGCGAACTGGACTAGTACATAGCTAACACATACTTGTAAACTCAGACCTCCAGTCTCCATCCAAACCACTTGATAGATCTGTTGCCACAAAGTCCGCGGAGATAGATTGATCATTAGTCAACTGCGCCACTCCACCATGTCGACTGGCCCTTCACCAGCGGAGCTACAGCCCGTGCCACCAAACGCTCCCATGCCTCCGCCGGCAACACCTCGCGCAAGCACGAGCGCAAGTGCTAGCGCCAAGACAGACTCCTCGCCGCCCTCCGACGTCGCCTCCGATCCGCCAGGCAGCCGCAGCCGCACTACACCGCTCTCGCTCGCTAGCCCGTCGCCTGCGCGCAAAACACCAGCTCGCGATCTCGCAAGCCCGGCCAAGACTCCTCATCGTAGTCTGACTCCAGCACGCACACCCGGCGGCGGCCTACTTACCTGCACGTCTGATGCAGATCGCATGAAAGACGTGACCATTCACACAGCAATCTGCACCCAGTGCAACGAGCGTAACAAGGGGCTTATGAAGCGGTGTCCTGGCTGTACCTGGCAACTCTGCGAGAAGTGTCGCGAGAAGCGGGTAAAGGAAGGTCAGAGCCTTGCGCACGGGAGTATGGGCACGCCAGGCGGCCTTGGGTCCGGTTTGGGCAGCGGTAGGGTCGTGAGGAGGAGGTTGTTGGACATGTCAGGTTCACCTACGCCTGCGCCTGCATCTCCTACTCCTACGCCGGCGCGCATGCCGGCAAGCCAAGATGACGACAAACAGATGATGGGTGCCGAGGAGAAGAGCGCCGCAAAGGGTAAAGGAAAGGCGAGTGCGAGTGCGAAGCCCGCGAGCAAAAAGCGAATCGTTAGCGGCAGGAAGAGCAAGGCCATTATCGAGGATGGATCTTCCGGCGACGACTTTATGCCTGACCCTACTTCCCCGACATCCCGCAAGCGGCACCGCACCACTCTCCACATCACCGATACGCCAACTGCAACCTCTGCACGTCCATCACGTACCGGCCCTACCACATCCTCTTACGTCGATCTCGGTTCACCATCCAGCTCCCCCAGCAACGAGTCAGTTGGCAACCCTTCCCCAAACAAGAACTCCGAGCAGATGGGCGAAGGTCCGCGTATCAACCCCCAGAGCGTCGCGCCGCCCACAGGTCGTATCCAAGAGCTCTTGGAAGCTGCCGGCGTCAATACGCCAGGCAATCGGTATGAGCAGCATTTCCTAGGTCGACAAGAGTCCGTGGTGACAAACGGCGTGATTAGTATTCCGGAAACTGTACGGCGTATGGGCGACAAGACGCCGCGTCTGACCGCAGTGCAGAAGTTGGAGGCGAGGAAGAACGAGATGTGGTTACAGGTAAGTCCCCATGCATTCATATTTTGCGATTCTGGCTAACGTGATGCAGGCACAGAAGGCGCAAGCCGAAGAGCTGAAAGTCGCGTCGACTGTCAGGGCCTTTGCCGAGGCCGAGGCCGTGAACGCCCAAAACCACATCCCGGACTTGAACACCGACGAGAAGGAAGAGCTAACGTCTGCGATCAAGGAGGCAGCTCGTAAATGGGCTCTGCACACGTACGATGGACTGCCACCTCCACTGCAGGCGACGGTCGAGCGGGGCCTTAACATGCGCCTTGACCACATCGATACGCCGTACACGCAACAACTCTTCGATGTCGTCAGGGAGTGCGCTACTCGCAAGCTTGATGAGTTCATACAGGACCGTGGAACGTCGACATAGACCGAGCACTCTTCAGGTGCACAAATAGGAGGGGCTCGTATGTGGGCAAGGGCGCCATGTTGGTGTTGCATATCCTTGGAGTTGTTGCAACTTCATCCATGTGGTACAGTTGTCCGCTTCTTATCCTTTCAGTCCATTCATCCAGATCTTGGTGCCGGTTGGAAGGCTTGCGGCGTTACGAGGCGTTGGATGGAGGACCCTGGCGTTGGTGATTGCTCGCTATACCCACTTTCGTAGTCAGTTTTTGCACTGGATGCATTTCTCGGATAGTCTCTGCAGATCGTATGAGCAATCGAAGTCTCGAACATGATCGACCTCCTTCTGACCTGTCAAGTTAGTAGCGTGCGCCATGACATGTTCCGTGAATCAATAGGGAGTCTCGGGCGACCGTTGACCTAGTCGAGATATGAAGTACAGAAGAGAGACACTGATGAGGCTGAAGGTCGTATTACGATGTATTGGTGTCGGCCTGGTGTCGCACCGCATGTGTCCAGATGCTAATAGTTGCTGACAGAATCAGAGGAAAAGACAGCGCTGATGCTAGACATGGAGAAAGAAAGGAAATTATTATGGGGTATCCAGAATAGGCAGCCCGAAAGCAACTCGAACAGCATTGAAAAGACGTTACTGGCAAGCGTGCCACGGCACCTATCGGGCACCAAATTGAATCGTCAGACCTCCCTTCGTGGGCTCAATCTGGTCCACCTCGTCTTCGCCCTGGCCACCCAGAGCTTGCTCCAGCCAGGCGGCCTCATCGTCCTCGGGTTCTGCGGCGTCAGCTGATGAAGGCCGACTCGGAGTCTTTCGTAGCGTCGCGAAGCGTTCATTGAATAGGCGGGCATATTCTGCGTCATTCGTAGGCTGCTCGGTGACTTCCAAGGGGATGGTTGCTGGTTGCGAGACAGGGATCAATTGCCTGGCGCAAGGGATGCACGTTAGTATAGACATAGACACACAGAGGAAGGGGCGCGGGCGTATATTGGCAGGAGGCACTCACTCGGACGTCTCAGCGCATATTCGCTCCAGCGTCTCGCGTTGGCGACGCAGCTCTTCTGGATCTGGCTGTGGAGCGTTGTGCGAGCCGTTGTTGGTGCCGTAGTTTGGCTGGTATGGGTCATGGAGCAGGTGCGACGTGTCCGACTGCTGCAAGGGAGACTGGTCAGCATCATGTTACTCATCTGGCCTGTGTCACACTCACTTCTGACTCGGACGGCCGCCGCCCACCGAGGCACGACGAGCAGATACCCATGGAATGAGGCCTGCAGGCAGACGCTGAAGCCGATGGGGGGACGTGTAGCGCCCAAAGGCGGGGCAGCAGTGAGGGAGATGGGCGTATTAATCGAGTGCGACGAGTGGGAACGAGCATGCAGCCATCGTCGGCAGGCTGAGACGTGGAGTAGAGAAGGTTGGAGTCGTTCCTCCCCCAAGCCCGCTGGCCGTTGTTTCCTGTTGTGACGGGATCGGCAGGGAAATCTCCGGGCGTCTTGGCATCCAGCCTCAACTCCAACCCGCCATCGCGTACCTGACGTTTGACACCTCAGCCCCAGCTAAGCTCTCGCCTCACTCACACCACACGGACGACTGCTTGCTTGTTTGGGCTGTGGCTGAGACTAAGCTACTTCCATCACTATGACTATGACTGTCATGGCATTCCTGTCCCTGGTACCGATCGCGTCTGTCCTCTGTGATGCTCCCAGGCACCGCGTCGTCATCGATCATCGCGCCTACTTCGCGCTTAGATTGGGGATTTTGACTGACCGCAGGTACAATGTATGCCCCGTCGAGTCTAGACGACGTCTTGTCCATTTCCTTCCATGTCACTCTCAAAGTCATGTGGCCTCTAGACTTTTTCACTGCGACCCTTCTTTGACACCATCTTCACTGCCTGTCTGAAACATGGCCTCCCTGTGTATACCCACTGTGCTATCTGATGCGGGTGAAGGTGGGAAGAGAATGTGAGAACGCGCTCACAATGGCGCACCCCTTCCATTCCGATCGACCGCGAAAGGTATCGCAGTCGCCAAGCTTCTGCAAACCTTCTCTACCTGGTAAAAGCCGTCCTCGCTACCGCTATTTTCCGCATTCTGGACGAGTAATCTACGCAAGGTTGCTTTCTGCCGTCACGCTCCACGCGAAACAGTTCCAGCCTGATCACTCTACTCCGAATCAGTACTCCTGGTCCCTCTGCAAGGCACACGCTGGGCATATCCGCAATCCTGATGGCTGGCTCACGGGCCGACCGCGTCCCACTCCGCTCACTGGCTCTTATAGAGGTATAATCAGCGAATTGCGGCTTGCCATCAGTCCCACCAGCGCCTCTCAGCACCACGGGGGACATTAGATCAGAGCATCTCTCATTCACTCGAGTGCTCGATCATGTCATTCACTCGCTTTTCGAAAGCTTCGGCTGTCGTCCTCTCTTTGTGTACACTTTCGGACGCCTGGGCATTGTACCATAAAATTGATACCAAGAACGCTAAGGCCAAGGATGCCTCAGTCGAGTTGCGCCGCCACGAGGCGCAAGATCTTAATGAGAAACGGCAGACGACAGAGCTTTTCTGTCCCAACGATCGCTACGAACAGTTTCTCAATAACAACCCGGACCCAAGTGTCCAAACCTTTTGCAACGAGTGGCTAGGCTTGGCTCCGGCGACCACTGTGATCGAATATGTTCCCACAATGTGAGTTTATACAAACTGCTGCTTGCGTTCCATCCTCACTCCTCTAGTACGGTCACGACGAGCGACTCAACCACTACGACTACTACCTCCGTCACCCGCCTTATATCTACCGAAACGGTCACCAACACCGCTACCAGAACGCTTGCGCCCGTCAAGGCTCGAGCTGCTAACATCGCCGCCGTCGCCGAAGACATGTTTAATGCAGTTGTTAATAGCGGAGTCCCCGCCAGTGCTGTTCCAACCGATGACAATGCGCAACGCTCTCAGGCTGCTTCTGGCTTGGCGAACGCATGTTCATGCAAACTCGTTGACCCTACATCAACGGTAACCGAATCATACGCGTTACCTCCGAAGGTAAATTTTGAGCCCTATCATCTAGTGATCGGGGACTGACCGGACAGTACACTACCGTGGGTTACCGCGTTATCGTCGTGTCAGAAACGACAGAGACGAGGAAATTCACCGTCATGACAACCGTCACCGAGACTCCCGGAGCTAGTGCGACATCATCGTCAACCTTTTCAGCTGAGACTGCCGTTCTCCCAATACAGACCACTGAGCCCAGTGACGTTGCCGTGCCCACGCCAGGCGCACCAGCTTCAAACTCATCTGGGACTGTTGTCGGAGCTATTCCATTCACCTGCCCAGAAGCTGCCAACACTCAGGTCGACCAGGTCGTGGGCGGCTTCAAACTCGACTACTTGGTATATTGCAACACTGAAATCATATCTGAGGATCGCATTGGCAAGCCGA
>Ga0265780_10008143_pt1 | contig 12764 bp, 12 predicted proteins | sample P1T30metagenome_FD_192432 | JGI IMG/M metagenome (GOLD analysis project Ga0265780, IMG submission 192432) | Plant litter microbial communities from East Loma Ridge, Irvine, California - P1 T30 | ecosystem: Environmental > Terrestrial > Plant litter > Unclassified | place: USA: California...
AAGTCAGCATGTTCCGCTCCCAGGTGCCAGTTCTCAGAGTCAAGGACTTGGCTCGCTTCCATTTGGAATGCAGAGTCAGGTCGAGGCAGGCAAATTCGGTGGCAGACCGGACAAAAAGAAGAAGAAAAAAGGGAGAGTCATTGGCTTCTAGCAGCGGTCTACGATATGTTATGTCAGCCATACGGCAGTCTATAAGATGATCGCCGTCGTCATCGGAACGGGAGGAAGGAATAGGTGGGGCGCGAGGCGGGGTAGCTTCGATGTTAGCTATAGCTTCGAGCTTAGGATTGCGGATGCGGAACCTCACTACAAGTATCAACTATCGGATCAAGACATATACATCACAAGTCACTCTTCAATTTCTCCAACAAACCATCAATCACATCACTCAGTTCGCCACCATGCCATCAGGTTTCCCCACCCTCCAGCCGGCCTTCACAGTCCGCGTCAACATCGACGCGCCCATGGCCGTCGGCGGGCAAGCTGGCTCCCAGCTCGTCATTGTGCCCATGGTCAGCGGCACAGTCAAGAGCGAGGACGACTTCGAGCCGAAGTTCAATGGTGAATTGTAAGTCATAAAGTTCAAGAGAAACATGATAGATTGTTAACACAAACCCAGACACGGCGTAGGATACGACTACATCCAAAACGACGCATCAGGCTCCCACATGCGCCTCGACGTGCGATCGCAAGTCAAGTGCGTCTCTCATCCCTCTATCATTAGCACACATCTCACTTTCTCTCCCCTCCTCCCTTCTACTAACCCACCAACCCAGGACCTCCGACTCCACCATCCTCGCAATGTACTACAAAGGCAATGTAAAGCTTACCGATGGCGTCAAAGCCATCCTGTCTGGGTCTTCGGAGGCGAAGACCACGGAGTTTGGAGACAGCTTTGTGACGTTTAGCTTTGAGACGGGGAGTGAGAAGTACAAGGAGCTGCAGAATGGGACGTATGTGGCTGCGGGAAGGTTTGTTGTGGGGGAGGGGGAGGGGACGGTGGTGGAGTATCGGGTTAGTCGCGTTGGGGCTTAGGTGTGTGGTAAGAGATGTGGATTGACGTGATGTAATTCTGTTTGGTACAATCGCGATCGAGCTATATATCTCACTTCGTGATTGACAGCGGCATGACTTGCCGTCTCTTGACCGCTACTTTGGTTTGTCATTTACCTTTACCATATCTTTCAGACGCCTCCTCACCGCTGTCCATATTAGCGCGTTGTTCTAGAGGTCTGGTCAGTGTATATTTGGTTGGGGTTGTTTCCACCTCTACTGCTACTCCACTACTCTTCTACCTCTTCGTTACCGCTCTTCCGTCAATCATGGCACCGAGGGCGCGAACAATGCTCAACTTCTTCGCCTTCGGTGCCTGTTACAATCGCTCTTTCGAAAATAGAATCATCTACAACGGTACTTGATACTACTACGAGTTTCTCGAATACAACTTGACAAGTATGTCGCTCCTTAAACAAGCCAATGTTCATCATCAACTAACACAATCCGAAGATAGCATTAACGTCAACCTGGCTGCTTGCACAAATCTCACCACGACCTACTCGTTCAAACCTCCAGCATAGGTGCCTACCTTGCGCAAGTTCAAGCAGAGGTACAGGAATCGACACGACATGTCTTTCAAGCCACCGGGCCATGGAAAGGACAGCTCCAGTCAACTAATGTAGATGTCCGAACTACCAATCTCCTTGGGTCAGGCTCGAGACTTCTATCAACTCGATATTCTATCTCACTGGTAAGTTCGGGATCAACCACAATCCATGAGGAACATGGAGGTTGACCAACTTTCAGATTGCATACCAGTCGTTTGCGATGTACAAATTTCGGAAATTGAGGCAGTCATTGCCACCGAGTAGATCTCCGACATTGGTAATTGAGGCTGAAGATGGATGTGCCATCCGTGAGCCTGAAAAAGCTCAGCAAAGGTATGTTTCAGTGCCACACTAGAAGACAACGTCCAGCAGTTCACACTTTTCAAGGGACTCAGGCTCGTCTGTCGATGTCACAAAACCTCGCTGCTACCCAAATCGTAAGTACCAAAATCCCGGTTGACTCTCCCGTCTCTGACCCCGACTGCGCTAGTCGTGCAAACGCACATCCGCCCACGTGAAAGAGTCCTGCACGTACACAACAATAACTTCTCGCGTCCCCGACAAAATCTTTCGCACACCACACATTCTCCCACGCTCCTCTTTCGCAACCACACACCATGAAGACCGCCAAGCACAAGTCGAAAACCGCATATCCTCCCGTCGCAGCCGCCGCGCCAAAGACATACTACAACCTCAGCCAGATCGAAGCCATTGCGCAGAAAGATTTCTTGACTGAGTTCGAATCAATTATCGATGTCAACGAACTGCAATGGCAGACTGGAGAATGCATCGGCGAGGGACTTCACAAGACATCGCTTTTCTTGGGATACATTGTTTGGAATGATGGGGATATCGTGAAGGTCAGCGGATGCATGACGGATGCGGGCCGCGTGGAGCTGTATGCGCGCGGAACGAAGTTGAGGAGAGAGGATCATACGGAGCTGTTCCTTCAAGAGCCTTGGGAGTACCTGGCTGAGGAGATCTTTCGCGCACCCATGTCAAATCTGAAGGCGCTGGTGGGGTACTATTTCTTAGCTGCGGAGCTAGTGGAGATGGTTTGGGTGAACAAGGAGAGCTGGTTCGAGTCATTGAAGGTGGCATGCAGGCTTGTTGGGCTTGGTGTTGGAACTTTGGTCTTAGATGAGGAAAATGAAGAAGAGAGCGAAGTTGGTGAAGTTGGGGATGAAGAGATGGGTTATGAGGGTGGAGATGAGGGTGGTGGAGATAGTGTTGGGGGTCCTGGAGAGGGCCTGGATGTCGATGGATTGGAGGAGGATGGAGATGGCATAGACAGGGGTGAGGTGGCGAGGATTCTGCAGCGCTTGTTGAGTAGTGCGCGTGCAAAGAACTCGCACTGGACTCAGCATGTAGAGGATGAGTTGCTTGAGGCATGGCCTGGTGTGAAAGCACACTGGAAGTAGATGCTCAGGTGGTTCTGTACAATACTGTAACATCACCTCGAAAACCGATTCTGTAATTACGCGCGATACTGCTCATTCTTTCGCCTGCGTGTCACATAAACTCGCTTAACTTCACTTTTTCGCACACCCATTTTGATTCTAACCTGTCTAATAAGCTTTTAACTGTAGCGGCTTTGTCTCAGATTGTAAATAGTAGTATATAGATTAGAAAGTTTTACAATTCTCCCATCAAAGAGCTTACTACGGGTTAGCTCGTGGAGACATTTCCAATTGCTATCACAAGGCCTGTAACATTAAGCTCGGCGATTCCATTCTGGGTAAATCCGGAGTCGGGACAAAAAGACGATCACAAAGTCAGAAAACACTTGCTCAGACGGATCACATGGAGACACTTCCAGCCAATACCCGGAGTTGTTTTTTTGCCCTATTCACATGAGTGCTTTTTTGACTTGATATTTCTGTCGTGTTAGTAGACTAAACATTTAACAGCCTTAATCACACCTGCAGCGCATTCTCCTCTCTAATCTCGTGCACTAGCGATGACCGGAGCTTAGTTAAATACTTCCGATCTAATATCAACATCGAACTCGCATAGTTTAAAGCCGCTCATGAAGAAGAGATAAAGACCCTTTAAGCGATGCTCGATTCTTATATAACAAAGACTAAGGCCGCTAAAGGGAAGGCGGCTAGGTCAAATAACAGACTCAAGGCAGTGATAGATAAGACGAAGAAATTAAATGATAGGTATTCAGCACAGGAGACTAAGTCTGAGAAGATGACTGGCAACTATAGCAGGCTGAAGGATAGATACCGCAGAGCTATGACGATGTTGAGGATCAAGAGGGAGAGGAGTAGAGACTCGTAGATCTGTTTAGGTTGGACGGGTAGTTGCTGATGTTAGGCCTACAGGCTATAACCGGATATGTACCAGGGCACTGAAGAGTACGAAGATGATAAGGACACCTAGGCTCTTATATTGGAATATAGAGAGTATGTTCTGTATGGCTTTACCCTGCCTTGATAGCCCTATACCATGCTACCGTCGTGGCTGACACGGAAGTCTCGCAGCCTAACCGCATCGATGACGGGAGTGTCGTCGGCCTTGCAAGATCACTCTACGCCCCTTTGGACACTTCCAGTCTAACGCTCCAACGCGTTAAAGTTGCGAGTTGACAGCTTGATTGGATGTTCACCATTACCATCAAAATGTTGCTGCTAGCTGGGATCTTACAAAGAATGAGCCACAGACTAACTGGTAAACCGTGGAAACGGAACATCCCCACGAAACAAAACGCGTGGATTACTGGTATTCGCCGGCACGCCTCCAACTCATGCCTAGACGCGAATGATGCCTGGGAATTTCCATGGTATGTACCATGCTTCCCACTAGGAACATTGTACACGAAGCCTTTGGGGCTGAACATAGGTCAACAAATCCGTCAAGCGCCATGATCATCATGGCAATACGACCGGAAATTGCCCTAGTATCTTACTTTCATCCTCAGAGTGTATATAAGAGGATGTATTTACCGACGCTGTCAGCGGCCATCAGCTCTTCACTTGAAAAATTATCTGCATTCACTACACCTTCTAATCGTTCACTTCCACTATGGCTCGTACCACCGGCTTCCTTGCCATCCGAACCACCATTGGTCTTCTACTCGCCTCTTCATATATAGTTTCAGCAGCAGCGGTCCCGGAGTCTGTCGATGTCATTGTCGTAGGCGCTGGTCTTGCTAGCCTCACCGCCGCAAGAGATCTCCTGGCTGCAGGAAAGACCGTAAGGGTTCTCGAAGCTCGCGACCGAGTCGGGGGTAAAGTTCACAACGCAAAATTGAAGAATGGTGGTGTCACTGAAGTTGGTGCAGAGTTCGTTGGTCCCACCCAGGATCATGTTCTCAAGATGATCTCGGACTTGGGTCTACAGACGTTCAAGACTTACAAGGAGGGCAATTCGGTCTTGTGGCGCAATGGCACTCGACTGGTATACACACCAGACCCAGCACTTGGCGGCTCACCGCCTGTAGCGCAAGAGGCATTAATCCAGATCGCGGGTGTACAGCAGAAGCTCAACGAATGGACCAGCAAGATCGATGTCAATGCTCCATGGAAGGATTCCAATGCCGCCGAATGGGACAAAATGTCCTTCCAGAGTTTTCTTAATGCAAACGCAGCTCATCCAGATGCACAGCTGGTCCTGACTTCCGCATGCAAAGGCATCTTCTCCGCCGAACCTCGTGACATCTCCCTACTTTACCTCATCGCCTACATCCATCTGGTGGTAATGAGACCACAAGAGGAACCCTTGCATCGGTCATCGCTGTCCAAAATGGTGCTCAAGAATCTCGTGTCGTGGGCGGCACAGGACTGATTCCCGAGCGTCTCGCTGAGAAGGTTGGCAGCAAGCATATCACACTCAACGCCGCAGTCTCTAGCATCAAGAAGACTCCCACAGGCTATGTTGTCGAATCTTGCGCGGGCAATGTCCAGGCCAAGAAAGTCGTGGTCGCCATGCCGCCGCCATTGCTCAAGCGCATCGCTTTCTCTCCTGCCCTTCCCCAAGCTCGACAGAACCTGATCGATGGTCTCAAACTTCCTGCGATTGGCAAGGGTATCGCAGTTTACAAGACTCCTTTCTGGCGCTCCACCGAACATCTCGATGGCCAAGTTGTGTCCGACCGCGGCTCCGTCAAGGTCACATTCGACAGCTCAGAATCTGACGGCAAATTTGGCGCCATCCTAGGATTCATTCTCGGTGATGAGATGCGTGCGCTCGACAAGCTGCCTGCCGAGCAAGCGCAGAAGATGATCACCTCGGATTACGTCAGATACTTTGGCTCACAAGCGGCGGACACGACCGAGTTCGTTTTGCAGCGCTGGGACTTGGAGGAGTTTAGCAAGGGTGGACCGGTTGCGGTTGCGCCGCCGGGTAGCGTTTTAAGCAAGAATGGACATGCTCTGCGCGAGGCTGTCGATGGTATCCATTTCGCAGGAACTGAGACGAGTGTTTATTGGACAGGATACATGGACGGTACTATTCGAAGTGGCGAGCGCGTGGCGAAGGAGATCTTGGGACATTGAAGTGTTTGGAAGCCAATGGTGATGGGGTCGAATTCGAAATTCCGTTTTATTCCGACCATTGCATGAGTATCGAGTAGCATATGTGGGACAAGAAACAGCCTACCAAATAATCGAGATTTTGTTTACCGCGATCATTTTTAAGCGTTGTGTAAGATGCACGTATAAATGCACTGCCTTTTGGGGCACATGTGGCTCACTGACCCGTCTTCCTATGTGTAACCCACTTCTTAGTGATCGGCGCAGTGCATATACTTTCAGCCTGACAGAGGCTATATGTCTTACTTCTAGTCGTGCCTCGAGACGTGTCCAACTCTGACTTCTGTGCCTGGCTGCATCAACCTTCAAAGATTGCACAGTCTTCCGGAATTGGCTGTTGACATCCGTCAACCACATGCTCGAATCCATATTTCTCTTCACCCTGCTGCCAATGTCCTAGATCTCAGCTTCGCTCCCCTTCAGCTTCGTTTCTGTCACCTTGATCCCTACCTTTGATGCTTCTAGCTTTGCTCTCAAAGGCCAGCAGGTCTTGTTAATATGAATCATCTGCCTGCAAGGCATAGAATCTGCTACACATACTAGCACCTTGAAAAGCATGTACCTATAATTCAAGAGATGAAAAGTTGGCAAGTCAGAGTTGCGTGATGTTGGACGGAACACGTACGCAGCATCGGCAAGAAGACGCTAGGCTTGTCTCGGCCTAATTTCAGAAGGACCCAGTCTACTCCACCTCTCACCCCAACTTACATCACACGTGCCGTGTGTGTCCGATGAAGATCAGCGCCCGGACTAAGTCCTTCCAACAACACCTTCAATTAAGTCTCGTAGACCTACATCTTCCTCAACCCAACAGCAACTTGAAGAATGGCCGACGACTACCCACGTCCAGACTTTGTTCGCGAGAGCGTACATTGGCGTTCACTTGATGGCCCATGGTATTTTCTCTTCGATGATAATGATGCCGGTCTATCGCAGTCCTGGCACCTAAAAGGTCTCCCGGATGAAGTCATGGTGAACCCCACCAACACAAACAGTTCGGACAAGTCCGGAGCACCAGACATTGTCGCCAAGATCGCTGCAGGAACACAAGAGCTTTTGAAAGACAACATTTTTAAGGGCCGCGAAGCTGTCGTGAACAAGAAGCGAGACATACAAGTACCCTATGTGTTCCAATGTCCGGCGTCTGGCATTAATGAGTTAGGGGTGCACGAGGTCTTGTGGTACGAGAGACAGGTTGAAGATCTCAGATCGGAAAAAGAGAAGCTCGATGGCTATCGCGTTGTCATCAGATTTGGAGCCGTAGATTACGAGGCCAAAGTCTGGGTTGGCGGACAGTTCTTTGGCGGACATCGTGGCGGCCATGTACCATTCGACGTCGATATCACCGATGCTTTTGCATCTGGAAAGGCCCAGACACTCACGCTGCGAGTTTTTGACTCTGCGCACGATCTAACCCAGGCAAGGGGAAAGCAATATTGGAAGGCACAGCCTGAGAGCATCTTTTACACCCCGAGCGGTGGCATCTGGCAGACTGTGTGGATGGAAAGTGTGCCAACCGTCAGAATTGGAGATGCGAGCACGGGAACAGTCTTGAGAAGCAATGATATTGAGAGCGGCAAGCTTACAGGGGAAATCAAGATACTGGGTCATCCACCTGGCCATGCATTCGGCATTGAGCTCGAAGCCAGTCTGGGAAGTGTCACAGTGGGCAAAACGGAGAGAACAGAATTACCACGTGACTCGGATACAGTCTCCATCGAGACAAACATGAGGCTCTCCGAAACCCAAAAAGGCGAAGTCAAGAAAACTATCGCGCATCTTGCCAGCGACAAGTGCTGGCACAACGGCGTAGCACTATGGTCTCCCGAGCATCCCACGCTCTACGACATCACTATCCGCCTCTACGACTCCTCCTCAACCCTCATCGACACCATACACACAACAACCGGCATGCGCTCCCTCTCCTGGTCCACAGCCGATGGCACATTTCGCCTCAACAACCAGCCCTACTTCCAAGCCCTCTTCCTCGACCAAGGCTACTGGCCCGACACATTCATGACGCCCCCATCCACCTTCGCGCTCAAACTTGACATCGAGCTCAGCAAGAAAATGGGCTTCAACGGCTGCCGCAAGCACCAAAAAGTCGAAGACCCGCGCTTTCTCTACTGGGCCGATCGACTCGGCTTCCTCGTTTGGGGTGAGATGGCAAATGCATATGCGTTCAGCGCGCAATATATTGAGCGCTTCGATCAAGAGTGGCGCGAGGCTGTTATGCGCGATATCAATCATCCGAGTGTGATTGCGTGGACGCCGGTGAATGAGAGCTGGGCGTACACGGATCTGCAGGGCGATGTGCGGCAACGCAATCATATTCGCAGCTTGTATTATGCGACGAAGACGATGGATCCGACGAGGCCGGTGAATGATAATTGTGGATGGGAACATGTGAATACGGACTTGACGACTTTCCATGACTATGCTGATGCGGATGCATTGACGGAGACGTGTAAGACTATGGATGGGATACTGGGCGCGCATGGAGGGCGACCGCTGTTCTTGGCTGCCGTTGGTGAAGATCCGGGCTCGTCGCATACGAACGGTGCGCCAGTTCTTTGCACGGAGTTTGGTGGCATCAATATTGCGCGCTCAACTGCTGATGCAAGCGGACAGCGAGACTGGGGGTACACGACGGCGACGGATCCGAAAGACTTGCTGAAGAGGATTGAGAAGATGATGATGGGGATTGTGGACGGGGGACATATTTGCGGCTTCGTTTACACGCAGCTGACGGATATTGAACAAGAGGTCAATGGGCTGTACACGCTCGATAGAAAGGAGAAGCTTGACTCGAATGCGGTCAGGGAAATTGTCGAGCATGTGAAGCAAAAATACATGGCAATGCAAATGTAGAGTAAGCTTTCTGAGGTACAGCAAGTCATACGGTCAATGAAAGCTAGATTACATACTTTGATGCAATATCCACCTACTATCGTGGGCTAAAATACAGCTCATTGATTATTATTACCTCTAACCAACTATCTTCCCCCACCCAAAATCTAGTGCATCGGCCAATACTCATGCACCTCCCTCTGTGTCTTCCACCTCTGGAACCAACAACACACAGGAAAGAACGCAGTATTAACCGCTGCCCAAGCGAACAATATCCCAAAGTCCAGCCCAATCCTCGAATGCAATCCAAACAATATCTGTCGACTGCCCTCCACAATCGAATGCAACGGCCAAGCATACCCCCACCTGTAGAAACTAGGCGCGATCTCGATGTCGTAGAAAGATGTCGAGACGTTGGTGATGACCCAGAAGATCAGGAACAGGCCCATCCAGGGCTGCCCAACGACCATGGCCATGTTTTCGCATGCGAGGCCGAGAGCGATCATGCCGATGAAGTTGAGCATCCAGTACACGGGGAATGTGCCGTGGCCGTAAGCGACGGGGTTTCCTAAAGAAAGAGTAAGCATTTGAGATAATAACATGAGTCCAGTTTACATACCGTATTCTATCATAGTAACCTGGGTCTCAGACGTGACGGGGTTCGTGGCGAAGAGGTTGATCTGGAATGCCATGGACACGAAGCTGTATGCGAGCGACAAGAATACGTAGGCGGTAATAGTCGCAGCCCAGCGCCACGCAATGAGTTGCGGGAATTTGAGCGGAGGGTGGCCCTTGGGCGACATGTACTGCATATGTATCGGCATGTAGAAGGAGAAGCTGAAGAAAGAAATAATAATCAGGTCTAGAAATTATTGTCAGCTCGTGTTGTTAACATTGTCAAAGTTGAGCATCAGAACTTACAGATAAGACCAATGGACACAGCGGGAATGCTGGTGTATGGGAAGAATGGTCGCAAGTTGAACTCTGAGAACCCAATAGCCGGATTTATCGCCTGTGGTACGGCCTGGATATTCGTCAAAGCAGCGGGGTCACTCGCATTCTGCAACACCATGCGCGCCCATCGCTGACCGACCTGGCTTTGCGCCTGCGTCATAAACGCATTGATGAAAGGGGACATGAAGTCGTTCCAATTGGTGCTGTCCCTGGAATCTTGGTACACCAGCTGGCATGCACCGAGCGGATCATAGCTCGTATTTCCAGTGGCCACAGCTTGGTACAATAGCGCCGTCGCGTTAGGGTTGATGATGATGGCTGCCCAGGCGTCCCAATCATACACAGCTTGCCGCACAACCAGCGGATCGTTGTTGAACTCGGATCCAGCTCGGACACTCCATCCAAGCGTGGGCTTGCCGCTGCTCAATTGCATCTCAACGAGCTCGGTGATGGTTGGTCCGACGAAAGGCTGAGCTCCAGTATTCGCATAGGGTGCAGCGCCATCCATATCTACGACATAGACGAGCAAATGGTTCAAACGGTTTTCGACCTTGAAGAACACTCCCCAGTATATCGAAAGAACAGCCAAGATAAATGCCATCAGGAACGCGGTCGTTATGATCCATTTTGCAAAGGCGCGATTTCTGACTTTGCGTAACTCGGGATGCCAGAATCCAACAGGAGTGTCATGCGTCTCATGGTCCGGACAGATTGTCGTTCCACTCTCTGGTTCATTGGGTCGTATTTTGACTTTCTCTGCCGGGCCGTCAGGGTGAATCTCGCTTTTGTTGTAAAACGGGCGGCGTAACCGCTGTGGGATCTTCATAGTGAAGGAATGCAAAAGTAGGCTAGACAATGCTAAGCTTCAGAGAGGATCTGGGATTGAGAGAAAAGATAAACTGCATTTGCTGGGCGTGCATAGCGTATATGCTTTTCAATTAATTTCATTTCACAACGACACATTGTCTAGCGCGATCGAACATGACGTAAATACTCAACATCGACATCTAAGCGTCATAGCTTTGTCGTTGGCGCTAGAGCGGCGGACCGCCCGGCTTTGTAGATCGGTTGCGATTACTCAGGAACACCTTAGTCATGACTGTTGACACGCTCCTACAAGTTGCTGCAATAATTCTTGCGCGCTCTGCTCAAACCTAACGTACTATTAGAGAACGATAGCTGTCTGATATGCGCGCTTAAGCAGATCTGATGCTGCATTAGGACGCAACGAAGTGCTAAAAGAGCCTTGAAGTTAGACAGCTTATCTCAGTTACGCTTGGATAGTGCTTATAGTTATCACACAACGCGCACGAATTATTGCAGCAATTGGTGCTTCTGAGCGTATGCAGACTGACCTCACATGAGCTTCCGATGGTAGGGCTGAGAAGATACAAGCATTCGAGAAGTGAAAATGCACACAAGGATTGAGCAAATCGTGACTTTTATTTGGGGGCCGAATCAATGTCAGCGACATTGTAATAAGCCACAAGTCGATGTACGGTCATCGGATCTCTGCAATTGACAAGTTTTCGCATGCTGAATCTCTACCTCTTTCCCGTTCAGGGCCGTAGACATCCAACTTCCATACGTCTTCGAGAAACCGATCTGACTGATGCGACAGAAAGAAACATGCCAGACTTGCAAAGCAGCCATGCAAAGCGTATGAGACCGAAGAACGGGTGTTCTTCTGATGCAAACAAACACAATGAAAAGGGTATCATCCAGAAAGGAAACCGTAAAACTCCGCGAGCAAGACCGAAGACGCCTTTCAATGCTGGCCAGAGCCATCATGATGCAGCCCACTTCGGGAGTATCTGGCAGCAGTCCCATCAACAGGTCGCTCGTGCTGTTCAGCTCTCGATGGCACGTAGTCACGAACTGGTGGAAGCCCGCCCGCGAACACGCCCCTGCCGATATTAAAGACGGGACGTGGTGCACACGGGATCATTCGGTATTGACCACTCTCGTCGAGTACCGGAGCTTGATGGGTAGGAACGGGAACATGCGACAACCTGCGAGGGTCTGCATCTGCAATTGCATGAGGAGCATTATACCTGTGCTCTCCGTTGGTGATGGGTCGACGAGGACTAGATGTTAGATCAATATACTCCCGTGATGGTTGCGCCCTAGGCTGGGTTCGCGACTCCATGGTTTGGCGATTGCTTGGCAGTGGCGGGCGCGACACATGCGCGACTTCAGCACGAGGGGCCATGCTTTCATCAAAGTATGTGGGTCTGACACGCTTGTGTTCGGACCCGATGTGGTCTCTGTCGTCTGGGAAGTAAGGAAAAGATCTACGCTTTGGTGGCATGGTCGTATGTTCCCTGAGTGGACGGGGTGCCGCATGCAAAGAATGGTCATTCAGGTGGTGTCGTGGAGATGTCAAATCCACTTGCTCACGCTCAACTGATGGTAATACGACATCTTGTTCTGACGGGCGTCGAGAATGCACCGGTCGTCGTCCCGCTGATGCCTTGGCTGCTTGGGGGGTGTGCATATACTCATCTTGTGGATAACGAGGCGGAGCCTGAACAGGCGGCTGTCGCTGAGGCCTTGGGGGTGGAGGGGATTCTCTGATGGGCTCGAGCTAACAAGGTTAGTTCCAGACAAGGAGGGACAGGGGAATACCTCTGTGCCGAGCTCTAGCTCGACCACTTCTAAACTCACATGGTATAGTTGCCCGTCTATTTCCTGTACAAGAGGCGGGCCTCTTGGGGCAGGACGAGGGTCTGGGGGCCTGCTTCGCCTGCGCAGGTTAGCGATGAGTTCTGCTATAAGTCCGTGTAGACTTACGCCTAGATAGGTCGGCTATGTGCTG
>Ga0265780_10008144_pt1 | contig 12762 bp, 15 predicted proteins | sample P1T30metagenome_FD_192432 | JGI IMG/M metagenome (GOLD analysis project Ga0265780, IMG submission 192432) | Plant litter microbial communities from East Loma Ridge, Irvine, California - P1 T30 | ecosystem: Environmental > Terrestrial > Plant litter > Unclassified | place: USA: California...
AGCAGGCGAAACATGAAAAATCTAGTTCTACGAACAAGATCAGACTACATAGAAAACCACGCCAAACTTGTATATTCAAGTCTCCCGATGGGATTTCCATGGAGTAGCGTCACAACAAAATAGGTGGATTTTTTCATATATTTAGCAAGGAATTCTTCCTCGCTGATGTGATAGCCTGTGGGAGAGAAATTCACTACGACTACATTGTCGGACGTGCTGAGTTGGGATTTCGTGCTTGGTCGGATGCTCATCAAGATTGATATGCGGCCACGTTCTTCAACCATGGTACTTTTGTGCTACTCGTAGGGTTCGCGGGAGCCTTCCAGCGTGGTGGTAAAGGTAAAGCAGCTAACGGAAAGAAGCCGAGTTCGGAATTTGTTTAGCTGCGATTCAGCTCTTGTAATAGTGAGGATATTAGATGGACAGCAACTTGTTGCTTGGGAATGACCTGTAACTCTGGAGTCATCTATTTATCATAATCTGTCGACTTTGCAAGGCCAGAGAATATTTCGTCGATGTCTTCCGCATTTGATGCTATTTCGGCGTTTATTCACTCTGCTCCTGCCACGTGTTTTGTGTTGCGTTATCCAAGTAGTTCTTCGTACGAATACCTTCGGTATGCTTTTTTTATGCTTTCTAGAAATTTATCGTCTATATCATATTGGATTAGCATGCGATGATCACGCGGGTGATATTTTAATTGATGAATTTAACTCATATAGTGTAAAGACATAAGCTAGTCTAAGGAAGGATGAAGTGTAGAGTGAGCGTACGCGAGACGTTAGCACGTCGACCGTAAGCTTATGGTTATTTTTGTGCCAGAGGAAGTATATAGAAATGTATCTAGCAGCATGTGGCGAGTCTAAGACGTAGCTAGGCCTGTGTGTAGTTGTACAAGGCTTTAGTAATCTCGAATTTAAGGCGCTTTCACACTCTTATGACTACCAAACGTGAAATTGTGAAGAAAGCCATGTGATGGTATTAGAGTAGGAGATGATGAGGTTGCGTTTGTGGCAACCTTGCGAGGTCTTGCCCTCACATGTGTGGGGAAGGCCCTGTCCAACTCCGCCAAGACGCTAGTTGCTCACTTGTGTCAGGTCGCGTACCGGTACTGGCGTCATCCCACGCGCTACTTGGCTTTCACTTAGTCTCGGTCAACACCACCAAACTTGACAATGATCCTACAGTGGAATCAATGCTCCCTACGTCTACCGCTACACACTCGCGCTCACAGCTTGTGGAACGTTGCGCAGTGAGCACCCCGCGCTGAGCCTTTCTGGCATTACACCACATGCATGTGTCCATCGTGTATCAGTCTTGTTGGCACGATCCTGTTCCGACTTGATGCACTGCTGAGGTACTATGAGGCAATATCTTGTCACAGTAGGAGCGTAGGACACGCATCAAATGCACCATAGACCTTCTAGCTCCCGGACTAGGACGCACTCGTACACCACTATCCTCCTTTCGCTGTCCAGAATTATCGAATACTGGCATGCTTGCATTCCATGCATCTGCGTTATCTAGATCCACCTCAGCCTCAGGGCACAGCCGTTTATACTCGCGCTAGAACATGCAACGAATATTCCACACACTACATGCAGATGATCATCTGCAGCTTGATATGACTCCAAGCACGCCACTGCACTCTCTAAACAATATACGAGGCGCTTCCCCGACCGCTTCAACCAATCCTTGAAGTCATTTCATTAATGAACACATGGGACACTCGTTTGCGAGGTGGCGTTTCATGTATAGCAGCGGTAGCGAGCCGGGTAAACAGGAGACATATATTATCGGCCGGATATTATCCCAGTACATTTTGTCTTGGCCAATATACCATGTGCAGTACTACACACTAGTTCTGGATGAACAACGGCTCTCTGCATGTGCCTAGCGAAGGGAAAGATGTACCATTGTCGAATTACCACAGCAACGCCTCCAAGGCGCTGCGTACAGTATGCGAAAAGTCAATGCTTCACAGTAAGCACCCACTCCTACTCGGAGTTTAACAATACTAATGACAAGGATCTGCGGCCCGATGATACCGTTCATCAAGTCCACTGTCTCAAACAATAATTCGAGCAAGTGCTTAACAGTACCAAGCGGCTTGGGCAAAGCACATGGTACATGTGACAATCACCACGTCTATAAAGAGCGCTGTATACCTTTGCTTTGTACCATCCAGATCCTTCGTTAACTCTCACGCCTTTCATTCATCATGGTACAACTCACCCAGTTCGTTTTGGCATCTGCCGCCCTCGCCAACGCTGTGTCCGCAGCCCCCAAGCCACCTGCGCCACCAAGTAATGTGACGGTCAACCCTTGGATCGGAAAGGACCGTTATGTTGTCCAAAGCTACGCAAAGAAGCTCGACCAGACTATTGCTTCGTTTATCGCACAAAACGACAGCCTCAACGCCGCACGCACACGTACCGTTGCCCAAAAGGTATCCACTTTTACCTGGATCACTTCGCGCGCAGGCCTCCAAGACATTACCGTTGCTATCAAAGAGGCTCGCAAGCAGAAGAAGGGTCTGAGGCCAATGATTGTTGGTCTGGTCCTCTACAATCTCCCCGACCGCGATTGCTCTGCTGGCGAGTCTGCTGGCGAGCTTAGCTCCGCAAAGGACGGCTTGAATATCTACAAGAAGGAATTTGTCGACCAGTACGCAAAGCTCGTGTCTCAGGCCAGGGATCTCGAATTCGCAATTGTTCTCGAGCCGGATTCTTTGGGCAACGCTGTTACGAACCAGAACGTTCCTTTCTGCGCTACCGCCACTCCAATATACGAGGAGGGCATCGCCTATGCAATCTCCAAGCTCCAGTTCCCCAATGTCCATCTTTACATGGACGCCGCCCACGGAGGCTGGCTCGGATGGGCTGACAATCTGAAGCCCACCGCTGAGGTCTTTGCGAGGGTTGTCAACATGGCGAAGAAACTCAACCCTGCGGCCAAGATCCGGGGCTACTCCACGAACGTATCCAACTACAACCCCTTCCAGGCAAAGGTCCGCGAAAACTACACCGAATATTCGCCGTCTTGGGATGAGAGCCACTATGCCTCGTCTCTCGCCCCATACATGGAGGCTGAGGGTCTACCGGGCAACTTCATCATCGACCAGGGCCGGGTCGCTCTTCCTGGTGCTCGCAAGGAGTGGGGCGACTGGTGCAACGTCGCACCAGCTGGCTTCGGATTACTCCCCGGTACTGCGCAGAACAACACCAACGTCGACTCGATTGTATGGATCAAGCCGGGTGGTGAAAGTGACGGAGCATGCGGTCTCGCTGGTGCACCGGTTGCTGGTGCTTGGTTCGACGCGTACACTCAAATGCTGATCAAGAACGCCGACTCATCTCTCAAGCCCACCTACTCGAGGCCCTGAAACGAGGCCTTATGATTAGACCGTGCCAATGGCACGTGTGTACCCAAAGCTTAATTTTTCGGTTGTATATATTATATGGAACGCCAGTTTGTAGTAATTTTACTCGTCACTTTCATGATCGTTTCTCGGTGATACCTCATGTTTGATTCAGACTGTTCACAAGCCCAGCCGCCCCTGCTCTATGTAGAGCCGAATATGCCAGCACTAGATGCTTACAAGTTATAGCTATCCATTAACTGCTGCATCTTCCATTTCTACTCTCGTGATTGGTGAAGCCCTTGCCGCCTTTTCTCTCTCTTCTCAATTGAGCCAGGCGTATGCGCTGAGACTTTTCCAGGGCACTGACCAAAACTTGGTGGCAAAAAGTCGGAGAAAGACACATCAAAGTTAGGGATGCTATTGGAGAGCATTCGCCGTCATGTTTGATCACATTTATGTTGATGTATTCAAAACATGCCTGAGTTACCGAGTCTTGCCGGTTGTTTCGCGCATTGTATTAATACGAACGTAAGAGCATCATGACTGAAGCCTCCATGTCTGTTAGTTGTGTCACCTGTTTGACGCTACAGAATGACATTGCCATGACAATCTACATGAACAAGCTTCATGCCCGCTAGGCGCACTTCCGGTCATCTGTTTTTAGCAGCTTGTAGAATTGCACGTGGTGTTCACAGAGTCGGAGCTATTCCAGAGGTCGTGATTCGCCGATATCACGGGTCTTGTTCAAGCGCTCGGCCGAGGGAAGATACAGCCTGGCCAGCTGCTACGGCCTTTTGAAGGTGGCGCGTCCGCTGTCTGCTCACGATTCTAATATCACATTGAACAAGTCTTGTATTTGCTGCCGGATGAATATAGCAGTCAAGATTGATAGTCAGTTGGACAAACACGTGAGCAACTCGAGCGCCACGTTGAGCAAGAACGAACCTCGGCAATTTCCCCGGTTTCTAAACAACGCGGTTAGCGCCGGTGCGACAGAACAACCGACCCTCCGACTAGAGCACACCGTAGTGTCGTCTTGCCCAGGTATGCCTCATGCCACTGCCAACACGCATATCAGAGCACTGAAGACCACATTTCGTTCTGTAGTGCCACTTGGCTTATAATGAGTATGAGCGAAGATTCACACGCGACGAGAGTTGTGCCGCCAAGCAGAAGGAGGGACAAGCCCATATTGAGCTGCACTCTTTGTCGGCGACGAAAGTGAGCATCGTTGAGCCTCAATTACCTGCTACAGGCGCATGCTAATAGCCCGGAGGTTGAAATGTGACCGCCTTCAGCCATGCAAGACCTGTGTGGATCGCGGGCTTTCGCTATCCTGCGCATACGTTCGAAGCACCCCAGCTTCAAAAGAGCCTAAAGTGCCAAATAGTGTACATGACCGGATCGATCAGCTCGAAAAGTTGGTAACCAACTTAATGGGTGGTAATGACACCCGTCATGCCAGCCCTGCGACATCCACACTATCGCAACACCCGCACCACGATACCGATATACCCGGAACTCCGGATCGTGTCAAGTTCCAAGGCGAGACAACAACGTACTCGAATAGCGGCCACTGGACGAGCATTCTCGATGGGGTAAGTCCCCTTTTACTTGCTAAGCTTCCTTTTCTTGAACAGAATCTAGATCTCAGAGTTGCGTGAACATCTTGATCATATACCTGAATCACCCATTCCAAAAGATGAACTACATGAAGATATCCCTGGCCCAGAGTTGTTGTTTGGCCGGTATAGACACGCGACCAAAGAGGAGATACTCGCTGGCCTGCCCCCCAAGTCCGAAACAGACAACTTGCTAGAATCGTTTTTCCAATCGATGGATACGCACCCAAGTAAGCCAGCAGGCCTTTTCAGAATTGCATCTACTAATTACTACAGTCATATTGCACAAGCCCACCTTTCTCAAACAGGTAAGACTTTGGTACTCTACAGTATCTAAACATCCACTAACAGCTGCGAAGTACCAAGACTTCTGGGCTCAACCATTTAATACCTCTATCATGTGGATGGGGCTTCTCTACTCTGCTCTCGCCATTGGCTTTCGGTTCAAGGCGAAGCTTGAATCTCGTGCACGTGACGGTTCCGATTTGCCGCCAGATCCAAACCTGACGTTGCATTCGGCTCGCATGAGCTTCTATCGCGAAAAGGTTGTACAATGTATGATTCTTGCAAACTACACCAAATGCCCTCCCTTCACCATCGAAACACTTCTGTGTTATTTTGGTACCGAACTTTTGCGAACACCGGATACTCAGTACAGCATGTACGTGCTCGTGGGTATGCTTGTACGCCTCGCTTTTCGAATGGGGTACCACAGAGATGCATCGAGGTTTCCAAACATATCGCCTTTTAACGGAGAGCTTCGCCGTCGCAATTGGATTGTTATCATGTCACTAGATCTCATTACGTCGTCTCAGGTTGGCCTGCCAAGGATGATCCAGCCGTTCATGTACGATACCCAGGAGCCCCGTAACCTGGATGATGATGACCTCCATGAAGACATGCTGGAATTACCACCCTCAAGGCCGGAAAAAGAGCTGACACAACTGCTGTACTCCATATTCCTTACGAGAATTCGCAGGCAGCAGGCCCAGATCATAGACATGATGAACAGCACATTGCACCCAACCTACCGAGAGATCATGGACATTGACGCAACGCTGGGACACATCCATGATAGTATTCCATGCACTCCTGGAAGCATCTCGCTTGACAACTGCGATGTTACTACCTTGCCGAATTCAATGCGTCGTTTGTACCTGTCTTTGGCTAGTTTGAAGGCAAAGTTATTGCTGCACCGGCCGTATCTCAAGCTCGGTCGAACTGATGCAAAGTATGATTACTCGAGAAGGGTATGTCTCAATGCTGCTATGGAGATGCTACGCATCCAGCGCACACTTGACAGGGATTTGCAACCCGGTGGCAAGCTGGACTCGCAGTCATGGCGTGTAGCTACCGTGAGCTGGTACATGTCGACCGTTGTTTCACAAGACTTCCTCCTTGCCACCACAGTGCTAATCCTAGATCTCGACGAAGACTTGGTCTCTCCAATGCCACAAACTGCCCATCCAGATAGAGGCGAACTACAGTTGGATCAAGAGGCGCCCAGTCGCGAAGAGATTATAGCATCGTTGCGTTCCGCGTACGCAATCTGGACCAAAGAGAGCAAAAAGTCTCAGGAGGCATTCAAGGTTGCCGCAGCCGTGAGGCTCGTCCTTGGTAAATCAGAGAACAGCGGAAACCACGCTAACGGTTCTCCACACAGTGAGTCGCCCAAGATCGTGTTTAATGGTAATATGTGTAAACCTAACAAATCAGCGAATTCCGGAAGGGACCAGATGAACTTTGCCTCTCCGACGCCATCCTTTGACTTTAATGAAATGCCATCCGCTGCTCCCTGTTCTGATGTGTTTTCAATGGGCCATGGCACTCTTGGTCACACATTCGATCTTGGCAGCATGTCGATGGATTTGGATGGCTTCGCAATGGCCTACAACTGGGTAAGTTGTTTCAATCAGCAGTGAAGATCCCAGATTGACTGAACATCAGGGGGGCCCACCTTCTGAACTTCACAATCTTCAGATGCAACCATCCGCAGAATCTCCTCATCAGCAGCAACCCTACGGTTATGGAAACTCTGACCCCGCGTTCCGGATCCCTCAATACGACTGCCATGAAGTGACAGGAAATGATGAACAAGAGCATTCAAGTATCGCACCTTCGCTGAACAGGTTCGGGTCCTAATGTGGAGAAACCACGATCGTCGGCTTAGCGTTTCACGCTTCCGAACCAATCGGGACATTTTGAAGCACGCCCTTTTTTTCGATTGCCCGTCTCCCGAGGGGCATGGCATCAATTACATCAGACGCAAAGCAAGATGAGATGGCGGTGGAGTGTTCAATAGTATCAGAGACACAGGAATGATGCAACCCGATGAGCTTTGAGCGGGTTGTTGTCCTTGCTACCCTATGGCAGTTTCACCAGTGCGGCGCTTTGACAGTATCCGTCGCCGATCCGAGGATCAATGATCGCCAACTTTGCTTTTGCATCGCGATTTTGCGAATGGGGGAACTGTTTGGACTAGTCTCAACTGCATGCGTAAGCCTGGTGGAGCCCAAACATGGACTGAATGCTCACAGGGCCGTCACACACAATTGCAACGTTCCAACGACGTCTATCCTTGCACTTCAGACAGTGGGAAAGGGTATTCACAAAGGGAAGCCCATGTGCGTCATGTTGTGGGCTCGTGTACATATGCTGCATTCGGACGGTTTCGCATGACTGAAATGAACGGCAACGGCCGGGGCTGGTTTCCTCGTGCGTGTCATCATTATCGTCAGTCCTTTCTTGCGACTCCCCCTCACTGCAGAGTTGTTCCCGCGCGACATGGACGAGATCCGCGATACATTCTACTCTGAGAAGATATCTATCCAGCCTGACCTTGGAGACCTGCGAAAGTCGACTGACAAGGCATTGCCCGCACCGCCCGTGACACCAAAGAGGGTATTGATGAAATATCGGTTTTCAGCAACCTTCGCCATTGTAGTTGCTGTCACGAGCTTTGTACTTGTGCTGGTACTGGTACTGGCTGGCAAAGGGAAAGGTACCTTTGGAGGGCAATATCTGCTTGCTGTAAGCTAAAATACCAATGAGAACGCAGCAGTGTCAAAAACTAAGAATGTATGCAGTTGGACACGTCAGCCCTGATGCAAGGCGCCCAAACACAGCAGCGGCAGCAACCAGGCGCAGTAGTCGCAGATGTATACTACCTCCATCTCCAACACATCTGCTATGGCTACAAAGAAGCCAACACAAAATCCATCATCATACGAGACTGCGAGACATACACCCACGCAAACAGCAGTAGGTGACACCCTAATCCCAACCCTTCATATCACAATTGCAACTAACGCGCACTCGTAGGAATAACCGCTTACCTCGCCTCCACCTGCGCATCCACGAGCTCCACATGCTCACTTTCCCTCGTCGCCAACGTCCTTGAGGCCCTTTTAACATCCCTCTCCACAACCCGCCATGTCCTCTCCGCTTTTCTCATCATCGCTCTCGCCAGCAGCGCCTTGTCAGCACTATCAGCGGTTCCTGCAATCGTCTTTCCGCACTCGCCTCTTCTGGCTTACTGCAACGTATTCTGGCCATGTCTTGCGAGCATTTTTGTCTTGCTCGCCGCCATGATGACCAGCGTTTTAGTGCCGGGCCTTGTTTCTGTGGCTGGCGGCGTTGTGGGGGTTGTAGGACTGCGAGTTTTGCCTGGGAACGGGGTATTGTTGCTGGTGTGGTTGAGTTGGGGGTTTGTGACGCTAGATGCAGTGTATTGGGGGGTAGTTTGGTGGGTCGAGGTTAGACGGTGGGGGATGCAAAAGAGCACGAGAACGACGAGGCGGGTCGAGAGGAGATTGGGCGGTGGATGGGGAGGGGCTGCGTAGGGAGAAGGTTTAGGGATCTTTAGTTGTGAGACAATACACTTTTTTTTGAACATTTACTGCTCCTGTGGACTGGACTGGACTGGAGATAGAGCAGAAAGTGTTTGTGCCCAAAGTATGGTGATTTGGACAAGTGAGTGACGAAAGACATTTACAAGTACATATTTGGACATGTCTGACAGATCAGGGAAGACCAATGCAGATGCCTACACAAAGAGGCGTGCGTCATGTTTGTCATTCAAAAGCAAAGTCGTGGGTAGTTGTAATCGGGAGCGATAATCGTACATGTACATATAACATCTCCACACAACCTCAGTCTCATGGATGCGCCACTACACCGCCCATAGGCCTCTGACCCTGAGGGTTATTCGGCACAACAGGTTGCAGCTCCTGAACCGCAGTGTCGTATTCAGAATTTGTCAATTCAGCACCATCACCCAGGCCTTCATCCTGCTGGCCGCTGAACATTTGAGCACGCATGGCCTGCTCGTCGTCGATCTGTTTGGTAGCCCAGTTCTTCCAGTTCTCCCACATGCGGTCCTCGAGCTCCATTCCGATTTCGAGCGGGCCTTTGCCAAAGTAGGCACCCACGTGCAGGGCTTCTTCTTTTGCGATGCGTTGCCGGATTTCGGATATGTGGCGGTGTTTGTAGAATTCGCGGCGAGCGAGGTCGTAGGCTGACGACTTGGAGAGGGAGGCGTGCTTCATGAGCCACATTTGGCGTTGGACTACACTACCAGATGTCAGTCATCTTGATATATTCTTGGGAGGTTGAGGTTTGTGTATGTATATGTACATACCTCTCACCGTCCAATTGCTTGCCCGGCTGCTCAATCTTACTCCAGTCGTATCGCTTTGAATCATTGCCACTGTCCTCGACGACTAATCTCGGCCGTGCCAGTTCCCAGGGGTGGTCGCCGAAGAAATCTGAGCGTAGCTTGTCCTCGGGGTATGCGATGGGGAGGGGTTTGAATAATTTGCTGGCTTTGCGCACTTTGCGCATCTTGGGCACGCGCAGTACTGGCCGTGCGAGTGTCTCGCCTGGTGGTATGTTTCCGACTACATCGTACCATTGGGGTAGGCTGGGGTCTCGTTTTGCGTCGAAGAGCGCTTTTGCTGTCTGGCGGACACGGAGCGGGCGGAAGTCGTAGCGGCCCATGGCGGGCGAGGTTTAATTTCTATGCACTCGAGAGTGCTATTGCATTTGGTGGATTGTATGGTCCGTATTCTAGACGTCGCGATAGGGCGAGAGGCGCAATGCAGTGGTGTTGTTATGCATGTTCAACCTGATGCCCGCACAAACTCCGCGATTTGCCAAGACTTCGCAAGGCCGAAATCTTTGGGGATGCGAGCGAGAGACAGAGACAACCCCCCCTCACACTGACATCTCCTGCCGCCGTGGAGCTCTTCGGTGAGCTTCTCTCGTAGTCAATTGAAAACTCGAAAACGCAAATGGAATACGTATAGACGCGTTGACGCTGACACGATGCTCGAAATCTCATGTCCCTCCTCCGCACCCTCGACCGGACCTCCGCAGTCTCGAATACCCACACCCAACCCTTTCTCACATTTGTATATCCGCTGCTGGAGAGGGGTACGTGCAAGAGAAACTTCACGAAAAAGGCAATAAAGAATGCTCCGCCACCAGCGACCCACGGTCGTCTCGACACTTTTTTCGTCCAGGCCTTGGTGCGGGCAGGCTCATGTCCCAAGCATGCAAAGCAAATGTCGACATTGAGTGTACATGATTCACACTCAGTCAGGCAGCATAGATTTGGCCCAAGGAGCACATGGCACAAGCCCGAGAGCAGAGGGTTCAAGAGAAGAGCGGGGAGCAAAGGGCCGATCGACAAGGTCAAGAATTTTGCTGAAAAAGAGTTACAGGCGCTGGTGGACTACTATGGCATGGAGCTGGATACCCGCCCTGACCAAGACCTCCCAGACGCTGGGAGCCTGGTCTGGAACGTAGGAGATAGCCACGAACCCTGGCCACTCCGCGACAAGGCAGATGCTGTACATATCAAGAAGTTGGAGAAGCTGCTCGAGGACGACGAGGCACCGCATGAAGAAGTGTTTGATACGTACAAGAAGCTTCCGTCGCCTGGCGTTGTATATCTTAGGATTGAACTGATACGATCACTACTGCACCACCTCGCTATCGTTCAACGCCCCACGCCCATCGCAATGCAGCGCTTCCTCTCTATGCTGGACGACATGAAGACTGCCCACATACATATCATCCGCTCCGAGTGGACATCAGCTATACACCTCGCCGGACGCGCCATGGGTAAAGTGGGGTCAGACGAGCTGCAATCCGCCCTCCACATCTGGCGGGACATGGAACGCCGAGCCGCGATAAAGGGCAGAGATGTGACATTCAATGTACTCTTCAACGTCGCCGTAAAAGCCGGGCGATATGCCCTGGCCGAAAGCTTCATGAAGGAAATGCAAGCCCGGCGATTGCCCATGTTTCGATACTGGCGCGTGACCCTCCTCTACTACTACGGTGTCCTACAAAACGGAAACGGTGTCCGAAAAGCCTACCAAGACCTCATTGCAGCAGGCGAAATCGTAGACACAGTCGTTCTAAACGCCGTCATCGCCTCTCTGATCCGCGCCGGTGAACCCTCGGCAGGCGAACACGTCTTCGAGCGCATGAAGCGTCTACACGCCACGCGCATCGCGCCTGCCCCAGGCCACCGCTTCCTAAACCGCAACTGGCGTGACCGTCGCGCTCTCGGTCTATTGTTTCGCGAAGAATCCCGCAGACTCGTCAGAGAAGGCAGAGACGACGAGTTGAAGCGACTCCAGGATTTCGCCCCTGTAGCCCCGGATACTAGGACCTATGGCATCCTCATACGCTACTATGCCGCAACAGCCGGCAACATTGACCGCGTCGACGAACTGCTGCGCGAGATGAAACTTAATGCAGTGGCTCTCGACGGCACTGTGTTTATTGTTATTTTCCAGGGCTTCAATGCGTTTGGTGGCGTGAGATACAGCTCCTGGACCAGTTCCAAATTAGAGAAGATTTGGACAATGTACTTGAAGGCACTGGATGAACAGCTGGAGCGCACTTGGCTTTCCAGTCTCGCAGTTATTGCGGCACTTAAGGCGTTTGCTCGTTGTACGGAGCCTGATAGGACGATTCGCGCGTGGGAGCAGATTCGTGCACTGTGGGAGCCTGATGAGGCGGAGCTTGAGAGCGTTATGGTGGTGTTGAGGGGGCTACTGCCGCCGAGGGGATTGGAGGGCAAGGAGAGTAGGGGTTTTTTTGATGCGAGGGATCCGTGGTGATATATCATCCATGCAGAAGAGGAATGCATGCGTGTCATGTCTTTATGCATGTATATGTTATACTGAGAGGAAATACATGGACACACACACACACTTCTATTTTCTCACCTACCAAAAAATCATGTTCACGATTTCACATGTTATTTCCACATCTAATGGGTTAATGTTTAGTCTTCTAATATCCGGAAACCTATATGCGTTCCCGCAATCCTACCACACCAAGCAATCTCGCTACGTCACAACAAAGTTCGCAGCCGCAAGTCGCTTTCGCATCCAAAAGCACAGACACAAACAGACAGACAGACACGGGACATGGAAGAGAGGGAAAAAAAGTGGGGGTAAGTGGGTGCCACTTTAGCCATCCATAAACCACTCTCTTAGGATCCTAGAAAGAATGCATACCTATAGCTGAAGAAAGGGGGGCCGGGGTCTTGCCTCTACCATGGGGTAAAAAACATATATGTGTGGCGTGAAACTATTAATACAAATCCCTCTGCGCCCATTGAAGCCTGTGGCGTTTTTCTTTTCTTTTCTTTTTTTCCCGACCTTGTGGGGCCATGATTCGTAGAATTACTTGTCTGTGCTGTACATGCAGCCGGCTTTTTTAGCCGTCTAATGGGATTTTTTCCTGGGGAGGGGA
>Ga0265780_10008145_pt1 | contig 12762 bp, 14 predicted proteins | sample P1T30metagenome_FD_192432 | JGI IMG/M metagenome (GOLD analysis project Ga0265780, IMG submission 192432) | Plant litter microbial communities from East Loma Ridge, Irvine, California - P1 T30 | ecosystem: Environmental > Terrestrial > Plant litter > Unclassified | place: USA: California...
GCGAGGACTGGGGTCGGGAGAAGGATGGCGTCGGTCATCTAAGGGTAGTGCAGCCAATTTACGTCGGCTCGGACGGGTCCACGATCTGGAATAACATGATCATCTCCGACGCCACTCTTAAGCGCTACATGGCCAAGATGGGCAGCCTGAATCCAGAGCCTCAAGCTGTTCTCGAAATTGCGCCTACCGCCCCATGCTCTCGAGTTGAAGCCATTCGGGCGATTATGGATGCTGCACCGCTTTGCAAAGGACCGCATTCGCTTTGCAGCGAAGGGTGGAACTGGCAGCAATGGCCCGAAGTGGGTGGCCCATAACGTCAGCTGCCAGGATCCGGAAATCGTAATTCCAACGGCAACAATTGGGCGATTGTAGCCGTTCAGAGGCGCGCCCATAGTGCTCGTGCCGAACACCCGATGAGGAGCAACGCTGCGAACATGGCGAGGAGGCAGGCCGCAAGCATGAACTGCGCAGTTAGGTGACCTGGCCCGTCACTAACACCCACGGCTAAAACTGAGTAGAAGGTGCCGAGGCATGCGGCGGCCAGCAAGATGACTCCTGCGATAAGGACAATGACGGGATTCTTGCTGATCATGGTTCACCTTCAAGCGTCCGCTTTTGGGAACGCTAGAGCCGTCCTCTAACGGCAACAACTGGGGCGCTAGCCGACCGGCTGCTTTTAGTGTCCGCATTGCCGACCCCGACGTCGCGTGGTGGTGGGAAGCGACGTTCACGATCGAGCTAGGGAGAACGTCCGCTATGGAGCGTCGGGCTTTGCGGCTGCCGTACTAGTGACCACACGGGGCACCCAGATTGTGCACGACAACCCGCCGCTAGCGGGCGCACCGTCAGGTAGGCGAACTCGCCTAAAACATCCCCCAAGCGGGAATTCACGGCTGAGCCAGCGACCTTTGTCCGCGTCCTGTTCGTAGGCACGGACATCTGAGCGTTCCAAAAAGCCCCAGAGCCGCGTGGCGGCCTCGCCAGAACAGATATATTTGTGGCTTTCTTCTGTGTCGGTCACATCTCCGGCGGCGACAGCGGCTGTCAAGCATGCCTCCATCAGCGCCGGCATCTGTTCAGGGAACGCGGTCGTGTCTGGGTCAGCAAGCAGCAGCGCGATAGCATGGATCAGCATGGATCATTGACTATGCCGAGCTTAGCTTACTTCGACAAGCTTCAACATTCCTGCCAGGATCCACGACTGAACGTCCGAGTTTCGGCGGCAGCCGACAGGCTGCTTTTCGGGCTGGAGGCGGGCTCGGGCTTTCATGCAAACTGACGTCCCCTGAAGAGCTTCGAAAGAGCGTAAGTCGTAGCTAGCGGACGTTCCACGATCGCCGCTTCAACATCAGCATGGCCATCAATGTTGATATGGAGAAGCTTGTGCTACAAAGGAGAGCTAAGTCTTGGCGTTGACCAAAGACGAATACCACCCCTTCGAGCCATACCAAGCGATTGATGATCACAATTCGCCTATCACCATACTCCTCGCAGAAAAGACGCTCTTGCCAAGAAATCTCGCGGGACCGCTCTTCCGCGTGCAGGTTGTAATCCGACAGGGCGCGCCGTGTTGGAGCGTCGGCCAGCATCAACACAAACATGACCAGACTTAACGCCGCTAGGATGATTGTCGTAGGACCGATCATTGCGGGGAACGGGCCTCCCAGCAGAGCTGCAGCAATGGCTACAAGCGCGCCCGTCCAAGCCCCGATCAGTGCCGGCCAAAAGAAGCCATCTGTCCAACGGTCAAGCATGAAGTTTAGCTTTAGCGCGGGTTCAACCGGATGTCTGCAATTGCGGCGGTTTTCTGCTGTTCAGCTGTGACATGAATGGACGTCCGCTTTTGAGGAGCGGGTATCCGGCCGTGAGGGTCCGCAAGTGGGTCGGCTCAGACCTCAGTGCGTTCGGCAAGTTCTAAAGCGTCCTCCACGTCAACGCCCAGATAGCGGACAGTGCTGTCGATCTTGGCATGGCCGAGAAGGATCTGAACGGCGCGTAGATTGCCAGTCGCCTTGTAGATGATCGATGCTTTCGTGCGCCGAAGCGAGTGCGTCCCGTAATCCTGAGCCGGAAGGCCGATACCGACCACCCACTCACGCACGAGACGCGCGTATTGTCGCGTACTCATATGAGCCATGTAGTCGTTGCGGCTCGGGAATACGAAGTCGTTCAGTGTCCCGCCGCGTCGCTCCAACCATGCCCGCATCGTCTTTCGTGCCGTGTCCATCAGCTCGAACTGGACCGGTCGTTTCGTCTTCTGCTGAACCACGATGGCGCGGTCACGGACGCGCCCGCCGGAAACTACATCGCCGATCCGCACCGTGACCACGTCACAGCCGCGCAGCTTGCTGTCGATGGCGAAGTCGAACAGCGCTCGGTCACGCAGTCGTCTATGCTGGTCGAGCCAGAAGCGAATAGCCCAGACCTGTTGCTGTTTCAGCGCCCGCTTCGCACCGATAAGCCGGCCCTCGTTCCAGGGTCGAAGTTCGTGAAAGGCGGGGTCCATCGACGAGTGCCCCATCGATCATCTCCATCGGTACGGCTCGGCCATTCGAGCCTACGCAGGCGCGGTAAACCGACGGTTTGGGAACGTGGTTGATCGTCCGTCGGTGCTGCTGAACGAGCAGCAAATTTCGGGCGGCGCCTCGCAGTTTCTGAGCGGCCGGAAGTGGATCACCTTGACTGCGGCCGCGCGAAGCGTCTGTGTATTGCATGCCGTGACTCGGCCTCATGTTCTTGGACGAGTGTAACCTCCCGATGCCACGCATCGATCAGCTTCAAGGCAACCCGCTCACCCTGTCGAGCACGTTCCAGCAAAGGATCACCACTGCCGCTTTGCAGGTCGAGCGCACCGTTGCGGCACCGGTCAATCTCTTGCTGGATGCGCAGCATCGTCCCGTGGTGGCGAGCGAAAAGGCTCTCGTAAACCGATAATGCGACAGGTCGGGTGGCTAAGGTATGCGGCAGCCTTTCACGAAGCTAGCTCAAGGACGGTTCAGGATCGACTTCAGGGTGCGAACACGGCTCGAAGGCAGCCATCCTCCTTGTGCTTGAACATGTGGTAGCCCTTCGGGCTGTCCTCTAGCGAGAAGCGGTGAGTGGCCAGCGCCGCTGGCGTCAGCTCGCCGCGCTGCGCATGCTCCAGCAGGCGTGGGACATAGGCCTGGCCATGCTGCTGCGCGGTCCGCACGGTGATGCCCTTGTTCATCAGCACCCCGAGCGGGAACTTGTCCATTACGCCATAGACGCCGAGGATCGAGAGCGTGCCGCCTTTGCGCACCGCCAGCATCGCCTCGCGCAGCGCGGTGCCGCGATCCGTCTCCATGTACAGCGCCTGCTTGACCCGATCATAGGCGTGCTGAAGCCCGGTGCCGCCCGCCTCCATCCCGACCGCGTCGATGCAGGAATCCGGACCACGCCCGCCGGTCAGCTCCTTCAGTGCCTCGACGACATCGACCTGCGTATAATCGAGCGTGATCGCCCCGAACGCCGCGGCCTGCGCCAGCCGCTCGGGGTAGCGGTCGATGGCGATGACCCGCTCCGCACCGAGGATCATCGCACCCTGCTGCGCCATCAGGCCGACGCCGCCACAGCCCCACACCGCGACGACATCGCCGCGCTGGATGTTGCAGAAGTCCGCGCCCATGAAGCCGGTCGGCGCCGCGTCCGAGATGAACAGCGCGTCCTCGTCGGGCACACCGTCGGGCACCACGAAGCAGTCGGTGTCGGCGAACGGCACGCGGACATATTCGGCGTGCGCCCCGGCGTACCCGCCGAACGCATGCGAATAGGCGTAGATGCCGGCGGTCGGGTAACCCAGCAGCGGTTCCTGCAACTCGGGCTTGGGATGGGTGGTGTCGCACAGCGAGTAGAGGTCGTGCTGGCAGTACCAGCATTGGCCGCACGAGATGAAGGACGGTACGACCACGCGGTCCCCGCGCTTCACCTTGGTTACCTCGCGACCGACATCGACGATCTCCCCCATGAACTCGTGACCCAGAACATCGCCCGCCTTCATCGTCGGGATCAGGCCGTCGATCAGGTGCAGGTCCGACCCGCAGGTGGTCGACAGCCGCACCTTGAGGATGACGTCCCTGGGGTTGAGGATGGCGGGGTCGTCGACGGTCTCGACGCGCAGGTCGTTGACGCCATTCCAGCAGAGTGCACGCATCACGCTTCTCCTACTTGTCGGTGCCGCCGTTGCGGGCGGCGGGTTGTGGGTCGGTGGTCGGGATCTCGCCGGTCGTGGCCAGCGCACGGAACCGGTAGAGCGCCTTGGACACGATCTCGCGCGGCACGATGTGGAACAGCTTGCTCACCGCTTCGCCGACGACACCGCCGGGTGGATCGAACCTGACGTCGAGATGCGCTTCGGTGCCGCGGTCGCCCGGTGCGGGCCGGAAGGTGAGGACACCGGCGTTGGCGATGTCGGCTCCGTCGAGCGAGGACCAGCGCACCGTCGTCGGGTCGGCGTCCTGCACCGCGGTTCGCCAGCGATATTCACCGCCGGCGGGGCCGCGAGCTGTCCAATCGGCGGAGCCGTCGTCATCCGCGGTCACATCGGCGAAGTCGGCCCAGATCCGCGACTGTGTGTCCGATCGCAGCCATAGCGCGCGCAGCTCATCGGCGAAGCGACCTATCGTGACGGATGCGCGCGCAGCGGCATCCAGCGACGGTTCGGGTGAGGCAGTCTCCATGGAAAGCTCCTTTCTAATGACAGGATGGTTTCGTCAGGTGAGAGTGGGTGGCGTGCTCTGTCGGGCTTCGATCTCGTCGATCGCGTATCCCAGCGCCGGCCCGACGCGGCGGAGAAGCGGGTCCCATCGGCTGCGGTGCTCCGCATAGCTGGCAGACACCGGCAGCGCCTCGATGCCCATGCGCGCCAACGTCCGGGTGGCCGCGGCATAGCTCTCCTCGAAATGCTGGCATGGCGTTGGTGCGGGTGCTGTCCGGGTCGGGAAATGCCGATCGAGCGTTTCCAGGAGCAGCAGGGCGCAGCGGCGCAGCGACTCCACCGGCGCCGAACCCACCAGGGACTGGTACTTGTGGCGATCGAGCCCGGTTTCGATCAGCGTGGTGAGGTCGAGCAGGACGAAGCAGATCCGCGACACCGCATAGCGTGGCTCGCGGAACCGGAAGTAGAAGAGCAGCGGATAGAAATGATGCGCTTCCTTGGTCATCGCGAGCGGCCGCACGAGATTGTCGAGCGCGCTGGTGGCATCGCCGAAGTCCCCGCCGGGACCGAGGCGCGCCAGCATCTCGGCAGCATCCCCCGTCTCTCCCGTCATCAGGTCGACGGTCAGCGCCAGCGCGTTGCGCTCGTGCAGCGCGGAATAGACCTGGACGAGATAGCTCAGCACCAGCGACAGCACCGATGCGCCGATCAGCGAGTTCAGCAGGAACAGCAACCGGGTGCCGGTGGTATGTGGCGCGTAATCCCCGCCGCCGACGATCGAGAGGCTGTTTCCTGCGACCAGCAACGCGGTGACCAGGTCAGTGGGCGTGTCGCCGCTGCTCGGCGGGATCGCTGTGCCAAGTTCGGGGCGGATGATGAGGGCCGCCGCGAGCGTTAGGCCAAGCGCCCAGAAGGCGATCAGCGAAACCACGATCAGCGGCCCTGCGAACGACAGCACCGTTGCCCGGTGACGGCCGGCGATGCGGCCAACCGCGTTGACAATTGTCCAGACCAGCCGATTCCAGCGCGGCGCAAGCAGCCCCGTGCCGGCGCGGGCGTAGAGGATCGTCAGGAAGATGTCGGCGAGGAACAGCGCCATCAGCGCCGCCCCGCCGATCTGTTCGAGCGTCATGGCCGAACACTCCGTACTCAGCCGGCGAGCGCGGGCACGGCGTCCGCCACCGTTCCTTCCGCCCGGTAATCGGCGGGCGTCTCGAAGTCCTGCCGCGCCAATCCGCGCGAGGCCTGCGGTCCGCGCGGTAGTCCGCTGCGATCCGAATAGTCGCGTCCGCTTGTTGGTTCGCGCTTGTGGGCAGATTTAACGCCGAAGAAGGCGGTGAGATCGAGCAGCGTGATCCCCGCCACCAGCGCCGTTGCGATCGCCGCGTTGCGCCGCTGGGGATTGTCGCGCTTCAACCCCGTGGCGAGCGTACCGAGATCGAGTGCGTCGCCAGCGATACGGGAAGCGAGGCCGATCGGCTTGTCGATCGACAGCGTCGGCACTGCGCTGGCGAGTTCGCGCGCGCCATAGGCCCGGATCAGGCCCTCCTTGTCGTCCAGCCCGAGGGTACGGGCGATCCGGCCCGGCGCGACCAGTTCGGCGACGCCGAGTCCGACAGAGAACCAGCCGAGCGCCCGCGCCAGCCGGTCAGCGCCGGTCATCGAGCTCTGGCCCTTCCTCTCGACCCGCGGGTCGCCTTCAGAGCGGGTGATATGCGTCAGATTGGTGAGTGACATGTGGACACCTTTCTGGAATTCGGATGAGGGGGGTCTGTTCAGGGCCGGAGCATAACCTTGATGCAAGCGTCCGCCTTGTCGCGGAACGTTCGGTACATCTCGGGGCCTTGGGACAGATCGACCTTGTGCGTGATCACGAACGACGGATCGATCTGTCCGTCCTCGATCCGGCGCAGCAGATCGCCGGTCCAGCGCGGCACATGCGTCTGCGCCATGCGGAAGGTCAGGCCCTTGTTCATCGCCTGACCCATCGGGATCTTGTCGGCGAGACCGGTGTAGACGCCGACGATGGAGATGACGCCCGCCGGGCGGCAGACGTAGATCATCTCGCGCAGCACGTGCGGCCGGTCGTTCTCCGCCAGCAGCATCTGCTTGGCGCGGTCGAGGATCGTATCGGGCTGGCCGAGATTCACGTGGCTTTCGGTCCCGATCGCGTCGATGCACTTGTGCGGGCCTTTGCCCCCGGTGAGCTCATTCAATCGCTCGACCACGCTCTCGTGCGCGAAGTCGATCGTGATCGCGCCGGCCGCTGCGGCCATCGACAGCCGTTCGGGCAGGTGGTCGATCGCCACCACCTGTTCGGCACCAAGCAGGATCGCCGAGCGGATCGCCATCTGGCCGACCGGGCCGCAGCCCCAGATTGCGACGGTGTCGCCGGGCTGGATGTCAGCCTGCACCGCCGCCTGCCAGCCGGTCGGCAGGATGTCAGACAGGAACAGCAGCTTCTCGTCGTCGATGCCGTCCGGCACCTTGACGTGCGTCGTGTCGGCGAAGGGCACGCGCAGATATTCGGCCTGTCCACCGGGATAGCCGCCGGTCAGGTGCGTATAGCCAAACAGGCCCGCGGTCGCATGGCCGAACGCCTTGTCGGCGAGCTCCTTCTTGCGGTTGGTCCGCTCGCAGACCGAGAAGTTACCGCGACGGCACTGGTCGCACTCGCCGCACTGGATGGTGAAGGGGATGACGACGCGGTCGCCCTTCTTCAGCGAACCCTGGGCCGCGCTGCCGACCTCGATGACCTCGCCCATCGTCTCGTGGCCGAGGATGTCGCCCGGCAGCATCGCCGGGATGAGATTGTGGAAAAGGTGGAGATCGGAGCCGCAGATCGCGCAGCTCGTCACCTTGATGATAGCGTCGCGGTCATCCTCGATCTCCGGATCGGACACCGTGTCGTAGCGGACGTCTTCCTTACCGTGCCAGACTAGAGCTTTCATGCGCGCTCTCCCGAGTCTCTGCGCCCGCCCCATGCCCGAATGCCTCAGGCTGCAATTCCTGCTCAACCACCTAAGTTACAAAGGATTTATTTTCCGAAACGGTGCGCTCGCAGGGTTGTGATGAAGCGAGCAGGGACGACGCTGTTCGTGCTTACGCCACTCGGCGCGCAGGCCTTAGATGCATTCCGCCTGCAGATAACCGCAGCGCCCGTCGCCTGCCGTTTAGAGATGCTCAAAGGGCTGTGCGGCCGAGACGCCTGACATGAACAAGGGTCCGCAATCGGGAAGCGGGTACAGTGGTCTGAATGTCCGACTGTGGGTCAAAGCCGATAGGCCGCTCTTCACGCCAGGAGAGGACCGACGGCATTTGAGCAGGCTGTCGCTTCTGGGAGCATCGACCAAGCGCGCCTCGGCTTCGCGCCTGCTGCTACGACCTGGGCGCTGTCTGCGCTTAAGGGGAGCGCCAGAGCGGATGCGGTCGCCGAGCTGATCTCTCCGCGTATGACGTCGCCACTCTCCGTAAATCTCGGTCAGAGGCGGCCAAGATGGCGCGAGATGCGCTCGTCGTGATACTGGGGACGCATATGGCGCCTGTGAGTGTTAGCGCGGGATCGGAATGGATGCGGTCCATGCGCACCTTCAAGTAGTCGGACTTTGCCTCTGGCAGTTTGTGGACGTTTCGAGATTAACAATGATCCAGAGCAGCCGAGGCGCCGGGAGAAGAACATGCGGCGCTCTCCTCCATGTGGCGCAGCGTTTCAGCGGCGGGCTGGTTCGACGGGTGTAAAGAGGCGGGAGGCAAGGCATCGCCGATGGTTTGGGAAGGCGCGGTAGCAGAATGTCGCGCGCGCCACTTAGGGCTGTGCAGCAGGTCGATCTCGGCTTTACGCCGAGCGAGATAGTTCTTGCGGGTAGCCGCATAGGGGTCGGAAGCGTTGTGCAGTTCGGTCAGGGTCTCGTCGAAAGCCACGCGGTAGTCGAGGGCGCTCAACACGTTGGTGGGGATCGCATAGTAGGACTTGTTGAAGGGTGCTCCGACCGTGGTGGGCAGGACCAGTCGATCGGCCGCGGTTCCGAAAAGATCGCGTACTGTCGTGGGTCCGATTAGAGGAAGGAAGAGGTATGGCCCCGGCCCCACGCCATAATAGCCCAAGGTGTTGGCTAGGCTGTTCGGACGATGCGGAAGGTTGAAGGGCTTCTTTTTGGCGACATCGACCACGCCAGCGATTCCGACCGTCGTGTTGATGGCGAAGCGGCCAAGCGTCTCCACCGCCTTTCCCGGCTTGAGTTGCAGCAGGTAGTTCAGGAAAACGATGGGTTCCTGGACGTTATCGAGGAAGTTGTGGATTCCGCGACGTACCGGTTTCGGGATGCCCTTCTTATACCCCCTGGAGAGCGGCGCCACGACGGCTCCGTCCACCGCCTGGATTGCCTTGAACGATCGTACGTTCACGCGTTCGAGCGGATCGGTGGATGACGGACGGCGTCCGAGAACAACCACGTCATCGGCTGTGCCTTCATCTTCGGCAGCAGCCGTGTCGGGGTCGGTACGAAGAGTTGCCGTGGAGGATGCAGCGGCATCGCCCGGTACGGGCGCCGTGCTTTGCTGAGGAGATTGAACCGTCCTGGGTTCGCCAGCGGGTGGCGTTTCTTGCAACGGCTGGGTCTGTGGCATCGTCAACAACAGCCCGGCGGTGATTAGATTGAAGCTCATGCTTTGTTCCTTGCAGCGTCAGCGTTCGACGGGGCCCGTCGCAGGAGAAGCTCGGCGACGAGGAGGTTCGGCACCCAGCACAGGAATGAGATCGCGCGGTACGCAGGCAACTCGGGCAGGGCCGCCATCTCCGCGACGGCAATGTAGGCGCGCAGGGTGACGGCGGAGAGCGTCAGCGCCCATGACCGGATCATCCACCGCCGATGCGACGCAAACTGCCCCGTTCGCGCGCGTTGCCAGCCTAGGGTGGTGGAATAGATCCAGGCGATCGCGAGGCTGCCGAAACCTGTGGTCGCGATCGGGCCGGCGCTCGATCCGATGGCGAGAACAAGCCCGGCGCCCGCTCCGAGCAGGCAGGCCATGGCATAGGTCCTGCCCACCCAGCGGTGGAGCCACGGCGTGCTTCGCCGCGCCTTGCCACTGAACTGTACCGCCCCTACCAGCAGCGCCGTGGATGCGAAGCCGGCATGGGCAATCAGCCAGACCGGCCGGAACCGATTGCTCGCAATGTTGGGCGGAATGGGCCCAATGTCGAGCAGGTACCGGTAGGAAAGCAGCGCTATTGCGATGGCGGCAAGAAAGACAGCGCCGCTGACTATCGAGCGGGGCCAAGCCGAACGTCGCTGTGCCTCGGTGCGCACCAGTTCCGGCAGAGCATAAAGGTTCATCTCTGGCATGCCAGATCTCCTATGAGTGTTGCCCCTGGGAACGGCCACCAAGGGGCGTTTGCGCTCGACGTGGCGGACCGTGAGGGCTGCCCGGTCGCGCTCGTCATGGGGGTCGCTGCCGTTTACCGCGACGGGCGGGTGGCGGCGGTCGAAGACACGACGCGAACAGTGATGTCCCCCATCGAGGATGATCGGTGGCTCACGACATCGCCTGCCCTGAGATACCGGCCGGCCAGGCGTTCCTTTTCAATGAAGCCGTCGATCATGACGAGTTGCGCGGTCTCGCCGCGGAACATCGGCCCGGCGAAGATGTAGCGTGCTCCACCTGCGAGGTAATCTCCCGCTTGCGGCGGCATGAAGATCACGCCGGGCGACGTCCCGGACATCACTGCTGAGCCCTGCATAATCTTACCGTCGGCGAGCAACGGCATCGACGCGCCGCGATACGCGTAGGTGCTCGTTCCGCTGCTCGACAGCGCCTTTTCCACGATGCCGCGAAAATCGAGCATCATCTCGCCGCCGCGCGCGTCCTGCCGAAGCACGCCGTTCACTTGCGCGGTCACGCGTTCGGCGCGAACGAAAGACCGCCAGTCGCGCGGAACGACCAGGAACGGACCGGTAGGGAAGAAGCCCATCGCACTTTTGGCGTCGATGAAGCCTGGGCGAAACTCGACGTCGTTCGGGTTTACCAGGCGCATGAGCTTGGCTCGATCCGTGAAGTCGCCGCACAGGAAGAAGCCCTTCCGCGCGGCGTCGAAGTCGGCGGCGGACTCGATGTCACGGTCAAAGCGGGCGCAGATCTCGACTTCATAGTCGAGGAGGGCGCCGGGTTCGAGCGTGACGCTGGTCCTGGCAGGCGTCGCCCGGCCGAACTTGGGGGAGTTGAAGGTCTCGTAGATCTCGTCGTCCCTGGCTTGCTCGCGAAAGTTGGTGCCGGTTGCGACATGGCGCACGCCGTTGCCGCCTGCCGGCAGCAGCTCCTGCACGCCGTAGCGACGCGCTGTCGTGGCGTGTGAGGCCGCCGCCAGACCTTCAGCGCCGACCATGGAGATGACATCGAAGACATCCCTGTCGAGCGGCCCGCCGAAGCGCGTCAGGTCGACCGCCTGCACGATGTCCTGACGGAGCCGTGTCACAAGGAGGGTCACGATGCGCCCTCTTGAGTCTCGTGTCTGGGCGAAGGTGAAGGCGGTGTCCGGACGCGCGACGGCCGGCATCAGCGGGATCGCTTCGCGGCTGACTGCACCCGCCGTTGAACCATCGCCACACGCGGCAAGGCTCAACCACAAGGCGATCACCGCAATTTCGGGCATGATCGGCATGATCACTCCTTCCATCCGGTTCAGAAGCGGAAGGAGAGAGCGAGCCCGCCTACGGCCTGCAGCTTGGAGCCCTCGTCCACGACCGGGCTGTCCTTGGCATCTCCCAGATAGTAGTTCGCGCCGGCACGCGCGATCAGGCCCCACTTCTCGTTGAACTGGTACCCGAGCGTCACCCCGGCGCCGGCATCCTTGATCCCGCCGTCCGGCCGGTAAGCGGCCAGACCGGAGCGTGCAGCCTCGGCCGGCGTGACGCCGAAGAAGGCCCGCATGTACTTCTTGTCCGCAAAGCTCGTCTGCGCGTCGAGGTTCAGGAAGAACTTCTGGGTACGATAGGCGGCATAGGACGCCTGCACCGAGCCGGCCAGCCCGTCATGGCCGTCATTGACGTCTTTGGCGAGGCTGACGTCGAGCGCCACTTCACCCTGTCCATATTGGTTGCCGCCAAAGCGGTAGCCGATAAAGCCGCCGATCTCGACCGCGGAGTCGACGTCATCCAGAAGCTTCACGCGGCCGCTACCGTCTTTTGCGCTGTCGCGATTGCCGCGAAAGTTGAACATCGGGCCGACCTGCACGCGGCTGTCACCCAGCAGATCAAGCCGGGCACCCAATCCGCGCACCTGCAACTCGGTGCCCTTCCAACCGACATTGGCGATCATCAGCGGAATGAGCTGATACTTCTTCGCGCCCTCGAACGCCGGAACGGCGCCTGGGCCGATCGCGAAAAACCCATGCATCCCGCCCTTCGGAGGGCCGTCTGCGTCTTCGTCGGCGATCGGAGCATCGGCTTCCGCCTCGCTCGTTGGAGGGGCTCCAAGTGCTTCTTGCGCGTGTGCCGGCGTAATCTGCAGGCCCGCAATCACCAGCACCGCCCAAAGATAATTCCTGTTCATGTCGTGCTCCCTGTCAAGCAGGATCATGAGTGATCCGCCGTTCGGAAGTCGGCCTAGAAAGGCGTCACGAGGCCCGCCACCATCCCTTCGTGGTTGCGCAGTTTACTTCGTACGTATACATCGTATTCAGTTGGAAGGACGGTTCACGATGCGCGACTTCGCGAATTTGCAAGGCGGCGATTGGTGGGTGCAGCTTAGCGGCCGCGCCGGAATGGCCACGCTGTTCGCAGCGGCGCTCGCGTTTCTCGCGCCTTTTGGCACGTATCGGTTCGATGTAATCGGGCGGGTCGGCTATTGGACCGTCCAGATGGCCGCCTGGCTCGGGCTTTCGGTTGCTGCCGCGTGGCTGGTCTCGCACTTGCCCAAGCTACGGTCGCAATCGGTGGCTAGGCGGCGGATCATCGAGACCGGGACCGCAACGCTGCCCATGATGGTGGTGGTGGGCGTGGCGAACAACATGATGAACGGTTGGCTGCCCTATCCCGACGAGGTCATCGAGTTGTTCGTGTCGATCGCCCTCATCGGCGGGGGCGTCACCTATG
>Ga0265780_10008146_pt1 | contig 12761 bp, 7 predicted proteins | sample P1T30metagenome_FD_192432 | JGI IMG/M metagenome (GOLD analysis project Ga0265780, IMG submission 192432) | Plant litter microbial communities from East Loma Ridge, Irvine, California - P1 T30 | ecosystem: Environmental > Terrestrial > Plant litter > Unclassified | place: USA: California...
TGCGCATGTTCTACCTCGCCACCCTGGGCGCGGCGCGCAGCATGCGCCTGGAAGACACGATCGGCAGCTTCCAGCCCGGCCTGGAAGCCGACTTCGTGGTGCTCGACCGCGAGGCGACGCCGCTGCTGGCGCGCCGCACGAGCCACTGCGATTCGCTGGAGGAGCTGCTGTTCGCGCTGGCACTGCTGGGAGACGACCGCACGGTCGCCGCCACCTATTCCGGTGGACGGCAGGTGCACGTGCGTTAATCTCACAATATTGCCAAGGGTGAACGAAGCAGTTAGAGTGGCGCGATTCACTATTCACCCAGAAAGCACACCATGCACAAGACATTGACCGGCAGCGCGCTGCTGGCGCTGGCCGTGGCCAGCGCTCCGGCCTGGGCCAGGGAGCCTGCCGCCAACGCCAATGAAGCGGCCACCGCGCGCCACTATGCGGGCCTGATCGCGGGCGAGCAGCCGAAGCTGGCCGAGCTGACGATGTTCTTCACGCAGATGCCGAAGGGCGGCGACCTGCACCACCATTATTCGGGTTCGGTGTATGCCGAGACCTATACCGAATTCGTCGACAAGCAGGGCTTCTGCATCAACACGCAGACCTGGCGCATCGAAACCGACAAGGCCGTGGTGGCGCGTGAACTCGCGCGACCGGCCGCCCAGCGCACTTGCAAGTCGGGCGCCGAGGTGCGGGCCGACGAAGACACCTGGCGCGAAGTGGCCAAGCGCTGGTCGAACAAGGATTTCCATAACCACACCAATCTGCAGCCGGCGCCCGACCAGCGCTTCTTCCAGACCTTCGGCTACTTCGGCCCGGTGGCCAACGACAATCTGCGCGAAGGCCTGCAAGAGATCAAGCAGCGCGCGATCGCCGAAAACGTGGGCTACATCGAAACGATGTTCCTGCTGTCGCCTTTCATCGCCAACCCGGACTTCGACAGCCAGGCCTGGACCAATGTCGGCGACGACAAGGCGCTCGACAACGCGCTGCGCGCCAAGCTCAAGGCACTGGACCAGGACGCCGCCTTCAACAAGTCGATCGACGACTTCGTCGCGCAAATCCATGCCGCCTCGGAGGGCATCGACGACGAGCGCTTCACCATGCGCTACCAGAACTACACGCTGCGCCTGCTGAACCCGTCGCAGGTGTTTTCGGCCATGGTGTCGAGCTTCAAGGCGGCAGCCAAGGGCGGGCGCATCGTCGGCCTGAATATCGTGGGCCAGGAAAGCACCCACGTCTCGATGCGCGACTACACCCTGCACATGAAGATGTTCCGCTTCCTGAAGTCGGTCTACCCGAACGTGAAGGTGGCGATGCACGCGGGCGAACTGGCGCTGGGCGACGTGCCGCCGGAAGGCCTGAAGTTCCACATCGACCAGGCGCTGGCGGTGGCGGGCGCCGACCGCATCGGCCACGGCCTGGACCTGGCGCACGAGGCGAATGCCCCGGGCATCATGAAGACCATGCGCGAGAAGGACATCCCGGTCGAGATCAACCTGACCTCGAATGCTTTCATCAGCGGCGTGTCGACCACGAACCACCCGCTCAACCTGTACCGCAAGTATGGCGTGCCCTACGTGATTTCGACCGACGACGCCGGCGTGACCCGTCATACGCTGTCGCACGAATACATGCAGTTCGCCAGCCAGTTCAAGCCGAGCTACGCGGAAGTGAAGAAGGCTTCCTACAACAGCATCCGCTATGCCTTCCTGCCCGTGGCAGAAAAGCAACGACTGACGCGGCAACTTGATCAACGTTACACGGAATTTGAAGCAAAGATCGCGGCGCTGGACGCCGCGGCCGTCCGCGTCAAATAAAGTGTGACATCCGTAGTCCAGCGCCCGCTGGACTGCGGCCGTGTCACATTCCTCCCTCTACTTTCTGGTAATAAGTTAATGCAAAATTAACTTATGTCGCCTTCTCGCTACAGAAATCTTCGTTCCCCGCGCACTTCCACGGAATTTTTATCAAAAAGATTCCGCTGGAGAACGCCGCACATATAATCCCGCCTTGTCACATTTCGGTCCGAAGCACTCCGATTATGTCGTGTACAGACAACACTCACACGGTGATTTATACGGAAAAGCTCTGAATAACCAAGCCAAAACGAATTTGTCGGCTTGTTCAAAGCTCATGCATATTGGCGGGATTCCGCTGTATGTCATCACTCCATCGTGTCACTTTGTTGAAACATTGTAACGATACAATCGCAGCCGCTTGCCGGCTGAAGCGCTGCCGCACCAAGCAAAAAATTCAAGCAGTAAATCGTAGGGGAGGGCGTCCGCCCGGGCGTCCAACAATAAATTGAAGTTCTTTTTGGGGTAATCAATGATCACTCAACAACAGATCCGGCTCACCAAGTTGGCGCTGGCTTTGTCGGTTGCGTTGGCGGCTGCGCCGTCGTTCGCACAGAACACCACTTCGGCCATCGGCGGCCGTATTTCGAACGCTGCAGGCGCACCAGCCGCCGGCGCACAAGTGCAGATCCTGCACGTCGAGTCGGGTTCTGTCAGCAATGTCGTCACTGACGCCGAAGGCCGCTACACCGCGCGCGGCCTGCGCGTGGGTGGTCCTTACACCATTACCATCACCAAGGATGGCGTCACCGAGACGCGTAACGACGTCTTCGTCGAGCTGGCGCAGACCGCCACCGTCGATGCGACCGTCGGCATCCAGACCGTGACCGTGGCCGGCTCGGCCGTTCGCTCGGAAGTCTTCTCGAGCAACAGCATGGGCGCGGGCACCGCCATCAGCAATACCCAGCTGCTGACCCAGGCGTCGATCAGCCGCAGCCTGCAGGATTATGCACGTGCCGATCCGCGGGTCTCGCAGACCGACAAGGACCGCGGTGAAATGTCCGTGGCCGGCCAGAACTCGCGCTACAACTCGATGACCATCGACGGCGTCGCGATCAACGATACCTTCGGCCTGGAAGCGAACGGCAGCCCGACCGCACGCCAGCCGATCTCGATCGAAGCGATCCAGTCGGTGCAGGTCAACGTCGCCAACTACGACGTCACCCAGAAGGGCTACACCGGCGCCAACATCAACGCCGTGACCAAGTCGGGTACCAACACCTATAAGGGTGGTGTGTACTACGTCTTCCGCAACGACACGATGGCCGGCGACCGTTACAACCCGATCACCGACGTCTACAGCGATGCTCCGAAGTCGAAGGAAACCACCAAGGGTATCTGGGCTTCCGGTCCGCTGATCCAGGACAAGCTGTTCATCTACGCCCTGGCCGAAAACTTCGAGAGCTCGCGTGCGAGCCCGGACTTCGGACCGATCGGCAGCGGCGCCGGCACCACCGTCGCGATCTCGCCGGCCGCCATCTCCCAGGCCCAGAGCATCGCCCAGAGCGTCTACGGCTTCGACATCGGCAGCCCGGCCGTCCCGACCGGTTCGATGCTGACCTCGAAAGAGCGCATGGTGAAGTTCGACTGGAACATCACCGACGACCACCGCGCCAACCTGCGCTACGCCAAGACCACCCAGGGCGAACCGATGTACCCGGGCTTCTCGGCTACCGGCGTCGGCCTGTCGTCGAGCTTCTACAACCAGGGCAAGGAGATCGAGACCGTCGTTGGCCAGATCTTCTCGGACTGGACCCCGACCTTCTCGACCGAGTTCAAGTTCTCGACCCGCGATTATGATTCGGTTCCGGTCAACTCGAGCCGTACCCCATCGGTTGGCCTGCAGTTCTCCGGCGCACTGCCAGCCGACGCGCCAGCAGGCCTGTCGACCTCGAACCGCTTCCTGAACTTCGGTACCGAGTTCAGCCGCCACAACAATGTCCTGCGCAACAAGACCAAGGACATGTATGCCGGCGCCAACTGGATCGTGGGCGACCATGAACTGAAGTTCGGCGTCGACCAGACCAAGAACGAAGTCTATAACGCCTTCCTGCAGGGCATTAACGGTTCGTACACCTTCGCCTGCCTGGATTCGGCCGATACCAATTTCTACTCGTTCGGCGCGCTGACCTGCGCCGGCGCTTCCGCCGACCGCATCCAGCAAGCTGTGATGGAGAACTTCCAGCGTGGCCGTCCGCTGAGCTACAGCGTGCAGCGTCCTCTGCCAGGCGCATCGCTGAACGACGCGATCGCCATGTTCGAAACCAAGAACACCGGCCTGTTCCTGCAAGACACCTGGGCCGTCAACGACCAGCTGACCCTGACCTACGGCGTGCGTTACGACCGTAACGATGTCGGCGGCGTCCCGCTGTACAACGCTGCTGCGGCCCAGCCACTGGTGGCTGGCAACCCGGCCACCGGCGCCCGCCAGAGCGGCGGCTTCGGTCTGGACAACCGCCAGACCATCGACGGCACCGACCTGGTCCAGCCACGCCTGGGCTTCAACTACCGCTTCGACAAGTCGGAGCGCCCGACCCAGCTGCGCGGCGGTGTTGGCCTGTTCCAGGGCGCGGCAGCGACCGTCTGGATGTCGAACCCGTTCTCGGGCACCGGCGTGGCGACTGCATCCATCAGCTGCTCGGGCACCGGCGCAACCCGTTGCCCGACCACTGGTGGCCTGGCCAGCATGGACCCGGATGCACAACCGGTCATCAACGGTGCGATCCCGGCGGCGGACGTCAACTTCCTGGATCCGAACTTCCGTCAGCCATCGATCTGGAAAGCCAACCTGGCGTTCGATACCGAACTGCCATGGTACGGCATCGTGTTCGGCGCTGAAGCGCTGTACACCAAGAACAAGAACGGCATCTATTACGAGCACCTGAACCTCGGTGCGCCAACCCGTATCGGTTCGGATGGCCGTGAACTGTTCTGGAACGCGGCCGGCCTGAACCAGGCAAGCTATGGCGTGTCGAACAACACTGCCAACGTGATCAGCAGCGCCGGCGTACAGGCCCGTTCGCTGAACAACCGCAGCTACCGCAACGTGCTGGTGGCACGCGATACCGACAAGGGCGATGCAAAAGTCCTGACCGCTTCGCTGTCGCGTCCGCTGACCAAGGGCTTTGGCTGGTCGGTGGCCTACACCTACACCGATGCGACCGAAGTCTCGCCGCTGACCTCGTCGGTGGCCAACTCGAACTTCAACGGCCGTTCGGTGTTCAACCCGAACGAAGAAGTCGCCGCGACCTCGAGCTACGCCATCAAGAACCGCGTCAATGCGCTGGTCAACTTCCAGAAGAAGTTCTTCGAGAACTACAACACCCGTCTGGGCATCTTCTACGAAGGTCGTGAAGGCCGTCCATACAGCTGGACGTTCAACAACGACATGAACGGCGATGACCTGGCCGGTAACGACCTGATGTACATCCCGACTGCGTTCGGTTCCGGCGAAGTCGTGTTCTACGGCGACACCGCGACCAACAAGGCCAACGAGCAGCGTTTCTGGGACGTCGTCAACGCCAACAAGGGCCTGCACGGCGCGGCTGGTGGTGTTGTGAAGCGTAACAACAGCACCGCGGAATGGGTCAACACCTTCGACGTGCGTATCAGCCAGGAAATCCCTGGTCTGTTCAAGCGCAACAAGGCGACCTTCACCCTCGACTTCATGAACTTCGGCAACCTGTTGAACAAGAAGTGGGGCCGTACCGAAGAGATCAGCTTCCAGTCGAACGGCGGCATGGCACGTAGCTTCGTCGACTACGCTGGTACCGATGCACAAGGTCGTTACATCTACGTCGTGCGCAACGACGTCGAGCGTCAAGACCTGAAGCAAACCAAGGGCGAATCGCAGTGGGCCATCCAGGCAACCCTGCGTTACGAATTCTAAGCATCGAATTCGTCGCATGAGCTAGTCAAGAACGGCCGGTGGAAACACCGGCCGTTTTTTCTTGTAAAAAACCAGAATCCCAGCAGCCGTAAGGATTTCCTGCACACAAGCTGCGTGGGATAATGTTGGCTGTCGAGTTTGCTCGAGCTCCGTTTTTCCGGACCCGCAGTTCGCGCCGGTCCGCATCCAGTAAAGGTGTTCCCATGATCGTTTCGCGCCGCGCATGCGCCAGTCTTTCCACCCTCACCATGGCGCTGCTGTTGGCCGGCTGCGTCAGCGCGCCCCAGGGCCCGGTGACCCTCAATCTCGTGTCGCTGAACGACTTCCACGGCAACCTCGAGCCGAGCCGCTACGTCCTCAAGCATGCGGATGGCAAGGAAGAAGTCATGCGCGCCGGCGGCGCCGAGGCGGTGGCCGCGGCCCTGCAGGCCTGGCGCAAACAAGACAAGGACCTGCTGCTGGTCTCGACCGGCGACATCGTCGGCGCCAGCCCGGCGCTGTCGTCGCTGTGGGCCGACGAGCCGACCATCGAAGTAATGAATATGCTGAACCTGCGCGCCAGCGCGGTCGGCAACCATGAATTCGACGGCGGCCGCAAGGAACTGCTGCGCCAGCAGAACGGCGGCTGCGATTCGCCGCATCCAACCCGCGCCTGCAAGTTCACCCCGAACTTCGGCGGCGCCAAATTCACCTACCTCGGCGCCAACGTGATCGACTCGGCCACCGGCAAGCCGGTCATCCCGGGCTTCAGGATTGAAGAAGTGAAGGGCATCAAGGTCGGCCTGGTCGGCGTGGTGCTGAAGGACACGCCGAACATGGTCGTGGCGTCGGGCATCGCCGGCCTGCGCTTCGGCGACGAGGCCGAGGCAATCAATGCCGCGCTGCCGGCCATGCGCGCCGCCGGCGCCCAGGTCATCGTGGCGCTGGTGCACCAGGGCGGCCGCACGGTGGAGTCGCCGCTGCAGGCCGGCTGCTCGCAGCTCAAGGGCGACATCGTCGACGTGGTCACGAAGATCGACCCATCGGTCAAGCTGGTGCTGACCGGCCACTCGCACCAGGGCTACCTGTGCGACGTCGACGGCCGCATCGTGACCCAGGCCGATACCGCCGGCCACCTGCTCACCCGCGTGTCGATGCAGGTCGAACCGAAGACGGGCGCCGTCAGCAATCTGGTCGTCAAGAACGTAGTGATGAAGCCGGGCGAGTATCCGGCGGACGCGAAGATGACGGCCTTCGTGGCGCAGGTGAAGGAGCGCAGCAAGGAAGCGTTGACCCGCCCGATCGCCAAGGTGGCCGGTGCGCCGGTGCTGCGCAAGACCAACGACTCCGGCGAGTCGGTGCTGGGCAATATGATCGCCGATGCGGCGCTCGATTCGGTCCGCAACCTCGGCGCGCAACTGGCCTTCATGAACAATGGCGGCATCCGCCGCGACCTCGAGGCTGGCCCTGACGGCATGGTGGCCTTCGGCCAGGCCCAGGTGGTGCTCCCGTTCGGTAACACGACGGTCGTGATGGACCTGACCGGCGCGCAGATCCGCGCCCTGCTGGAACGCCAGTGGGCCGACGGCGTCGATTCGAATTCGTCGGTGCTGCAGATCTCGGAAGGCTTCAGCTATGCCTGGGACCCGAAGCGTCCGGCGGGCAGCCGCCTGGTACCGGGCAGCCTCAAGCTGAACGGCAAACAGATGCAGGACGGCGCCACCTACCGCATCGCCACCAATAACTTCCTGGCCGAAGGCAGCGACGGCTATCCGGAATTCGGCAAGGGCACTGCGCGCGTCGACACCGGCTTGCGCGACCTCGACGGCTTCATCGCCTACCTGAAGAAGATCGAAGGACAGGGCGCCGCCGTGGCCCCCGGGGTTGCCAACTCGACGCCGCGTATCGTCAAGGTCAACTGAATCAACAAGGAATCTCAATGAAAAAACTCGTATGCGTGCTGGCGCTGACCGGCGTCTTCGCATCGGTGGCCGCGCCTGACGCCGCCGCCTGGGGCCGCGACGGCCACCGCGCCATCGGCGCCATCGCCGACCGGTTGCTCAAGGGCAGCAACGCGCAAAAGGAAATCGCGCAGCTCTTGCAGCCGGGCGAATCGCTGGCGTCGATGGCCAACTGGGCCGACTGCGTCAAGGGCACCTTCTGCGGCCCGCAGACGCCCGAGATGGTCGAGTACGTGGCCGGCAATCCGCGCCACAGCGAATACCACTACACCAATGTGCCGTTCCAGCTGGACCACTACCATGCGCATGGCGTGGGCACGAGCGATGTCGATATCGTGCAGACGCTGGAGCAGTGCATCGCCGTCCTGCAGGGCAAGACCGACCCTGCCCTGAACCCGCACAAGTTCACCAAGCGCCAGGCCCTGATCCTGCTGGCCCACTTCGCCGGCGACATCCACCAGCCATTGCACGTGGGTTCGGCCTTCGTTTCCAAGGACGGCAAGTTCGTCGTGCCATCGAGCCGCGCCGAGATCGACGAGACCCTGGTCTTCGATTCGCGCGGCGGCAACAACCTGCTGCTGGATAACGAGCGCCTGGCTGTCCTGACCGCCGGCGTGATCCCGGCTGGTGAGCCGGTGGTCGTCAGGGAAGGTGTGCCGGCGGCGCTGACCAAGCCGTTCCACTCCTACTGGGACACTACCACGGTCGACTACGCCTTCCGCCGCATCAAGACCCGCACGCCGGAGCAGTTCGCCGACGTCGCGGTCGCCAGCCAGCCGCAGCTGAAAAAAGCGCAAGGCGACGTCTCGACCTGGCCGGTGCAGTGGGTCGAGGATGGCCTGGTCTCGGCCAAGCTGGCCTACAAGGACGTGGTGCCGGGCAAGCTGACCCCGCAGACCAGCAAGAAGGGCGAGACCTATTACACCTTCGCGCTGGAAGTGCCACAGAACTATCCGGTGCCGAGCTCCGAGATCGCCAAGACCCAGCTGATCAAGGGTGGCTATAACCTGGCGGCGATGCTGCAGGCGATCTGGCCGTAACGATCGTCCTTGCGCCGCGCCGATCTCCGGTCGCGTGCGGCGCATTTTTTTCCTGGCCTCGGCTAGAATCGCGTCATCCCAGACACCGATTCCGAGGCCACATGCATTCCACTGCCAAAGCCGCCATCGCGGCCGCATGTCTGATTCCCTCCCTGCACGCCAGCGCCCAGTCGCCCGAACCGGCCGGCTTGCCGCTCTGGGAATTCGGCGTGGGCGCCTTCGGCCTCAGCGCGCCGGCCTATCCTGGCGCCGACGATCGCAACAACCGCGTCCTGCCATTACCCTACCTGCTGTACCGCGGCGAAGTGCTGCGCGCCGACCAGTCGGGCATCGGGGCGCGCCTGTTCCGCTCCGACCGGCTCGAGTTCGACGTCGGCCTGGCGGGGGCCCTGCCATCCGATTCGGACGACGTCGACATCCGCGCCGGGATGCCCGACCTGGGCGCGCTGTTCGAATTCGGCCCGCGCCTGAAGATCCGGGTGGCCGATATCGACCGCTATAGTCGCTTACGCGCGGAGTTGCCGCTGCGCGCCGTGATCGAGGCAAGGGGAGGGCTGCGGCGCCAGGGCTGGACCTTCGAGCCCAAGCTGGCGTATGAGACGCGCGGCGAGCGCGGTTTGTGGAGCGTCGAGGGCAATGTGTCGGTCGTGTTCGGCGACAAGCGCATCAACCGCTATTTCTACGAGGTGCAGCCGCAGTACGCGAACGCATCCCGTGCCGCCTATGGCGCCGACGCCGGCCTGATGCTCACCCGCGTCGGCCTGTTCGCCACGCGCCAGCTGAACCCCGACCTGCGCCTGTTCGGCTTCGTGCGCTTCGAATCGTATGCCGGCAGCGCCAATCGAGACAGCCCACTGCACCTCAAGAACACCGGCACTTCGGCCGGCATCGGCTTCGCCTGGACCCTGGCGCGCTCCAGCCGCCGCGCGGCGGGTTACGAGCCGGTCGATCCGGTCACGCCATAAAAAAACGCCGGGACCAGCCCGGCGTGAAGAGGAGACAACTTGTTCGCGTCAGGCCGCCTGACGCATCCCCAGCGCCGGACGACCGGCGGTCTTGAGGGACGGACGGCTCGGCGCAGCGCCCGATTCGAAGCGGAAGGTCGACACCAGCTGCGACAGCAATTGCGCCTGTTCGCGCATCGAGGTCGAAGCGGCCGCCGCTTCTTCCACCAGCGCCGCGTTCTGCTGCGTCACCTGGTCCATCTGGGCGATCGCCTGGTTCACCTGCTCGATGCCGGCCGACTGCTCCTGGCTGGCCATGGCGATGCCCGACATGATCGCGGTGACGCGCCCGATGCTGTCCACGATTTCCTGCATGGTGCTGCCGGCGTCCGACACCAGGCGGCTGCCTTCTTCGACCTTGGCGCTCGAGTCGCCGATCAGGGTCTTGATTTCCTTGGCCGCCGCCGCCGAGCGCTGGGCCAGGTTGCGCACTTCGCTCGCCACGACCGCGAAGCCGCGGCCCTGTTCACCGGCGCGCGCCGCTTCCACGGCCGCGTTCAGGGCCAGGATATTGGTCTGGAAGGCGATGCCGTCGATGACACCGATGATGTCCGAGATTTTCTTCGACGAATCGGTGATCGCATCCATGGTTTGCACCACGCGGCCGACGGTCTCGCCGCCGCGGCCCGCCACCTGCGAGGCGGTCTGCGCCAGCGCATTGGCTTCGCGCGCATTGTCGGCGTTCTGCTTCACGGTCGAGGTCAGTTCTTCCATCGACGACGCGGTCTCTTCCAGCGCGCCGGCCTGCTGCTCGGTGCGCGACGACAGTTCGAGATTGCCCGCCGAGATCTGGTCGGCTGCTTCGACGATGGTCTCGGTGCCGCTGCGCACCTGGCCGACGATGCCCACCAGGTTGTCGTTCATGTCCTTCAGGGCGCCCATCAGCACGCCGGTTTCGTTACTGCCCTGGGCGACGATGCGGCTGCTCAGGTCGCCGGTGGCGACGGTCTGGGCGACGGCGACGGCTTCTTCCAGCGGGGCGGTGATGCGGCGGCCGATCCACCAGGCGAAGATGGCGCCGGCCACCAGGGCGATCGCGGCCAGGGACAGCTGCAGGTTAAGGCTGGTCCTGAAGCCGTCGTCGATCGACTGCGCATCTGCTTCGACCACCTTCTTCTGGTACTCGACGATCGCGCGCAGGCTCTCGATGTACGACTTCACACGCGGCAGCATGTCCTTGGCCAGGAATTCACGCACCGCCTCGTCGTCGCCGGCCGCCTTTTTCTCCAGCACGCTCTTGCGCGCGGCGCGATAGCCTTCGCGCTGCTCGTCGACCTTGTCGAAGAGGGCCATCGCCGCTGCGTCGTCCTTCAGGCTTTCGATGAGTCCCTTGTGCAGCACGTCCGAACGCTTGGACGAGGAGGCGATATCGTCCAGGAAGTATTTCTCGTCCACTGGATCGGCCATCTTGATGGCGGCGATCGTGCGTGCAGCATTGGTTTCGATAATGGCCTGCCATTCCTGCAGCATGGCCAGACGCTCCATGCTCTGGGTGGTCAGCTTGTCGGTCAAGTCTTCCGCCTTCTTGGTCTGGATCAGGCCGATGCCGACCAGGATCAGCATTGCCGCAAGCAGGGTAGCGAAGCCGCCGAACAGAAGGCTGCGCAACTTGATGTTCTCAATTGCCATAAGTTTCCTATAGAGAAAATTTGGACGCCAACGATGAAAGTCTGTTCGTTGCCGTACGGAAAGTCGGTATTTTCTCAGACTCGACAGCAATTGCAGCACAAGATTGCATTTTGTATGCCAAATTTCTCGATATGTGTGGCAATGCGGTCACGTTGACTTGTCATCACAACAAGTGATAGCTGATTTTGCGCCGTGAGGTGGGGAGGGGGAGGGGGAGGAGAAAATGCCTGCCCGCGAATGCGGACAGGCGAAGGTATTGCTTAACGCGACTTGACGAAGGGCTTGCCCAGCGCCTTCGGCGCCACCGACTTGGCCATCAGGCCTGCCAGCACCACCACGGTGACGATGTACGGGATCATCTGGATCAGCGAACCCGGGATACGGCCCACGACCGGCAGGTCGACGCCTTCGATCTGGATCTGCACGGCCGAGAAGAAGCCGAACATCATGCAGCCCAGCACCGTGTACAGCGGACGCCAGTTGCCGAACACCAGGGCGGTCAGCGCCAGGTAGCCGGCGCCGGCCGACATATCGCGCAAGAAGAAGCCGCTCTGGACGATCGACAGGTAGGCGCCCGAGAACGAGCACAGCACGCCGGCGATGATCATCGCCATGTAGCGGGTGCGCTGTACCGGGATGCCGGCGGCGTCGGCCGCGTGCGGGTTTTCTCCGCAGGCGCGCAGGCGCAGGCCGAAGCGGCTGTGGAGCAGCACCCAGTGCACGATCGGCAGCAGCGCGAAGGCGAAGTACACCAGCGGCGAGTGGCCGCCGATCAGGCGCGTCCAGACCCAGCCCAGGCCGGGAATGTCGGCCACCAGTTCCGAGCCGGGCAGCACCACGGTCGACAGGCGCGCCTCGCCCAGGTCCGGCGTGCGGCCGCCCTGCTGGAAGAAGTACTGGGCCACGACAAAAGTCAGGCCGCTCATGGCGATATTGATGGCGATGCCCGCGACCAGCTGGTTGCCCTTCTGGGTGATCGATACGAAGGCCTGGATCAGGGCCAGCGCGCAGGAGGCGAGGATGCCGGCCGCGATGCCGATCCACGGGTCCTGGTAGGTGTAGGCGACGCCGGCCGAGACGAAGGCCGAGGCCAGGATCTTGCCCTCGAGGCCGATGTCGACCACGCCGCTACGCTCGGCGAACAGGCCGGCCATGGCCGCGAAGATCAGCACCGGCGCGTTGCGGATGGTGGAGACGACGATGCTGGCGAACTGGAAGTCTTCCATGGCTTATCCCTTGCTGCTACGAGTGGCGTTGATCAGTTTCAGCAGCGCCGGTCCGTACATGTTTTCCATGGCGCCGCAGAACAGGATGATCAGGCCCTGGATGAAAATGAAGGTCTCTTGCGGGATGTTCGGCTTTTCCAGCGACAGGTCGAAGCCGCCCTGGATCAGCGCGCCGAACAG
>Ga0265780_10008147_pt1 | contig 12761 bp, 8 predicted proteins | sample P1T30metagenome_FD_192432 | JGI IMG/M metagenome (GOLD analysis project Ga0265780, IMG submission 192432) | Plant litter microbial communities from East Loma Ridge, Irvine, California - P1 T30 | ecosystem: Environmental > Terrestrial > Plant litter > Unclassified | place: USA: California...
GCGCCAGCCATCGAGGAATAGGAGCGGCGGCACGAGCAACAGGAAGAAGAGTTCGGGATCGAGTTCGACCCGGACATGCGCAACCATGCCGATGAGTGCGCCGAGCGCGATCTGCACCAGCGGCCGGGGCAGCGCCGAGGGCAGCATGCGCGAGACGATGCCGCTCACCACGACAGCCAGCAACAGGAACAGGCACAAGGTCACAATCTGCAAACCGGACTCCCCGAGGATTTGGACGCGCGGCAGGCACGCAGGCGCGCGATCGAGAGGACCGGCGAGTATCCAGAATCAGATAGCAGAGAACCGGAAATTTCGGAAGCGCGCTGCACCTTTTCCCGCCGCGTACAATCCCGGTCGCAGCATCAGGAAACCGCCGCGAACATTGTGGTGGTAGCCCGACACCTCCATCCCGCGATCGAACCGGTGCCACGTCCGGCCGCCGTCGCCGCTGGTGTCGTACGTGACGATATGCCGATCGTTGGTCACGCGGATCCGCATCGAACGGCCATGCGGGTTCGTAGGACGGCCACGTTCAGCGCCATATTGGTGAGTGACGAACCGGTCGCCGTCGAAGCCGAGCCCGCAATAGAGCTTGTCGTCGTAGAACAGGATCAATCCGGCGGTGGCGCCGGGATCGATCTCTACGTCGCATTCTAATTTGTAGCGCGTGTCGCCTGCGATCAGCAGGAGCGGGGAGGAGTCTACCGGCGCAGTACCGCTCGCAGTCAGCGTCAGGGTTTTGCCGGAGACAGACGTGCGTTTCGCCTCGTCGAGGTGGGGGCGGAAGAAGCTCCATTTCGTCCCGAGCGCGAGTGTCTCGAAATTGTCCGAGAGCAGCTGGCCGTGCGGGACCGCGGTGCCGCCCTTCGGTTTCGCAAGCGGCTTCGACAGGTCGCCGCCCTTCATGCGGAACCAGCCGTCGGTGGTCCATTCCACGGGATCGAGCAGCGTCTGGCGTCCGAGAGTCCAATGGCCATTCTCGAACCCGTGATAGAGTGCCCACCAGTCGCCTGCCGGGCCTTCGACGAGCGAGGCGTGGCCCCGCGACCACCAGCGTTCGGCCGTGTCGGTGGTGCGGACGATCGGGTTGGCTGGGCAATCCTGCCACGGGCCATGAATCGAGCGGGAGCGCGCTGCGATCACCATATGGCCAGTCGGCGGTCCGGCGGTACCGCCCACCGCGGTGACGAGGTAGAACCAGCCGCCGTGGCGGACGATCTTGGGCCCCTCCGGCGAGAACCCCTCGACGATCCAGTCCTCGGGATAGCGCCACGGATCATAGACGTGCTCGACCGCACCGACTGTCGAAAGGCCGTCGGCGGCGAGGCGGATGCGGTCCCCGCCCGACAGGAAGAGCCAGCGACTGCCGTCCTCGCCGACGATGTGGCACGGGTCGATATGCTTGTGGAGCCCGAGGTCCACGGGATCGCTCCACGGGCCTTCTATGCGATCGGCGTGCATCACCCAGATCGAATTCGGCTCGGCTTTCACGGGGATGTAGAGGAAATAGCGGCCGTCATGCTTCTCGAGGCTGACCGCCCAGACCGATCCGATGTTGCGCGTGAGCGCCGGGCCGATCGGTTGCCAATTCACCAGATCGCGCGAGTGCCAGATGACGAGCCCCGGATAGGAATCGAAACTGGAGAAGGTCATGTAATAGTCCGACCCGTCCTTCAGGATTGCGGGGTCGGGTCGGTCGCCTGCCATCACCGGGTTCAGGAAGCGGCCGTCGCCTAGATCGGCGATACGCTGGTTATCCAGACCGCGGCGCCAGTCGGGCGCGGGCGTCTTGGCTGCAGTTCTGGCGGGCGCCTGTCCGGGGACGAGCAACGCGCCGGCTGCGCCGAGCGTGGTGAAGGCGTCGCGTCGGGTGAAGGTCATTATCGGATCTTTCGGATGTCATCGACGCGCTGGCGACCGTGGGCGAGCAGCGCGGTGTGATACGCGACCGGGGATTTGCCTCGCGCGGTATCGGCGATCGTGAGCCACGCCATCGCCTCGGCGACACGCGTGGCTGGTTCGAGCGGGATGCGCGCGAGTTCGACGTCGAACGGCGCGAAATAGGCGGGTTCGCCTTGCCATTCGATCAGGCGCTCGCGGGCCTGTTCGATCGACCAGCCGTGGAGATGGATGCCGAGATCGACGAGCGCGCGGGCGACGCGAAACAGGAGCCAGTGGATGTGGCCGAGCGCGTCGTGCGGGTCGGCATAGGCGCCGGCCTGTTCGGCGAGTTGCTCGGCATAGATGCCCCAGCCTTCGACGAATGCCGAGGCGTAGTCGATACGGAGCGGATGGGGCGGGGTGGCGCCTTCCAGACCAAGCTGGATCATGTGGCCGGGGAGCAATTCGTGCGCGACGACGCTGGGTAGCGTCCAGCGGGGGCGACGGCGGATGTCCTTGAGGTCGGCGACATAGGCGCCGGGGTGGGCTGGCGTCGGGACTTCGCGGTAGCCACCTCGGCCGGCAGCGATCTCTTGCGGGGACAGCGCGCGGGCGCTGGCGTTCAGACACCAGGGAGGGAGTGTACCGAATGCTGCCGGGATATGGGTTCGCGCCGTGGCGAGCATACGGTTCATGTCGGTAATGGCTTCGGTCCGGCCCGCGTCGGTGTCCGGGTAAAGGAAGTGCTCGTCTCGCCAGAGTTCGGCGTAGCGTGTCGTGACGGTGCCCTTCGGCGCGCCGATCTGGTCGAACAGGTGCGTAGCGCGGGCGTGAAGGCAGTTCAGTTCGACGAAGAGTCGGTGTTCGGCATAGGCCGGAGTCATGGTGCCGAGCGAGCGTTGGAGTTGCAGCGCGTACCAGTCCGCGCCGCCCCGGAACCGTCCGACGCCCGGGGCGGAAGGGGCGGTGTCGCGGAGACTTTCGAGCGCTGCAATCTGTCGGTCGATCGCCGGGTTCATGGGTGCGGATCGAAGCGCGTCGGTCGTGCGGTCGAGAGACAGGCGGGGAAGGATGATGCCGGCTTCGGCGTCGGCGAGGATTGCGGCTGTGTCCGCGTCGACCTTGACGGCATCGAGGCGTGCTGCCTTCCAGGCGCCGGTGGTCGGGGTGACGCGGTAGGGGCTGCGTCCGGTGCGGCCGAAGGCGGACCGCGCGAGGGCTGCGTCGATCGCGAGTCCCGCGCGGGCGGTCGTCAGGTCTAGGCGGTCACCGGGTTGTAGGATGCTCGCGTCGAAGGAGGCTAGCACGCGAAGCGCTTCGTCTGGGTGGGTCGCGGCGGCGGCGTCGAGGGCTTGGCGTAGGGACGGGGTGGGTTGGGCACGCACGTTCGTAGCAAGGAAGGCTGATGCTCCCAGTCCAACGAGTACGCTTCTGCGGTCCGGAGTCATTCCTCATACCTCCGTTCGCCCTGAGCGAAGTCGAAGGGTGTGCCCGAAGAAAAGGTGCTTCGACTTCGCTCAGCACGAACGGACTGGGGAGGGGGTGTAAGAATTACTGGAGTGCGCGGGTTCATCATCGGAGCGGGACGCGGTTGTTGCCTTGAGTGATCTCGGGCTCGTCTCCGGTGAGCGCGACGTGGACGGTCAGCGTTGCCGGGTCGATGCGAGCGGGGATGGCCAGCTTCACGGTTACGGTTTTGGGTTGCAGATCGAGCGGGGCGGGTAGCGGGGGGATGCTCGCAGTGGCGACGATCTTCCCCGTCGGGTCGACCAGATCCGCATGGCCGCCCTTCGCGTTCTTTGCACCGAGGCTGTGAACCGTGACCGCCACGCTACGCCCCTTCACGGCGACGTCGTCCGTGCCGATGCCGAGATCGGCGCGCTCGTCGACCGGTGCGCCGGCTTCGATCAACGCGAAGTCGAACACTGTCGTGCCGGGTGCGAACGTGACCTCGGTGCTAGCGCTGCGTTCGAGTGTCATGGTCTGCGCAGCCCCGATCGGCGCGAGCGTCTTGCCGCCGTCGGTGCTGCTTGACGCCTGCATCGACCAGCGACCGGCGGTGACGGTCCAGGTCGACATCGTCGCTTGCTGAGCGTGGTCGGTAGTATTGTACGCGATCACACGGAACTTGGTTGGTGTCGCGCCCGGCAGAAGGACCGCGACGCGCTCGGCCGCGCCCGGCTCGGCGAAGCGCCAGCTCACCGTATTGCCGGGCCAGCTCTGGTTGCGGCGGAGTGCGATGCCGCCGAGCCGTTCGCGTTGCAGGATCTCGCTCGGCTGATCGACGCGGTCGCTCCACCAATGGCCCTCGGTGTACATGTCCATATGCTGCGACTTGTCGGCGATCGCGTCGGCGTGAAGCGCTTCCAACGGCGCAGTGTCGCCGGTCGCGGTCCAGGCGGTGTAGCGGGCGAACGGGTCCTCGGATTTGCTCGCGGCAAGTTTGGTGCGGGCCGCGGCGCCACCGGGGAGTGCGTCGAACGCGTTCTCGTTGAATTCGGCCAGCGCGCCGGGGCCGGCTTTTGCGAGCCGTGCTTCGATCGGGCGGAGGTATTTCGCGTCGCCAGTGTAGCGCCATGCGGCCCAGGTCGCTTGGAGCGACGTGGTGATGCCGCCGCCGTCTCCGACGCGTTCGGCATCGGTGCGCCAGTTGATCTCGTTGGGATAGCTCCAGCTGCCGTCGGGGGCTTGCTTGCCGTGCGCCATCCAGCCGTCGATCACGCCGGTGACGAGACCGCGGGCGAGCGGGTTGGCGTTGTAGAGGCCGACCAGCATCGGGCCGTGCATGACGGTGAACGCATAGGGCTTCTGCCATTCCCACGCGCCCTCGCGGTACATTTTCCGCCCGCCATACCAGTTGCTGGCGAAGTGCATGTGGCCGGCGGGGTTCTTGAGGATCACGGTCTGCAGGGCGCGCGTATTGTCCATCAGGCGCTCGACCGCCTTGGGTTCGCCCCAGTTGAGGTAGAGGCGCTCGGCGTTGCTGTTGAGGCCCTCCTCGTACGCGTGGAGTTCGTCGGCGGTAATATAGCCGAGGCCGTTCACGATCATGCCGTTCTTGTAGACCGCGTCGGAAAGCGCGCGGAGCGAGACGTTGATCTTGTCGGGCTCGACACCCATCAGCGCGAGGCCGGGCCATTGCTGCGTCAGGTCGGTGTCGTCGGAAATACCGCCGCCGAAATCGCCGTACGGGACCTGCCGTTCATCGATCCACCAAGTGACGAACTGGCGGACGCGCTTCAGGTCTTCGAGTTGGCGGAAGGCCCATAGGGGGACGCCGGCGGGGGCGATCGGTTGGGCGAAGGTCGGCAGGTTTTCGGGGCGATAGTTTATGTCGGCCCAATAGGCGCGGGCGCGCGCATTGTCGGGGTCGACGCGTAGCAGGTCGCAGATGTCGGCGAACAGGCGCTGGTAGAGGCCGGCGCGTTTCGACGCGGTATGCTCCTCGACGAGGAAGCCCCAATTGTCCTTAACCTGCGCCATGCGGTCGGCGACGTGTTCGGGCAGGCTTTCCGCACGAGGTTTGAACACGAGGCGTATCTTGGCGCCGTTGAGCGCGGTGGCGGCGAAGTCCGGCGCGGCGCTCGCGATCGTCAGGTAGAGGCTGTCGTTCGGGAGGATGCGGTCGCGCAGGTCCAGCCACAGCGTGCGCGCTTCGTTCGGACGGACCGAGACGGAGAGGTCGATCATGTCGCGGCCGGGCCAGATCGGGTCCTTCACGCGGATGTTGAGCGCGATCAGGCCGGCGGCGTTGGGCCTAGCCTTCAGTGCGGGGATGTCGATCGCGATGCCATCGAGGCCGTCGTTGAGGTTCTGCCAGCCGTAGTCGAAGGCGCGGGCAAGCGGGCGGTCGGGGAGCGCGTCGCCGAAGCTCGCCGGGATCAGGATGTGGACGATCGGCGCGGCGTCCGTGCGGCGGACGGGAGCGCCGGATGCACCGCCGGTGCCGGCGCCGACGGCGGCTTTGAGGCCGGTGGAGGGCATGGCGACGACAGTGCTGCGTTCATCGGGCGCGAGCCGGCCGGCAATGTAGGCATTGAGGGGCGCGAGGGCGGCGAGGTTGGGAGAGGCAGCGGCGTCGACGGTATAGGAGAGCTTGAAGTTGCCGGCGGGTTCTGCGCCCGCGCCGATGTCGTAGGCCCAGAGTTCCTGGATCGACCGCTCCTGCATCGTGTTCGTGAAGCTGAGCGTGCCGCCGGTGCGGGGGGTGAACTGGTCGACGCTGCGGGCTATGCCTTGCGGGCGGCTGGCGATCAGGGTGGTTTTGGTGCCGTCACCCCAGTCGAGCCGGCCATACGCAGCGCCGCGGATCTCCACGCGGTTCACGCGTTCGTTCGGCGGGATGGTCAGGTCGTAGCGCTTGCCGCCTTCGACATAGGTGTTCCAGTCGGGCAGCTCGAAATAATCGTCGCGGCCAGGCAGGCGGGAGCGGTTGTAGACCCCCGGCCAGGTCGTCTCGGCGATCCCGTCGACGCCTTTCCACATCCATTCCTTGAGGTCCTTCGCGTCGGCGAACTCGACTTTTCGAACGCGGGTGACGGGGGCGTCGAGCACGGGCGGCGCGGTCTTGTCCCAGCCGTAGCGGTGGAGCCATGCGGCGCGCTTTGCGGTGGGGTCGGGTGTCGGGGCGGGGGATGGTTCGCGCTTGTCGGCGAGCGCCGCGACGTCGGTGGTTGGGAGGATGCGGTCGTAGACGCGGATCTCGTCGAGGTCCGATCCGCGCATGAAATTGTAGCGGCTCTGGACTTGGTGGGGGGACATGACCCGGCCGGCAAGGCCGAACTGGTCGAGGCCGCTGTCGAGGTCGGCCTTCTGGTCCTTGCGCGCGACCAGCTTGCCGTCGACGTAGAGTTGCACGCTGACGGTCTCGTCCCAGGCGAAGGCGATGTGCGACCAGGCGTCCGCGGCGGGGGCTTGGGGGATCGTCCAGGAGACGCGGATGCGCGAGAGGTTGGCATCGGTGACGAAGGCGTCGAAGCCGTGGCCGTTCCAGTCGATCCGCAGGAACGCCATGTCCCAACTCGAATGATCTGCGAACCCAATGCGGAAGATCACAAACGGGGCCTCGCCGACGGGTGTGCGGGCGCGCCAGAAGAAGGCGAGCGTGCCGCGGTCGGCGCGGATGTTGCCGGGGGCTTTCCACGCGACGTAACCATCGTCCGCCCAGCGCGCGGCGCCACCGATCGCGCCGTCCGGGGTGATGTCAACGCCGCTGCGGAAGTTGGGGACGGGGTCGCCGGCTGCGTAGTCGGCGGTGAGGCTCTTGTCGGCGGAGGCGCGGAAGAGAAGCCCGGTCGCGTCCTGTTGTGCCTGCGCTGGAGCGATGCTGGCAACTGCCAATGCTAGGACCGACGCCTTGGTGAAACGCTTCACTGCTCTCTCCTTGAGGCCAATCAGCATTGAGCGATTTGGCGAAGTGTTCGTCGTCCTAAGCTTGTTCTCCCGCGAAGGCGGGAGCCCAGACTGGCCTCCCGCCTTCGCGGGAGAACAAGGGGGCAGCCCCTAGTCGGCGTTCACTCTCGCCAACCGCGGCGAAAGTAGATGCACGACGGCGATCGCGATCAGATACGTGCTCCCGGCAACCGCGAAGATCAGCGTGTAGCTTCCCGTCGTCTGCAAGACGTAGCCGGTGAACTTGGCCATCATCATGCCGCCGATCGCGCCGACCGTGCCGCCGATCCCGACCACCGACCCGACCGCGCCACGCGGGAACATGTCCGAAGGGATGGTGTAAAGGTTCGCCGAGAATGCCTGGTGCGCCGCCGTCGCCAGCCCGACGATCCCCACTGCAAGCCAGAGGTTGTCGACATATTGCGCGAAGAAGATCGGCATCACCAGGAACGCGCAGACGAGCATCGTGATCTTCCGTGCGAAATTGGCCGAGTGGCCGCGCTTCATCAGCTTCGACGACGACCAGCCGCCCGCAACGCTGCCAACATCGGAGAGAAGGTAGATTGCGACGAGCGGCGGACCGAAGCTCTTGAGATCGAGATGATACGCCTTGGCGAGAAAATCCGGCGTCCAGAACAGGAACAGCCACCAGATCGGATCGATCAGGAACTTGCCCAGCGCGTACGCCCAAGTCTCGCGGTAGCCGAGCAGCTTGAGCCAGCCGATCTTCTTGGCAGGATCCGCCGGATCGCTCTCGATATGCGCGAGTTCCGCGGGCGACAGCTTCGCCACTTCGCGCGGACGGCGATAGATCGCGATCCAGGCGACGAGCCAGATCAGGCTGATCGCGCCAGTGATAACGAACGCCATCCGCCAGCCGAATGCGATCGTGATGATCGGCACGATCAGCGGCGTGATCACCGCGCCGATGTTGGCGCCCGCGTTGAACACGCCGGTCGCAAACGCGCGCTCCTTGGCGGGGAACCACTCGGAGACGGCTTTGATCCCCGCGGGAAAGTTGCCCGCCTCGCCCAAGCCGAGCACGACGCGTGCAGCGGAGAACTGGAACGCGTTGCCAGCAAACCCGCACAGCGTATGCCCTAGCGTCCAGATCACGAACGCCACCGAATAGCCTATCCGCGCCCCAAGCACGTCGACGATCCGGCCAAAGCTCAGATACCCGATCGCATAGGCCGCCTGGAACCAGAAGATCACGTCGGCATAAGTCGTCTCGTTCCAGCCAAGTTCGGCGGAAATCGTCGGCTTCAGCACGCCGATCATCTGCCGATCGACGTAATTAATCGCGGTCGCGGCGAACAACAGGCTGCAGATCAGCCAACGATAGCGGCCGATCTTGCCGCCTATCCCTGCGTCACCGACCGCGCCGTTCGCGTTGGCCGCGCCCACCTCCGGCATGTTCATGCTCGCCATTGGCTTCTCTCCTAAAGACAGCCTCTAGCGGGCCTTGATGGTGCAGTGGACGGCGAACCGTCCGTCGAAGCGTGCCTCGACCCGGTCACCGATCGCAACCGGATGGACGCCGGTGACCGCGCCGGTCGAGACCCATTGTCCCGGCGACAACGCGATCCCGCGTGCGGCCATGTGTTCGAGCAGATAGCGTACCGCGCCGAACGGTCCGTCGAGCATCGTCGCACTCGTCGCGGCCCCGATCAAGGCATCGTTGATCCACAGTTCGACGGGCCAGTCGTTGATGTCGCCCTCGCGCCATCCTTCCGCGTCCGCGCCCACGACTAGCCCATTATTGTTGCCGAAATCGGACACCGTGACAGTCGGACCAAGTGCGTTGATGCCCGGGAAGGGCGAACTGGCAATCTCAATTCCGACATGCACCGCGTCGATCATCGCGCGTGCCTCGTCCACCGTATAGCGCAGCTTGGCGGGATCGGGCGCCGTACCGATCCGCAACAGGAATTCGGCCTCGGCGGCAGCAAAACCTTGCGCAAACACCGGCATCGCGACCGGTTTCACCCCAGCCGACGCGACTTCGTCCGCGAAGATCGGCCCGGTCAGACGGTCGACGCCGTCCAGCGGCGGATTGATCCGGCCGACTTTCCATCCGGCGATGAAACCTTCGACAAGGCGCAGCGCCTCGTCCTGTACCGCGTACCCCTCGGCAAGTGTCGTCGGAACATTTCCTGGGAATTCCGCAAGGGAAGTCCCGACGCGGCGTGCCTCGACGAACGTCCGGGCGATGCGGCTGATATTCTCGGTCGTGTCCGGCTGTACCACCAAGAACCCCTCCTATGTATTCGCAGTTATCTGCGTTTCTCGGAGCGTATGGGAAACCGGTGTCATAGACAAGCGCATTGGCGGGTCCTTGCATCATCGACGTCCAATGAGTGGCGTGACTAGTCGGCTCGCGATCACCGAGCTATGCCCACGCGATGCAGAAAACCGGTCAGCCAACGATCAACGACGTGGCGCGGATCGCGGCCGTGTCCAAGAAAACCGTGAGCCGCGTCATCAACCGGTCGCCGCTCCTCAACGACGATACGCGCAAGCGGGTCGAGGATGTCATCGCCGAGCTCGGTTATATTCCCAATCCGCAGGCGCGGGCGCTGGCGCTGCGGCGGAACTTCCTGATCGGCTTGGTTCACGACAACCCGAATGCGCAGACCGTGCTCAACGTGCAGCAAGGCATGCTGGAGGCGTTGCACGGGACCGAATTCGAGATGGTCGTCCGCCCGCTCGATCGTGGGTCCGCGACGATGCTCGACGATCTTCGGCATTTTCTCGAACGGCAGCGCCTGTTCGGGGTGCTGTTGATGCCACCGGTCAGCGAGAATGATTCCGTCGCGAAACTCTGCGACTCGATCGGCTGTCGGTACGTCCGCATGGGCTCTGCGGTGATCGACGATACCGACCACATGGTCGCGTCGAACGACCGTGAGGCGGTGCGAACAGCGACCGAGTATCTGATCGAGCAGGGGCATCGGCGGATAGGCCTAGTCGCCGGGCCGCACGGATTCCGGTCGGCCCGTGAGCGACGATTGGGGTTCGAGGACGCGCTAGCTGCGGCCGGGATCGCCTTGCCTCGCAGCATGATCGCGGACGGTAATTACACGTTCGAGTCGGGACTAGTCGCGGCGGAGCGGTTGCTCGACGTCATGCCGCGACCGACCGCAATCTTTTCGTCCAACGACGAGATGGCGGCCGGGATCATCCACGCGGCGCGGCAACGCGGGCTCGATATCCCTCGCGACCTGTCGATCATCGGGTTCGACGACACGCCGATCGCCGCGCATGTCTGGCCGCCGCTGACGACGGTGCGGTGGCCGATCGCGTCGATGGCACGCTCCGCTGCGCTGAAGTTGATCGCCGGAACCGACGATGGCAGCGATCTGGTCGAGGAACCATCGCTGTTCCTCTCGACGCTGATCCGGCGAGCATCAGTTTCGCCACCCGCTGACGTCGAGGCTTGAGACGATAGTAGAATGGCGGTTGCGCATAGTTCTGACACCGGTTACCAAACTGGCCGAGGATCGCGTTAAGCGGCAAGGAGGATGGACGATGGCAAGAGCTCTGGAACTGCATCCGGACCGCCTTTTCCCGGCGGAACCGGCGACGCGTTCGATTGCGCGGGCGCTGTACGCCGAGGTGGCGGCGTTGCCGATCGTCAGCCCGCATGGGCATACCGATCCGACCTGGTTCGCGGACAACGCCAACTGGACCGACGCGACTTCGCTGCTGCTCGCACCCGATCACTATCTCTACCGGATGCTCTACAGTCAGGGCGTCGACCTCGATGCGCTGGCGATCCCGCGGCTGAACGGCACCCCCGCGACCGATCCGCGGGCGGCGTGGAAGCTGTTCGCCGAGCATTACACGCTGTTCCGGGGAACGCCGTCGCGGCTGTGGCTCGATCATGTGTTCGCCGACGTGTTCGGGATCGACGTGGCGCTCGAAGCATCGACCGCGGACCGGTATTTCGATCTTATCGGCGAGAAGCTGGCCTCTGACGCGTTCCGTCCGCGCGCATTGTTCGACCGGTTCGGGATCGAGTTCCTCGCGACCACGGAGGGCGCGCACGACGATCTCGCCGCGCATCGCCGTATTCGCCAGTCCGGCTGGAACGGGTTCCTGGCGCGACTGGTGGCGGAACACCGGCTTGCCGACTGGGAAGCGGCCGAACTCGCGCACGAACTCACGAGCGGCCTCGTCCGCCGCGCCTACCGTATCGACGAACCCCATTTCGCTGCGCAGGCGGCCTGACCGGAGCTTATTATGTACGACCGCACCTACTACGCCACGCACCCCGACATGATGGAGTGCGTTTCCAACGACGAACTGCGCGACCGGTATCTGATTCAGGACCTGTTCCGCGACGGCGAGTGCGTGCTCAACTACACCCATGCCGAACGCTTCGTGATCGGCGGCGTCGCGGTCGCCAGCGGTAGCGTCAAGCTGCCAGACCAGACCGAGCCGGCATCGGCAGCGGAGCATCCGTTCTTGGAGCGTCGCGAGCTTGCGGTCGTCAACGTCGGCAAGGTCACGGGCACCGTCACGGTCGACGGCGAGACGTTCACGCTCGGCAACAAGGATTGCCTGTACGTGACGATGGGCGCGAAGGACGTGCAGTTCTCGGGCGACGGCGCGCGCTTCTATCTGGCATCGTGCCCGGCGCACAAGGCGTTCACGACGCGCGTGATCTCGGTCGGCGATGCGACGACGCTGGAGCGCGGCAGCCTCGAGGACTCGAACGAGCGGACGATCTACCAGATGGTCATTCCCGGCATCTGCGACAGCGCGCAGCTGGTCATGGGCCTCACCGTCCTGAAGCCCGGCTCGGTGTGGAACACGATGCCGCCGCACATCCACGAGCGTCGCAGCGAGATCTATTTCTACTTCGAACTCGACGATCTCGAGAAGGACCGCGTGTTCCATTACATGGGCGAGGGCGAGGCGACCCGCCACATCGTCATGGCGAACGAGGAAGCGGTGATTAGCCCGCCCTGGTCGATCCACATGGGTTCGGGGACGAAGGCATACGCGTTCATCTGGGCGATGGCGGGTGAGAACCAGGATTATACCGACATGAACGTCCTGGATATCTGCCAGCTGGCGTAAGTCTTCCCCCCTCCCGTTCACGGGAGGGGTCGGGGGAGGGCGTGTCCACGAGCGTCGGTCCGCGTTTCCCCTCCCCTAGCCCCTCCCGCAGGCGGGAGGGGAATGAGAGAGAAAGCATGACAAATCCCTTCGACCTGACCGGCAAGGTCGCCATCGTCACCGGCGCGAACACCGGCATCGGCCAGGCGATCGCCGTCGCGCTCGCGACCGCCGGCTCGGACAACGCATGTGTCGGTCGCACGCCTGCCGAAGACACCGTCGCGCATATTCGTGCGCTCGGGCGGAAAGCCGAGATCGTGTCGGCCGACTTGTCGACCATCGAACCGGTCCAGCGCGTCGTCGACGAGACGGTGGCCAAGCTCGGCGGTCTCGACATCCTGATCAACAACGCCGGCATCATC